>Ga0209382_10000105_pt1 | contig 123054 bp, 99 predicted proteins | sample SoiMetdeltSBSDD5_FD_187599 | JGI IMG/M metagenome (GOLD analysis project Ga0209382, IMG submission 187599) | Bulk soil microbial communities from a Populus tree surrounding site in Tennessee, USA - Soil MetaG P. deltoides SBSDD5 (SPAdes) (version 2) | ecosystem: Environmental > Terrestrial >... | reverse complement strand
CCGCCCAAAAAGCCGCCTAACTTGTCAGGGCGGCCTCCCCGATGTTACGCTAAGTTAATTCATTAACTGCAGTTCTCCGTCTCGACGCGCAATCCTGGGGCCTTCGTGACGGTGGGGAAAGCATCACGTCATGTTGCTCGTATTATTCCGGCACGGCCCGGCCGGCACCGCAGATCCCGCCCGCGGACCGGAGGACGCCAAACGCCCCCTCACCCCGCGAGGCGTCGAAAAAACCCGGCGCGCCGCTCTGGGGTTAGCCCGTGTTCTCGAAACCGAGCCCCACATCTTCTCGAGCCCCCTCCTTCGCGCCAAGGAAACGGCCGATCTATTGGCTGCCGCCTATGTGCCGATGCTACAGGTGGAGGTCCTGGAGGCCCTGGTGCCCGGGCGGCCGCTGGAGGAGATCTTGGGCCGTATCGCAGAGATCGCGAGCGGAACGGTGGTCCTGGTGGGTCACGAGCCCGGGCTCGGACATATGGCCGGACTCCTCGTCACCGGAAGGCAAATGACGCTGCCGCTCAAGAAGGCCGGCGCATGCGGCATCGAGCTTTTGGGGAACATTGTGCCCGGACAGGGCGAACTCCTATTCCTGGCCACGCCCCGTATGTTGCGGGCGCTCTCGACGTGACGCGATGAGCGATCATCTGCCCGGCACCTATGCCGCCACTCGCACCGAATACCCCGGACGCCTCTTCATCGTCGAGGGTATCGACGGATCGGGAAAGAGTACTCAGCTCACCTTGCTCGCGCAGTGGCTCCGCAGCCTGGGTTACCCGGTCGTGTTCAGCGAATGGAACTCCTCCCCCATCGTTCGCGAAACCACCCGCCGGGGGAAGCGGCGAAAGATTCTCACCCCGCTCACCTTCTCCCTCATCCACGCCACCGATTTCTCGGATCGCGTCGAGCGGGAAATCCTTCCCTCATTGAAGGCGGGAGCGATCGTGCTCGCTGACCGCTACGTGTACACGGCTTTGGCGCGGGACGTCACGCGGGGCGTCGACCCGCAGTGGGTGCGTTCCTTGTATCGCTTCTCCCCCGTTCCCACGGTCGCCTTTTACTTCCGCGTGCCCCTCGAGGTGGCGTTGAAGCGCATCCTCTCCGGCCGCCCCAAGCTCAAGTGGTACGAGTCCGGCCAGGATCTCGGGCTTCATGCTGAACCGGCCGCGTCCTATCGCCTGTTCCAAACCCGCATTCTCGAATCCTACGAGCAGCTCACCGGGGAATACGGCCTGCACGTGATGGATGCCACGAAGCCGATCGAGTACCAGCAGAAGTTGCTCCGGCGCGCGATTCTTCCCCAGCTCGGCGGGTTGCGCCGGGATCTGAGGCTCCATGGCGCGCTTTGAATCCTACGGGGTGGGCATCCCCGGCATCGATCTCCAGGAGCTGAGCGGCTGGCTCATCGTGATCGAGGGCACCGACGGCGCCGGACGGACCACGCATTTGAACCGTCTGCGACCCGTACTGGAGCGCAAGGGATACGCGGTCGCCGAAACCGGACTCTCGCGTTCCGATCTCGCCGCGCGCGGCATTCGTCAGGCCAAAGAAGGCAACACGCTGGGCTCCAATGCTTACAATTTGTTCTACGCGACGGATTTTGCCGACCGGCTGGAACGCCAGATCCTTCCTGCCCTCCGGGCCGGGTTCGTCATGCTCACCGACCGTTACACGTACTCGCTCATCGCCCGGGCGATCGTGCGCGGCGCGGATCCGGACTGGATCAAGAACGTGTACTCGTTCTCGATGAAGCCCGACGCGGTGTTCTACCTGCGCATTCATGTCGAGGATCTCGTCCCGCGCATCGTCGCCAACGGGGGGTTCGATTACTGGGAATCCGGCATGGATTTGCCGATGGGGGCCGACCTTTTCGATTCGTTCGTGAACTACCAGACCCGAGTGATCGAAGAGCTGGATCACCTCGCGCAGGATTACGGGTTCGAAACCCTCGACGCCACGCGTCCGGAAGACGAAACGGCGGAAGATCTCGCCGATCGCGTGCTCAAGCTTCTCGACCGCCGTCCGAATCTTCTCCTCGAGCTGGTTGAGGAGGACACGTCCAGGGGAGACGGTCCGGCGTGAACCCGAAGCCGGCACCAGAGCGCGGGGCTCGATCCGCCCGCCGGGAGCTGGCGGTCAGACTGGAAGCCGATCTTGCCCACCGTGAATCTCTCTTCGCGGCCGCGGCCGTTCGCGTTCGCGAGCGCGACGATCCGGAGGCGCTTCACGACCTGCGCGTGACCAGCCGGAGGCTATCCGAAGCCTTTCGCTTGTGGGGCGCCCTGCTCGATGCCCGCTATGCCAAGCGCGTGCGCCGGCGGCTCAGGCGATTGCGCCGGGAAGCGGGGCCCATCCGCGAAAAGGAAGCGACCCTGGAGCTCTTGCGTTCCTACGAAAAGTCTCAACCTGCCGAGACGCGGGAGGCTGTCCAACCCTACGTGCGCGTATTGCGCCGTGAGATCAAGCGTGGGCGGCGCCGGATGGCGGATCTGGTCTCGTCCAAACGCGTCGGGTTCATCCTCGAGGCCTCGGCTCGCACCCGGCTCCCCGTGCGGTCACGGGCCGACAAGCTCCCCGACCCTTTGGCTCTGGCACGCCGGCATCTAGCGAGCGCTCGGCGCACGTCGGAACGGCTCATGATCGCACTCGGGCCCTCGGGCACCGAGGAGGCGTTTCACGACGCGCGGATCGCGATCAAGAAAGATCGCTACGCCGAGGAGTGCTGGATCGAGGCGGAGCCTTCTCGAGATCGCGCCCGCGTGATGCGCTTGCAAGCCCTGCAACGGGGCCTGGGGGCGCTGCGGGACCACGCGGTTCTGGAGACGGCTCTCGAGATGCAGGCGCTTGAGCTCGCCGGCCGTGGCCATTTGTCCCAGGCCCAAGCGCTTCGACCGCTTTTGGAAGCGGTGCGGCGGGGGCACGCCGAAGTGCGGGCCGCGTTCCGTCGGCTCGCCGCTTCTGGGCAGCGGTCAAAAGCTCGACCTGGACACGAGACCCCAGAAGCCGCGACAAAAGCCGCGTCCGCTGGCGGGCCGCCCAAACTTCGAGCCGTGCATCCCCACGCGCGGACACCTGGATCCTGAGCCGGCCTTTCGTGGGGAGCGCGCGGACCTCCTTCACCAGCTGATACTGGCTCCGGTCGAGCGCCTCGGCAATGCGAAGAAGAGCGGCGAGCCAGAGCACGGTGCGCCGGCGCCGTTTGCGCAGGCTGCCGTATCCGTCGTCCTTCTTCTTGGGCCGCCTCCTCCCGTGATACCGCGCCACCAGGGCCACCACTTCGACTTCCTCGGCCGAGAGGCCGCGCAGGTTGCCGTTCTTGACGATGTAGTACGAATGCTGCGCGTGCTTTTCATGGCCGATGCTGGAGCCCACGTCGTGAACGAGCGCGGCATAATGCAAAAGCCGTCGCGCGTCTTCATCCAGGCAATGCTCCCGGATCAAATCGTCGTAGAGGGTGAGCGCGAGATCGCTGACATGGCGGGCGTGCACCGCATCGCCGCCGAAGCGATCGAGCAATCCGAGAACGCTGCGTAAACGCAAGTCGGTGACCGCGTCGACCGTAGTGATCTCGCGCCCGTGCGTGGCGATGTAGTCGGCCAGGAGGCCCTCCCGCACTCCAAAGTCGGACATCGTGATCGCATCTAATCCCATTTCCTCGAGGATGACAAGCAGCACCACCCCACCTTGAACCACCACCTCGGCCCGAAAGGGATCGATGCCGGGAAGCTTCACCCGCTCTCCGAGGGTCATCTTGGCCAGACGCTCCACCGTGCGCTCGAGATCAGGACGGGTCAGCACGTGTCCGTTCATCTGTGCGAGCGGAGGCCGTCCTTCCAGGTGCTCGGTCACATGGGCGAGAGCGTGAATGGATCCCGAGGAACCATAAGCACGGCCGGGTTTCATCGGCTTGAGCTCGGCCAACGGCGCGGCGGCGGTCTTCTTCACCCGACGGCGGAGCTTGGCCAGCCGGGAGGGACGCGGCGGATCGCCCAGGGGAAATAGCTCCGAAAGGCGCAGGGCACCCAAGGGCCCGGACACGATCTTTTGATGCTCCTTCCGATCCCCGACCACCAGTTGCGCGCTCCCGCCGCCAATGTCGACGATGAGGCTCGGTTCGGGGGGCAGCTCGAGGGCCTGTTTGACGGCCAGGTAAATGAGGCGGCCTTCCTCCTCGGCAGGAATGATGCGGGGAGCCACGCCCGTGCGTGCCCGCGCGAAACGTAGGAACTCGCCACCGTTGGTGGCCTCTCGCACCGCGGCGGTGGCGGTGCAGAGAATGCGTTCCACGCCCTTGCCTCGGGCGAGCATCACGAAGCGATCGAGGGCGTCCACAGTGCGCTTCACCGCATCCCGCTGCAGGCGGTTCCGGGAAAAAGATCCCCGCCCCACCTGAACGACCTCACGCTCGCGATCGAGCACTTCAAAGCGGTTCTGACCCACTGCCTCCGCAATCACGATGTGGACCGAATTCGTTCCGATATCAATAGCGGCAAGCCGCATGAATCCTCCTCTCTTGCCCCGGAGCGATCACTGGGAGCAGGACCTCAGGCCATGTTGCCCTCGATCCACAACGCCGCCCGGCGCACGAGCTCCCGGCTTGATTTCATACCGAGCTTGGTCTTGATGTGTTCGACATGGCTTTCGACCGTCTTGATGCTGATGCAGAGCTGCTCGGCGATTTCACGCACCACCAGGCCCCGGCCGATGAACTCGAAAATCTGGAGCTCGCGGTCGGAAAGCGAGGCAATGCCGGTCCGGGGCGAGCCGTCCACCGAAACCACCCGTTTCACGATCTGGTCGGTGAGATCGGCCGAGAGGACCATTTCCCCGTCCGCCACCTTGCGCAGGGCCCGGATGAGTACGTCGCCCGGTTGCGATTTGTTGACGTATCCGAGGGCGCCCACCCGAATGACCCGCTCCGCATAGAGCGAATCGTCATGCATGCTGAGGGCGAGGATCTTGACTTCCGGATACTGGGTGCGGATCGTGCGCATGAGCTCGAGACCGCTGTCGCGCTCCAGTGAGATATCCACTACCGCGACATCGGGACGGGACGCTTCCAGCGCCTTGAGAGCTGCCGCGGCGTCGCCGGCTTCGGCACACACCTCGATGTCCATCTCCGCGGCCAGGGTATCGCGGACCCCCCGCCGGAGCACGGGGTGATCGTCGACCAGGAGAATGCGTATCGTTCGTTTGTCCATCGTGGGAGTCCTCTTCTCATTCATGACCCTTCTCTCCTTTCGGCACCCGGACCGTGATGCGAGTGCCCTGTTCACTGCGTATTTCTAACGTCGCTCCAATCAGGCGCGCGCGATGACGCATGGTGCGCAGACCCATGCCGTAGCGGAGCAATTTGGCCAGACCGATGCCGTCGTCATTGACTTCCATGGTAATACTCTTTTTGTCTTGCTTGAGCACCATGTGGAGCGATTTTCCGTGCGAGTGGACGACCGCGTTGTGCACTGCTTCCTGGGCAATGCGGTACAAGTGAATCGCCACGTCGGGGTCCTGGATATCGACGGTCTTGTCCACTTCGGTGCGACACGCCAGCGTGGAATGGAGCACGGCGGGATTGTTCGCGCAGAGCTGCTCGAGCGCAATGGCCAGCACGCCGGGTCCGACAGGGATCTCCGCCAACCCCCGAGCCAGAAGGCGAATCTGCTGCAAGGTTTCCCGGAGCCCCCGCACGACCTCGGCCAAGGCCGGGGCTTCTTCGGACTGGGTGTTGGCCAAATTGCGGCTGATGACTTCGGCGGACATCGACAAGCCGGCCAGCTGCTGGCCGATCGCGTCATGCAGATCCTGGGAGAGCCGAATCTGCTCGTAGGCGCTCATCTCGCGAACCTGGCGGCTCAGTCTCTCGCGTTCCATGACCAACGAAATCTGGTTGGCCACGCTGGACAGGATCTCGAGCGTGCGCGGTCCGGGTTCCTTCATATTCTTGCCCATGAACACCAGCAAGGCGCCCACGCTTCGATTGTCCTGAATAGGAAAGGCATATGCGGAACGTAACTGGAGAATGGCCGCCGCCTCGGTCACCGCCGCGGGAAAATCGTGGTTCAGTTCCGGCGTCCACTGGGGCAACCCGGTGCTCCAGGCACGACCGGTCAAATCCTGTTCCGGAATGAGCGGTGATGACGCCATGGCATTTCGCAACCGATCCGAATCGCGAGTCGCCTTGGCGCTCCAGGCTACGACGGGGACGAAATGTGAATCGCCTTCCTCGGCGGGATCGTCACCGTGGGTGGCGCAGTAGGCGAAGGCGACTTCCCAACCCGTGTAATCGCAAATGCGGCGCAGAACGATTTCCAAGATTTCTTCCACCGATTGGGCGGCGTTCGCCTGGATGGCCACGTCCCGGATCATGGTCAGTGCGGAGGTGCGCCGCGCCACTTCTTCCTCGAGACCGGCCAGAGCCTCATTGAGCTTGAGTTCCTGCTTCTTCCGTTCGCTGATTTCGATGAAGGTGACCGTCACCCCCTCGATCCGGTTGGCCCGGCTGCGATAGGGCAGAATGCGACGAATGTAGCTTCGGCCATCGTTGGTTTGAACTTCCCGCTCCGATGCGGACAGGTGATCGAGGACCTTGCGCGCCTCATCGAGCAGGCTAGGATCGTCGATCCGGAAGGAGAGATCCGCGAGAGGCCGGCCGATATCGCTCGACACCACGTTGAACAGCTTGCGAGTGGGAGGGGTGAATTTGCGGATCCGCATGTCGCGGTCCAGAAAAATGGTGGCGATGTCGGAGCTGGTCAGGAAGTTCGTGATGTCGGTATAGGCCGAGTCCAGCTCCTCCACCTTCTCGGTCAGCTGGCTGTTGACGGTGGTCAATTCCTCGTTCAGGGATTGCAATTCTTCCTTCGAGGTCTCGAGCTCCTCGTTGGCGGACTGCAGCTCCTCGTTCATGGACATCATTTCTTCGTTGGCGGCCTTGAGCTCCTCGTTCGAGCTCTCCAGCTCCTCGATCGTGATCTGCAGGTCTTCCCGAGTGGTCTTTAAGTCGTTTTCGAGCTGGGTGACGAGCGAGGATTCCTCGATCTGTATCGTGGCAACTTCGGGGGCAAGGGCGGTCTCCCCCGGCTGCTCGTCGTAGAACGTGACGAGATAGAGTCCGGTCGCCTCCTTCGGTTCGCGGACCACCGAGATATCAATGCGGCAGGGTATGTAACTGCTGCCTCGTTTCACGTGGGCGCTGGTCTGGATCTTGCCCGAATTACTGAGCGCTTTCTGAAGGGCGGCCCGGACCTTGGCCCGCAACCCCGACCTCAAGAGGGCCATCAAATCGCGACTCGGTTCCCCGCTCGGGAATTCCAGGTATTCGACGGTATTCCCGTGAAAGGCCAGCACCTCGCAGTTCCGATTTATCAGCACCGAGGCAGGAGCGTACGCGTCCAGGAGAAGGCGCCGCATGACTTCGCCCAGCGGGAGGTGGGAGCCCACATGGGGTTCGACGACGGTAATGGGATTGTAGTTGGCGGTCGTGAGCGGAATCTGCGTGTTATGCGGTTCGCGGCGCGCCGTGCCGACCCGGCGGAAAATGCGCCATTTCTTCGAAACCGGTTCGAACAGATCGACGTGCCGCCCCACCGACTCCGATGCTCCGAGGGCCAGGTACCCCCCTTCGCGGAGCGTGAAATGAAAGAGCGAGATGATGCGCTGCTGCAAGGGAAATTCGAGATAGATAAGGAGGTTGCGGCAGCTGATCAAATCGAGGCGGGAAAACGGTGCATCGCTGATCAGGTTTTGCGGAGCGAACACGACCGCATCCCGGACTTCGTGCCGAATCTGGTAATGGCGATCCATCGGGATGAAGAATCGATGGAGCCGCTCCGGAGTTACGTCCGCGGCGATGCTGCTTGAATAGAGCCCGTCTCGTGCCCGGGCCAAGGATTCCGTATCGATGTCCGTGGCGAAGATCTGGAAGTTGGGCGGCTTGCCGATCGCCTGGAACTGTTCCACGAACTGCATGGCCAGCGAGTACGGTTCTTCACCGGTCGCGCAACCGGGTACCCACACCCGGAGGGGGGTTTTGCCGGCCGATCGCGTCACGAGATCCGGAAGCACCTGTTCCTCGAGGGCGCGAAATGATTCCGGCTCCCGGAAGAACCCGGTGACTCCGATCAGCATGTCCTTGTAGAGCGCCTGAATTTCTTCCGGAGTGTCACGCAGGAACTTTAAATAGGCGGCCGGTTCCTCGATCCGTCGCAGGCCCATGCGCCGCCGTACGCGCCGCATCATCATCTTTTTGCGGTACCAGCGGAAATCGTAGCGAGTCCGACTGCGCAAGATGGCCAGGATGCGTCCCATCTCTTCCTGGAGAGGATCGCCGTTCTTTTCCAGATCGGGATGATTCAGGTAGGGGTTGCGGGCGTACGAGATCAACGCGGCCGGCATGTCCTGGGGAGCCAGGATGTAGTCGGCCAACCTCGCGTCGATGACGCTCTGCGGCATCTGGTCGTACTCGGCGGTCCGGGGATCCTGCGCCATCACCATTCCGCCGGCGAGCTTGACTTCCCTTAGCCCGGGCGTGCCGTGGCTTCCCGTTCCGGACAGGACGATTCCTACCGCGAGCTCTTGCTGATCCTCGGCCAAGGACTGAAAGAAAAAATCGATCGCCGTGGGTCGCGCGGGCGGCTCTCCCGGCGTCGTCAAATGCAGTTGTCCGTCGCGAATCTGCATGTACTTGTTCGGAGGGATAACATAGACGTGATCGGCTTCGACCTTGGTGCCTTGTTTAGCTTCTTTGAGCGACATGGTCGTGCGCTGCGAGAGCAAATCGACCATCATGCTTTCATGCCTGGGGTCGAGGTGGGGAACCAGGACGAACGCCATCCCGGTTTCGGGCGGAGCCGCTTCCAGAAACGCGCGAAATGCCTTGAGGCCTCCCGCTGAAGCACCAATGCCGACAATTAAAATATTGGTGCGCGGCTTTCTACCGTCCAGCTCTCCATCGCTCTCGAGCGAGGTCAAGAACATTGATTCATCATCGACCGGGACGGAGTCGAACGTCTCCAGCGGAGGAATGACACTGTCTTTGGACTTCGCGGAAACAAGCGGTTCGCCGGCGTGGACCCCGCGAACCTTTCGTTCCTTATCTTTCTTCGGCATCGCCATCCCTCTGCGCGGAGGTTGCTCTGGAGATGCTTGGCCCATCAGGCACGACACCAGCATCACACCGGGCGGAGCAGGGCGCCCCTCTGGGGAATAGCAAAGACCCAGGATAGGGACTCTACCAGGAACATCTAGGCGCTCAAGTGTATCCCCATCCGGAGCTAAGGACTAGGCTTACGTAAGCGCCTCAAGGAACAGATATAGCCAGCATCCAGGCAAGGTCGCCGCATCATTTGTCGCGCCGTCGAGCGGACCGCCGACTGCGTCAATCCACCCGATGGCTCCCGGCGTCCTGACCGAAGCCTCAAGGGCGAGGCCCCAGCGCCGATCAAGCCCTTGGATCCTCTTGGCGTGGGGATGTTCTAAGCCGCGGGAACTCCATATCCCGCATAACCATTCAGAACCGGGAGAACGCTCATGTCGTTTCGTCTATTGGCCTTGTCGTTGGTCCTTTTCGGGACGGGTTGTGCGTCGTCTGCGGTGGATCTCGTCGCGGTGCCCACTTCCGGCACCACGGCCGAAGGTACGGTGCAATACACCGATGCCAAGAATTCCAAGCTCCAGCTCAAGGTTATGAATCAAGGCAAGCTGCTCGCCACCTCGTCGCCGGTGGTGGTCGAGTTCTTCCTCCGTAATTCCACGGTCACGTCGCCGATCAAAGACGGCGGGAAGATCGAGGCCGGCCAGACCTCGACCGTGCTCGCATTCGAAATTCCGCAGGCCTGCACGGATGGCGGCTGCAATTTCCGCATCACGGTGGACCCCGAGCGGCTGGTCAAGGATTCCAACCGCTCCAACAACATCGTGCTCGGAGAGTGCATGGGCATGCCGCAGCAGCAAGTCCAGGGGGTTGTCGGCTCGCACTAGACGACCTGACCGGCAAGCCATTCAGGCCTTATACTGTCGGGGATCTCCCGGATCACCTCCGTTCACGAAGGAGGCTTCCATGCCCGACAGCGATGCGACCGATCCGGGTCCCGCGACCGTGCCGGCCCGTGCCTTTTCGACCCAAGTGCAAGTGGATTTGGCTGGGTTGTCCCACCCCGGGCGCGTCCGCGAGAACAATGAGGATCACTTCCTCATCTCTCGTATGGGACGCTTCCTGGAAGTCGAGCAAACGAACATCCCGGACGAACTGCGTCCGGAGCGATTCGAAGAATTTTTTTACGGCCTGACGGTTGCGGACGGAGTGGGCGGCGGCGCAGCAGGCGAGGTGGCGAGCCGCACCGCTATCCGTACCCTCGTCGATATGGCCGAGACGTCTCCCAACTGGATCTTTCGTTTGGATGACGAGCGGCAGGTGCAGGAACTGATCGAGCGGCTCAAGATCCGGGCCGGACAAATCCACCAAGAGCTCATTCGCACGGCGAAGAACAATCCTGCCTTGCGCGGCTTCGGGACCACGATGACCCTCGGCCTCAGCGTCGGCAACGTGCTTTTTCTTTCTCACATCGGCGACTCTCGGGCCTATTTGTTTCGAAAAGGTGTGCTGCAACAGTTGACCCACGATCACACCCTCGCCCAGGAATTGACCGACAAAGGATTCACGACCGAGCACGGCGTGCCGGTAGATCGTTTCCGTCACGTGCTCACCCAGGCCTTGACCGACAAGCATGGGTCGGTGGACGCGGAAGTGATCGCGGTGGATCTCGAAGACGCCGATCGCGTGTTGTTGTGTACCGATGGGCTGACCGACATGATCGACGATGACGCCATCGCCGAGGTGTTGAGCCGCAGCACGACGTCGGCCGAAATGTGCCGGGAGCTGATTGATCGGGCCCTGACCGCCGGGGGAAGCGACAACGTGACCGTGGCCATGGCCGCCTACCGCATCGAGGACGCCAAGACGGACGTTTGAATTAGGCCGCGGGCGTTATGGGCGCAAGGCGTAAGTGATTGAAATACTGCAGGATCTCCGCTGAATAGGCGGGGTGCTAAAGTGGTATAGCTGGCAAGTCAACCCGCGCACCCCCTCCAGGAACGTTCATGTCTTCATTTGCAACACGCATACGACAGAGGGGCTGGCCGGTTGCGATCGTATTGTCGGCGTGCGTGCACGTCTTGTCCCTGATCGGACTTGTCGTGTTGAGCCCCTTCATGTCGGGAAAGGTAGAGGCGCAGAAGCCCGAGCCCATTCTAGTCGAGCTCATCCAACCCGCCGAAGCTCAGGAACCTACCGTGTATTCGCATTTGCCGGAGGATCGCGCGGCGCCAAAGCCAGACCGCGCGGACATCTTGAGCAACGTGACCAGCCGGGCGGCGGATCGCATTCAGGGGGGCGATCAGAGCATGCCCCGCATGAATGGGGAGAGCGATCTGCCGACGGTGGCGCTGCAACCGGGCCGGAGCGCGTCCTCCCCACCGTCTGACGCGAGGGATGCACGCGACCCAAAAGACGGCCGCGAGTCGAACAAGGAGCAGGGCGTCTCGCTCGGCGCAGAGCGGAGGCGGGCGTTTGCCACGGAGAACGAGTTGGTTCGCCGGGCCCACGAGAGCGCGCTTCTTCTCGCCCGACCCGAAGGCGGAGCCGATTTCTTTCAGCCTGACATGGCGGCGCCGGGCGGGAATGCTACGTCATTTGGAGACATCAGCCTCAGCACCACGGCCTGGGATTACGCGCCATGGCTGGAACGCTTCCGTCGCGCGCTGATGCAACACTGGTATGCGCCCGGCGCCTACTACTACGGCATCTTGCGGGAGGGCGGCTTTGCCGTCATGGAGGTGGAAATCACGCGTTCCGGAGAGATGACTCGACTGGATCTTCTCGACGAAAAGGAGCATCCCTCCTTCACCGTAGCCAGCATGAACGCATTGAAATCCACCGCGCCGTTCGAAGCCCTGCCCAAAGACTTTCCCGAACCCACGCTCATCCTCCGCATCCAGATGATCTATCCCAAGATCCAGCGGCGCTGAGTCCCGTTCCCGGGCTGGCCCGGTTTTCCCTGGATGGCCAGAATGGTAGGCTACGCGCGTGCCGACCTGGATCTGGATCCTTCTCGCTCTGATTGCCCTCTGGGTCATCATCGATTTCAACAAGCTGGTGAGCTTGCGGAATCGCGCCCAGGGTGCGTGGTCGGACATCGACGTGCAGCTCAAACGCCGGCACGATCTGGTGGGGAACCTCGTCGAGACGGTGAAAGGCTACGCCGCGCATGAGCGGAACACCCTGGAGTCGGTGACCCTGGCCCGCTCCCGCGCGGAGGATGCCCGCTCCAACGCCCAGCCCGCGCGTTCGGGACAGGCGGAGCAAGCGCTGACGGGGGAGCTGGGACGCTTGATCGCGGTCGCCGAAGCGTATCCCGATCTCAAAGCGAGCGATCGGTTCCTGGATTTGCAACGGGCGCTGGTTGAGGTTGAAGACGCTCTCCAGAACGCGCGGCGCTACTACAACGCGGTGGTGCGCGATTTCAACACGCGCATTCAGTCCGTCCCGGATTTTCTGATCGCCCGACCCCTGGGATTTCGCGAACGGGAGTTCTTCGAGCTCGATGATCCAAGCGACGCTGCCGTGCCCCGCGTCGAGATGAGTCGTTGATCGTGCATCGGGCGGGATCCCCGCGCTTCGCCCTCATCCTCTTCCTTTTGGGCCTTCTGGCCGGGCCGGCGCACGCGGACTTGGGTGGGTTCACCATTGCCGCATTTCACACCGATCTCACCGTTCGCTCCGATGCTGACGTGCTGGTCGAGGAGCACATCGACGTCGATTTTTCCGAGTCACGCCACGGGATTTACCGATTCATTCCCGTGCGGTACGAGGACCGGCTCGGCACGCAGTTCTCGCTGGGGTTCCGGTTGGTGGCCGTGGACGACGGCGCGGGGCATGCCTACCGAGTCAACACCTCGAATCGGGGCCGGAACGTCCAACTCCGCATCGGCGATCCCAATGTGACCGTCACGGGCCGGCGCACCTACGTTATCCGCTATGTGGTACGCGATGCGCTGGGCCGGTTCCCCGATCATGAAGAGATCTACTGGAACGCCACTGGGAACGAATGGGGTGTTCCGATCGAACATGCCGGCGCGACGATTCACTTGCCGGAGGGCGTGCCGCCGGATTCGGTGGAAGCGATCGGTTATGCGGGCGCGTTCGGCGAGAAGTCCATCGAGGTCGCGGTCTCGCAACCCGAACCCGGAGTCGTGTCCTTCCAGGCCGCCAGGCCCTTGGCCCCCATGGAGGGACTGACCGTGGACGCGGTTTGGCCCCTCGGACACGTCGTGCATCCACCGGCCACCACGGTGGCGGCGCGGTTGGCGTCCGACAATCTCCCCTTGCTCTTTCCTCTTTTGACGTTGCTGGGCATGATCTATCTGTACACGCGGAGGGGTCGGGACCCTTCCGGACCGGCGGCGACCGTGGTTCGGTACGAAGCCCCTCCCGGCGTTGGACCGTCGGAGCTGGGCACGCTGATGGACGAACGCGTGGATCTTCGCGACATCACCGCCGCGCTCGTCGATCTGGCCATTCGCGGTTATCTCGTGATTGAAACCGTGAAGACCGACCACTTGCTCGGGCTCACGCATCGCCAGGAAACGACGTTCAACCGCACGAATAAACCGGCCACCGACCTCGCCCCGCACGAGCGAATTCTATTGGACGGTATTTTCGAGCGGGGAAACACCGTTTCCTCGTCGGACTTGCGGGAAGAGTTTTACCGTTACATCCCCAAGATTCGTGAAGCGCTCTACGATCGTTTGACCCAACGCGGATATTTCGCCGCGAAACCGAACTCGGTGCGGCATCGGATGATCGCCTTGGGCGTGCTCCTGGGAGGTGCGGCGGCGTTTTTGGGCTTTGCCTGGACCTCCATGCGCGGCTTTGCCGCCTCCCCCGCCATTCCCATCGTCTCGGGTATCTTCACGTTTTTGATCGTGATGCTTTTCGCGTGGTCGATGCCTCGGCGCACCCGCGAGGGGGTGAAGGCGCGCTCCTGGGGCCTGGGGTTCGAGGAATTCATGAATCGCACGGAGGGCAAGGCACTGGAGGGCGTGTCGGATCTACGCAACACGTTCGAAACCCTCCTCCCCTACGCGATGGCGCTCGGCATCGCGGCCAAGCTTGCCCGCCGGTTCGATGGCATCTACGCGGCGGGGGGACCCACCTGGTACACGGGCTACCCGATGGGCGGCGGGTTTTCCACGCTGGCCCTGCAGAACAGCCTGGCCAGCTCCATGGCATCGGCGACCCAGGCGTTGACGGCTTCACCGCGCTCGAGCGGTTCGGGCGGCGGCGGGTTTTCCGGGGGCGGTGGTGGGGGTGGCGGCGGCGGGTCGTGGTGACGCGTTCGCCTCCGGGCGAATGCCGTTACGCTGGCTCCTCCAGCCGCGGCAAGAGCAAGAGGGTCAGCAAGCTCGGAATGCCCAAGAGAAGCACGAGCAAAAAGAACGTGCGATAACCGACTGCTTCTTCGATCGAGCCGCTCACCATTCCGGGAAGCATCATCCCTAGCGCCATGAGGCCGGTCGCGATCGCGTAGTGAGACGTGCGATGTTCGCCCCGCGACACGCGCATGAGCACGACCATGAACGCCGTCGTGCCGAGCCCATACCCCAGCTGCTCGACGGCGACGAGCGGATATGCCAACGCCGGCCCGGGTTGGGCATGCGCCATGTAGAGATATGCCGCGTGCGGGACATTCAAACACAGGGCCAACGGCCACAGCATCCGCCGCAACCCAAACCGCCCGATCAACCAACCGCCCAGGATCCCGCCCACGATCAACGAGGAAAGGCCCACCGTCCCATACGCCATCCCGACCTGGGCGGTGGTGAAGCCCAAGCCCCCCTCGGCGTGGCTATCCAGCATGAAGGGTGCGGCAAGCTTGAGAAGCATCGCTTCGCCAAGACGATAAAGGAGAATGAACGCCACGATCGCCGCCACCCGGGGCTGGCTGAACCATTCCACGAAAATACGTCCCCACGGCACCCCCACCCCGCGCCGGAGCCCCGCCGCGTCACTGGGCGGCCAGGGCAAGATGAAGCGGTGGTACAAACACAGCAAGCCATAGATCGCCGCGCCGAGTAAGAACGTCATCGACCAGGCGCGGGGCACGGCGCCCGTGCTCTGCTCGAGCTTGCCCGCGAACGTGACCAGGAGTCCCGATCCGAAGATCATCGCGGCGCGATAAAACAGCGTGCGCACGCCCACGAAGTACGCTTGCTGACGCTCGTTCAACGCGTGGAGATAAAAGCCGTCCGCGGCGATGTCGTGCGTCGCCGAAATAAAGGCGGCCAGCGTGAACACGCCCAGCGTGATCGCGAAATATCCCGGTAGTCCCAGCGTAACCGCGAGCCCGGCCAGGGCGACGGTCATGAGGAGTTGCGTGATCAGGATCCAGGTGCGTTTCGTGCCCCGCGTGTCCACGATCGGTCCCCACAGCATCTTCACCACCCAGGGCAGATACAAAAGGCTCGTCCAGAAGGTGATGGTGTGGTTGGCCACACCCAAGCGCTTGTAGAGAATCACCGAGACCGTGTTGACGAGCACGTACGGCACGCCCTCGGCGAAGTAGAGCGTAGGCACGAAGAGCCACGGAGAGCGGGATGCAGGCCGCCGCGCGGCCGCGTCCTTTACCGAAGCAGGAACAGGGTCGGTCGAGGTCATGAAAGATCCCTCCGCCCGGAAAATACCATCCAGAAAAACTCGCGGCTAGTTGGGGTAACCGAAGAAGCGGGATTAGTTGGCGTAACCCAGCGAGCGCAAGAGCTCTCGGCGCTCGGTGGACATCTGAGGCGCATCCGCTTCGAACAGTGGCTGCGAGCGCGCGGTTTCGACCACGTCAGTCACATAGGTGCGAAGCTGCGCGACGACCTGGGGCATCTGCGGAGCGATGTTGTTGTTCTCCCCCGGATCCTGGGTAATATCGAAAAGCGCGTGACGGCTCAATCTTCCGTTCACGATGAGCTTGTAATTTCCGCCCCGCACCGAATACAGGAGCGGATTGGTGCGCGTCGCCCCCGAGAACACGAGACCCGATCCCCCGGTGGCCTTGCCGGCCAGGAGCGGGCTCAGGTCCTTGCCCTCCACGTTCCCGGCTTTCTCACCCGACTGCGCGAGCAACGTGGGCAGAACGTCCACCAGCCCCACGATGTTCTGGATGTCCTTCGACGTCTTGAGTCCTCCCGGAGGGCGGATGATGAGCGGGACGTGAATTTGATCCTCGAAAAGCGTGTATCCGTGATCCCAGTTACCGTGATCGTGCAACGATTCGCCATGATCCGCGATCAAGATCAAATAGGTGTGATCCAGGAAACCCTGTTCCTTGAGCGCGCTCAGAAAGGGACCCAGCCGGTTGTCCATGTCGCGCACTTCAGCGGCGTATCGGCCCCGCCAGGTCTCCAAGCGGCGCGTTTCAGGCGTCTTCACTCCCGTGGAGTCGTGAGCCCACAGCGCTTGCAGGGTCGACGGCAGGATGCCGTCCCACTCCGTATCCGAGAGCACCTCGTCCGTTTGCACGGACGGACTCTCCCGAACCAGGTTGTAGACCGAGTCGGACGCGTTGTACGGACCGTGAACATCCAAGAGATGTACATAGAGGAAGTAGGGCTCCTTCGCCCCCGCGCTCTCGAGCCAGCGCTTGGCTTCGAGGGTCACGCGGTCCGCCGGCGGATCCACGACGGAGGCGATCGAGCTGTACACGTCGAACCCCTGATCGAAGCCGTACTGCCACGTCATCCAGGGATTGGCCACGAAGGCCGCGGTGGCGTACCCCCGGGCCTTCAATCGCTCGGCCATGGTATACGCGTCCAGGCGCAACACACCCTTCTCGAGATCGGGGTCTTCAGAGCTCCACATTGCGCCCTCGTGGTTGGTCACGCCGTGCTCCATGGGATTGAGCGAGGTGAAGAGCGAGGCCACCGACGGCTTGGTCCAGGGCGCGGACGAATAACAGTTGCGAAAGAGGTACGACTCGCGCGCTAGGGCATCGATGCTGGGGGACACGGGACCCTTGAACCCGTAGCAACCCAAGTAGTCCACGCGAAGCGTGTCCACGAGGATAACGATGAAGGACGGCGCCGTTGCGAACGGCGCACACCTCGCCCCCAGAAGTAGAAGGGCGGCGAGCACAAACAATGCCCTCGATACACGGAGGGCCCCAATGTCACGTCGTTGCATGCGTTTTCAGATTCCGGCCGAGGGGGTCGGTCAGAGACCGTTAACGATGTCACGAGACTGCGCAATGAGGGGTACCAATAATTTAGCACCCACTGCCGGCCGATGCATGGTTTTCAATGCATTTGTCAGAAAAGACACACTGGCGGGATGACATCAACTCGAAAAAGCTGGTACTTCCGTATCCATTTCCCAGCAACATTGTTCCAGGCGCTTGGCTTCGCAACCTGAATAGGAACTGTGCGGGGTCTTCCGGGCCAAAAAGCGTTAAGTCTTTCTTAAATTCTCAAGCGCTTTGATGGGCGGAGCCGCCCGAAGCGAAGTGGGATGCCAGCACGTTCACCGGTTGCACGACACCCGGAACTCTCCGAGAATCCCGGGCCATGCCTCAACCCACCGCTGGCTCCGGACCCAAGCTCCTCTACCGCAGGCTCGACAGCTTGTTCGGCTCCATGGACCACCGCCGCCCCCGGCGGCGATTGATGGAAGGGTTCATGGAAGATCTCTTGAAGACGCTGGGGCAAGACATGGGTTGGCTTACCGGGCGGCTCTACGGCGAACGCGGCCAGCGCTTCGCGCTTCTCAAAAGAGCGGGAGAGCCTGGACCCCCGGAGCGGCGTGACCTTCCCACCGATCTGGCCGTAGTAGAACTTCTTCTTCAGCATCGCACCTACATGTACTTGGACCCGAATGATGAGGGCTCTCCGGCCAAGGCCGGCATTCTTCCGCCCGGATCCGCGGCTGGAATCGTGGTCGGCCAGACTCCGGATCGTTACCTCTTCTTCTTCCAGCTTGCGCCGGGATGGACACTTGAAGAGACCGACTTTGCCTTCAACACGGTGCGATCGGCACTGGACTCACGTCTTCTCGAGCATCGTAGCCGGGGGACGATTCTCGAAGCGGCCGAGGTGCAGAAAAGCTTGCTTCTCGACCGCGCTCCCGATTTTCCGGAATACGACATTGCGTGCCGATCCGTTCCGGCCGAGGAGGTCGGGGGCGATTTCTTCGATTTCATCTCATTTGCACCGGAAGTGCTCGGGCTGGCGGTGGGAGACGCGAGCGGCCACGGCTTGCCGGCCGCCCTGCTCGTACGGGACGTGGTCACCGGACTGCGCATGGGCTTGGAACGAGACCTCAAGCTCGTGCCGGTGTTCACCAAGCTCAACCGCGTCATTCATCGCAGCAAGCTCACCAGCCGATTCATCTCGGTGTTCTACGGCGAGCTCGAAACCAACGGCAACCTCATCTACGTGAACGCGGGGCACCAGCCGCCCCTCTTGTTTTCCGCGCGAGGCGTGGTGTCCTTGACCGTGGGAGGCACGGTGATCGGGCCGTTGCCCGAGGTGACCTTCAAGCGCGGCTTCGCGCACGTGGATCGCGGAGCCACGCTCCTCATCACCACCGACGGGCTCATCGAACGACCCGATTCGAGCGGAGATCAGTTCGGGGAGGAACGCATGGTCGCGCTGGTCGAGCAAAACCCTACCGCCACCGCCGACCAGTTGATCGAAATGCTCTTCGAGGCCTGCAAGGCCTTCGGGGACGGACGTCCGTGGGAGGACGACGCCACCGCGGTTGTGGTCAAACGCTTGCCCAAGCCGAGCTGAGGACGATTTGGGCGCTTTTCCGTACGGAATTAGAAATACACTTGATCCAATTTGTGACAGGAACTGGAATCTCCCCCCCGGCCAAGTGCTACCATGGTTACTGCATCTCAGCTGACGCACCTAGAAGGAGACGTCTCATGCGCACTCGTATTCCTAGAATTCTCGGGTTGGCGGTGGTGGTTCTCAGCCTTGCCTTCGCCGTCCAGAGCTGCAACGACGGTCCCGGCATGGGGACCCTGGCTCTCTCCATGGGATACGGAAACGGTTTCTCATCCGCTTCCCAGGTGACGCCACAAAGCGAGGATTTCGGCTCCGGCGATCGAACCCAACTCTCGGATCTCATCCTGACCTTCCATTCGGTTCAAGCGTGGTCGTGCACCGAAAACGATTCCCTCGACGACGACGACGACGATGATGATGACGACTCAACGCATACCGATGATGGCGCCATCGTGCAGCCCCTGCACGATGAGGATGATCACGAGGAGGATGACGAAGACTGTACTCCCTTCACCGTTCTGTCCGACAGCACGGTGACGTTGAGCACGGGAACCTTAGATTCGACGTTGACGGTGTGGCTGGGGAATGCCCTTTTACCGGAGGGACATTACGAATTCCTGACCCTGGGCAACGTCCAGGCGTGGGTTGTGACCGCGGCCGGGGAAACCGTCTCAGCGAAGGTCCCGAGCGGCCGGATCAAGATCAAGGCACCCTTCACCATCGACGCCGGCGGCATAACCGATCTTCTGGTCGTGATCGACCTCAACCGTTCGATCGTGGAAACGCCTCCCGGCAGTCTGAACTTCATCGTGAAGCCGGTCGTCCACTCCCAGGTGGGCTGGAACCACGACGACGACGACGATGATGACGAGCACGGCGATTAAGTAACCCTAGGTCGCCAATAACGAAGGCGGTGATGTCGAACTCACCGCCTTCGTTGTTTCGGGCTGGGCTTCCGTCAGGACGCCGCCTTCTTGAGCAATCCCACCTGCCCGGCGTGGTAGAGCACGTGCTGCAGCTCTCCAATGACGAGCTCGAACCACGTGTCCTTCATGCCGGGGCGCGATTCGAGAAGGCGTTCGGGCGACATACGGCGAACCGTCTCCACGAGCACCCGTGCTTTCTCCAGTGAATGATCTCGAAATTGTGACCAGTCCCCTTCGGTGAGATCGGCCACCTTCGGCCAGTCTTCGTCATCGGAAACTTGAGGCGTCTCGCCATTGATCCGCCGACCGATCACCTCGAACCAGGTCGAGGCGTGGGCCACGATCTCGGCGATCGTGTGCGCATTGGGAATCGGCCGGTGAAGAGCCTCTGCTCCCGAGACCCCGCCCAGTACCTCTTTCCACGAGGGGCCGTGCCACGCGCCTCCGAACAACGCTTTTTCGAGTTCTCGGGCCAGACGTTCCGTTTCGTTCATGGCGGTCTCCTTTGTTGCCTAACCTGTCAAAAGCCATTCATGGGTTATAATGGTGGAATGATCGATCTAACCTGTCAAGGTCATTTTGATGGTTATAGGCGTTCCTCATGAGCCATCCCTTTGAGAGCCGGTGGGGCGGGACCGGGGTAGGTGGAAGCCTCGCCACCGATTTCGTGAACACGCTCGATTGGCGGCTTCGGAAGGTCCCTCGCGAAGAGCTCAACACCTACGTGGATTTGATCCGATGGGCATGGAGCGAGGACGTGGTCACGAGGCCCGAGGCTCGGTCGCTCCTGGAGTGGGCACAGGCCCACCCCCGATCCGCCGTCCGTGAGCTGACCCGCGCGGTGGAGCTCCGGGAATCCATCGCTCTTCTGTTTGCGGCGGTCCGTGAGGAAACCCGTCTCCCCTCCGGTCCCCTTGCCATCCTGAACGCCGCATGTCGCGCGGGAGCATCGGATCGTTTGCTTCGTCCGTCGGGTCGATTCGCGGAGTGGGCGCGCACTCCAGGAGTTCCCCCTCCCCAACGCCCCGGGTGGGCAGCGGCGGAGGACGCAGCGAGGCTCCTCATCTCGCCTGAGCGCGAGCGACTGTCCCAGTGCCACGACGACGAATGTGGCTGGTTCTTCCTGGACACGTCGCGCAATCGGAGCCGCCGTTGGTGCACCATGAAGGGCTGCGGCAATCGCAACAAAGCGCGAACGTTCTATCGGCGCGCGAACCGACCTGCCAAGAGAAGTTGAGTCCACGGTTCGATATACTCTCGGGGTCGTGATGCGCATCACCCTTGGAGTCCTGGTCGCGACCGGGTTGGTTATGGCCGCCCCGGTCATGGCCGCGCCCACCTACCGTGAGTTGGAGGGACTCCAGATCGGCAAACTCGAGCTCCGAGGAGTTCCCTCGGATCTCGAGGATGCGATGAAGAAGGGCCTCTACCTCGCCGAGCCTCCCAAGGTTCTGAAGGGCGGTTCCAGTGCGTTTCACGTCAAGGACCTCGAAGCGGACCGCCAGCGCGCTCTCTTGTTCTTGGCCCAGCATGGCTACCCGCGTGCTTCGGTCACGCCGGTTGCGAAACGAGCCAAGGGCCGGAAAGTCAACATCACGCTCAACGTCCGGCCCGGCGCTCCGGTGATCGTTTCCGAGTTTCTTCTCGAGGGCGTTCCGCCGTCCCTCCAAAAAAAGTCGATGAAGGCGCTCGAATCAAGGCGCGGCAAGGTCGTCGTCGATGCGGATATTGATCAAGTCGCGCGCCAGATCGAGGCCAAGCTGCGCGACCAGGGATACGCTTTGGCCAAAGTCTCCGCTCAGGTCTCCCCTATCGACTCGCTCTCCGTCCACGTGCGATTCGTTGCCGAACCTGGAAAGCGTTACGTGTTCGGCGCCACGCGCGTGTCCGGGGTGGCGCCCGACCTGGTCCCCCTCGCCGTTCGCACCATCGACATCAACCCCGGCCGCACCTATTCACCGGAGGCGATGAAGGACGCGCAGGACAACCTGCGGTTGCTCGATCTCTTTCGCCAGACCCGACTCACTACCCGGCCCGCCGGATCGGATACGTTGGACGTGATTGCGGAGCTGTCATCCCGGGATCCCCACACCGTCGAGGCCAAAGCGGGATACATGAGCGAAGATTTGTTTCGCGCCCGTCTGGGCTGGCAGGGGCACAATACCTTCGAGGGCGGGCGGGGCCTGGAGCTTTCCGCATCCTATTCCCAGTTTCATCAAGAAGTGAAGGCGTCGACGTGGTGGCCGGCCCTCATCGGCCCTCGCACGCGGGAGGTGCTCAGCCTTCGCGGGCTGCGGGAAGACGAGGACGCGTATTCGGAGTGGGGCTACGGTGTGGAAGTAGCCTCCTGGTATCGCAAATCGTTTCAGAACACCTTTCGCCTGTTTACTCAGTTCGGGTACGCGAGCGTGAATTTCACGAGCCAGTACGAGGATGATTTCGAGGGGCTCATGACCACCCTCGGGGCGAGCTGGAATCTGGACACCTCCGATGACCGGCTTCGGCCCACGCGCGGATTGGTGACCTGGGCCGAAGCCAAGGTGGCCCCCAAGTTCCTGGCTGCCGCCTCACCGTTCGTGCGCGGCGAAACAGGCGCGTCGCTATACATTCCCCTCCCCCGTCGCACCGTGTTCGCCCAGCGGTTCGTGGTCGGGCTCGCCAACCCGCTCGAAGAAACGCATCGGCTCTTGCCAAGCTTGCGGTTCTACGCCGGAGGGGTGAACTCCAACCGAGGATTCGAGCGCCGCATGCTTGGGCCGCTGTATCCGGATGAGGAACCGGCCGGCGGGGAAGCCAAGGTCGAATCGCTCTCCGAAGTGCGCTTTCCCATCGTGTGGCGACTTCAGGGCGCCTTGTTCATGGATGTCGGCCAAGTGTGGTCGCGCGTCGAGGCGATGTCGTTCGCCGGGTTCGAGCCTTCGGCCGGTTGGGCCCTCATGATCGACACGCCGGTCGGACCGATTCGCGTCGACATGGGGTATCGCTTGCACGATTCGGGCGATCAGCCCGCGCATGTGTTTCATTTCCTGATCGGACAACCCTTCTGATGGCGGCCTCGCAAGTCATCCTGCGCCGATCGCTGCGCACCCTGGGTATCGTGGCTCTGGGCGTCCTCGGCGTCGTGATCCTTGTCCTGGGACTGTTCATGGTGAGGCCGGTTCGAAACGCCGTGCTTGCCCAAGCGATCGCCAAGGCCAAGACCCACCTGCCCGGGGAACTTGTCGTGGCCAACGCCTCCTGGCCGTCGGTGGGAGCGATCGGTTTTCGTGGCGTTCTGTGGACGGCGAAGGGCGACACGCTGGCCGCCGCGGACACGTTGACCCTCGAGCTGAATTTGAAGTCCCTGTTTCATAAGGACCTTCATGCCCAACGTATTGTTGCCACGGGGGTCTATCTCGACCTTCCAGCCCTCCGAGCGGCGTTCCCGCCCGGAACCCAATCCACGGCACCCGCGCGCAAGAAAGAGGGTCGATTTCCCCGTCCGGGTGTTTTTCCCGGCATCCCTTCTCTGGCTGCGGAAACGATCGTCCTCCGTGTGCATCGAGCCCGGTTCACTCCCCAATGGACCATCGTCGAGTCGGAGGTGGAGGGCAGCTGTGACCTGTCTCCCGACACCGGACCGCGACTCGTGCTCACCCGCCTGATCGCGTCCACGCTCGAGCGCAAGCTAGAGGTCAAGATGACGCCGTTTCATCTCGATGGGCGCGCGAAAACCATGAACGGCGACCTCACGGTTCGGCTGGACAGCCTGGGCACGCTTACGCTCAGCGTCGCGTCCGCGGCGCCCGATTCACTCCATCTCCTGGCCACGCTAGAGCCGGACGGTGAGGGCTCGCCGCTTCGCGTCGACCTGCGAGGACAACTTTCATGGGACAAAGAGCGGCTTCAATCCTATGCCTTCCGGGGGGATATACAGATCCCGGAAACGGAGGAGTTGGCCCACTGGCCCCCGCCGGTTCGAAAAGTGGCGGTTCTCTCTCCCCTTCCTCCGGTGTCCCTGCGCACGGACGGGGTGGTGTCCTTGCGCCCGCAATTCTTTCTGCGCGCGCATGTCGCGTCGAAACCGAGCGGGTGGCTCGATGGGTTGGAGGTGACGGGCGCTTACAGCGACGCGGGAATCCAGATCGACACGTTGCGCGCATCCCTTCCCGGGCTTCGCATTGCCGCGTCGGGACGCCGCACCGGAAGCAGCATGACGGCAAACGCCGACGCCCTGGTGAGCGATGCCCGCTGGGTGAACATCGTGATGCCGCGATTTGTTCCTCCCGAGAGCTTGGTCGCCAATGTTCATCTGTCCATGGACGGGCCGCGTGCGGAACCCGGTGTACGCGTCGAGCTGGCGGGAGGTTTTAGAAAAAAGGGGCTCTCGGTTCGAGACGTGACCGTGTCCGCCAACTTTGCGGATGGCCTTGGAAGCTCGGGAACGGTGAGCCTCAGCGGGGTGAGCCGCGATGTTCGCGTGAGCACGCGGGCTTCTCTCGTTCCCAAATTCCCGCTCGATGCGAGCCTATCTCCGATATTGATCGACGATCTGATGAGCGGGACTGCTCTGCCCACGACCCGCGAAGGTAACGGCCGGGTTCGTTATGACGGGTCCCGTCGCATATTGCGCTTGGATGACGTGCGGATCTTGGGGGATGCCGGAAGAGTCCAGATCGACGGGAATCTTTCGAACGGTAGTGGAGATGCGACTCTTGCCTGGGAATCGTCCGCTCCCCCGGCCATGCTCCGCCGGGTGATGACGTTTGCGGATTCGAGCTGGGTGGCCTTGGAAGAACGTTGGCGAGCGGACGGCCCCTTCACCGTTCATGCGCGGGGCCGGATCCAAGGTAAACGCGTGAACGGGCAAGTGGAGTTCGTGTTGCCGGGTCCGAGCACCCTTCGCGGGTTCCTGCCCGCTCGAGCGAACGTGGATAGCCTCGGGCCCATTCGCGGCCGAGTGGACGGAAGCCTTGATTCGCTATGGGTAGCGAACATGGATCTGTCGCCAACCACATGGCTGGAGTCCACCCCCATCCACGTCCAAGGCTCGCCCTCCCGGATTGCCGTGGACAGCCTGCGACTGGGCGTGGAGGGATGCTCGATATCCTTGGCCGGATCGCGGGAAAGCGGACGTTGGAACGCGCACGGGGATCTGCAGGTCGTGGATACCCGCTTGATCCGACGATTCGTTCCAGCCATGACCGCTCGGGATTCCTGCACGGCGTCGGTTCGGGCTCTGGTTCATGGTCAGAATATCTCCGTGCAATTTCAGGGCACGGGGCGTTACCACAACGTGCGTCTGCGAAAGGCGGAGGGGGATCTCTCTCGAACCGAGGGCCGCTGGCACGCCCAGCTTTCCGCTTCCGGCCTGGACATGGGCACTGCCCTCAAACTGGACCAGGTGAGCGCCGGACTGACGACAGAGGCGGACGGCAAGGAAGCGGTCCGGCTGGATTGCAACGGCCCTACGCTGTCCCTGGCTACGCGCGCCATTTTGGATCGCAGGGACGGTATCGCCGCGCAGGTGGACACGCTCGGGCTGACGATGAGCGACAAGGAGCTGCACACCGCCCAGCCCTTCTCCGTAGAGGCGCGTTCGCATGGCAACGGATTCACATTCGAGGATGTAAACCTCCAAGGCACCATGGGTTCCGTGGAAGGTCACGTTGAGCTGCGTCCCGGAGCGTCCGAAGTGGACCTCCGCCTCGCTCTCGATCTGGAGGGACTTACGCCTCCGTCTTATCGCCTGGCCACCTGGTGGCCGGAACGCCTGGATGTTTCCATCGTCAACGAAGGACGCGAGGCGCTCGCGGCGCGGGCTACCGTGGCGGGATTTCGACTCCGCGGACAGAGCGACTGGGTTCTCGAGATGACCGCTCGAGGAGATGAGCATGGCTTGGCGGGTGAAGCTCACCTCAAGGGCGCAGCCGGCGAGGCGCTCGCTGCGACGTATTTTTCTCCGGGACTCTGGCAGCTCTATCCCCTGCGCATCGAAATGAAGCCGCACCAGGTCGAGGCCGAGGCCACGCTCAAGGAATTCCCCATTCCCTGGCAGGAGCTCGGTGTGGACGCGACCGAAATCTGGCCCGCCAGCGCGAGCGGCCATTTCGTGGTCAATCACGACGATGTGGGGCCTTACGCCCGCGGGGATCTGGACGTGGTCTTCACTCCATCCGACGAGAAGGAGCGCGCGGTGCGTTTAACGAGTCAGGGAGCATGGATGGCGTCCACGGGTCAGATCGATCGCCTCTCCCAAGGCGAAACGACCCCGCTTTCGGAAATCAACGAGTCACGCCTTCGCGAAATGAACGCTCCCGGGCTGGTCGCTTCTTTTGCCGTCTCGCGAGACACCCAGCCCCAGCTCACCGGTTCCTTGTCGGTGCGATTCGTGGAGCGGCCGGAAGGAGGGTTCGCCATCGATCCCCAGAACGGCCTCGATCTGGTGGCTTCGGCCCCGCGCTTCGATCTCGCCACGCTGCACGCGTTCTTACCGGCTGGCTACAACCTCGGAGGACACTTGCGCCTCGACGCGAAGCTTTCCGGTTCACCGCGTAACCCCGCCCTCTCCGGCACGGTGGATGCGCCGGATATTGCGCTTGAAATGAACGACGGAGGCCGGGTAAAGGCGATGGGCAAGCTGAATTACTCCGGCACGTTGCTTGCCCCCAAGGTCCAGGGACGCATCGATATCAAGAACGGCGTCATTCCTATTCCCGAAGAGCCGCGCAAGCTCCATGCGGTGTCCGGGAAAGCGTTGCTTTGGCAGAGCCGCGCCGAGGCCGATTCCGTGTTGGCTGAGGTTGCAGAGACCAAGAAGGCGGAAACGGATACGACCGGCAAGTTCCATCCCGTGTACGACCTGCAAATCGTGGTGCCCTCGGGGTTTTGGATTCGTGGACGCAACTTGAACGTCGAGTTGGAGGGAGACCTGCGATTGCGACAAGAGAAGACCGTTCCCACGGTGGTGGGCACGCTCGAAGCGCGTCAGGGGACTCTGAATTTCCTCGGCCGATCGTTCTCACTTGAACGGGGGAAGGTGCAGTTCTACGGCGAGGACGAGATCAATCCGAGCCTGGACATCCGACTCACCTCCAAGGTCTCGTCCACGACCGTTTACGTGACCATGAATGGAACGCTACAAGAACCCAAAGTCGAACTCACCTCTTCGCCGTCGATGAGCGAAGCGGACATCATGTCGCTCTTGGTGATGGGGAAGACCTCGGACGACTTGAACGGGGATCAAGCCCAGCTGGTCGCGCAGCGGGCAGCTGCCGTCGCGGCCACCTACGGGGCGGCGGAGCTGCAAAAACGCATGGCGGGACCTTTGGGCGTCGACATGATCACCGTGAATCCCGGCGGAGGGCCGGAGGGCGAGAACTCGGTGGTGGTGGGCAAGTATTTGAACTCGCGCACGCTCCTCAAATACGAGCAGGCCCTGGACAGCGCGGCGGGATTTTTTGTGACGCTGGAGTACACGCTCACCCAGACCATCACACTTCAAACGATCGCCGGCACCTGGCAGTCGGGCGCGGAAATCAGCTGGTCCAAGGATTATTGATCAATCGATGCCTTGAGGATGGCCGCCATAGCATGGTGGCCGTCATCGGTGAAGTGGATGCCGTCCTGGCGCATGAGCACGGTGTAATCTCCGAGCTCTTCGAAGACCCTGTCCGCTTCGACGACCGTCACTCCGTCTTTCCCTTTGAACCCTCGCACGACGTCGAGATAGGCGCGATGAATCGCCTGCACATCGTCGCCTTGGACCAGGTATTTGTCCTTCACGTACTGCGCTTCCACCCCGGAAGCGAAGTGATAGGGGCCGGCAATCAAGATCACTCTGCCACCGTTTTGGCGAACCAGGCGGACGATGTCTTCCAGATTGTCCCGGTATTCCGGAACTGAGACTCGAAAGGGCGGCATAGGATGCCGGCCTTTGAGGAGAGTCAGGATGCGCGGGTAGGCCACCGTCCTTGACTTCGCGTACTGCCGGTCGGTCTCGCCGGTCGTTCTCCAGTGTTCGTTCCAACCGAAGTACACCACGACGATATCCGGATGCGCCGCCAAGAACTGCGACTTGAGCCACTCCAACCCCTGATACGACGTGTACCCCGGCACGCTGGCATTCAGGACTTCCCATCGATCCGGGCCGAGATCCTGTTCGAGTAGTGCGGAATAGGGCATGCCGTCTCCGGCGATCCGTGAACAGGAATCGCCGAGGATGAGGATTCGTTTCTTGTTGCCATGAGGCGGAACCGGACGATCGGGGTTCTGGATCTTGGCCTCACGCTCGAACTCGGGATTCAAATCCGGACGAACTTTCCAGAATAGTTTGGAATCGGGCAGAAAATAGCCTTGCTCCAAAGCGATCTTGGCGTGCATCCCGAAATTCATCTGCGGCGTCACCGCTCCGAACCCGGTGAGGCGAAGAACCGCCTCGAAGAGAAGGAGCCCCACCATGAGGCCGGACAACATGAGAATGACTTTCTTGATCACGGGGCGGAACCCATCAGAAGAGCGTATAGATGAAGGGCGCAACCGGCGATCCGCTCACCAGCACGAGGGCGCCTAAAATGAGGATGATGGCCAGCATGGGGATCATCCACCACTTCTTGTTGTCGCGCAGAAATCCCCAGATTTCGCGTAAAAACCCGGGCCGGGCCAGCCGCGCGCGCTCCTGGAATTCGGGTGGGTTCGAATGGGTCATTGTCGCCTCGGGGTGGAAACCGTTCTCAATACTGGCGGAAGTACTCCTCCACGCTCTTGGGCTCGACGTGATCCACCCAATATGTCGACGCCTCCGGATCGAATGTGCGTTCTAACGGATCCCGACCCAAAAATCGCATCACGACTCCGACCGGTGTGATCACGAAGTAAAACACGATGCCGAGCAGGACGTGGGACAGGATGAAGCCGATGGGAAATGTGAGCAGGGTCAACCCAGCGTAGAGATAACGATTGAGTCCGGGGGCCATGAGCGAAAGGAGCGTGGAGACGGTTCCGATCCCCCAGAACACGTACGCAACCATGGGGGCCGCGTTTCCGAGATGAATGCCGACCAGCGTTCGTTTCCACAGCACCAGTCCCCCCAGAAGACCGAACGCCCCCAGGGCCACGAAGCCGAACGTGCGAAGCGTGTCGCGGCTGGGCCGCAGGTTGAGGTCGATCATGGTCAATCCAGCTTGAATTGCCGCAGGTATGCGTCCCGATCCGCCTGGGCTCCCGACTGCTCCTCCTTCCGCAAAATGCAGTTCTCCAGCACGAGCGCGTCCATGTCCGTGGCCATGAAGCACCGATACGCATCCTCGGGCGTGCACACAATGGGCTCCCCCCGCACGTTGAAGCTGGTATTGATGATCACCGGGCAGCCGGTCTTGGCGTAGAAGCTCTCCACGATTTTGAAAAACCGGCCGTGCCGTTCCGGGTCCACGGTTTGAATACGCGCCGAATAATCCACGTGGGTGATGGCCGGGACCACGGATCGAAGTTGCTTGAGCTTGTCGATCCCCTGCATTCCGTCCGCATCGTAGGCTTGTCGCTTGTCTTCCCGCACCGGGGCCACCAGCAACATATAGGGGCTATCTTCTTCCGGCCGCACATCGAAATATTCAGCCACCCGATTCCGGAGCACGACCGGGGCAAAGGGGCGAAACGATTCCCGGAACTTGATCTTGAGGTTCATGACCGACTGCATCTGAGGCGATCGCGCGTCACCCAGGATCGAGCGATTCCCCAAGGCCCGCGGCCCGAACTCCATGCGACCCGCCACGTGGCCCACCACCTTTCCTTGTGCGATGAGCTCGCTCACGGCATCGATGAGTCCCGCTTCGTCCTCGTACGAGCGATACCGCGCGCCTTTGGCCTCCAGGAACGTCCGAATGTCTTCCGCCCTATATGCCGGTCCCAAGAGCGACCCCCGTTGACTGTCCAGCGATCCGGGAACGCGTTCGTTACCAAGAAGCTGATGCCAAACGAAGAGCGCCGCGCCCAAAGCACCACCCGCATCCCCGGAGGCGGGCTGGATCCAGATGTTCTCGAACGGTCCCTCGCGCAATATGCGCCCGTTCCCGACGCAGTTGAGGGCCACCCCACCGGCCATGACCAGGTTCCGGCTTCCCGTCAATCGATGCGCATGGCGCGCGCACTTGAGCATGATCTCTTCGGTCACGAGCTGGATCGACGCCGCCATGTCCATTTCGCGTTGGGTCAGGGGCCCTTCGGCTTGGCGGGGCGGCCCACCAAACGCTCGCTCGAACTTCTTGGACGTCATCACCGTGCGCCGGTGAAAGCCAAAGTAGGACATGTCCATGCGAAACGAGCCGTCGTCTTTGATGTCGAGCATTTGCTCGCGGATGAAGTCCGCATACACGGGCTCGCCGTACGGCGCCAAGCCCATGAGCTTGTATTCTCCGGAGTTGACTCGGAACCCGGTGAAGTAGGTGAAGGCCGAATAGAGCAGCCCGAGCGAATGCGGAAACCGAAGCTCCTTCAAAAGACGTATGCGGTTTCCTTCGCCTTTGCCGATCGAGCCGGTCGCCCACTCCCCCACGCCGTCCAAGGTCAGAATCGCCGCGTCCTCGAAGGGGGAAGGAAAGAACGCACTGGCCGCGTGCGATTCGTGATGCGCGGTGAATACGTAGCGGCCCTTGTAGCGGCCGGCCAGTCCCTTGTCCAACTCACGCGGCAGGTGGAGCTTTTGCTTGAGCCACAGGGGCATGCCCTTCAAGAACAAGCGGAAGCCGGCCGGCGCGGTGGCGAGGTAGGTCTCCAGCATGCGGTCGAACTTGAGAAGGGGCTTGTCGTAGAAAACAACGTGGTCGAGGGAGTCCGGCCCGATGCCGCCTTCCCGCAGGCAGTAGTCGATGGCGTGCGTGGGGAACCGGTGATCGTTCTTTTTCCGTGTGAACCGCTCCTCTTGAGCGGCGGCAACGATCGCGCCGTCCTGAACGAGGCAGGCGGCGCTGTCGTGATAAAAAGCGGAAATGCCGAGGATGTTCATGAGGGGCGGGCTCGCGTTAAGCGAACGATTTTATCATGCCCCTTGGGTCAGCCCGAGCTTGAAAGTTTTTGACATCGGGTGAGCCCCCGATCGATGAGGGCTCACCCGCAATACATCAGTGCGTTACGGTCACACGTTCGACCAGATTCTTTCCCAGACCGGCCGCTCGAACGAAATAAACGCCGGCGGGGGCATGGCGCCCATCCGCGTTGGGGTTCCAGGTCATGGGATGGCGGCCGGCCCCGAACGCCTGGTCAGCCAGCACGGCAATCTCACGCCCGCTCACGTCGTAGACGGCCACCCGCACGTGCCCCGCTTCGGGCATCATGAGCATGAGGTTCGCCGAGCCGCGCACGGGGTTGGCCGAGGTGGCCATGAGAGCAAACCGGGTGACCGACGGTGTCTCGTTCACCGCGGTCTGGGCGCTGTAGATGGTGAATACGGCATCACTTTGATCGAAGCCGACATTCCCGCCCGCGTCATGCGCAATGACGCGGAAAATGGCCTGTGTGGTGAGCGGACCGATCACGTGCCAGGCGAAGTCTCCCGAATCCGGCATGCAAGCCGCAAGGGTGTCGTACGGCCCTCCCGCGCCGGACCGCGACAACAGAAGATCCACGCACATCACACCCACGTTGTCCGAGGCCGTCCAGGTCAAGAGCGGAATCGTCCCTACCGCCAGTGAGTCGCCGCCATTGGGCGACGTTACGTGGACGACTGGTTGCTGGACATCTTGGAACTGGGCATCGATGGTGTGGTTTGCCTGGATGTTCGTGAACGCGTAGCCGGTCACCGCTCCCTGCGATACGTTGTCCACCTTCACGTCGAAAATGGTTGCGCCGGGCCCGGCCGTGATATTGAACGTCCGCGTACCTCCGCAATTGGCGACGATATTGCCATTGGGCGTGATGGTGCCGCCCGGACCGGCGGTGGCGGTGATGGTGTACGGGCCGTTGACCGCGAACGACGCGTCGATGGTGTGATTGGCTTGCACGTTGGTAAACGTGTAGCTCGTAACCGCTCCTACCGAAACGCCATCCACCAGAACGTCGGCGACGTGATAGCAGTTGTTGGGGGTGATCGTCTCGGTGAGGTTCGAACCCTGAGCCACGCCGGTCGTACCCGGCGACATCGTTCCATTGGAGCCCACCGTCGCGGTGATGGTGAACGTCGGGACCGAGACCACCGCCGCCCACCAGGAGCTCCACCGACTCCCGTTGGAACCCGTGTTCCCGTCATCGCCGTTAATTCGCGCTTTGGCGTATTCCTGGAGCACCCAGAGCTTCGTGTCGTCCGAGGGATCCACTTGCGCGGTGCTGAAATCGCCCCAGCGATTGCGGCCCGTCGCGGTGGAGAAGGTCTTGTGATAGTAGTCCTCGCCCACTTTGTAGATCTGTGGATCCCGGATGGTCCCCGCGGCATCGGCGGCGAAGTGCATCGAATAGCCGGCGGACGGATGCTGGGCGGAGGAACACTGCGTGTACCCGACCAGAAAATCTCCGCCCGCGTTCACCGCGATATGCGCGTACGCGTACCACTTGCCGCCGTTGTTGTTGGTGGCGGTGGGATCGTCGATGCGCCCGCCGTCTATGAACACGCCGGTGGAGGCATTGATCTTGGTCCATTGGACGGCGCTGTGCGTCATCACTCCCGAGGGGAGCCCGATCGTCTGCGCGTAATACAGTGCTCCGTTACGATAGGAGGGCGCGGAGCGAACCTGGGCGTCCTGATTCTCCATTGGACACGGCGTCACGCCGCACGCGCTGGTCCCAAGGTTGGGAGCAGACTGAGGAAGCTGGTTCCCGCCTGGCTGCACCCATCCACCGCCGGGCCGCGTGAGGCTGCCGCTGACGTTGGCCGTGTAGACGGGTGCGGCAGCGGTGCCGGTGATCCGGTCCATTTGGTAGGTGGCTCCCGCACTCGACAAGTGCGTCACCACAAACAGCGTGTCCTGAGTCGTCGAGTACGTCACCGCGGGCGAGCTGCAAAACCCGGTTCCGTTGGCAAGGGTGAACAGAGAGCCGGCCCCGGTTCCGGCGCGGGCCTGGGGGTAATTGACCGCGAGATTGAGCCCGCTGCGGAAACTCCCACCGACGTATCGATTGATCGAAATGGAAATCCAGTTCTTGTTGAACCCCACGATTGGAAAGTCGACCGTATTGCTGGAATTGAAATTGTAGAGATTCCAGGCCCCGCTGGGATCGCTGGTCTGCGAGACTCCCAAGAGGAGCTTGCCCGCCCCGCTCGTGACGGTCTGCATCACCGCAATCCAGCGATTGTTGTAGGGATCGTAGAGCGTGCGCGGATCGGTGAGCGAAAGGCGCTCGTTGAGCGCCACGACCGGCGCCCAGAACGTTGCCGTGCCCACCGTGCTCTGCGTGACTCCGGTGGCCTTGTCCCGGATCCGGTAATTGTTGTTGAAGGCTTCCATGATCTTGGTCGGGCCCACCGCGCCGCCAATGTCGGGCGGGATCACGATGAAAGACGAATCGACCATGGCCACGTCGTCCAGGCCCATGAAGTTAGTGACGGGAGGCGGTGATGACACCATCGGCCCCAGCGGGACCCGCAGCTTGGGGCTGGATGGAGCGGGCGGGAAATAAGGCTCGGGCGGGGGTTCGAACTCGTTGGGCGCCCAGGGGGACGGACGTAGCTCCGGCTTTCCTGAACTCAGCGCCTTTTGCCGGGCCAACTCTTCCTGTCGGGCCAGATCCTCGAAATGAATCACCGCGCTCGCAGTTGCCGTAATAGGAATGGCGTCAGGGACCATTCCCGCTGGGGCCACCTTGAGGGGCTCTTGCTTGATCTCGTGTTCTTCCTCTTCGGCGGTCAACGGGCGCAGATAGTGAAGCGTGCTGGTGACGGCGATGACGAACGCGATCTGGAGCAATCGGCCCAGTGCGGTGCGCATTGAGGGGGGTCCTCCAAAAGCTGGAAGCTGGCTGCGATGGGGGCCGAGCGGCCCATTTCGAAACTCCGCAGGCGATCAACGTCGCACAAGTGCCCCGGGATTTTATCCCATAACCCCAAATCACTCAAGATCTTAATGATCTGGGCCCTCTTTGCGGCCTCAGGCCGCCCATGAACGCTCGTACTTCCCACAACGATGGCCCTAAGATAGGCGCCTTCCGCACCCTTTTAGGGCCTTTTTGTGAGGAGCGTTTCGGTGAAGAGCCTCGTTTTTTGGTTTGCCGTATGCAGTTTTTGGTTCCCGAACCAGGCCCGCTCGGGACCCTTGGCGTATCCACCGGCGCCCAGGGACAGCGTCGTGGACGACTACCACGGCACGAAGGTGCCCGACCCCTATCGTTGGCTCGAGGACCAGGACAGCGCGGGCACCGGTGCCTGGGTGAAAGCGCAGTCAGGTCTCAGCCGAACCTACCTCGACAATCTTCCCGAGCGCGCCGCCATACAAAGGCGACTCACGGAGCTCTGGAATTACTCGCGGACCGATCTCCCCTGGCAGGAGGCGGGCCGGGTCTTCTTCACCGAGCAAACCGGTCTCGAGCCGCAGGCATCCCTTTACGCCGTGGATGACGCTGGAAAAACAACGCGGATCCTGGATCCAAGCGTCATCGCTCCGGACGGCGATACCGCGATTCGAGATTTTTCGGTGTCACCCGACGGGCGGTGGATGACCTATTCCAGTTCGGCCGGCGGGGCGGACATCGTCCAAACGCACGTGCGGGATCTGTCTACCGGCCGTGACCGCCCGGACGTGGTTCCCAGCTTGTCCTCCGACATTTGCTGGACGCGTGACGGCGCGGGGTTTTTCTACGTGCGCCGCCCAGATATGAAGAATGCGTCGCCGACAACAGCCCAGCTCGAGAAACAACTGTGCTATCACACGCTCGAGCAACCTGCGGCCAAGGACAGGGTCATTCACGAGTGGACGGATGCGCGGTGGCTCTACAGCATGATGTCCGACGACGGCCGCCGCGTCATTACGGTCGCGGAGGCGGGCTCCATCTCCTGGATGTATTCGATCGACTTGGTGAACGCCGACCATCCCGATCTGTCGCAGCCTTTGATCCCGCTCCTGGCCGATGTCGAAGCGGGTCACACGCCGATGGGTACGGTCGGAGACACCTTGTACGCCGCTACGGATCTTCGCGCTCCGAAGGGTGCTGTGATTGCTCTCGATCTCACCCAAGGAAGCAGTGCGCGTCCCCGGACCGTCATTCCCGAATCGGACGACGTGATTCGTCGGGCAACCGTGGCCGGAGACCGGTTGGCCGTTCACTATCTTCACGACGTGAAAAGCCGTTTGCGTCTCTTCACGCTTCAGGGACAACCGGCCGGCGAAGTGTCTTTGCCCGGTATTGGCGCGCTCGGGTGGGCCCTGAACGGCCGGCATAGAGCTCCTGATCTCTGGTATTCGTTCACGTCCTTTCTCTCCCCCGAAACCGTGTATCGCTACGATCTAGGTTCGGGAACGAGCACCCCCTTGCACCCGCCGCGTTTGCCCTTTGACTCCTCGGGATACGAGACGCAGCAAGTGTTCTACACCTCGAAAGACGGCACGCGGGTTCCGATGTTCATCACCGCGAAGAAAGGACTGGCCAAGGACGGCAAGAACCCTGTGTTTCTCACCGCGTATGGAGGCTACGGCGCGACCCTGACGCCAAGTTATCGCGCGGATCTCCCCTTCTGGCTGGAGCACGGAGGGATCTATGCCGTGGCAAACCTACGCGGAGGGGGTGAGTACGGAGAGGCATGGCACGAAGCCGGTGCACTGGAGCACAAGCAACACAGCTTCGATGATTTCATCGGCGCGGCGGAGTATCTGGTTCGAGAGGGCTACACGGCCCCGGAGAAGATCGCTATCTATGGACATTCGAACGGTGGGCTCTTGATTGGAGCCATGATTACCCAGAGACCGGATCTGTTCGCGGTGGCGCTGGCCAACGCCGGGCATTACGACATGTTGCGCTACCAGAAGTTCACCGCCGCGGCGGCCTGGATTCCCGAGTACGGATCGTCGGAAGACCCGCAACAATTCCGTTACCTACGGGCCTACTCGCCGCTGCAAAACGTGAAGACCGAAACGTGCTTTCCGGCGACACTGTTGTTGACCGGCGATCACGATGACCGCGTGGTGCCGAGCCATGCCTACAAGTTCGCCGCGACGCTCCAGGCGGCCCAAGCGTGCGAGCGCCCGATTCTTTTACGGGTGTCTTCGAATGCCAGCCACAGCTACGCCTCGAGCGGAGAGTCCTTGGCCGTACTCACGGATACGTGGGCATTCGTTTTCGCCCGGCTCGGGGTGCACTGAGGTTCAGTCCGCTTTCGCAAGCTCCTTATGGTACTTGCGCCGGATCTCCTCGATGTCCGCTGTGGCCGGGGGGCGTTTCATACCCATTGATTCCATTGTGTCCACGACGATGCGGGCCACAGCCAGATTGCGATACCACTTGTGATCCGCCGGAATCACGAACCAAGGAGCATCCTTCGTGCTGGTCTTGGATAGCGCATCCTCGTAGGCCTTCATGTACTCGGACCAGTGTTGGCGTTCCTCGTAGTCCGCCTCGTTCACCTTCCAGTTCTTGTCGGGATTGTCCAGCCGCTTCTTGAAGCGGCTGAGCTGCTCGTCCTTGCTGATGTGGAGGAAAAACTTGAGGATGGTCGTTCCGGCCTCGGTCAGATTTTTCTCGAACTCGTTGATGAGGTCGTAACGCGCCGACCAGACTGCCTTCGGCACCAGGTTGTGCACGCGCACGATGAGCACGTCCTCGTAATGCGACCGATTGAAGATAGCGACTTCTCCTCGACCTGGAGTATGGGCGTGGACACGCCATAGAAAATCGTGCCGGCTTTCCTCGTCGGTGGGGACCTTGAAGGCATGCACCCGCGTTCCGAGGGGATTCATGGCACTAAAGACGTGAACGAGGGTGCCGTCCTTGCCGCCGGCATCGAGGGCCTGCAAGCAAACGAGCAGGGCGTGCCGCCCTTCCGCATAGAGGAGGCCCTGCAGGTCGCACATCTTTTGGGACAGTTCGGCCATTTCCTGCTTGGTCGACGCCTTGCTTTCGTCCTTCCCCGTGTAGCCGGGATCAAAAGAAGACAAGGCAAGCTCTTGGTCCGGTTTGACCAGAAATCGTTCACGGTTGTTCATGAAATGAGGTACTCCCTTATAAAATCGATTATTTATCTCTAAAGACCGAATTGTCGATCAGTGTTCGTATCGTATCGCGAAAAGGTCGGCCTGCTTCCCTTAACCCCGACTTCTCTCTCTCCGGAAACTCGACGTCCCGCGGTTTCGTACGGAGGGCCAAGGAGACGTGGATGCGGGCTGCCGGCTGGACCTGGTTATTCTTTGGAGTCGCCTGGCTGGGCCACGGGGGGGTTCCAACCGGGAACTCGTCCCCGGCCGAGAATGCATCGGCCACCCGGGTGAAGGCATGGCAAGACGACCTCAGCGTCCTTTCCGACAGCCTGCTTGGCAAAGATCGAAGTTTTTCCTCACCAGCTCGGCAACGTTTCCAGCGCGAAAGGGCAGAGCTCGAACGCTCCCTTCCCTCTTTGACCGACGATGCCCTCCTGGTCGGGTTGTCTCGCCTGGTCGCCCTGGCCGGCAATGCGCACACGCGCTTTCGTCTGGACCCAACCCATGACGGGGCGTTCTCCACCCAGTTTCCCATTCGCATTTGGTTCTTTCAGGATGGGCCTTACGTTATTCGGACCTCGACAGAATATCGGCGCGCGCTGGGGTGCCGTCTCCTTTCGATCAATGGACAGGCAATCGCCCAGGTCAAGAAAAGCGTTTCCCAGCTCTTCGCCGGCAACGCGCCCTGGACGGATTACCTCGCCCCGATCTATCTCGAGAGTCCGAACGTGCTCCACGGCTTGGGTATCACGGCCAGCAACCAAGAAGCCACATTCACGTTCGAAGATACGTCAGGAACACGTTTCGAGCTGGTGGTTCGTTCTTGCCCAATCAACCAGACCTGGGAAACGTGGCAGGAGCTATCCCCGGTCTTCCAAGCCGCTGGCGAGCTGCCGATGACGGCTTTGGACCCCCGCCGTGTACCTCTGTATCTCAGCCACCCTGACCGAGCGTACTGGTTCGAGTACTTTCCCGGGGAACAGGCCTTCTATTTTCAGTTCAACGTCGCCGACAACGCCGCGGATGGGCCGATGTTCAAGGAATTCTCCGATTCATTGCTGTCGTTCGTCGGAACTCATCCGATCCGAACGACCATTGTGGATCTACGGCTCAACAGCGGCGGCAATCTAGAGGTCGCGCGGGATTTCATGAACAGCTTGGGAAACAATGCAACGATCAACCGGGCCGGTCACCTGTTTGTGATCACCGGCAGATCGACCTTCTCTGCGGGGCTTTATCATGCCGCGCAGTTGAAGCAGTTCACGCATGCAACGTTCGTAGGAGAGCCGGTCGGTGACGCATTGGATTACTGGGCCGAGGGAAGCATGATCGTGCTACCTCATTCCGAGGCCATTATCGAATATGCGGACGGGTTCCATCGGTACTCTCTCAAGGAATATCCGGAAAATCGCCCCTACTATGCGACGTTGCGTATCCGGAATCTCTCTCCTGACATTCCCGTCGCTTTGTCCGCAAGGGATTACGTCTCTGGTCGTGATCCGGCTCTGGAGAAGATCATGGTTCCGGATCCGCGGTGATTCCGAGGGGGCTCCACGCCGAACGGTCAATTATCCCGTCACTCCAAGCTTGTTAGGGACAAAAGAGAAGGCCGGAGCAGATGGCTCCGGCCTTCCAGCTCGTGAAGAAGCGTCGGGGTTACTTCTTTTGTCTTAGCTCTTCTTGCGGCGGCGCGCGGCGCCAAAACCTGCCAAACCCAAGCCCAGGAGCAGCATAGAGGTGGGCTCGGGAACCACGTTGTTGCCACCTTCCGTGGCAAAGCCGGTGACGGCTGCGCCGTCCGCCGCGTTCCAGGTCCCATCCCCGCGGAGCGTGGCCACAAAGATGTGAGCCGCTGCGCGATACCCGGACGCGTTGTTCGTCAGCACGGCCGCCTCGTTGGCCCAAGTCCCACTGGTGTTGGTCAACGTGAACGAGATTTGAGTGGACGAATGGGAGTTCCCATCAAAGCTGTCGATGGTCTGGTTGAACGACCCAAAGCCGTCCTCATTGCCCGACCCCGAATCGCTAAAAGGTCCGGGTGTGTAGCCCACCCCACCGTTGATCCCGGTGATGGCGGAGACGGTCCAAGACCCTGCATTGACGTTTACCCCAACCGACCCACCATCGCCGAGCAGATACTGGTATCCATCGTGGTTTAGCCCGGTGAATACAATGTCAGCCGTCGTGGCACTCGTCTGGGTGATACTCACGCTCGCATACGGTCCTGGATAGCCCGCCATCGCGGCGTTGCCGAGTCCAAGGTTAAACGAAAGCGTTGCGCTCGCCATCGAGCTGAAACCGGCAAGGGCGATCAAACCGACCGCCATCAAAACAAATAGCTTCTTCACGTAAACCTCCCCATAGAAGAGCTGTAGACAGAGTCCTGCCGCCCTTAATGCAATCACCGAGCCAAAAAGGAGTTTTACCGTTAAGTTATTTACTTGTAACCGCTTGGGATACGTGGCCATTCTAGTAGATTCGTTTCCAGAGCTCGAAACCGTTAACTATTCCGTCACCTGGGAGCTCTCAAAAGCAAAGCAGAAGGCCGGAGCCTACGCCCCGGCCTTCCTTTGCACAGTCTGTGAAGAAGCGTTGGGGGGTACTTCTTTTGTCTTAGCTCTTCTTGCGGCGGCGCGCGGCGCCGGCACCGACCAGCCCAAGGCCCAGGAGCAGCATGGAGGTGGGCTCGGGAACCGTGGTCTCTCCCTCGGTGGCAAACCCAGTTCCGAGGGCGCCGTTGGCGGCGTTGACCCCCCCCGTGTAGGCAGTCACGAAGATGTGCGCGGCGGCGCGATGTCCTTGCGCATTGGCGATCAACACATCGTTGTCAGTCGCCCACGTACCGCTCGTGTTGTACACCCTGATTACCCTCGAGGACGACGAGTGGGTGAAGCCATCGAAGGTATCGACGGTCTGGTTGAATGAGCCGAAACCATCCTCGTTTCCCGCCCCGCCATCGGAGTAAGGCCCGGGCGTGAAGCCGGTGCCCACGTTGCCGCCAGTCCCCGTGAGCAGGCCCCAAGTCGTAGCGTTGACGTTAACCGCAATGGACCCACCATCGCCCATCAGGTAAATGTTCCCGGAATTGGTGAGTGACTGGAACTCGATCTGGGCAGTGGTTGCGTCGAGCAGGGTGACTTTGACGTTCGCATACGGTCCCGGGTAGCCGGCAATCGCGGGGTTGCCGATCCCAAGGTCAAAGCTGAGCGTTGCGCCGGCCATCGAGGTGTTGCCGGCAAGGGCGATCGCGGTGACCGCCATCAATACAGAGAGCTTCTTCACGTAAACCTCCCCCTGGTGAGGTGAATAGAGTCGAACATCCTCATAGACTCGCAAGGGGCAGGCCACAACCGCATGAATCACAGAAGCCGTTCAATATCAGAAAGTTAGAGGAACGGATGACCTCGGGTCGTTCTCCCGATACTCATCAAACAGTTAAGTATTTCATCAAGTAAACCCCGATCAGGAGAAAGACGAAAGGCCGAAGCGTTAATAGCTCCAGCCTTTCGTCCCAACTGTGTAGAAGCGGTGGGGTTACCTCTTAGACCTTACGGCGGCGGCGCGCGGCGCCAAGACCCGCCAGACCCAGACCCAGAAGCAGCATCGAGGCAGGCTCGGGAACGTTCGGGGGCCCCCCGCCTTCAGTGGCGTAGCCGGTGGCTAACGCGCCATTTTGGACAATCGCGGGGTCCGAGGTCACGAAGATGTGAGCCGCGACGTGAAACCCATTCGCATTCCCCGTCAGGACGTCCGCGTCACTCCCCCACGTACCGCTCGTGTTGGTCAAGGTGAACGTGACGTTACTGGACGAGTGCTGGTACCCATCGAAGCTGTCGATCGTCTGATTGAACTGTCCGAACCCGTCTTCGTTGGCAGCGCCGCCGTCCGAAAGGGGCCCGCTGATGAAGCCGGCGTTCGGGTTGCTGCCGCTCAGGGCGCTCAGGGTCCAGCTGGTTGCGTTCACATTGACACCCACCGCCCCGTTCCCCCCGAACAGGTAGACGTACCCGTCGTGGGTGAAAGATTGGAACACGATATCCGCGGTGGTGCCGCTGGTTCGCGTGACGGATACGTTGCCGTAAGGGGCGGGATACGAATTGATGGCGGCATTTCCCTGGCCAAGTACAAACACGAGAGAGGCGCCAGCCATCGAACTGAAACCGGCCAGAGCGATCAAGGCGACCGCCATGAAAACGATTGGCTTCTTCACGTGAAGCTCCCTGAGATTAGTGTTGGCGGACACCCCGCAAACCTTAGTGCAAACGGTAGGCCAAACCGTACTCGAGGGGCTAACCCATTGAAGTGATTATGGTAGAAGGACTTGGGGCATTTTACCCACGTCGTTTTCCCTGAATTTTTGTCAATTCCACCGTCAGATTCGGGGCCTTATTGTTGGCGCACCGACAGCTAGAGTTTTCTAGCTCTACTCAACTCTTGCGGCGGCGCCGGGCGATCCCGGTCCCTGCCAACCCCAAGCCGAGAAGGAAGAACGAGGCGGGTTCGGGAACCCCCGCATCGGCGGCGAACCCGATTGCAAGGGGCTCACTGCCAGGGTCGGCCGGGAAGGTCGTCGCGAAAACCTGAACCGCGACGTGGTTCCCCAAGGCGTTGGCGAAAGGAATTTGTATTCAAATTAAAAGCCATCGCGCCTGGGCCGCCGAACAAGTAAGAGACGCCGCCTACATCGTTTGATGCAAATTCAATTCTTGGGTGGGTTGGGTCCAGAAGAGTCACCGTGACTGTCCCAAACGGGGCAGGAAATCCTCCAAGCGCCGCATTACCGACTCCAAGCGAGTAACAACTTTAGAGGCTGGCGACGGCTTGTTTGCGCTTTAGTTGCAACACACGGACATCAGGATCAACGACCACCTGTTCGGGCTTGAAGTCGCAATGAATGCTGATCGTCTTCGATTCTCCGGCCCCCAGAATGACGGTATTGCGAGTGTCCTTGTAATCAGGATCGCTGGTGTACGCGTTCTCCGACTTACCCTTCTCCGGTTTTTTCCAGCGTTCGCCCGCGGTTGCGGCAACCTCCACCGGCATCGTCCCGGTTCCCACGTTCGTGACCGTGGCCGTGACGTCAAAGCCTTGCCCCGCTTCTTTGCGACTGGCTTGGCTCACTGTGTACTGTGGCACGACCTTCTCCTCGAACCATTCCTTCACGAACGCATCATAGGCGGTCGTGTCCGCGGCGTACGGACGCATCGCGGCCACGAAGTCCTGCAGTGCCGGATGGTCGCGACTGTCTCGCCAGGTCTCGAAGAAATTCCGGTACGCGGGAAGCGCCCGCTCAGCGCCGAGAAAGTCGTAGAGCATCCAGAACACCCAGCCCCCTCGGTCATAAATGATGGTGTTGTCCGAAGGGCGCTTGCCGTCGACGTCGTACATGGCCCGTTCCTCGTTCGAACGGCGGCGCTTGTTGTAACGGTCCTCAATGCCCTTCGCGAACTCCATCCGACCGCGGGGTCCCTTCACCTGCTCGAACAGGAGCAAGGTCGAGAAGTGAGCCATGCCTTCACTCAAGAAATCGCCGCCCGGACCGTTGGCCGGGGTCAGAATGTTCCCCCACCACTGATGCGCCGTTTCGTGCGCGGTGACCAGAAACGTCGCTTCGGTTTTCGCATTGTTTCGGGTCAGGAAGCCGATGTTTTCGCTGAAGGTGATATTGGTACCGAATCCCTGGGCATATCCTGCCAATGCCGGAAATTCGGAGAGCTTGAGCTCTTTCCAGGGATACGGATAAAACCACTCGGAAAACCATTGGCGAGCCGCATCCAATGTGGTGGACATCTCGTCCACATTGTAGGGATGTCGATCGCTGTAGAAGATTTCGGTATCGTTCTGGCCCCGCTTCGTTTTCCAGCGTCCAGCCACGATGTTGATGATCTTGACCGGGTGATCGGTGTCCCAAACTTGCGTGCGCCAACCGTCCTTGACCGAATCGCTCACGCACACGCCCACCGAATTGAGCGTGTACGCGTGAGGAGCGGTCACGGAAATGCGGGCCGGGTACCACGCCGTCGCCCCGTACGCCGCGCGCGTGACGCCTTTCCAGTAATCGCGGGAGTACTTCCGAGGTTCGGTCCTGTTCTCCTTGGTTTCGCCCACTTGCTCCATGTAACCGAGGACCGGGGCAAAGCTCGGGGTAAATCCGGTCAACACGACCCCCGAGGGCAAGATGAACTCATCGGTGTTCTCGCCGTTCTTCGTCGCACCTCCGGGAAAACGCCCATCGAACGACCAGCCGATCGTCACACTGTCCCCTTTGGCGAGCGGCTGGGGGGGCGTGAACACGAACAGATGCTGGCTGTCTTCGGGCGTGTAGTCCTGCCCATTCATGGTCCAGGACACGTTCTGCCAGAAGAGCCCGGTCGTGAGCGGCACCTGAACCATCGTGGTCTCCAGCCCGTTCACCAGCGTGAAGCTGCCCTGGCTCGAGATCCAGTGCTTCGCCGGGTCCAGCTTCACGGCAACGTCGAGCCGGCCGATGTCCGGAAGTGGCGCGTCGAGCCAGGTCTTCAGGTTCTTGGCCCAGTAGTCCTTCAGTTGCTTCTTGGCCGCGCCGCCTTCGAGACCCGCGTACACCTGGAACACGAGCACGACCAAAAGGACGAGCGGTACCGCAGCCCAGGGCAGGAGCTTCGCCGTCGAGACGGCCAGTTTTCCCGGGGCCAGACGATGCATCGTTTGCACTGCGTCCGCGCCCCGGCGTCGGAAGAGACGCACTGCCAACACGCCGAATAGCACGCCGAAACCAAGCACCATGACCCGATTGAGGATGAACGCGGTTCGATCGGTTTCGAAGAACCCGAGATCGCTCCAGCGAATGGCGCCCCAGAGCGGCCAGTTGCCGATCCAGCTCAGCTTTCCGGTGAGCGCGCGAAACCCGGTGAAGGTCAGCAAGCCGAGTCCCAATCCGTAGGCCCCATACCGGTTGCCAACCACCGCATACGCCAAGGCAACGAACATCGACCACGTGAAGAACGTGGGAAGGAGACACAGCCCCCACACGAGCACATAGGGAAGGATCGAAAACGTCACCGTGTGCTGGACGGCGAGAGCGATCACACAGGCGAGGAGTGTGGCGAGAAGAACGATCACTGCTACGAGGCTGTTCGCGATCACTTTGCCGAACAGGAACGCTGCGGTCCGAATCGGCGTGGCAAAGAGAATCTGGGCGAACCGGGTGGCGCGTTCCCGCTCGAGCGATTCCACGATGTAGAACATGAGCAAGAGACACACGAGCGCGGAGCTTTGGTTCGCCACCGCCACCGCGGTGATCCCTGGGGTAAGGAGAAGCGGTGTGTCGAATGCTCCCACGGCGAGCAAAACGTTCCCCAGGCACTGGATCAAGATGAGGGGAACGAAAATATAGAGTCCGGCCTGATGCTTGAGCTCGCGTAGCTCCGCTCGCGCCACTGCGCGCACACTGGAGAGGAAACTGGGCGTCTCGCTTTGCATGGCGAGCGCGTGGATGGCGCCGGCGGGGGCCTCGGCCCATTCGGGCGTCTCCCCGCTCGCTTTGCGCTTGCGTTGCCACAACCCCTTTTTCGCCGCCACCGGCCCCCGCATCGACACCGCCACCGCGCGTTGGGTCAAGAAAACGGCTCCGAGTCCCAGGCCCAAAAGCCAGGCGCGATTAAGCCAGAAGAGCGAGTCGTAATGAACGCGTGCTTTGTTGTAGAACTCGACGCCTCGATCGACATCGAGATACGTCTCGTTCAGCCACCGAAAGCCCGACGGCTCGACCACCTGCAGCAACCGGTTGAGTCCCAGGCTGAGCCAGGACGGTGACCATGTCCACAGGAAGAAACCGGAGATGAGCAGCGTGGCCACCGGCAATACGAAGACGAGTACCGCGTTTCGCGATTTCTCGCCGATGTACATGGAGAGCCCGGCGTAGAAGACGGCAAAGGGCAAGCCGATCATGAGCACGGGTCGCAAATAGGCGGTGAGCGAGAAGGGACCTCGAATATCGGTGGCGCTGGAGTTCGGGACGATGTGGTTGAAGAAAGCGTCCGCGACGGCTTGAAACACCATGAACACCAGGAAGGCGCCGAGAACGGCCAAGAACCGTCCCCACACGTATTCCGACGGTTTGAGCGGTGTGGCGTGAAGGAGCGTGTCTACCTGCGTTTCCCGATCGCGCAAAAGGCAGAGACCGGCCGCGGCGGCAATGAAGAAGGCGTAAATGAGAAGGGTGAGGTAGGTCATCGTTTGCGTCTGAGCAAACTCGGAGGTGATCCACGCTTTCGTGCCGCCCACGCTCGAATCACCGGACGAGATGCTCATGTGCCCGCTCGACAACCCAAACGCGACCAGGGCCAAGATGATGGCCATCATGATGTAGAGCGGGCGGCGGAAGGAGTGCCAGAACTCGACGCCGAACGAAGCCGAAAGGCGCGCCAGGTTCATCGGGACTGACTTCCCAGAGCCGCGGTCAGAACTTCATCCGAAGTCTTCCGCGACGCCTGCGGGTCGTGTCCAGGCAGGCTCCCCAAACGCATGAGCGTCAAGTACGCATCTTCCAGGGTGACGGGAGCGGGCGAGAAACCTGCCGGCGGCGCCCCCGAAGGCTGATAAATACGAGCGCGGTTCTTGCCTTCGACCAGGAGCACCTGCGTGACCGTGTGCTCCTCGCGCAATCGTGGCAACTCGGAGGGATCCACGATGCCCTCGAAGATGTGACCCGCAATCGCCTCGCGTGCCTGGCTCGGAGTGGTAAGTGCCAAAAGGCGGCCCTCGCGGATGATCGCAAAGCGCGGGCACAACACAGCGACGTCCTCGACGATGTGAGTCGAGAGCAACACGATGCGATCCGTGGCCAGCTCGGAAAGCAGGTGGTAGAAGCGCAAACGCTCCTCCGGGTCCAATCCCGCGGTCGGCTCATCCACGATGATGAGTCGAGGATTGCCGGCGATCGCTTGCGCGATTCCGAGGCGCTGCCGCATCCCGCCCGAGTAGCCCTTCACCTTTCGCTTGGCGGCGAAGGTGAGGTTCACCCGGTCGAGGAGGCTCGTCACGAGCTTCTTCTGTCCTTCGGGAGCTTTCACTCCCTTCAAAACCAGCAAATGCGAAAGCATCGCTTCCCCGGAAAGGTGCGGATAGAACCCGAACTCCTGAGGCAGGTAGCCAAGCCGAGGCCACAACCAGTTCGGATTCTTGAGCAGGTCCACACCGTCGAGAGTGACGGTGCCCGAGGTCGGTTCGAGGAGGCCGGCGAGGATTTTCATGAACGTCGATTTGCCGGCACCGTTGGGTCCCAATAGCCCAAACATTCCGGGCGGGACATCCAGATCCACGCCGTTCAAGGCGGTGACGGGACCGGGATAGATCTTGGTGAGACCGCGGGTGGAGAGCACGGGATCCTCCTCGTGGGCACGGGGATGCAGGTCGGGCCGGGCCCCAGATAGTGCCACATACGGGAGGAGGTCGGGCAGGGTTCCAACCCACCAAAAAAAGCGGCAGAAAAGCGGCCAGGGGGACCGCCTTTCTGCCGTGGATGACGCGTGCTCAGCGATATCAGGGGTCGCGGAGAACGGTCATATCACTCCTCGGTGCTCGTTTTCTGGCCCACCACGGAGCAGCGATAAACTTCGTCGGTTTCGACGAGCGTGATCTCGCCCGCGTCCGCCGCCTCTTCAATCTCCGTATCGGATGTGAATTGATGCGGGGTAGAACCGGTGAACTCGATGAGAATCTGCCGCCACAGGGGATTAAAGCCATCACCCTGGATCGCGTCAAGAACCGGATCGAAATCCTGTTCTTCGTCCAGATCATTGGTGGCGTAGATTTCGTTCAAGCTCTGGTTGTTGGCGATGATTTTTTCCGAGGCGCTTTCCGACAGCTCGAACATGTTCACCGTAAATTCTTGTCCGTCATAGAGGGCGGTCATCTGGCCGGACGCCCCGGCCATACTGTGATCCGATGCCAGCGTCTGGCTGATCGAGCTGTTCGAGTTGGGCGCGGTCGAAAATTTCCCGCATGCTCCGAGACCAAGGACGAGCGCGATCGCCCCAAGGGCTCGGCAGGTCTGCTTCATATAGTCCTCCTGGATGTTCATCATTGATGCAACGCGGTACCAGGCGTCCCGCCGCTCGGTATCGCCGTGAGTTGTCACATTGAGAAAGGGAAACCGTGGGCGGGGTGAGGATCTCTTCCCAATTGTATAAGACTGCCAGCGATCATGACCCCGGGAATCGGGTCCCATTGGATTCTGGCGTGGGGGAATCTCTTATTTATTGCTAGAAGCGGTACAGCATTTGGAGCGTCCACACCGGAAGATCCACGTCACGCGCGTTGTGGGTGGCCGTGTCGTAGGTGGTCAGCGTCGGATGTTCCCAAGCCAGGCTCGCACGGATATTGTCCCCAACCGGGCGAAGCACGATGAATCCAATCGTGTGCTGTTCGCCATCGCCTCCGAGACGCACCTCATCGCTCGTGTCCGGGTCGTATGCGTCGTAGCGAGCCCCAGCACTGAAACCGAACATCACATAACGCAGATACTGGACATAGTATGCATACACGGTGGCGGTCGTCTGACTTGGGCCGCCGGCGATATTCACGGTGAGATCGTGAGCACCCACGTATTCGCCTCGAAATGTCCCGCCCAAGAGATCGTACGCATTGAGCGCCACACCCCACCGATCCCGATCACCGGTGACTGGGGACTTCGCCGCACGAGCCGGCGTGATCACGACCGTTGGTTCGCTGGGATCCTGGACCCCGTTCTGGTTTTCGTCGACAAACCCGGTTTGCGCGGGGACCGCGGCCGTTCCGGGGATGGTTTGTTCGCCCAAATAATACGAAAATGCCAGATCCAGCCGGGGTCCAAAGAAGCTCTGCCGAAGCCGGACCATGACATCCTTGTGATCGTCGGGATCCCGGAACGACAGGGCAGCGGTTCCCCCGCCGTTCACTACCGCGACGTTAACCGTGGTGGTCGACGTGAGTCCCCAGGACAGGTCGCCGCCCACATCCCGGTTTCCAGGGAAGAGCGCGGCCCAGCCGAACGGCCGTTCCGGAAATTCGCGTTCGGACTCCTGTCGTTCGATTTCAAACCCGAACGGACGGAAGAATTGCCCGGCTCGCAGCACCAGACCTTGGCGGTGTCCCGCTCCTAGAACCGCGATCAAATCGAGATATGCGTCCTGGACGGCAACCGTGCCCAGGCCTCCATCCAACGAAATGGCGAGCCGGCTCCTATGTCCCGTGTGGCGAAAGTTAAGCCGCGCCCGCCGAACGAAGAAGTTGGCGTTGGGCGTGACATCGTCCTGATACTGGCCTCGAACCTGAACGTATCCGGAAATGCCGAGCTTCTCCAGACGAGACAGCCACGACTCCGCGACGGAAACACGCTCTTCGACGGTCGGGCCGCTCGCCTCCGGCTCCGTAATCGTGGCGGCAGGCGTTTGCGCAACACCGACTGCCGGGATCAAGAGCACACCACTCACCCAAATCCCGAGCGCGTACTGCTTCATATCCACCATCCCTTGTTCGTTCTATGCGTACACCTGGATAGCGGTCGCCTTGATTGAGATCCACATCGCCTGCCCAGGCTGGAGGCCCAGAGATGTAGCTGCCTCACGGACCACATCCGCCGCCACGGTCACGCCGCAGTCCAGAACGACGCGGACTTTTTCGGGAAGCGGCGAGATCTCGCGAACAACGCCTTGAAACGTGTTCTGTGCCGAACCGGCCGGCTTGGTCAGGGACAGCGTTACCGTAGAGGGAGAAAACGACAACGCGACGGGACCCGCGGGGCTGGTCCCGAGAACATGGAACACGACGGTTCCAACCCGCGCTTCCCGCAAGCCGTTCCCGCTCGACACTTCGGCTCGATAGAAGTTGAGACCGAACAAGTCGGCCACGAAGGGCGTCTGGGGACGGGCGAGAAGCTCCTCCCACGCTCCGATCTGACTGATGCTCCCCGTTTCAAGGATGGCGATGCGGTTAGCCAACGCGAGGGCATCGGTTGGATCATGGGTGACCAACACCGTCGGAAGCTCCACCTCGCGGAGAAATACCCCCAGCTCCCGCCGAACGGAATTGCGCGTGGATACGTCGAGGGAGCCGAAGGGTTCATCGAGAAGCAGCGCCGTGGCCCCGGACGACAGCGCCCGCGCCAGCGCGATTCGCTGTCGCTGTCCGCCCGAAAGCCCGGCAACCGGCCGATCGCCGAATGCCGCCATGTCCAGCCGGTGGAGCCATTTGGACGCTCGCGTTCGAGCGACCGTTCGTGAAAAGCCGCGCGCGCGCGCGCCATACACAACGTTGCCCAGAACGGAGAGATGGGGAAAGAGCGCGTATTCCTGGTGGACGAAGCCAACCCGGCGTTCATGGGGTGGTCGATCGATGCCGCGACGCGTATCGCACCACACGTCACCGCCGAGCGCCACTCGCCCCGATTCAAGCGTCAAGAGGCCGGCAATCGCGGCCAGGCACGTGCTCTTCCCGGCCCCGCTGGGGCCGACGAGAGCCAGAACCTCTCCCGCCCCGACATCGAACGCGGCGTCGAAGCGGAATCCTCCCCGCGAAAGCACGACGCGAGTACTGAACAGGCCTTCGGCCGCCATCACAGCGTAACCGTCGCCATCGCCGCCAACCGCTTGGCGACGAGCAATGCCGCGAAGGCGAGCACGAGGGCGAGGACGGAGATGGAGACGGCAGTATCCAGATCGGCTTCCATGGCCGACATCACGGCGAGAGTCAACGTTTGCGTGCGCCCGGGGAGATTGCCGGCAAACATCATGGTCGCCCCGAATTCCGACAGTGAGCGTGCCCAGGCGAGGACGGTCCCCGCCACGAGAGCGGGCCGCGCCAGCGGGACGGTGATCGTCCAGAACACTCGCCATGGCGACGCACCCAAGGTACCGGCCACGTTTTCCAAGTTCGCGTCGACGGCCTCGAAACCCGCTCGGGCCGCTTTCACGTAGAAGGGGCTCGCCATGAAGACCTGGGCCATCACCACGGCCACGGTGGTAAACGGAATCTGAATGCCGGCCACATCGAGGTAATGGCCGAGGAGCCCGCGGCGCCCAAACACGAGCAAGAGCGCGACGCCGGCCACGACGGGGGGCACGGTTATGGGGAGATCGATCAGCGAATCGATGAACTCCCGGCCTTTAAATGGCACACGAGCAAGAACGAATGCGATCGGAGTGCCAAGGAGGACGCACAGAAACGTCGCCATCAGGGTGGTCTCGAGGGATAACCACAATGCCCGGAGGGCCATTTCCGACGTGAGGTGCTCGAACAGCGCTCGGGGGTTGATGTAAAAAGGAAGCGCGAGAAGCGGGAGCAGGATGTAGAGCGGAAGCAAGAAGGAGAGGGGCTTCATGAACCCCAGGACCGGACGTCGCGACCCGTTCGCGGCCATGCTAGTTCATGAAGCCGTGCTTCTGCAGAATCGCATGGCCTTCGGGACCATCCACGAACGCGACGAACTGCTTCGCCAGCTCCTCGGCCTGCGTCTTAGCCACGACCCCGATCGGATACTCCGCAATCACGTTGAGTCGGCTCGGAATGTCCAGGACGTGAACGTTCCCGCCCTTGGCATCCGTCAGATATACGAACCCCGCGTCCGCCTCCCCCATCGCCACCTTCCTCAGCACTGCCCGCACGTTCGATTCCTGGCTCACCACGTTGGCTTGGACGCGGGCCTGGTAGTCGTCACCGAAGAGGCCGCTACCCGCCATGTTTCGCAAGACCTGAAGCGTGTAGCGTCCGGCGGGGACGGTCGAACCCGCGACAACGATCTTGCGACCGGGACGCGCCAGATCAACCAACGTTTCGATGCGGGATGCGTTGAGCGGCGTCACGACCACGAGCCGATTTCGGGTGAAGACGTGGGACAGTTCTAGCAATTCTTTTGCGCGAAGCGCATCCGCGTGCGCGCGATCGGCCGAGGCAAACACATCCGCCTGTGCTCCCTGCTCGATCTGGGTCCGCAACACCTGACTGCCCGCGAAGTTGAATTCGACCGTGGTGCCGGGGTGAGCGGACTCGAACGCATGGCCCATTTCCGAAAACGTCTCGGTAAGGGACGCGGCGGCAAAAACATGGAGCGTATCGGCCCGCGATGAAACAGCCAGGCAACACGTCAAGGCTAACGCGATCCATGCTGGAGCGAGATGGGTCGTACGCACCGTGTTCCCTTTGGGTGATCAGCTCAGGATCATCACTTCAGTGGCCTTGACGATGGCGGTGGCCTCTCGTCCTTTCTTGAGGCCGAGCCGGTCCGCCGAGGCTTCGGTGATGATCGATGTGATTTCTTGACCCCCGGCGAGGCGAAGGACGACCTCGCAGATGAGCCCGCTCTTCCTGATGCTCATGACCGTTCCTTTGAGCTGATTCCGAGCGCTGAGTCCCTCCGCTCCATCCACTGGGTGGGGAGACGACGGCTTTTTCGCGCCCCCGTCCACGCCGAGGAACCGGCGGATGGCTTCGACATCCTTGGGGGAGTAGACGCGCCAATTCCGCCGGTCTCGGCGGGGAACGGGAATGCGGCCGTCCCGCTCCCAGAGATAGAGGCTTTTTGGAGACACGCCCAGAAGGTGACAAACCTCGGTGCGAGTCAGACTGGACGTGGTCACGGCGAGATAATAGTCCCGCTTACCCGGTCATGGCAAGTACAACCGGGTAATCGACCCCAGCCGTACTCGGGTCCCCTGGGGGTCAGGCCATTGTTGACCAGTTCCCAGGTCGCACCGTTGTTCGTGGAACGATACACGCCGAACGGATCGCCGCCCGCAAACACATTGGCGCCATTCGCGGTCGCCGCCATGCCCTGCGGAATCAAGTTCTGCAGCCCCGTGGGAAATACATCGCGCGTTGCGTATGCATGATGAACACTCCTTCTGTTAACGAACCGGAGACGGCTTAGGTAATGCATTGACAATCAACGTCGGTGAGAATAGCTTGCCTCACTCGGACAGCCTCACCCCGCCTCCATTGAATCCGACAGGAGAACCGTCCCATGACGCTCCGCAGTGCCCTTCCGGCATCCTTTTTGTGCTTGGTCTTCGTGGCCGCCGCGTCGTCGAACGTGGTCTATGCGGATACCGCAGAGATCATTCGCCAATACGAGAAGGATGTCAGGGGCTTGCCCATCGGCACCGTCAGCGCGAGCGCAAAAGAACCGCCTGTCTCCGCTCGCGGGGCCTGGGAGAGTTTCCAGAAGAGACATGAAGGATGGACGGCTACCTGGGATCTGGCCACGGAAGCACCGATCCGCAGCGCAGGTCCGGCCATCCATCTTGAGGGTCGCCCGAACACCGCCGCTCAGGCGGCCGATCTGGCGCGAAACTTCCTCGCCTCGGAAGCGAGCCCTTGGGTCAAAGCGGATGAGCTGTCGTTACTTCGGGCTTCGCAAGATCGAAATGGCTGGTGGGTGCAATACACGCAACGCTATAGGGGTTTGCGTGTCGTGGACGCTCGGGCGTACGCCCGGATCAGCTCCGCCGGCAGCGTGCCTCTGTTCGGCATCCAGCTTCAACCCAACATCGACATTGAAACGACGCCGGTGCTGGACGAAACAGCAGCACGCTCGGCCGCTCTCGCCGACTTTCCGCCGGAAACGAACTCGGACATTGCCACCGTAGAGCAGGTGATTCTTCCTGTTTCTCGAAACGGAGATAGGGATTATCGGAGCGCCTACCTCATCACGTTCCGAACCCGCAATCCGTTCGGATCCTGGGAGGCCTACGTCGACGCGCGCACGGGGGACCTGCTTTGGCGGCGCAGTCTCCTGCAGGCCATCGATGTCACGGGGTCCGTTAGTGCCGGCATTGAGCCCTTGACGCAAGGCGATACAATCGAGGTTCGAGCCCTTCCCCACATCACCGTAGAGTTGGCCGATACGGGGTTCATCGCCGACACCGTCACGGCCATGGACGGCAGTTTCTTGCTCTCGGCTCCCTCGGGAGGTCCGCACACCCTGAACCTGGGGCTTTCTGGACCCTTCGGTTTCGTCGACAACTATACCTACGGCAACCCGTTCCTTGAAATCGACATCGATCCCGATTCCAACTCCGTCTTCCCGATCGTCTTCAATGACACAAACAGCCGGGTCCAGGATCGTGACGCGTTTTACTGGGCAATGAGAGGGCATGACTACATTAGAGAGGTAGACCCCGACTTCTCCGCTCTCGATTATTCGATGTATCTCATCACCGATTACCCCGACCAGCAGTGCAACGCGTTCTGGGACGGACATGGGCTCGTGTTTTTTGCCGAAGGAAGTGTCTGCGCCAACATGGCTCGCATCGCTTCGGTTGTCGTGCATGAATACGGTCACGGGATCACGGATTACCAATACCGTCCCTTCTCCCCCTCTGCCGCCATGCACGAAGGATTCTCGGATTACACCGCTGCTACCCTGCTCAACGATCCGCGCATCGGCCTGGGATTCTTCGGACCGGGCACCGTCCTCCGCACCGTAGACAACAACCGGCACTATCCGGAGGACGTGACGGACGATCCCCACGCCACCGGCTTGATCCTGGCCGGAGCGCTCTGGGACATTCGAAAAACGCTCGGGGCGGAAACCACCGACTACGTGTGGCACTTTGCCCGGAACGGATTCTCAGCCAACTTCGATGATTACTTTTTCGATTTCCTCGTCACCGACGATGACGACGGCAACGTTTACAACGGGACGCCGCACTTCGATTCGATCGTGAACGCGTTCCGCCGCCATGGGATCGGGGACTATGGGATTCAGGTGGCCCATGTGCCCCTCCGCGACACCGAGGACGCGAGCAAATCGTTCCCGCTCACGGCCAGCTTTCTCAGCATCTTCTCGACCGACGATTCCTCGGTCACGGTCCATCTTGCCATCGATCATGGCTCGGGGCCGGTCGAGGAAACCCGTCCGCTACTTCCCACGGGTGGCGTCCGCGAGTATTCCACCGTGCTCGAAGCGCAACCGGATGAAACGATCGTCTCCTACTGGTTCACCGCCCAGGATACGAGCGGAACTGAAGTCGTGTTTCCGCCCGGCGGGGGCCAGAATCCATTTCACTTCCGCATTGGAACCGACACGACACCACCGCTCATCGTTCATGAACCGCTACGCGACCAGCCGTTGGACGCCGTCCGGATGGCATTGCAAGTCACGGTGACCGACAACCTCAATAAGGGGATCGACTCGGTTCGCGTCCTCCATGCGCGCGAGAATGATCCGGAAGGCGGCACGACCCTTCTTGCGGCGGGGAACGACGTCTACAAGGGCAGCATGTCCTTCCCCGGACTCCAACTCGGGGACGGTATCCGATACCGGATTCAAGTTGCGGATTCCGCCATCGTTCCCAACGTCGCCACGTCCCCGGATACGGGATGGAACGTGTTTCACGTCGTGCGGGGCTTCGGGCACGACTTCGAGGACAGCGATGGGGGTCTTTCTGCGGATGACCTTTGGGAATGGGGCAGCCCGGAGCCGTTACTGCACGCGTTCTCGGGCGTGAACGTCTGGGGAACGAACCTGAGCGGGGTCTATCCCGAAAACGCGGTTGCTTCGCTCACCGTCGGCCCCGTGGATCTCTCCAGCTTCACCACCGCCGGACTCTATTTCCGAAACTTCTACGATACGGAGCCTTTCTTCGACTCCGGGGCGGTGTACGCATCCGCTGATTCGGGTGGGACCTGGAACCTCCTCGTCCCCGATGGCGAGTATCCATTTCCCCAGGTGAATGGGACTGGCGAGGGCGGGTACTCCGGACAATCCGGCGACTGGGTCACGGCAGCGTTTCCGCTAAATGCATATCTGGGCGCCAGCGTGCTTCTCAAGTTCGAATTCCAGTCCGACGTGGCTGTCGGTGGTTTGGGGTGGTATCTGGATGACCTTGAGGTTGTGGAGAGACAGGTCCTCTCGCGCCCCCTCGCGTTGACCGCGGTGAGCGGACACGACAGCGAGGTCCCTCTCACCTGGGCCACCCCGGCCGGCATCGATCCTCAGGCTCCCCAGAGCCCACTTCTGGGATACAACGTGTATCGCGGGTTTTCGAGTGCGGAGCCGATCCGCCTGAACGGCGCTCCCGTCCCGGCAGCTCAATATGTCGACACCACGCCCGTGAACGGCACCGTCTACACGTATTCGGTTCGGGCCGTGTATGTGGACGGTGAGAGTGAACCCTCCAATTCCGTAGACGCCATGCCCTACGTGGCCATGTTTGCTGGGGATACGGACACATTGAACGTCACGTCCCTGGTTGGGGAACAGGTCGATGCGACCGTGCACATTGCAAATACGGGCACGGGATTTCTGAAGGTCAATCTATGGCCTACCCAACCGGGAGAAACGCTACCGAACGCGCGTATTCGTTACACGATCCACACCGGCTGCGGATTCCTGCGTGCACAGCCCGATTGGGCATCCAAAACGAACGTCCGTTCCATACTTCCTCCCGGAGCTTGGCAACTCGTGTATCAAGACCCGCAAGATCATGAGGACGCCAACATTCCCGACATCGACTCGGTCCAAGTCCAGACAGGATTCGATAGCATTTATCTACGGATTACGGGGCATCGGCCCTGGGGAGACCCAAGCACGGCCTGGACAATTTTGGCGTCCCTCGACACCGATCTCGATCCGGCCACGAACCCCGCCCTCGGCGAATACTCGATTCTGGCCGGTGCCGCGGCGCAGAACGCCGCCGGCGTGCTGGCCGTGCTCCTCAACCGCCAGGGACATATCGTCGGCCCCGTGCATCACATCGCGTTTCCCTCGCCTAGCGTGATGGAGTTCGGGATATTCCTGGGCTCGATTGGGGACCCGAGCGAAATCTTCCTGACCGCCCAAGCCGCAAACGCGGCTGGCGACAACGTGGTGGACATGGCACCCAACGCGTCGCCACTTCCCTGGTTGGCAGCGGATGAACGCCGCGTCGTGTTGTCTCAGGGTGCCGGAATTGACGTTCCGCTCCATTTCTTCTCTCTGAGCCAGGGCGACTATGCGGGCCAAATCCTCATCGAAACGAATGATCCGGTCCAACCTGTCCTCGTTTTGCCGGTGAGCTACAAAGTCGGTACGGTCGTTCCGGTGGACCTGCTCTCGCTTCGGGGTGAGTCCGGCGATCTCGGCATCCGCTTGGAGTGGACAACCGCCAACGAAACGGATCTGCAGGGATTCCACGTCCTTCGAAGCGACGCCCCCGGCGGCATCGAGACCACACTTACTCCGGCGCCCTTGACCGGGGATCACGGAACGTACGCGTTCGAAGACCGCGAAGTGACGGACGGTCATGACTACTGGTATCGCTTGCAGGCGATCGACCGAGCCGGAGACGTCCAGATCCATGGCCCCCTACAGGTTCACTACGTAGGGGTCTCCAATCTCGCCAACGTCCTTCTTCGAGCCAACACGCCGAACCCTACCCACAGTGCCACGTCCATTCGCTTCGGTTTGCCTACGGAAGCCAACGTTACCGTCCGTGTTTTCTCGGTCGATGGGCGTCTGGTTCGGGTGCTCGCGAACGGCGTGCGCTTTCCGCGCGGATTCCACGAACTGGCCTGGGACGGGCGCGACGCGGATGGCCGGCAGGTTGGCGCGGGTGTCTTCCCGTATCAGCTGGATGCGTCGGGCTCGGTCCGCCGCGGGAAGATCACCGTGTTACGTTGAGACGACTCACGGTTTGACACGGCTTCCGTCGGGGCTCGCTCCATAGGGATTCGTGTACTCGCGCTCGATCACAGGGGCGCTCTTGTTGTCCCCTGGCTCGCGCACGGCCGGCAGCACATATCGAGGAATCACCTCCCGCAGCTTCCCTTGGGTCCGCGTGCCATAGTTGGCCGCGTAGAGTCCAATGACCAGATCGAGCTCTGGAATTCCCATAACAAGTTGTCCGCCCGCGCCCAGGGCCATGAACGCCCGCACAGTTCGCTCCTTGTATGGCAAGTCTTCCACCCACCAGAGATAGCCGTAGGTGATCTTCCTTAGGTGATAGAGAGGCGAGATGGCCCTCTCTGCAAATTCGCGACTCAGGATCTGACGGCCGTTCCACCGCCCCTCGTTCACCAACAACTGCCCGAACTTGATGAAATCCCGGGGCAAGAACTGAACGCTGCCTCCGCCGAAGGCATTGCCGGCCGGATCGAGGGGCCAGGCATAGGGAGCCAGCTTAAGCGGCCGCGCGATCAAGCGGTCGAATGCATAGAGCGGGAACTCCTTGTTCGCGGCTCCGACCATACCCAAGGCGAGATTCGCGACGGCACTGCAGTAAACGGATTGTTCGCCGGGCGGCGTCGTCATCGGAACGTTGAGAATGTACCGGTAATAATCGGGCTCCTCGGTCTGTTCGGACATCTTTTCTTCGTTACCGGGGGCGTTGTCGTTCGTGTCATCGCAAAAATATCCGGAGGACATGGTGAGGAGAGTCTCGAACGTCATGGAGCGTTTTTGGGGATCGAGATCTGGAGGAAACGAACCGCCATTCATGACCTGGTAGACCGGGGAATCAAGGCCGAGACGACGGTCCTCCTTCATCACCGCTCCGACCAGAACCGAGGTCATGCTCTTGGAGGCGGAACGGGTGTCGTGCAGCCGCTCCCGGCCATAACCGTGAAAGTATTCCTCCATGGCCAGTTTTCCATTTCGGGCGAGCAGGAAGGCGTGGTACTGGGGCGCGTCTTCGGAGTCCTGGGGAATGTCGATGAGCCGTTTCATGAATCGCTCCATGGCCGGCCGATCGACGTTCACCTCATCCAAGGTCGCGGTTGGCCAGCCATCGTCGAGCCGAGGCGGCTCTCGGTAGACGTACGTGGCCGGCCGCTTGCCACGCGGGTAGAAATCGCTTTCATCGCCCTCCCGGGTGAAGTCGTAACTACCACCACGACTAGGAAAAACAAGCGTGATCGCTTCTCGTTCGGGATCGAAGGCCCCTTGGGCGACGGGTTCTTCCTTTCCCGTGCGCGTGCCGAGAAGCTTGAGCGCGTTGCCGTCGCGGACGAGTCGAGTCACCTTCTGCTGACCGCCCAGATCGCGCTCGGGATTACGCAACACTGCCGTCCATGACTGCGTCGAATCCTCCTTGAGCAATAGGAAAAACGTGAACGTGTCTTGCAACGTGCTAATGGTTCCCGACCATCGCGCGGGCCCCGCTTTGGCTAACGACACCGGCGACGCATAGTGGCCCAGGTTGGGGATGTCGGCGGGACGGAACCAATGGCCAACGATTCCGCCATCCGTGTCCACGCGGCCGCGAAAAGAGCCTCGATCGCCGGGCAGCGAAAACGTGAGCTCCCCGCGGTCGGTGTGCATGGGCACCGAATACCCCAACATATCCGCCCGGTACTCGACCTGTTCTCGGGTGACGATCAATCGGGTGGGACCCAACGTGGCAAACGTGCGTTTGGCGCTCCAGAGCCCGCTCAGATCATTTGCGGGAGCGGCGGGGAGAGCGGCCGGTTGCAGCGCGCCAAGGAAAACAAGCACCCAGATGTGACGCATTCTCATGGTTTGGTCTCCAGTGCCCAAACGAGAATGCCCGTCCTCAGACGATCCCCTCTTGTATGTTTTTTGCAAACCCGCTTATTTCGAAAGCCGGGACGCCTTGGCCTTGGCTCGGTACGCAGCTGGGGATAGCCCCTTTTGGCGTTTAAAGAGGTGGGAGAAGTGGCTTTGATCGGCAAAGCCACACGCGAGAGCGATCTCGGCGAGGGCTAGATCTGTTTCGAGGAGTAATTCGGTGGCGGTAGCGATACGAGACCGCCGCAGGTGTTCGCCCGGACTCCGCTTGAAAAAGCGAGAAAAGTTTCGCGCCAGATGCGCCGGATGCACGCCTACCGTTCTCGCCACCTTGGTAATGGATATGGGTTCCGTGCAGGATTCGGTCAGGAGCTCCTGGGCTTCTGTGAGCCATCCCGGCACCGATCCGGTTCTAGGCCCAGCTTGGGTCTGCCCCGTGTCGGCGAGGAGCTCGAGGCACAATCCTTCGGCAAATTGAGGCGAGCGCTCATCCCAAGCGAGGCACTCTCTCGCGATGGCTCGTGCGAAGCCCAGTGGCTCATGGCGCCGTAGGCGCGTGGGGGCGTTAGGGAGGTCGAGAGATTCCGTGACCTCGTCCGGAACCGAAATATGGAGAAACTTCCCGTTTTCCACGTTTTGAAACCGGTCGCGATGCGTGGTTCCGGGCGGGTTATAGATGAGCGTCCCGGGCCCGCACGGCCCGTGGTTGGCGCTGGAGATTTGGAATCCCGAAAGGATGAAGGTGAAGGATCCCTCCGGATGGGTGTGCACGGGCACGTCTTCGGGCGGAAGGACCGGCCGCATGACGCTGATCACGAAACCGGCCGTTCTGGCCCGCACTTCGGTCCGACCGTAGGTTTCCCCGGGCCGGAGCGATTCAGGCGTTGCCGGTCGTTTCATTCCCTAACCACTCGAACCGGTATGCCATTTCGGGTCCCCGACTCCCTTCGTAGGCTAGTTGGGCAATGAGAAGCGTAAACGGCTCCATGTACCGGGCCATGCGCAATGGGCCGGCGTCGATAGGCTCAAAGCCCACATCGTGGATCACCGTGGCTGCGATCTCCTTGCTGCCCGCGTCGTCCCCTGCGTAGAGAAGGCTCGGCCGACTTCTGCGGTGCCGCGCCTCGAAAACGCCAAACAACACCTCACTGGGCACGGTGCCGAACGCGGATACGACCCGCGCCTTGGGTACGAGTTTCGCCAACTCCTCCGCCCCCGAGGAGGTATGGGCTATGACGAGTTGGGTGTCTTCGGCGCTCATGGGGAGAGAGCAGGTCAGGATCGTTTTGCCGGAAAGGTCGCCGGTTTGGGCCAACACATCATTCAGCCGGGACCAGTGCACGGCCAATAACAAAATCTCTGATGCTTCCGCCGCCTCGCGGGGCGTGCCGGCTCGCGCATGACCCTTTGCGTGACGGGCGAGCTCCTCGAGCTTGTTTCGTTGACGTGAGTAACTGAAGGTAACCTCGTGCCCCGCTCGAGCAAAAATCGTTCCGAGCTTGCCGCCGATCAGCCCCGAACCCAAGATGCCGATACGCATATCACCTTCCCCTCAACTAGAAGGTTCGTTACTCGACGACTCCTCCCGGCTTTGCTCTTGTTTCCGCTCTTCCTGTTTGAGAACAAAGACCTGATACATGACGGTATCCCAGGCGTTGTGAATACCGATGAACATAAGCAGAAGAGACGTGGCCCCAACCATGAACATAGCCGATCGTGCATTCGTGTGGGCCACAAGCGCGGACAGGGTCAAGACTGCGTAGGCCAAAAACGGAAGCACGAAGTGAAACATCCAGTCCTCGAACACGGGCTGGTACACGGCCTGCGCTCGCATCCGCCGCACCACGAGACCTCCGTACAGCACCCCGGCAATCCCCGCGAAACCCCACAGAGTGGCTACCACGGCAATGCCGTGCCACGGCGCGGTCAAAATCGCGGCCAGGAACAGCACGACACCGAAGTGAATGACGCTGGGGGTGGCAAATGCAGCGCCCGCTTGCGGGTCGACGCGAGAGGTCGGGAGCTCGGCAATGAGGGTCATGACGACGAACTGCAATCCAATCAGCGCTCCGGCCGAGGATCCGACGATGACGTAGAAGTTTTCCCATCCATCGAGCGCGGTCAATCAAGCCTCCTTCGTTGCGGGAGCTTGGTCGCGGTCGGCCAACTTATTGCCGGATGGCGGTGTTCTTTCGCCAACGGTCCGCCGGCGCCTTGACGTATTGTCTCCATACGTATGGCCAAGGAATCACGATCGGAATGATGATAACTCCCATCAGGCAGGCTTTCATGGTCTCTCGTGTATCCGGGGTCAGCTCATGAGCTCGCAAGAGCGGGAGTCCAAAACCCAGAACCCATATCGTCTTCCACACGAGTTCGAAAAACATGAGCGGCAGCATCTTGAGCGGATAACGAATTCCCAGAAGTGCGAGGAGCGCTACCGTTCCGAGAATGCTTCGCACCACGCCCCGCAGGTGTTCCACGTCCGGCGGATGGTTGAGGATCAAGGGCCAGATGTCGATGGCCAGCCCCACGGCCAAGAGCAGGTAGGTGGCTCTCAGCACGTACAGTCGGAAAGTAGATACGTCTGACATGCTGGCATTCTAGAACGACGGCGAGCTGACCGCGACCGATGCTTTAGGCGGGAGATGCCGTCGCTTCCGCAACCTCGCGGACCAAGCCGACGACGCGTTCCTCGGCGGATGCTTCGAAAGAACCGGAAAGGTTGAAGAGGGGTAGAAATCCGCCCGCTTCATAACCTCCTTCGGAGAGCATGGCCTCCGTAGGAAGGTATCCGAACGTTGAGCCCGTGTACCCGATCGGCATGAGCTGCTCAGAGGGAAAGATCGAACGCAAACGGGGCAAATACTCCGCCATCATTTCCGCCGAGAAACCCACCAAGCGCAAGCCGGCCCCCAGAATCAGGGTGTCTACTCGCAGCCTTCGATCCTTGGGGGCACCGGCCAGGATCACATCGAGCGGCAGCGTCCCTGATATGTGGGTGAGTTCCGAGGTGGGGAGCTTGTTGCCCCCCAACAGCGGCACCACTCGGTCGGCAAGCGACGTGCTCCAGAGTTCATATTGCTCCGGCGTGAAGGATCCAAACGCCTTCCCATTCAGCATCCGACGAACCAACATCACCGGCCGTTTGCTGTGATCATAAGCGGGCGGCCGGATGTTTCCCGCGAATCCCTGGAAGAAGAGCACCGGAAAGCTTTGGCGACCCACGACCCGCCTCAACGCCCCGCGCACTACCCCGGGGTATTCGCTGCTCACGGCGTTTCTTTCCGGAAATCCGGTTGGGTGACACGCATAGTTCCAGATCGCAGCCAGGGGTTCGCCTTCTGAACTTCTGAGAGTGATCAACCGAACTGTCTCGTCCTTCGGTCCGTGGGGATTAGGCAGCGCCGCGGTGGTGCGTTTGATCCCCCTCCGCCCCACGCTCCACCCGCGGCGGCGACGGTTCACGGCATGGGACGCTTGGCCGGACGCATAATGCACGTCCATCGGGACTCCCGGCTGCGAGGCGAGCTTCTCCATCAAGACAACGATGCGCTCCTTCACGAAGGCTTCATATTCGGCGACCGACCGGCCCATGGCCGGCTTCGAAGGGTCCACGGCCGGCGCGAAATGCGTATGAGAGGCTCCCAGCAGAAACGTGGCTCCTTCCAGCCCCGGCTCGGCTCTCAGAACTTGGCGGGCTGTTGCCTCCAGGTCTTCGGTCACATAAAGAAGGTCGGCGGTGACCAAAACCACGGCCCGATGCCCCTGGCGGAGCAAAATGCCATTGAGTTCGAGCGGATCATGAACACGTTCGAATCGATCGGGTCGTCTCTCGTAGCCGGCCAAGGGGAATGGCTTTAGGGGAGTAATGTCCACCGTGGCCGTCGAAACACGAAGCTGCTCAGGCACTAGGACACAAACCTCCGGTTAGGCAATAGCGGTGATGGATTTAACCAATCTGTCGAAGGCCCTGTCAAATCAGGCTTTCCCTTATCCGCGCTTGCACGAAGTTTCAAAAAAACAACATAATCCCGTGCGTCCATCCTGTCCTCTGCCCCAAATCAAATCCTCCGCCTTGCGTGAGGTCCATGCGCGTCTTCATCACCGACATTTCCGGGAACAAGTCCATTGTCGTCGCTCGCGCCCTTTCGGGAGTGCCGGGACTGGAGGTCTTAGGCGGCGATCATCGTGCCTTCGCGCGGCATTTGCATACCCGATTCGCTCCTCGCCCGCTTCTCTATTCTGACCCCGGACGTTTCCCCGATCGATTCGTCGAGGACATCTCCCGAATGATCGTGGAGGAGTCCATCGATCACGTGATTCCCGTGAACACCACGGAACTGCGCCCTTTGATTCAGCACCGGGACCGGCTAGGTGGAACACTCGATTACATGGGGGATGAACGCGCATTCCGCCGCTTGGACAACAAGGAGGAGCTCTCGCAATTGACGCGGGAGTTGAACTTGCCCGTGCCTCGACATTACCGGCTGGAGGATGTCATCGATCGGTTCCCACTGGTGTTCAAACCGGCCGAGTCGTCTTCCTCACACGGAGTGCGTTATATCCACGACCCCCCTGCGCTGGATGCGCTTCGAGCCCAATATCGCGGTGCACCTTATGTGTTGCAGGAATACGTGATCGGCTTCGGGGCGGGCTACTCGGTTCTCGCCCGGGAGGGAAAGGTCCTCGCCGGATGCGGACATCGCCGGCGGGCGGAATGGCCGGTTACCGGCGGATCGAGCATGATCCGGTCCTATTTCGAGCATCCGGAGATGGAACGAATTGCGGCCCGGGTGATGGAGCACACCGGCTGGAGCGGGGTGGCGATGTTCGAGTTCAAGGTCACCCCCGATAATCAGGTGCGGCTCATCGAAGTGAACCCTCGCATGTGGGGATCCTTGTATCAATCCATCGCATCCGGGGTCAATTTTCCCCTCCTCCTCTTTCGACCGGACCTGGCAAACTCCATCGTGCTGCAGAAGAACACGATCACGTATTACTCCCCTCACCATCTCAGATCCTTGCTGTACTACATCTTGGACCAGCACGACTTCGGCCCGCTCTTCTTCCTTATTTCCAACATCTTCAGGGCCAAGCCCGATGTATCACTGATGCAAGATCCGGCCGGTTACTTGAGCTTGCTGTATCGGTTCGTGAAAGTGAGGCCCCCCCGGCCATGAAGCAGTTGAATGTAATCGACCTCGACAGCACGCTTCTTCCCTACGATTCTCTGAGCGCTTGGATGCGCCGATTCAGGTCGAAGCGAGACACGGCCCTTGCCTTTTCCTGGTGGAGCGGATTGCGCCGTCTGGGACTCTTGAACCGATCCGATTTTCTCCGTCTCGCCCTGGCCCGAGCGCGAAAGGCCAAAGGCTATGACGCATTCACCCGGGAGTTCGCTCTGGACCTGTTGCGGGATTTGGATCCGAGGGTCCAGGAACGGATACGAACCCACTCCGATCCGGATACAGTGAACGTGCTGTGTTCGGCATCGCCGGAAGATTATGTGCGTCTGGTCGCGGAAGCCCTGGGCTGGGAGTACCGGGCTTCGGGATTTCGCCCGTCCGGAAACTGGGAACATGTTTACGGGTTGCAGAAGGCGATTCTGATTCAGAGGGATTTTCCTCGAGAGCATTTCCGGTACCATTACGCCATCGCCGACAGTGAAAGTGACTGGCCCCTGCTCGATCTGTTCGTACACCAGGAACGATGGTCCCCGGGGACATCGCCCGGATCTCCGAAGGAGAATGTCGCAACATGATCGCGAATGAAGTGAAGAGGACGGCGTCTTGATGCTGGCGAAGAAAACGGCTCGGCGTTCGATTGCTTCAGGCCTGTTTCCTTTTCTTTCGCGATATTACCGGAAGCACGCTGAAACCTGTCCGGATGCCGTGTTGACCCTGCTTGGCATAGCCAACCTGAGCCGTCGCAAGGATTTCGCCACCCTGGCCCGTCTCGCGGATATTTCGGACCTGGAAGGAGCCGTGCTCGAATGCGGGGTTTATCGGGGCGCGACTCTGTTGGGCATGGCTCACCGGTTTCGATTGCGAGGACTGCGCGACGTCAAAATCTTCGGATGCGACTCGTTCGAAGGATTCCCCGAACCCACTCTGGACGACAGAGGAGAGAACGCGCCCCTTCACCCGCAGGCGCGGAAAGGATACTTTGCCGATACGCGGTACGAAGGTCTACACGCGCATATCCGCGCCCTGGGTTACGCGGATCAAATCACTCTGGTCAAGGGATTCTTCGAAAACACATTACAGAGCCTGGAGGGCAATACCTTCTCGCTGGTGCACCTGGATGTAGATTTGTACAGTTCATATCACACGTGCCTGAACTGGGTATATCCTCGAACGATCCCGGGTGGCTATATTCTTTTTGACGAGTATGATTTTTCCGATGACGTGTATCCGGGGGCAAAGCGCGCGATCGATGAGTTTCTCGCGGATAAGCCCGAGAAACTCGAGCGGTTCCCTCCCCCTCAGGTGACCGTGCCCAGGTATTTCATCAAGAAGCAGTGAGCTGGCCCTTTATGCACCCGGGATCCACCCCGGCAGTTTGGATGCCTGCCGAATCCAATTCGCCACGAGCGTCTCGTCGAGCCGCTCGTCCTCGTGGATGTCGAGATAGCGCACGTCCTTTTGCTTCGACTCGCCCGGGGGAAGTGGACGCAGTGACGCCCCACGGAAGAAAGCCACTTTGACGTACTTCGTGAAGCAGTGAAAGTTAAGGAACCAGCCTTGGTCCTCGATGCCATAGAAGGGTGAATTCCATTTGACGGCCTTCTGCACGTTGGGGACCGTCCGCACGATGAGCGCGTCGAGGCGGCGCCCCACGTCCCGTTTCCAGCCCGGCATCGCGGCGATATACGCCTGCACAGGTACGTCACCATCGGCTTTGGCGATCTGCGGGTTGCCGCCGGCGAGAAGCACCGGCTTCGACTTGGGCTTTCTGGCCATGCGCTCTTCCCGGCTAGCCGCGGGCCTTGGACTTGTTCAGCGTCACCGCGGCTCGAATAAGCGCCTTCAATGACTTCTCGTCGACGTCATCGCCCTCGTAAAAATCGATAGCGCGCCGGGTATGACCCTCGAGGCTAGAGTTGAAGAGGCCTTTAGGATCCTCCAGCGAGGCGCCCTTGGCGAAGGTCATTTTCACCTTGTCCTTGTACACCTCCCCCGTGCAGATCAGTCCATCGTGAGACCACACCGGGACCCCCGGGGAAGAGGGCTTTACCCACTTCCACTCCTCGACTACTTCGGGGTCGGCTTGCTTGATCACGGTACGGATTTGGGAGAGCGTGCGGCCCCTCCAGTCGCCGAGATCTTTGATCCTGGCGTCAATCAATTTGGAAGGAGGCGGCCCAGTTACCTCCTTAACGCTGCTCTTCCGTTTCATGGTTTTTTTCATGGTCTTTGCCCTTTTGACTTGAGCTTCGTTAAACGGCAACTCAAACGGCGAACTGCTTTGCGTACTCCTCGTTCAATCGCTGCCAACCATCGAACTGCATGGCCTCCGGCCCAACGATGCGGCCGATGGGTTGACCGGCGAGAAATCGATCCAGTACATCGAAGCAGATGTGCCAGCCCGCAGCGCCCATCGAGATGTAGTTACGGTGGATATTGTGCCAGAGCGTGAGCCGGGTGCCACCGCCTCCCAGCGGCTCCAGTTCCCAGCGAATGTCCTGTCCTCCCCAGCTAAATTCGAGGACCTTGGCCTCCTCGGCCCGTTTCACGCGGGTCTCGGTCACATGCGGGGTTGGCGCCCCCACCGTGGTGAGCTTTGCTGTGGCGCCGGTGGTACCAAGATCCTGGTCGGAATCGAAAGGCGCCCACTCGCGTAACTGCGCGGGCTCAGTCAGCGCCTCCCAGACCTTGGCCGGCGAGTAGCGGAGATCCCGAACAAGAATGAGTGTCCATTTGTCTCCCTCTTTATGAATCTTGGCACTTGTGGCGTCGACCGGTGTGGACTCCTCATAGTTCTTCATGTCTTCTCCTTTTCTTTGAGTTCTTTGAGGGCAATTGCTCCATACGATCGAGGTGACGTTCGAGCGCATCGACGCGGGCGGCCCAGAAGCGTCGAAACCCGGCCAGCCACGCATCTACCTCCATGAACGGCTCAGGCCGGATCCGGTACACGCGGCGCTGCGCGTCAACACGCGACTCGACAAAGCCGGCCTCGCGCAGCACCCGAAGGTGCTTGGAAACCGAGGGCTGTGGCATGCCGAGCAGCTGTTCAATCTCACCTACGGATCGTTCCGAGGTGGCCAGGAGGCTCAGAATTGCCCGGCGGTTCGGTTCGGCGAGGATGGCGAAAGCGGATTCCATAGCAGGAATATACTCAATAAGGCATATGCGTGTCAAGCCATATTATCACGATTCTCTCGCGCCGGAAGGGTGGCGGCAGCGGTCGCGGCGCCGGCGAGAGCAAGCGAGGCCGCGATCAGGGTCACCCATCGAAACCCTGCCGTGAATGATTCGGCGATAGTCGCTCGTAGCTCGTCCTGAACCTGCGACGAAAGACCCGGTGGTGCCACCGCGGCCCCAAGTTTGACGCGTTCCGCATCGAGCGCCGCGACGATGTTCCCCGGCAAGTGCAAGCCTGGAATGCGCCGATCGAGCTCAGCGTTGAAAACGCCAACCATGACAATGCTCAGAACTGCGATGGCCAAGAGCCCGCCCACTCGCGACACGGCGTTATTAACCCCGGAGGCAACCCCGGCGTGATTGGCGCCGACTGCATTCATCACCGTGGTGGTGAGTGGGGCCACGGTGATGGCCATCCCCATTCCCAGCACGGTCATGGCGGGGAAGAACGTGGCCCAATAGCTTCCGCTCGTGCCCGGCAGGGCCAGCAACCCAAAACCAATCGCCGCGATCGATGGACCCACCAAGAGCGGTAACCGGGAGCCGAAGCGATCGACCAGGCCCCCCGACCAGCGAGACAGCACAAACATGATCAAGATGAATGGCAACATCGCCGCGCCGGTAGCCGTGGCGGAATACCGATGGACCTGGATCAGGTCGAGAGGCAGAAAAAATAAAACGCTGCCAAGCCCACCGTAGAGGAGCAACGTGAGCAAATTGGCTCCCCCGAACGCTCGAGAGCGGAACAGCCTCGGAGGAATCATAGGCGAAGCTTCCTGGGACTCGACCCGGAAGAACGCGATCAGGAATGCCCCGCCGCCAATCAGGGCGGCAATCACCCGAGGGCTTCCCCACCCAAGGGATGATGACTCGATGAGTCCATAGACAATCCCACCCAATCCCACGGTGACGAGCAGGGTTCCCGCCACATCGAACCGCCGCCCCGCCTCGGGATCGCGGCTCTCCGGAACACGCCATTTCAGGACCAGCAGCACGATCAAAGCGATCGGAACATTGAGAAAAAACGCCCATCGCCACGACAAGTGATCGATGAGCCATCCGCCCAAGATCGGCCCCGCGGCGGCGGTCATGGCGCTCCATCCCGACCAGGTCCCGATGGCTCGCCCGCGCTCATGCTCAGGGAAAGAGGCGCTGATGAGGGCGAGACTTCCGGGAACCAGCAAGGCCGCACCGATTCCTTGCCCGGCGCGGGCGAGGATCAGCACGTTCACGGTTCGGGCAAGTCCGCATGCTCCGGAGGCCAAAGTGAACAGGAGGATGCCCACCGCGAATGTGCGCCGCCGACCGAACCGGTCCCCCAGGGAGCCACCCACCAAGAGAAGAGAGGAGAACAACAAAGCATAGGCTTCGACGACCCACTGAACATCGACCACCGTGGCACCCAGATCACGCTGAAGCGCGGGCAAAGCCACGTTGACGACGGTGCCGTCGATGAAGCTCATGCTCGAGCCGAGGATCGTGGCCAGGAGCACCCACGGCCGAACCGACTTGGGGCACGAGACCGCCTTGGGTCCCGCGAGCACTACCCCTGGGTCACACGGAGGGGTAAGGGTCAAGGTTCGACGTCCGGAAGGGGTGTGGTTTTCAAGTCACCTACTCCTCTCCGCTTTCTTACTTCCTCAGTCGCCCTTGTCCACGCCCTGGAACACCAGCAGGGTTTTCTCGAAAGACTCCGGGCTAATCGCAAGCGGTCCGCTGAACGGGTGGCTCATGATCTGACAGGTGAAGAGCAACAGGCCGATCAGCGCCGCCATCGCGGCCGCCATCCACACGTGCGGCCACCGGCTTTCCATGTAGAGAAGGCAGCTCATGGAGATGACGATGAAGGCGCCCCCGATCGCGGCCAGCCACATCGCCCACGGCAAAGACTCGTTGGCCTTGATGATCCGTTTGTTGCGAGCGGCCGTCACGTCGGTGAGGGACGTCATGAACGCCTCGCAGATGAGAGGGTAGGTGGTCTTCGTCTCGCTGCTGATCGTCCCGTCGCCGAACGCCCGGAACATGTTCCCCATGGCCCTGCGCGCCGTCAAACTGCCTTCACCGGTTGCGGCTTGCGTGGGCCACTCGTCCTCGATGACTGCCTTCGCGTAGTGCTGGGCCATGTCGCGAAGCTGGTCGCCGGTCTCCGGCGGCAGGCCGTACGTCGTGCGATACAGCGACACGAGCGACGCCGCCTCCATCTCGACCGTGGTATTGGCGGCGTCGTACGACTCCCAGACCGCGATCACCATGAAGCCCAGCACCACCGCGAATAGCACGCCGGCATTCAAGAAGATGGGCACGAGCACTTCGTTGTGGCCCGGCCGAATCCGGCCGCGAAGTAGCTTGCGACCCCAGAGGACACCCAGCGCTGCATAGGCTGCCGGCCCACCGATCACCAGCACGGCAAGTATCAGGGAATGCATGTGCTGTCGAACCTCCTGTGGGGTGCTGCTCGATATCTCGCAGTTCGCTGCCACGGCCAGTCGATAGATCAGGCCCCGCCGCCCGTGGTGCCCATTGGGGCAGAATACTAAGTGCCATTCCGACTTTCCTCCAGGACGGTGTGGTTCTTGATGTCGACCTGGATGTGACGGTGAAGAACGTGCTTCTGGCTTTCGACTCGCTCGAGTGCCCGGTGGGAGGAAGCTTGACCCATTCCGGACCAACGCAGATGGATTGCACGGGAGCGCACGGCGCCGATAGGTCGAGGGCCGGTCAGTTTCCCGACCGGCCCTCAGGTGTGCTTTCTTAACCCGGGTTGCTCAACAGGTAATCCGCACACCTCTCAGCTACGGAAGCAAGAACACCTTCGTCCCCAACCTTGCCCCCCCTCGCTCCACACGAATGAAATAAATACCGCTCTGGCACCGGCGGCCGTTCATGTCCCATCCGTCCCACTCGAGACGATGCGTGCCAGCCGGCATGCTTCCGCTGTACAACGACCTCACCTGGCGGCCCGCCACGTCGAACACTCCCGCCTCCACGTTCCCTGCCTTCGCCATGGCCAACTCAAACCCCGTCCGCGACGCAAACGGATTCGGAGCCGCATAGATCCGTGTCGCCACGCGCGCCTGATCCTCCGGGTTTCCGCCGCCGAGTCCGCTGACGCCCTCGGGAAAACTCGTCTCGCTAGCAATGAGTTGACCAGGTGCCCCCTGGACTTCGAACCTGGTCGCCATTTGCGCATTCGAGATGAGAACGACGAGACCGGGCACGAATGCCTCAGGGAACGATGCCAGAGTAGACAGCCCGACTCTGGTGTTAAGCCCCAGCCCCAGGCCATCGAATCCAGCCTTGATCGCATTTATGAGCAGGGTTGGATCCGGGAATAGAACAGTGTTGATGGTAAACGTTCTGGGATTCTGACCACCCTGAATGTGGAATACTCGGAAGGTCACCACGGCATTTAAGCCACTCGGGATGACTTGAACTAGATAGCGCGGCAGGAGGTCCAAACCACAGGTATTGCCTGCATTGGTTGAAACGTTTATTGCTTTGAGTACAGCATTCCCCATACTCGCGACATGGACCTGGGTCGTGCCTGACCCGGGGAACTTCGTTAACGAAAACCCGTCCCCACCTGGCTGAGTGAATTGCCAGTCTTGGCGGGGCGCGGCCCCTCCGGCGACTGCACCCCCGCAGGTTCCAAACGTGGCACTGCACGTGTAGCCCTGGCCAACCGCATCACCATGAATTGCGTCCATGATCTTGAGCGCTACCAGATAACCTTCGTTACACGGTTCGAGTGCAACATCCGCTCTCACTTTGGGCAGGCCGTTTGGCCAGACCCTCACGATCATTTTGGCCCCACCCCCCGGGGTCACGAGGGGCACGTTTCGGACGGTGGGGCAGCCTACCGAACCGTCAGGAGTGTCGAAGGAGGCTTCCTGCGCTCGAAGGACGCTCGGCGCCAGAAGAAAAACTGCGACAGCAATCCATGGGACTCTTGCGATCTTCATGGTCCAACCTCCTCTTCAATGTGATCACGCCGAGAACGCGCGGTCACCCGCTTCCAATCGATGAGCCGTCAGGGACGATCCCGAACGGGCTTCGTCTCAGGCCACTGGAGCAGCCCGCCAAAGGAGGCCGAGGTTTCTTCGGAAGCGACTAATGACAATCTGGATCACATCAACCTAGTCGATGACGCGCACCCATATTCATCGAAGCCTCCCTTGACGAATCTGGCTGAGAGCGGCTGTAAAGCCGACTCCCGTCGGGGTGCTGATACGACATCCTGAAACATAGGGGAGGGCCCTTGAGTAATTGTTGACTGGAGAGACAGACTCAGTACAACTTACAGCTAAGCAATGGGTTAGCTAATCTAAGGAATCATCCGCCGAGCGCGATCGTGAGCACGGCCAGCACGCTACCGAGCAAGACCATCGCGAGGCCCATCGCCCATGGGTGTTGACCGATATTGCGGCCGTACGCGTAACCAACGAAAAACATCATCACGATGGCGATTCCGTGGGAGGCGCGGAGTGCGCGCGGACCATCGTGCATGAACAGGAACGGGATCACCACGGGAAACGTGGAACAGACCACAAGGAAACAAACGAATACGGCGCCCAGCCAGTTGTTCCTGTTGGGCCGCGGGAGTTCGGGCGGCTGCGACAACCGCGCCAGGCGCCCGCGTATTGCCTCGAGCTCTGCCGGCTGTATCACTGCGGCGACTGTCTCGGGCAGGACGCTGGCCAGGGCCCGTTGTCCCTCCTCGGGGCTGGCTGCCGAACGCAATTCGAGCAGGCCGCGGCTTCTCTCCGCCAGGCGGTCCATGATGTAGAACACGCCATCGACGATCCCCGAGGCTAGATTGCACCCGAGTGCACCGATGAGCATCGAGCGGACTTCCGCGGGCCCCGCGGTGGCGATGCTGAATGTTCCGGTGAAAGCAAGCACCATGATCAGCCCCGAGAGTATTTCGGAGACGCGCTCGGTCGGGTCGAGAAGGTGCTTCGACGATGTCCACTTGGAGAACGGAGTCTTCTGTCGCAAGCATCCGAGTATAGCGTGGTATGGATTTGCTTCAACCTGGGCGATCGCAGCAACGATACCCGAGTAGGGTTCTGGCGTTCTTTGGCGGCTAGACATAAGGCTCCGATAACGGCCAAGATAGTCATTAATGAATCAAGAATCCGGCAAACATCGTCGTACCGCGGGCTTCATGCTCGCTCATTTCGAGAAATGGATCTTGCCTCGAATCGCCCGAAGGCTTCCGGGTTGGATCCTTCCCGACCACCTGACCGCGCTGGGACTGGTCGCGGCGACCGGCATCGGCGCCGCTTATGTCGCCGCCAACCACGATCCGGGATGGCTTTGGGTTGCATCCGCAGGCCTGGTGATCCATTGGCTTGCCGACAGCCTGGATGGAACGCTTGCCCGAACCCGCCGCATCGAACGACCGCGATACGGTTTTTATCTCGATCACCTCTGCGACGCCTACGCAACGATAGTCATCGGGCTGGGTCTCGGCCTCTCACCCTTCTTCCTGCTCGGAGGAGCCCTCACCGTCGTCGCGGCCTACCTCGTTCTATCCATCAACGTCTATTTGGAGACGCACATCTTCGGCGAGTTTCGTTACGGGTATGGAGTGGTGGGTCCGACTGAGGCACGCATCCTTCTCATTGTGCTCAATCTCGTCGCGGTCTTTTCCCGGGGTCTGCCGTTCAATCTCTTCGGGATTGGCATGACGATCTTCGACGTGGCGGGGATAGCGGCCGCATTGGGGATGACAGGGCTTCTTCTTTCCCGGGCGGTGAGGAATCTGCGCGTTTTGGGACGGCTGGAGCCAGCCAACGTGGTCAAGATCGAATGAAGTCGAACGCTCTCGAAGCTGGGCACTCAGAACGGATTTGGGATTCTTCTGTTAGGAGTTAGGAAACATTGACATAGGACCAATGGCCCATAGTTGAGAACGCCCCGACGATTGATAGTGGCTAACGAGGGGTGAGGTGTATCGCTCCACCTTCCAATTTGAGCTCACAATATTTTCCTATTCCGACACCAACAACGAGGTGTATGATGAAGAGCACTCAAGTTTTTGCAGTTTTAGCTCACGATTGAACCATGCGACAGCAGACACCTCTGTGTATCATGTTCATGAGACCCTCGGCAATTGGGAGACTGTCGCCGAAAGTTCTCCTAGTCCTCCTGCTCCTGGTCAGTTTCGCTAATGCTGGACTTGCAGCTTGCCCCGTATATTCCACGAAATGGGGAACCTTCGGCTCTGGCCTCGGCCAATTCAGTGATCCCCGCGGCATTGCCGTCTCGGGCGGTTTCGTCTACGTGGTCGAGACGATCAATCGGCGCGTTCAGCGTTTCAGCCTGACCGGAACCGGCGCGGTTATTCTAATTGGCAGTGGCTGCAATGCCGGCCAGCTCGACTATCCCTACGACATCACGACGGACGTTGGCGGTAATCTCTACGTCACGAATACCGCTACGATCTGCAGCGGGGGGAATGATTCGTTTCGAAAGTACTCGTCGTCCGGTTCGTTGCTTCTTACGGTCGGGACTTTTGGATCCGGCAATGGTCAGTTCAACTTCCCCACCGGAATTGCGGTGGATACGAATGGCAACGTCTTTGTTTGTGATCGGAACAATAATCGGGTCCAGAAGTTCAATGCTTCGGGGGTCTATGTCGGGAAGGTGGGAGGCACGGCCATCGGCACGGGCAATGGCCAATTCAACAAACCCCTCTCGGTCTCGACGGATCCCTCCGGGAATGTCTATGTGGTGGATGCGGTCAATCATCGGGTTCAGAAATTCAGCAATTCACTGAGCTACATTTCCCAGAACTCAAGTTTCGTGGCTCCGATTGGGGTGGAGGTGGATCCGAGGGCGAGCCATGTGCTGGTCACGGACGATTTCAAGATCAAGGTCCTGAACCTCGATCTGACCGCCACGGGCGATGTATGTGGCGGGTTTGGAACCGGCAATGATCAATTCGGGGCACCCCGTGGAATAGCATTGACCTCGGACGGTGCCAGCGTTTTCACGGTCGACGCGTATCTGTCGGCGCCACGCATCGTGAAGCGTAATTACAGCGGCACGACGACGCCCACTATTGATGTCACGAAATGCACGATTCCCACCGTCCTGATTTCCCCCCCCGCTCCGGACGCTAACGGCTTCTTGAACTACAAAACCACGATCAAGAATTCCGACAACAGTGCTGCCGTGGGTGTTACCGTGCAGCTAACCTTTTCCCAGAGTGCCGAGGCTGCGCTTTGTTTTTGTTCCGGACAACCGCACCCTTCGGTTTCAGCCAAGACGAATAGCAGTGGCATTGCGACTTTCCGTATTCTTGGCGGCGGCTCTATCGTGACAACCTCGGCCCCCGTACGCGTCTTTCTCAATGGAACCCTGGCCAAGACGGTTGGAGTGGTGAGCCCCGACTACAACGCTGATTGCAAGGTTGATCTGACGGATCTGCAAAGGCATACGCTCGCCCTTTCTCGCGGGACCTATTCGTTTGTTTCTGATTTTAATGGAGATGGGAAGTGCGACTTGACCGATATCGTCATCTTGGATACTCCCGCCTCGGTGGGTGCGCGGTGTTCTCGCTGACTCGAGGCGCTAAGCCAATTAGAACGAAGGCTCGAATCCGTAGCATATTTATGGGTCAGAGACGGCGGGAACCTAGTAAGGTGCAATCATGAAGTGGAGCTTGCTTGTTCTCATCGTGGTTATCGGCTGCGGCAGCCCTACTGCCCCGGGGCCAGACCCCGAAATTACCCCCTTTGCCGCTTCCGGCACGGTGGAGAGGACCGGGGAGCATGCTTGGCAGGTGGTCATCTTGCCCGGTCCGGTTTCCGATCCTCCGCCGAAAGCAGGCTGCGCCACCATAGAGTATCGGCTGGGGGAAGAACGGGGCCGGGGAGTTTGTCGGGCCTCGCTCACGACCGATCTTCCGGACCCCTATCTGGAGGTCACGGTCTTTGTGATGCGGGGCGAGCGCGTGACTGGGGGCGTGCTGGGGGGCCGAGTGCCCAGCGAATACGACGACATCGCCCCGCTCGAGGTCGTGCTGGCCGATCAGTAACCCCCGCATTCAATCAAATCGCGTCGATGGGACGAGGTCATGGGCCTTTGGTCCTATTCTTGGATCGACCCCCCGGGTGTACCTTGATTTCCGGATGCTTCGCCTTTGCTTTCAGACGCTCAGGCGAGCATCGTGTGAGCGGATGAGCCAAATCTTTGCTCGCATACTTTGCCAGCTACGAAAACCAGAGAGAGTCCAAAAATGAATACTCATCATTTCATGATCGCAATGCTGAGCGTTGCCGGTCTGGCGGTATGGGCATGCGCAGGCCCAAGCCAACTCCGGCTTACAAGCAGTCCAGACATCCCGGGCGCCCAGTCAACCGCCAAGGTCAGCACGACTGGCAACGGCAACACCCAGATCGACCTCATCGTCGAGCATCTGGCATCGCCGGAGCTCGTCGACCCCGGCGCGACTATCTACGTCGTCTGGGTTCGCGCGAATACGGCTGAGGCACAGTCGCAAAACCTGGGCGCGCTCAAAGTAGACGATGACGAAAAGGGCAGCATTTCGGCGACAACTCCGCTTCGCTCGTTCGATCTCTACATTACTGCCGAGGCCTCACAGCTCAGCTCGGCGCCCAAGGGAAAGACACTGCTCTACACGACTGTTGCCATGAAGTAGAAAGATTCCACTACGAAAGAGTGGCTCCTCTCCGGCTTAGGTTGGCCGCGTGACCTTTACCCGCCGTTTTGGACTCGAATCCGAGTCTGATCGATATCCACGGCGACCCACGTCGTGGCGACCGTCGCGTCGGAGTTCCTGTGGCGCCCGTCCGAACGCCCGGATGAATGCACGACGCATCCGCTCGCGGTTGCCGAAGCCGGTCGCATCCGCCAGCTCTTCGACAGAATGGGAGCCTTCTTCGAGCATCACGCGAGCGACTTCTACGCGCAGCGCTTCGACAGCCTTTGCGGGAGACTGGCCCGTCTCCTGCCGGAACGCACGCGTGAACTGCCGCACGCTGAGATGCGCGGCTGCAGCGAGTTCCTCCGCAGAGAGCTCGGAACGAAGGTTCTGCCGCGCGTAGGAGAGCGCTGTCTGGATTCGATCGGACTTCGCCGCCATAGAAAGCAGCGCTGACTCCTGCCCCTGCGCTCCGCCGCGTCGGTGATACACGACCAGCCCTTTCGCTACCTGACTCGCGATGTCGACACCCAGGTCAGACTCCACCAATGCAAGCGCGAGGTCTATGCCCGCCGTCATCCCGGCCGAGGTCCAGACTCGCCCATCGTGCGTGAAAATGCGGTCCTCCTCCACGCGCACGTTCGGATATCGGGCCTGCAACTCTCGGGTATAGAGCCAATGCGTTGTGGCTCGGCGGCCGTCAAGGATTCCAGCCTCCGCTAGAACGAACGCACCCGTGCAGATTGACGCCACGCGACGCGACTTCGCAGCTTCGCGGCGCAGGTAGGCTAGGACCCGTTTGCTGGAGGGTGCGATCGCCGTCGGACCGGCGACGAGCAAGGTGTCGTACGAGCCTGATAGTCGCGCTGTTTCGATCCCGACGCCGACGGAGCTACGCGCGATGCCCCCCCGCTCCGAGAGGGTTCGGACCTCGTAGAAGTTTCTCTCGGCGAAGATGTTGGCGATATCGAAAACCGCCACCGCCGCGCAGCTCATGATCTGAAAATCGCCTACAACCACAAGACCCACGCGATGCATAGCCTGGGCATTGTACTCCACCGAGAACGCGTGTGGAGCGAAGGCCGGATTCGGGGCTTTTTTGTCCTTGAGCCGAATGCGCGGGTCTTCTAGCCTTACGCGCCACCGTTGGGAGGCTGTTCCATGAGCCAGGTGACTGCCAAGGACGACTCAAAAGGTTCTCAGACGGAGCCCTTGAAGTGGGAAGTGTTCGTGATTCCGGGCATACCCATCGCGATGGCCGAGCGGCCTCCAGGTGTACGAGAAACATATTTCCAAGCGATGGCGTCGACCCTTATCTACGGGAAGAGAGACGCTATCCTCGTGGATGCGTTCATGACAATCGAGCAAGCCAATGCTCTAGCAGATTGGGTCGCCTCCAAGAACAAGAATTTGACGACCATCTACATCACCCATGGCCATGGAGACCACTGGTTTGGAGTTGGCACTATTCTCGAGCGATTTCCAAACGCCAGAGTCGTGGCGACGCCGAATACAATTAACGCAATGCTGCAGAATGCGTCCCCCCAGGGGCGCGCCGCTTGGGGGGCGGCATTCCCGGGTCAAATTCCCGAGAAACTGGTGATGGCCGAGGAGCTCGCAGGAAATGTAATCGATCTGGAGGGGCGCGAAGTGATCGTCGTGGAGCTTGGTCATACCGACACGGATCACACTACATGCTTGCATGTCCCTTCGATCGGGCTTGTGGTTGCGGGCGACGCTGCGTACAACGATGTCCATCTTTATCTCGTCGAGTCGACAGCGGAGAAGCGACAGGAGTGGATCGCCGCCCTCGACAAGATCGAGGCGCTCAACCCACGGGCAGTTGTCGCGACACATAAGCGACCCGAGAACGACGATAGTCCCAGGATTATCGAAGAGACGCGGAAGTACATCCGCGATTTCGACCGACTCGCGAAGACGACGTCCACCGCGCAAGAACTTTACGAGAAGATGCTGGAGCTCTATCCAAACCGGGTCAATCCTGGGTGGGCCCTGTGGAGTTCGGCGTACGCGGTTAAGTCATAGATTGGGGGCTCCAGCCGCGTCGCCAGCCTCACCGCGGATGGCTTCGAGGTCCTGGTACTCGGCTGGAGCGATACCCCCTTCAATGTCACGGCGTTTTGCGACAGAAGCAGGGTTTGCTTCGGATCTGAATTAAGGAATGCGGACCAGCTTTCTGGTGGCCGAGAATCCAGGAGTTAGAAGCTGATAGAAATAGATCCCGGCCGGGACGGGCTCCCCTTTGGCGCTCTGGCCGTCCCACTGGGCCGATTGATCGCCGGCTTCCATCGCCCGATCGACAAGTACCCGAATCTCCCGCCCGGAGATATCGAAGATGCGAAGTTTAGCCTCTCCACCTCTAGATAGCGTGAACGGGATCGTGCTCAGACCGTGCCTCACTGGATTGGGAAACGCGGCACCTAAACTCGATTGAACAACGCTCTGCTCGGGTGAGATAGCCGTAGTGAGTCTACATGGATACACGGCCAGACCAGACCCGGAGCCGTCGGCATGGATTGTGTAGATCCATTCCCCGGTGGCCACGACACCCCTTGCGAAAAGGGGAACATCGACACTGGTCCTCATTACCGGAGAGTATGGATCATATATATTGAACATTTGAAGAACCGAAGCATAGCCCCCGTTGTATGTCACTGCATGCGCCCTGGTCACGTAAGCAGTATTGCCATTAATGGCGACACCATCGAGCTCGTACGGGATCAAATGACCCACCGGGATGAACGGATTCGTCACATCGATTAAGTATCTCCCCATATAAGCCAAGTTGCCCAACATTGTGACTTTATAACCGCCCACCCCGTCCAGGTACCCCACGATCCTCGGTCCCGGCGGAGTCTCCACATCGATAACAACAAAACCGTTTGCATCCGCCACGAAGGCCATCGTGTATAGGTAAAAGGTCGGGCTGGGTGCGGCGACCCCGTAAGCCTGGCCCGGCGTGTCCACGCTCGCTACGATCGTTGGAGAAGTGGGATTCGACACGTCAATCACCTGAAGTCCCGATTGACGATCCGCCACAAAGACCCTCGTGCCCAAGGCCGCAATTCCCACGGCCATATCCGGTGTGTCGACGCTTCCAATAATAGTTGGCGAGGCTGGGTTAGATATGTCGACGACCTGAAGACCCGAAGGACCATCCGCCACGTAAGCCTTGGTTCCCGAGAGGACAACTGCTGCAGCATCACCCGGGGTGTCTATGCTCCCCGCGGTTACCGGATTAGTGGGATTCGCAATGTTTACTACTTGAAGACCGGAAGCGCCCGCGGCGACGTAGGCATAAGAGCCCAGAACGGCAAGCCCGCTGGCATTCCCGGGGAAGGCTCTTTCCCCAACCCAGGGAGGCGAGGGGGGTGAGACGTCGATGATGTCCAGAACCCCTCCATGCATCATGTAGACGTTCGTTCCGGACACTGCAATTGCCTCACTGAACCCCATAACCAAGCTCGCCACAATGTGCGGAGAGGCCGGGATGGACACATCGATAACCAGGAGCCCCGAGGCCCAGTCCGAAACGTAGGCAAACGTTCCGGAAACCGCGACATCGGTGGCGTAATATGGAGTGGCGACGTTGGCAACGATGTGCGGAGAGGCCGGGTTCGCGATGTTGATGACCTGAAGACCGGAGGTGAAGTCCGCCACGTAGGCGAACGACCCAGATATGCCAACGCCTTGAGCGCCGCCTGGCACGTACACGCCGTCCCCCGGCGTGTCCACGCTCCCCACGACGCTCGGAGACATTGGGTTGGACACATTGATGATCCGAAGACCTGCAGGTCCGTCCGCCACGTAAGCCAACGTGCCCGAAAGTGCAACGTCGTAAGCATTACCTGGGGTATCCAGACTTCCTGAGATCACCGGGGACGTGGGGTTCGAAACGTTGATGACCTGAAGACCGGACGTGTTGTCCGCCACGTAGGCTACGGACCCGGACACTGCTACTCCATACGCGAGACCCGGCGTGTCCACGCTCCCCACGATGCTCGGAGACATCGGATTCGAAGCGTCAATCACCTGAAGACCATTAACATCATCTGCAACGTAAATAAACGAACCGGAAACTGCGACGTCGTGAGCGGAACCGGGAGTGTCGACGTGCCCGATAACCGTGGGAGACATCGGATTTGAAGTGTCGATCACCTGAAGACCGGCACTCGCGGCCGCCACGTAGGCTAAGGAACCGGACAGGGCTACACCGTGGGAGTACTGTGGCACACTCACGCTGCCCAAACTGTGAACGTAGTAGTCGTACTCGACACAATCGGCAGCAGTGGTTCGCGGACTGTTCGACGTCAACGCCACCATGGTGACTAAGGTGAAGAGTCTCAAAGTCATGGAGAGCCTCCGGATTATCTGGCGCGAACTCCTAGCAGGGCATTAGTCCCCATGGAGTTAGACGGACGCCCCTGAGGATTTCGTCTCCGCGAGGATCCGAAACCTGCATACCCACCCAAGGATTTGGACGAACTTTTCCATGAAAAATAACAGGAACATTTCGGAGGAAGCAAGAAAGTGGCTCCTCGGGCTAATGTCTCAGAGTTCAGTTATATGCGATCTGGTTGGGGATCGCTGATCTCGAGCCGCGAACCGCTTCAATGAGAACCCATTTACTCCACATTCTGTCTCCACAGTGCCCGCCGGACAAAGATGACATGGTAGCTACGAGGGTCCGCTGGGAGTTCCTGATACTGCATTTCGAACTCCTCCCTCTCGGCCGCGCTGCGAAATGTTGCTCGCCTCACCATGGCATCGTTGTTGGATGCCTGCTTTCGAGGATCATCCCGCAACAATAGGATGTCAGGCACTTCCCGTTCGATAATCTCTGCAATGGACACAATGTCCCCATCAACTCCTTTTTCAAGAACCGATGGAGTTACAAGGCCAGCCAAGTCGACAATACGCCACTCCCCGAAGTAGCCAATGACCCCTATGTCTCCGACGAGGACACTCTTTGCATCCGGATACTTGCTGTGGAGGAGTTTGGTGACCTCAAACGCCATGCCGGTGTGGGCAAGGCCACCGGATCTCTTATTGGCGCCCTGCCAGATTGACAGAAGCGAGACAATGCCCAATAGAACGAGCCCCGCGGCGGTAGTCATACGCCATCGTGGACGCTTCAGTAAGGCACGGCTTCCCAGCACTGCGGAAGCCCAAAAGACAAGAGACGTGGGAATGGCGTACCAACTGAATATTCCCACGGGCTTGCCGAGCAGATATATCAGGTAGTTGGAGAGGAATACAGCGGGGAGCAAGAGAAGGGCTGAGTTAGACCTTTTCCAGTTCCTGACTCCGTAGGCTGTCACCAGAGTCATCGCAAATCCGCAGACAGCCAACCCTAGCTTTCCGAACGAAGGGACAGCGGAATAGGAATCGTTGGATAGGCCGAAAGCAAGTTGGAGAAACAAGGGCAGAGGGCCGAGCATCCACCCGCCATAATATTGGCCTGTCACGTGGGCAGACTTTGCGAGCATTGATTGCGGAAGCACGGTTCCATAGGTCGCTAGGGAGAACGCACTCCAACCAGTCAATATTACTAGGCCAGCAGTGATACCACGCCATGGTCCGCTCTTTCGGATAAAACACTCAAAGAAGATCACACCCATCAGAACGGCAATGCCTTCGGGCCGCACGAGCAGCGCCAGTGCTCCGAGCACCACTGCGAGGTTCGGTCGACCCGAGGAAGAAGCAAGCACTGCGCTGATGAATGAAACGCAGAACAGCGTCGTCTCCATGCCGTTCAGGCTTCCGTCCACAAACGGATAATAAATACAAAGAAAGATGGGAGTGATAGGAAGGCCAGGATAGTTGATTGCTTCCAGACGTGCTGCACACCATACAAGAAGCCCGAAGAGCAGGAGGTTTGTCCACAGTGCCGCTGCGGTGAGTGACCCAGTTCCTAGTATCCAACCCTGGGACAAAAGCAAAATCAAGTATAAAGGTGAAGTGAAACCAAGCACATGTTCGCCAGGGTTGTAGCTTAGCCCCATGCCTTGCAAGGCATTGCGATCATAACGAAGGAAGATATATGCATCATCGGCAAAGAAGGGATACGCAACGAAATGCAAAACCACTCGGAGAGCCAGCCCAACGAGAATGCAACTGATGACAAAGGCAGAGGTCCCAGGTTTACGTAGATTCGAAAGCGGATGTCGACTCAGGATCGAACCGGGCTGGGACGATTTCAGGGTTGTTGGTTGGCCGCCGTCGCTCGAGAAATCGTCCGCTTTTGCAACTTTGATTGGAGCGGCACGAAATAAAAGCAACAGATACGCGAAGGGGATAAGAAAGATCCGCATTTGTGGCCTCCCTCGGCAGAGACTTACCGAGGGGGAGATGCGTACCCTTCAAGTCGCGAAGCCCTAGCGCGCATAAAGTAGACCCGCCAAGCACGCAAATCAAGAGAACAATTTATCGATTTCTAGAGCCGCCCATTGGTGAACTGTGGGCCGTTCTTCCCAATGGTCAGAATCAATGAAAATCCGGGCCGGGCCTGCCTCGGCTGGGGCGATACGCGCTAGGAGGTGGCTCAGGGAGTTGAACCGAACGTGTGGACCTTTAGCAATCCCCAGGTTATCTGTTGATTCGGGGCCTTCGGTGGTCCCAGCTCTTTAAGATCGTCAGCAGCCAGAAAGATGGGCTTGTTGCGCGTGCACTGCCCCGTCATTGGCCCGAAGTCACTGGGGTAAGCAAAGACCAAATACTCGGTATCCGGAGAGAATCCGGATCCACACCCGGCTGTGCTTCCATACGTGGTGATCGTATAGGTTGGCGTAACCGGACCTATCCAATAGCCGGTTACGGCAAACGTTACCCGAAGATGCTCCGGAGCGGATGGATCGACTTCCTGCGCAGTCGCAACTCCACGAAAAACGGCGAGGCTTGTCTCCAAGGCCTGGGCGAGCGTGGGGACTCCATCACAGGTGCAAGGGGATGCGGCGGGGGCCAACATGCCGAGCCCCACGGCAGTCAACACAAGGGGCATTGCTAACCAGTTCTTCATGGCCGCCTCCTATCCGTAGCATGGCCACTGATTAGTATATCCGCGAGATTTCCAATCAGCCATGCTGGGGCGGGTGCCGATCGCTCGAGGCCCCCGCGGGGTTCGGGCCCCATCGCTGGAAGAACCGCCGTCGCCTATGTCGCTTTCCAGGAAGAGGGTAGCCTTCTGTCCTCTCCCCTCCCCAAGTGGGGTTACCATCGAACGAACCACTTCCAAGCGTTACGAATGCCTGATTCGCGTGAGACGATTGCTCTGAACTAATATTCGGCGAACGCGTCGTCCGGGTAGCAGTAGAGCCAGCGCTCCCCCGGTTGTGCCGACGCGATGACCGGGTGCTTGCTCTGCTTGGCATGCTTTGTCGCATGGCGATTGGGAGAATCGTCGCAGCATCGCGTGGTTCCGCACTCCTGGCACGCCCGCAGATGAACCCAGGTGTCTCCGGTTTTGATGCACTCCTCGCACTCGAGACGATCCGGACGCCGGATCGCGGTGATTGCTCTCATGTGAACGCAGCCAGTCTCGATCATTATTCCCACTCCTTGCCAGACATCACTCAGTGTTGATTGTAGCGCCTCGTTTCGCGCCGCGCCGTCTACGATATTGTCGGCCACGAAGTAGCCGTGTTGGCCGACGGTATTCAGGAACCTGGTCCTCACACCGAAGCCTGGGGCGGCCGAGGGTCGCAAGGGACGAATCTATCGCCTGGAGTCTACTTCGCGCGAATCGAGTTCGCAGATCGCTTCGAGACACGCAAAATCGTTCTCGCACGGTAGCAGTGCCATCTGCCTTCTGCGGTCGCTCCGCGGATTCGAGGTGGGCTATCTAAGTTTGACCATGCGGCCGGTGGCTCGGAGCCCGGGCGCCTCGAGTTGGTACAGATAGATGCCGGCGGGAACGAGTCCCCCTCGATCGTCTCTGCCGTCCCAGAACGCGTCCCGTGCCCCGGCCTCGAGCCGATGGTTCACGAGCATCCGCACCTGACCTCCAGAAAGATCCAGAATCCGAAGCCGCACATCGCCCGCCCGCGCCAATGCAAAAGGTATGGTGACTCGGCTCCCGGTAAAGGGGTTCGGCTGACTCTGTCCGAGCCGCGGACGGAGCCCCGCAACCGGATCCGGTCGGCCCGAAACTGGCCCGAAGAATTCCCGGCCCCCCGAGCGATCCACGGCCTCGATGCGGTAGTAGTACGCCACCCCTGGCGTCACTTGGGTGTCGAGAAACCGATACGAGGGGGCAGGAAGAATGAGCTGAGTGGTGAGTTGCCGGTAACCAGTTCCTGATTCCAGGGACCGCTGGATGTGGAACCCGGAGAAATCGGACTCCAAGGATGTGGCCCACTCCAGGAGAATCGCCCCCGCCTGGGGAAGCGCCTGGAACGCAGAGAGACGGACGGCCACGGGGGCGGCACACTGAGACGGGAGAATGGACAGGCCGGCTTCGCGATCGGCGATATAGACATAGGGCTCGGAAACGGCGATACCGTAGGCGATATCCGGAGTGTTCACACTTCCCACAATGACCGGCGAGGCCGGATTCGTGATGTCGATCACCAGCAGACCTGAGGAGAGATTCGCGATGTAAGCGAAGGAGCCCGAGACGGCAATATCAAAGGCAAAATCCGGAGTGCCCACGCTCCCCACGATGATCGGTGAGATCGGGTTCGAGATGTCGATCACCTCTAGACCCGCCGCATAATCGGCGACGTAGGCAAAGGAGCCGGAAACGACAATCCCCTCGGCAGTCCCGGGAGTGTCCACATTCCCCACGATGGCCGGGGAGGTGGGATTGGTGATGTCGATCACCTCTACACCGGCACCTTGATTTGCGACATAGGCGTGTGTGCCGGAGACGGCAACGTCCGCGGCAAAATTGAAAATGCTGCCCACGTTCCCCACGATGGCCGGGGAGGTGGGATTGGTGATGTCGATCACCTGAAGACCCGACGCGCCATCCGCCACATAGGCGTGGGAGCCCGAGAGGGCCACGCTCAAGGCATCGCCAGGAGTATCCACGCTTCCCACGATAGCCGGCGACTCCGAATTCGTGATGTCGATCACCTGAAGACCCGATAAAAGGTCTGCAACGTAGGCGTGGGAGCCGGCGAGGGCGACGCTTTCTGCATTCCCTGGAGTGACCACGCCGCCCAGAATTCCCGGCGCGGCTGGATTCGTGATGTCGATCACCAGAAGACCAGAACCGAAATCAGCAACATAGGCGTGGGAGCCGGAAACGGCAACGCCCAAGGCCTCTCCACGAGTATCCACACTCCCCACGATATCCGGCGACTCCGAATTCGTGATGTCGATGACTTGAAGACCGGTCGAGTCGTCAGCGACATAGGCGTAGTTGCCCGGGGTTATCACGTCCACGGCCGTGGCTGCGCCCACGCTCCCCACGATCGACGGCGCGGCCGGGTTCGAGATGTCGATCGCCGCTAGGCCGGAGCCCGCGACATAGGCGTGGGAGCCGAAAACGGCAATGCTCCCTGCTGCATTTCCAGGAGTGTCCACATGCCCCACGATCGCCGGCGCGGCCGGGTTGGTGATGTCGATCACCTGAAGACCGAAGGCATCCGCGACGTAAGCGAAGGAGCCTAAGATGACAACGCCGGTAGCCTTCCCCGGTGTATCCACGCTCCCCACGGTCGCCGGCGCGGCCGGATTGGTGATGTCGATCACCTGAAGACCCTCGGAATGATCCGCTATGTAGGCGAAAGAACCGGAGACCGCAACTCCGGTGGCTTGTCCCGGAGTGTCCACACTCCCCACGATGGCCGGCGTGGCCGGATTCGTGATGTCGACCACTTGAAGGCCGGAGGAGTCATCCGCGACGTAAGCGTGGGAACCGGAGATCGCCACGTCCAAGGCCAAATCCGGAGTGTCCACGCTCCCCACAACGGCCGGCGAGGCCGGGTTCGAGATGTCGATCACACGAAGAGCGTGATGATGCGCTTCGTCATCATTGTCTACGACATAGGCGTGGGAGCCGGAGACCGCAACGCCCGAGGCAAAATCCGGAGTGTCCACGCTTCCCACAATGGCCGGCGATGCCGCGTTCGAGATGTCGATCACCTGAAGACCGAAGGAACTATTCGCGATATAGGCGAAGGAGCCGGAGACCGCCACATCCAAGGCGGAATTGGGAGTATGTACAGCTCCCACCAAGTGCAGAAAGCTCTGGTAATCAAGACAGTCGCTGACGGCAACTCCTGGAACGGCCGCCGTTCCCAGGAGAGACAAGATGATAACTGCCATCCTCCAGGGAAAGGTTGAAGCAGCAAGCGCGCGTCGTGGAACTGCGGCGATGGCGCCCTTTCTGCGGTTAATTGGGACTCTCTCCGGGTGGTTCCTCATCGCATTTGTGGGATTCAAGGCTATTCTCCTTGCCGTTGTAGTTTCATTTCAGAGTTACGAGCGTCCGCGTGAACACGCCATCCTCCACTTCGAGCCGTACGAAATAGATGCCCGCGCCAACCGCCCTTCCCGACTCGTCGCGCAGGTCCCACGCGATCGCGTGTTCACCCTCGGGTTGCACACCCGAGGCCAGGGCGCGTACGCGACGCCCGCCGATGTCGTAGATTGCAAGCGACACGCTCGCTGCGCGCGGCAGCGCGAACCGGAGGCTGATTGCGCCGGAGGCTGGATTCGGGCTGGGAGGCGCGAACTCTATGACGGCGGGCGTGACGCCGGGATCCACGCCCACGGCGTCCGCCGTCACCACAATCATGGCGTAGATGTCGTGGCTTAGCCCCGTGTCGCCGTCTGCCCACGCGACGATCGCGGTACCGAGGCCGGAAGTCACGAGGCCTGGGCTCTGCTGGAATGTCAGAACGAGTTTCACGAACAGGCCATTGGTGGGAAATTTGGGATCGAGGAGTCCCGAGGCCTGGATGTGATTCACAAGGATGAAGGAGTCTTCTTCCCACGCGATGATCGCGCCACCGACGCCGTCCTCGACGATCGCCGCGTCCAGCATTTCCCCCGACGACAAGCTGAGCGCCCTTCCGTTTACCGGCCAGGCGGCATCGATAACGCCCGAGGCCAGGACGTGCTGGGCGAACGGATTGTCGTTGTTTGAATTGCGCCCATCTCTCCAGGTCACGATCGCCCCGCTCGCGCCGTCGGGAACGAGGATCGGAGTGATCTGGGCGACGGGGGCAGTACAAACGGCGCGTCCATCGGTCGGCCAGCCCGGGGCGATTGCGCCCGAACCCAGCACTCGCTGCGCGTAGATGTGTTGCACCCCGTCGCGGGCGTCGATCCAGGTGACAATCGCACCGTGCACCCCATCGGTGACGATCGTCGGTTCGGACTGAGGCCCGGGAGCGAGGCACAACGCGCGTCCGCCCGTGGGCCATACCGGATCGACGGTTCCCAAACAGGTTACGTGCTGTGCGTAGATGTCGAGGCCGCTGATGCTCGAACGAAAGTCGTACCACGTCACGATCGCGCCACCCAAACCATCCGAGACGATGTTGGGGAAAGCCTGTGCCGCAGGTGCGGTCGAAACGGCCACGCCGTTGACGGGCCAGTGGGGATCGACCGCGCCGGACGCCAGCACGTGCTGCGCGTAGATGTCGACGACGCTCGCGCCGGGGCGGCCGTCCATCCAGGTCACGATCGCTCCCCCTTTGCCATCGGAGACGATCTTCGGGATATCCTGCTGGCCAGCCGCCGCAGCGAGCGCCCGTCCGTTCGAGGGCCAAGCGGGGTCCACGGCGCCCGACGCCAGAACATGCTGGGCGAAGATGTCGAGCCCATTGGCGAGGCTGCGTCCGTCCTGCCAAGCGACGATGGCCCCCCCCGCGCCGTCAGGGACGATGACCGGAAACTGCTGCCCTCCGGACGCCGTCGCCAGCGCGGTCGAATCGGCCAGCAGGGCGCGTCCGTTGATCGGCCACGCGGGATCCACGTTGCCTGAAACCAGCACGTGGCGCGCGAAGACGTTGACCTTGGCGCTGCGGAAGTCCTGCCACACGACAATCGCACCGCCCGCTCCATCGGTGGCGAGCTTGGGGCGGTCCTGATCGTTGGGGTCGGTGCATAGAGCTCGGCCGAACTGCGGCCATTCGGCCGATGCGAAGCGCGGGCTCGACCCCATGAGCAGGACCACCCCGGTCAGAAGTGGGAAGGCAATTGAGGTTGTGCGCATTTCCGGATCTCCTTGATCGCGGGCTAGGGCCGAGAACGGGCGGCGATTGCTTCACCTGAAGAACCCACCACCGTCGCGGTCGGCTCGCCGTAGATGAAGTCATCCATGATCACGAGGTCCCGCGCCGGCTCCCGATCCCGATCGTCGATGTCGGTGGCATCAGCCCCGACAGCTCCATGACCGGAGGTGATCTCCACGCGCGCGACGATCGCGGTGGGAAACACCGCGCCCACGAACGAGACCCCACTCGGGGATACAGGGGCCGCAAACCGCCCTAAAGCCTCGCCGGCCGCATCGAAGAGCCGAATCGAGGCCGAGCCGTTGCGGTCCACGTCCGAGAACACCACGCCGAAGCCAGTGGAGGTGGCCGCGGTGTCCGAACCCGCCACGAAGAAGGTGACCGTCATCCGGTTGCTACCTACCGCCGCAAATGTCTTGATCGGGCTGAAGAAGACGAACTGTCCGGCGAAATCGGGGTTCAGGTCCGCGAAGTTGACGTCGCTGGTGCGAAACCCGGTCCCCGGAGTGGTGAACTCCGCTCCCCGCGCACGGCCCGCCGCGGGCTGGTTGAAGAAGTCTCCGGGAAAGTCGTTCGTGTTCGTGAACGCCGCCGGCACCGCGTCCCAGTTGATCTCGCGACGACCTACAAGCCGGGAGCCGGGAAGGTTGCCGTTGAGGTCACCGAGCGCAGCCCGGAACGCGTTTACCGTCGGGGCGATGTCGCCCGCGGCCGTGAACACGCTCGCCGCGGGGGGGGACGCGTCCAGGATCGCGGGGGTGCTGGCACGACTTCCTTGCGGTGCAGTGGAGACGTCTCGGCTGCACGCCGCCAGTAAGAGAACGAATGCTACCGATCCAAGTCCTGTGTTGATCTGCTTCATGGGATCCTCCGAGGTTCTGGTTGATAGTGAACGGAGACGCGGCTGGAGTTTTAAATTCATCCGCGCTCTAGGTACTGCTCTTCGGGCTGAGGGTCGTCCAAACGTTGCGTCTTGTTCATGCGAGTTCCCGGCTAGGAGCGACAGGCGTGATGTTGTGATTCGTGCGGAACAGGTTGTCCGGGTCATAAACCCGCTTCACTCGGACCAAGCGGTCGTAGTTCGGTCCGTAGGCGGCCCGCATGCGATCGCCTTCGTCAGCGGTCATGAAATTGATGTAGACCCCTCCCGTGGCGAAGGGCGTGGATGCGTTGAAGACACCGCGCGCCCAGCCGATAGAGAGCTCGTCGTCGGACGGATCCTCCCAACGACCATGAACATTCATGACGAATTGGGTGTCGCGGTGTGGGTAGGCCGTCGATTCCGGTTCGGGGATCGATGCCGCTCCGCCCAGCGCGGCAAAGATGATTTCGCACTGCGGCGAGGGCAGTTCCTCGACCGCGTTCAGGACGACATCCAGTAGCCCGTCTTCGATCGTCGACAGGTTGTGGGATTTCCAGTAATTCCGGGCCCCCGCCGCCAGGAGCGGGTCAAAGGCCTGTTGCCAAGCCGCGTAGGGCTGCACGCCGACGTGTGCGCCGACCGAAGCCCCAAAACCTTTGAGCGAGCCCAGGTGACGCTCACCGTCCTTCGGTTCGCCCGCGTACAACAAAGCGAGCGCGACAATAGGAGTGCCATGAACCCTCTCGGGCAAAAAAGGAAGAGGTGGCGCTTGGCGAAGTAACGCCCACACCGAAAGAGCGTCGGGCGCGGTCTTCATGAATTCCCGGTACTCCCGGAGCACCGACTTCGCTTCGGCCAAGGGATAGACGATCAGGCCGCTCAAGACTTCGGGGCCGACCCGGTGCAGTCCGAATTCGAATCGGGTAACCACACCGAAATTCCCGCCTCCGCCCCGGAGCGCCCAGAAGAGATCCGGGTGCTGGTCGGCGTCGGCGTGCACGACCTTCCCTTCCGCGGTCACGACCTCGGCCCGCACGAGGTTGTCGATCGTCATGCCGTGCTTGCGACTCAACCAGCCGAATCCGCCGCCCAGCGTGAGTCCGGCGACGCCGGTGATGGAATTGATACCCACCGGCGTGGCGAGACCGCGGGCCTGGGTCGCCAGATCCAGGTCCGCGAGCGTGGCGCCGCCTAGAATGGTGGCTTGGCGCCGATCCTGATCGATCTTGACCGCCCGCATGAACGAGAGATCGATGACGATGCCGTCGTCGCACAAGGCAGTTCCGGCGATGTTGTGCCCGCCGCCACGCACGGCAAGCGGAAGCTCGTTCTCCCTTGCAAACTCCACTGCGTGCACGACGTCCAGGGTTGTCCGGGAGCGAGCGATCAGTGCCGGTCGCTTGTCGATTGCTGCATTCCAGAGTTTGCGCGCGTGCTCGTATGCATCGTTACCGGGGAGAAGTACCTCTCCATGAAAATGTGTTTTGAAGGCGTCGATGGTTGTCGCCGGTAGGGTTGCCATGTTTCGTGCTCCTTCCTTTGCTGACGTGTTCATATCAGCACTATGACTTGGAGCACTGCATGGATGCCTTGCCGCGTGTCCGAAAGAACGTGCTGTTCGTCCGGAATGAAAACGAATTTTGTGTGATCAGATCTGGAAAAGGAAAGACGTGGCGCAGGACAGTGGCGAGGGGGATGAACTTTGACTCAGATCGCCAGGTTGACGATTTGCCGATCGTCGGAAAGAATGTGCCGTTCGTCCGGAACGAGGCATGTGTGTCCTCTTTCCTCTCCACCCCTCCTTGACCATGGAACCATGAGCGGCGATACGCTTTCCGATCTTCTCCGCGGCGTGCGCCTTCGAGGCGCCATCTTCTTCAACCTGGAGTGCGTGGATCCCTGGGTCGCGGAAACACCGCGCTCGAGCGAGATCATCCCCGGCATCATGCCGGGGGTCGATCACCTCATGCCGTTCCATGGCATTGCGAGCGGTTCATGCTGGGCCGGGGTCGTGGGTGAGGAGACCGTTCGTTTAAACGAGGGCGACGTCGTTCTTTTCCCGCAGGGGGACCATCACGTGATGTCGAGCGCTCCCGGAATGCGCGCCGCACGAGTCGAACACGCTATCTACTTCGCTCCCCGACCTCCCCAGTTGCCATTTTCTCTCACCATCACGAACCAGGGCGGCACGACTGCGCGCCTCGACGGCGGCGGACGCGAGGAGACTCGAGTCGTGTGCGGTTACCTTGGGTGCGATGCGAAACCGTTCAATCCACTTCTCGCCTCGATGCCACGCGTGCTGCGCATGCCCGGGTTAGCGGCTGAACGGAACTCCTGGATCGCAAGCTTCCTGCGTTCGGCGGTGCAAGAATCCAATCGTAAGCAACCCGGAGGCGAAGCCGTGCTCGAGCGCATGAGCGAGATGCTGTTCGTGGAGGTTCTGCGCCAATACGCCGATACCCTGACTCCGGATCAAACGGGCTGGTTGGCCGGGATGCGGGACCCTGCGGTGGGTCGGGCCCTTGCCCTCATGCACGAAAGGCCCGCCGAGCCGTGGACGCTGGAGCGGCTCGGGGAGCAAGCCGCGGTCTCGCGCTCGACGCTTCACGAGCGCTTCGTTCACTTCATTGGCCAGCCTCCCATGCAATACCTGACCCAATGGCGCATGCAGCTTGCCACCGGGTGGCTCCGCAATACCGATGCCAAAGTGATCGATGTGGCGCTGGAGGTCGGGTACGAGAACGAGGCTGCCTTCTCCCGAGCGTTCAAGCGAGCCGTCGGCACGTCGCCGGGCGCGTGGCGCCGAGGCTCCCGCGCCCGCCCCAAGGGAGGTCTGCCCTTCCATCATATTCATTGACGTTTTGGTGGTTTTTCGAAAAAATATCTGGTTCCTCATGTTACAGGCTGTCCCCTTAGCCGTTGGGACATTTGATGAGCGGTGACATCCTTTCCGACCTCCTTCGGGTAGTGCGCCTGCGGGGCGCGATTTTCTCTTACGTCGAATGCGTGGATCCCTGGGTCGCGGAAACCCCACCCTCGGGCGAAATCATTCCCGCGATCATGCCGGGGGTCGATCACCTCATGCCGTTTCACGGCGTGGCGCGAGGTTCGGCCTGGGCCTCGCTCGTGAACGGAGAGAGCGTTCACCTGAACGAGGGCGATCTTGCCCTCTTTCCCCAGGGTGATCACCACATCATGTCGAGCGCACCTGGGTTGCGCGCCAAGGTCGTCGATCCGGCGATGTATTTCGTCCCCAAACCGCCTCAGTTGCCGCACTCGCTCAGCGTGACCGACCGAGGTTTGGTTCCACGGGTGGAGGAAGGCGGATCTGACCGGACCCGGGTTGTCTGCGGATTTCTTGGCTGCGATGCAAAGCCGATGAATCCGCTTTTGGCATCCTTACCCAAAGTGCTGCGGCTTCCTGGCCTTGCTACCGGAAGCTCCTGGACGGCGAGCTTCATTCGCTCCGTGGTCGAGGAATCCAGCCGCAAACGCCCCGGCGGGGAGGCGGTGCTGGAGCGCATGAGCGAGATGTTGTTCGTCGAAGCCTTGCGCCGCTACCTGGATGCAATGCCGCCCGATCAGACCGGATGGCTGGCCGCGATGCGGGACCCGGCCATCGGACGCGCGCTCGTCCTCATGCACGAAAAGCCGGCCGAATCTTGGACCCTCGAGCGACTGGGAGAAGAGGCTGCTTTATCGCGCTCCACGCTGCACGAGCGTTTCGTCCACTTCATCGGGCAGAGCCCGATGCAGTATCTCGCCCAATGGCGGATGCAGCTTGCCGCCGGGTGGTTGCGCGACACCGATGCGAAGGTTATCGAGGTCGCGCTTGAAGTCGGCTATGAAAACGAAGCCGCCTTCTCGCGCGCATTTAGACGAGCGGTCGGCAACTCGCCCGGCGCTTGGAGAAGGGCCCACCGAGCACGCCCCAAGTTGCGGATCGCTGAACCAGAAATGGCCTTGTCCCGATAGCAAAAAAATCAGGAGCCTTTCTTTTGACCCTGCTCCCCCACCAACAATTGCGCAAAGGCGGACAGTTCCCCAACATTCAGATCCGAAACGATCCAGTAGGCCATCCCGCCATGAGTCTCGTGAATGACGTGATAGCCCTGTTGCGTTCGCGGAGGGATTTTCGAGTCTAGCGCTCCCTCCTCCGGCCATACGAACACATTGATCAAGTGTTTGCCACGCTGGTAGACGAGAGCGGCCACTGGGCGGCCGCGCATGTAGTCCAGCCGCCCGCCGATGAGCGGATACCCCGACGTCAACAGATCTATGACCGGAGGGGAGAAGTCCAGCTTGCCATTGAACCAGGGTTTGACCGTGTGCTGATCGGTGGAGGCCACATCTGTCAGATGGGTGGCCATGAGTGAACGGATATGGCTCGATACCGCTTCCCGCCCAGTTAAGGCCACGCCGTCCTCACGCTCTTGGGAGGTAAAGAACCATGTGCCGCCGCCAACCACAATCACCGCCGCTGCTGCGGCCAACCAGCCCCGAGCCGAAACGCCGATGCGGCGACCCGTCATCCGGCCGCGGCTCGCTTCGCTCCAGGCAGCTTGGGTGACGCGGGCGCGAAGGGAATCCGGAGCAGGATAATAGGGTGCAACTCCGCGCAAACGCTCGGCGAGCTCTTTCATCCGATCGACTTCATCGGTGCAGCTCGGACAAGCGTCGAGGTGCTGCTGGATTTCTCGGCTCCTGAGCGGGTCGAGCTCCTCGTCCAGGAACGCGGAAAGTGTCTCCTGTACGTCTTCGCACAGCATATCAGCGGTTATCCTTCGGCCCGGGGGGTTCCAGGGCGAGTGAGAGTTGCTTCCGCCCGCGAGCGAGCCGCGACATCACCGTGCCGATCGGCACGTCGCAGACCTGGGCGATTTCTTTGTACGACAGGCCTTCCAGCTCGCGCAGGATCAACACCTCGCGGAACTCGACCGGCAGCCGGTCGAGTCCATCGCGTACCGACTCCGTTACATCCTTGCGTGCCAGATCTACCTCCGGCCCCGAGACCGCCTCCTCGACCGTGTGTATCTCTTCATCGAATTCCACGTTCTTGCCCCGGGATGGCCGGCCACTGAGCCGCGTGAAGCAGGTGTTCCGGACGATGCGCAAGAGCCACGCACGCCCGTCCACCCCGCGGAAGCCGTCGAAGTATCGGATAGCACGCAAGAAGGCGTCCTGCACCGCATCGTCCGCGTCATCCGCGTCTCGAAGGAGGTAGCGCGCCAAGTTATGCGCGGCGTCGAGGTGCGGCAGGACCGCCTCGCCAAACCGAGACAAATCTCGCGGCGATAAAGACGACCGCTCGCCAGTTGTCTCCGGCCTCCTCCCGTGGGTCACGCGCGGTACTCCTCTCGTACAGACTTGCCGAGCGCGCGGATTATTCCCGGCCCGCCGGGCTTTTCGGGCCCGGGAATAACGTCGTTTCCCTCCAAGTCAGGGTCAGTGGAGCGAAACACAAACCCAACCTAAACCTGGAGGAAGTCCATGAAAACAATCGCGAAATTTGTCGGCGGCGGCATCGTGCGCCCCACCCACGCTCTCTACCTGCTTTACCTGAGCCTCGCCCTGCAGTGCATCGCTTCATCGCACGCTCAGGCGGCTGAAAACCCCAAGCCAAACACCGTTCAAGTGAGCCTGTCAGAGTGGAAGGTCTCTCTCACTCCAAGCACGGTCCCGCCTGGACCCGTCGTGCTTCAAGTGACCAACTCCGGAACTATCCCACACGCATTCGAGGTCGAGGGGCACGGCGTCGAGAAGAGTACATCCCAAATCGCGCCCGGCGCCAGCGCGACACTGTCGCTCGACCTGCGGTCCGGTACCTACGAGGCCTACTGCCCCGTCGGCAAGGGCTCGCACAAAATGCTGGGGATGATGAACCACCTGTCGGTCGGTGCCGCAACGGGAGCATCTTCTGTGAGCCATGTCGTCGAAGGGAAGGGCGAGATGCACGAGGAATATGCCGGCGGTGATGAACAAAAAGGAGAGTACGGGCAAAACGATCACGGCGAAATGCACCGCGTGGATAACGACGGTGGCAGTGGAGCCAAGATGATGAAGGTCACGGGAGGCGGCCCAGTGATCCAGATTCTACCGGGCCCCTTCCCGTTCGCCGACAGCGCCATGGGAGTTATTCGAAATCGCCCCCCCGACCAGCAGGCGGACCTCACCAAGAAGGCTCATATCGGTCCCTACTCCAACAACGTCGCAACCATCGCCGGAACCATCTCGCTCGTGGCGATCGACCGCGGCGCTTCCGAGGACTCGGTGTCCGGCGTGGCCGCGTTCGCCACAGAGGATGGCGCGCACTGGAAGGTGGTCATGGACCGCGTGCAGACCAAGGACATTCCGTTCAATCCGCGGTTCGGCGGCGTGATCATGGGCCTCTTCTACCACGGTGCCTCGGGCGTCCACACGCCGCTCGTGCCCACCATCAAGAGTTCGCTCGCGCTGTGGGCGTTCGCGCACCTGTACAAGAACGACCAGCTGGTCACGGACAACGCCATGGTCCACGTCATGCTCCTCTCGCGCACGCGGCGCACAAGCGATTGGGCGCTGGATTGCTGGGACTGCTCCGATCGGCCCATCGAGGAACTCCAGTTACAGGTCACCCCGGCGCCCAATACGCCGGCCTTCGACGCGCCGGGAGGTTTCCTGTTCGTGAACTGGGAGAAGTCGAGCGGGAAGGGCGCCCTGCACGCCGGGATTCCCGCCGGAATCGAGGCCGGTCGCCTCGCGTGCTGCGACAACTGTTCCCATCAACAAGGAGCAGGGGCCGTCGGACAATAAACTGCAAGAGGGAACCCAGGGGACCGAGGGCGGGGAGCGAATAATCGCTCCCAGCTTTCGTTAGGCGCCGCGCTGGGTCTCCACGCTAATTCGAACTTGGAGTGGTGGGTATGCCGCAAAATGGGCTCTTCGCCGAGGCCGATGCCGTAAAATGTCCTAGCTGAATTGACTGACGTCTGAGACGGCCGAGAACCGTGGCCGTGGCATATAGAACATGCCGCACTCCACTCGCAAGCAAAGCTCGGGAGGATCATATGAAGCACACACTCGGAGCATTCGGATCCATAGTGCTCGCTCTCGCCCTCGGGGCGTGCAGTCGAAACGTATCGACTGCGCCGGATGCCGCCGGCCGCGAAATGCGCGCAGTGGCGTCGGGGCACACCATGAATGGGGCCGCGGGGCAGATGCCGGCCTTCTATGATGGTGAGCTGTTCACCGTCAACATGAAGGAGATGCCGGACGATGCCTCGGCGTCCACCATCTCGACGAATCCCAGCCTGAACGTAATCTATGCGACCAAGGACTTGGACGAGGAACAGGACTTCATTCCCGTGCTCGATGCCATTCAAGGGGATGGGTTCAATCCCTTGTGGCGACAGGTCCTCATCGTTTTCCTCAATACGAAGGTTCCACCCCACCAGTTCTTCTCGGATACGGAGATCAATGAGGCGATCGACCTTGGTGAAATCATTCTCAACACGACAGATGAGGTGTATCGGTGTTCCGTGGTGGGCGAGAAAACGTCCGGCGAAGAATGAACGCGCCCGCCTCGATCAACGGCGTGCCTGCGATTCGGCCACCGGACGAAACTCCTGTCACATAAGGCGATACAGGTTACCGATTCCCGGCCCGCCCGCACGGGCATATCATCCTGCCATCGGCGCTACTCCAATGCTCATTCATCGATCGACTTTCAACGGATCGCCGAGGCCTGACGGTCTGGGCATGAGTTCGAACTGATCCCACCTCCGTTGGGCACACAAGGCGAAGAAGCTCCGCGCTCCACGCCGGAAACCGAATAATCGAGCTGTGCTCGAAGAGGAGACATGACATGAACAAAATGTTGGTCGCCGTGTTTGACAGCGAGACGAGTGCATATGAGGGTCTCAGTGCGCTCAAGACCCTCCACCAGGATGGGGACCTCACGCTCTATGCGACGGCTGTTCTCGTGAAGGATGCATCGGGAAAAGTGAATATGAAGCAGGTCGCCGAGGAGGGACCGATCGGCACCGCGCTCGGCATGTTGGCCGGGAGCATGGTGGGCTTATTGGCCGGGCCGGTGGGCATGGCGGTAGGCGCATCCATGGGTGGTTTGACGGGTTTGATTTCGGATTTCCAGAAGTCGGGCCTCGATGCGCAGTTCGTGGACGATGTCTCGAAGGCTCTCGGTCCGGGCAAAGCCGCCGTCCTGGCCGACGTGGAAGAAACCTGGACTGCGCCGGTTGATGCGCGCGTTGCCAAGCTCGGTGGAATCGCCTTTCGGCGCCTCCGCTCTGAAGTCGCCGAAGACCAGCTCGTGCGCGAATCCGCTGCATTCAAGGCTGAAGTAGAGGAGCTTCAAGAAGAGCTCGCAGAAGCGCGTAGCGACAACAAGGCCGCGATCCAGGCTCAAATCAACGATGCGAAGAGAAAGGCGCAGGTCATGATGGATCAGGCCAAAACCCGCTTCGATGAAGCCAAGCGCGAAGCCGATGCGAAGATCGCCACCATGCAAGCACAACTGAAGCAAGCGAGCGATCGCCAAAGAAGAAAGATCGAGAAGCGGATCACTGAAGTCAGGGCAAATCTGGAATCACGCGCTTCCAAACTGCAGGAGGCCGGACGGCTTGCCAAAGAAGCAGTAGCAGTCTAAACGTTCTCCATCCAGCAATGGGTTTCAGCGGCGGGGACCAGTATCCCGTCGCTGAAGCCCCGGCTCTGGTACATGCTTCGGCAGAGGGTGGCAGCGTAACCTAAGCACAACGTCCAGATCAGAAATGGATCGAGGTCCAGGTCAGAAATGGATCGAGAGTCCGACCGCAAACTCCCGGCCTGGCTGCAGAATCACCGAGCCATGCAACCGATCGAGTGGCACTTCTTCCCAACGGTCGGTCTTGATCCCCGAGCCAATCAGGGCTCCCAAGCCTCCCATGACAATGCCACCAATGATGCCACCCACTACTTCCGGGATAGGAGCGTCGGCACAGCTTGGGCTACCGCCAGCAATAGTCGCCGATGGATCGCACAAGGCTGATCCGGCTACGGCGCCACCGACGACACCGATTATGCCTCCGATCGAGAAACCGGCTACCCAGTGGCTCTTCAGGCCCGTACGCGTCTGCATGCGCTGTATCGTGGATACCGGCATGGCCACCCGGTCATCGCCGTCTCCTTGGGAATTCCCCCCGCGCAGAATCAAGGTATCCCCCCCCGCGTAATCGAGCCTCCCGTACTGCCACCCTGCCCCAGCATTTAGCCGCACGTACTGGCCGAACGGAAGGGAACGCGAAGGATCGGCCGAAACCACTCCACTCAACAGAATGATCAAGGTCCCCGTGAACAATGCAACGATACGCATGGAACCCCTTGCTGATGATACACCCTACGGTCGGCCTCGCCTTTACCTTCCCTTCTTCGATGACCGGGTCCCGAGGCTCCGCTACACTTCCAGCCATGTCGATCCATGTGCGCATTCAGGGGGATTTTACCAGTGAGGTTTGGTTCAAGGTGGTTGTCGTTCGGACTCGTTCTTGCGGGAGGAACCTCTCTCGGTGCTTCCGTCGCGGGCGCCCAGGAAGTTAACTGCGCCAACGAGTTCCGGAGCGGCAAGCTCTACTTCTCCGAGAAGGTCTATGCCAAGGCGGTGGATCGCTTCGCCCTCGCTGTGAAGACCTGTCCCGACAAAGCGGAGTATCGGGCGCGCTATGCCATCGCGCTCGCCCAGTTTGGTCAAGAGAAACTCGCGGTCGTGGAAACCACCGGTGATGTAGCCGGCAACAAGGCCCGTGTGGACTCCGTTATTGCCATGTATCAGTTGGCTGGTAGCGAGTTCGACGCCTCGCTCAAGACCGATAACAGCAAGCAGAACCAGAAATTCGTACAGGAACACCGTATGCATTTCTGGGTGAACCGCTACAACGAGGGCACCAAGCTCGCAGGAGAGAACAGGAACGAAGCGGCGGCCCTGGAGTTCGAGCTTTCCCGGATGCTCGATCCCAACGAAATAAAAGCTTATCAGCAAGGCGTCGTGGTGCTGGTTAACCAAGGGAAGATGAAGGAGGCGCAGGCGCTCATTGAATCCGGGCTTGCCAAGGCCCCTAACGACAACGTGCTGACCTCGCTTCAGAAGCGGGTCGGCACGGTCGAGGCGCAACGGCTTCTCAAGCAAGCAGAGGACTCCTCGACCGATCCGGCGAAGGCGAATGAGCTGGCCCGTCGAGCAGATTCGCTCCTCACCGATTCGATCACGGACAATCCAAAGAACGCCAACCTCTACTTCGATCGCGGTCTTGCCCGCATGACCCGAGCGACGACAACCAAGGACTCCGCGCAAGCGGCCGGCATCTACGGCCAGGCGGCCGACGATTTCGAAGAGGCGAGGAAGCTCGTTCCGGCCGCTACGGACCCTAGCTTCCATCAGAGCGCCCTCTACAACGAGATTCAATCCTCGATGAACGCGAATAGAATCGACGAGTCGATGGAACTGATCATGGAGTATCTGAGCGTCGACTTCGATGACGCGAGCGTGTGGAAGTTCTATGCTCAAGCCCTCTTACTTTCCGGAGACAAGAAGACCGGTTCCATCGCCTTGATCATCAGCAACTCGATGACCACAGGCAGTCCTGTCACGATTGAGGATGCGGTCAAAAACGCGGGCGAGGACCAAAAGAAAGCCGTCACCGATCGCGGTCAACCCTCACTGGTCTACGCATACACCGCGAACATGGCCGGGAAGATAGTGTCGGTCGAGTGCTGGATCTGGCACGCGAAGAAGAAGGCCAGCGTCTATTATCTAGGCAAGGACAACGGCGAGGTCAGGTGGTAAGCCGCAGGTACGCAGTGCCTCGAATTACTGAAGCCTGACGAGCCTTCGACTTGCCTCGAACCCAGGCGTTTGCAGCTGATACACATAGATTCCCGCAGGCACGGGGTTCCCCCGATCGTTTCGCCCGTCCCAAGTCATCGCGTGGTTTCCCTCCCCTATCTGCGCGTCCATAAGCATCCTCACTTGACGCCCGGACGTGTCCAAGATTCTAACCCTCACGTTCGCTGCCTTGCCCAACGTAAAGGGTATGGTCGCCTCGCCTCTGGATGGATTCGGAAAAGATTGCCCCAAGGTCGGTCGCACATCGATGGGCTCGAGCCGTGCCGAGATAGGCCCAAAAAATTCCCGAGCCCCTGATCGGTCCAAGGCTTCCAGGCGGTAGTAATAGGTCGTTCCCGGGCTCACCTCGGTGTCGAGGAACTGATAGGGCGAAGGTGGGGAAATGAGCCGGGGACTGAGCTGCCGGTAGCCGGCTCCTGACTCCAGGGATCGTTGGACATGAAAGCCGGAGAAGTCGGATTCCAAAGTAGTGGCCCAATTCAGGAGAATTGCTCCCGGCTGGGGGGAAGCATGAAAGGAGGCAAGAAGGACACTCGTCGGAACAGAGCACGGGATGGGGACGACGGCAAGGCCAGCGGCAACCGCGACATAGGCATAGGAGCCAGAAATGGCAACGCCATTAATATAATCAAGAGCTGGATCGTCTGCGCTGGCCACGGTGGCTGGCCATGCCGGGTCGGTGACATCGAGCACTTGAAGGCCACCGCCGGCATTCGCTACATAGACGTACTCGGAGATCGCAATACCTCTTGAATACCCTGGAGTGTCCAAGCTCCCCACGACGGTTGGCTCCCCCGGATTCGTGATGTCTATTACTTGAAGACCAGCGCCAGAATCGGCGACATAGGCGTAGGAGCCGGAGACGGCCACGCCATAGGCCATATCTGGAGTAACCACGCTTCCCACGATGGCTGGGGAAGCCGGGTTCGTGATGTCGATTACCTGAAGACCAGCGAACGAATCGGCGACATAGGCGTAAGGGCCGGAGACGGCAACGCCATGGGCCACATCTGGAGTGACCACGCTTCCCACGATGGCTGGGGAGGCCGGGTTCGTGATGTCGATTATCTGAAGACCGGAGCCGCTGGCCCCGAAATAGGTGACATAGGCGTAAGAGCCGAGCTCGGCAACGCTGCGATAGACCGAACCTGAAGAGTTTACGCTTCCTACGATAGCTGGGGAGGCCGGGTTTGCGATGTCGATCACTTGAAGACCGGCGTCGTTATCCACGACATAGGCGTACGAGCCAGAGACTGAGACGCTTGAGGCCCAACTTGGAGTGTCCACACTTCCCACGATGGCTGGGAAGACCGGGTTTGCGATGTCGATCACTTGAAGACCGACGTCGTCCGCGACATAGGCGTGCGAGCCGGACACCGCAACGCCTCCGGCATAGCCTGGAGTGTCCACGCTTCCGATTACCGGCGATACCGGGTGTGTGATGTCGATCACCTGAAGACCGAGGCCAAAATCAGCCACATAGGCGTAGGACCCGGAGACCGCAACACCAGAGGCCACCTCTCGGGTGTCCACGGTCGCCACGATGGCTGGTGATGCCGGGTTCGAAATGTCGATCACCTGAAGACCGGAGCCGCTGACGGCCACATAGGTGACATATGCGTAGGAGCCGGAGACGGCAACGCTGTAATAGGCTGAATCTGGTTGGTTCACACTCCCCACGATGACTGGAGAGGCCGGGTTTGCGATGTCGATGACCTTAAGGCCGCCGGGGCCATCCGCAACATAGGCGTGCGAGCCGGACACCGCAACACCCTCCGCATACCCTGGAGTGTCTACGCCTCCAACGATGGCTGGGGAGGCAGGATTTGCAGTGCTGATCACCTGAAGACCGGAGCCGCCATCCGCGACATAGGCGTGCGAACCGGACACCGCAACGCCATTGGCCCTGCCTGAAGTGTTCACGCTTCCAATCGTTAGCGACGTCGGGTAGTTCGTGAAGTTGATCACCTGAAGATCATCGTAATCCGCGACATAGACGTAGAATCCAGAGACCGCAACGCCGTTGGCAAACCCTGGAGTGTCCACGCTTCCCACAATGGCTGGTGATGTCGGGTTCGTGATGTTGATCACCTCAAGACCAGCATCGCCGTCGGCAACATAGGCGTACGAGCCGGAGACCCCAATGCCAGAAGCCGAACCTGGAGTGTCCACGCTTCCCACAATGGCTGGTGATGTCGGGTTCGTTATGTCGATGACCTGAAGGCTGGAGCCATCCGCGACGTAAGCGTACGAGCCGGAGAGCGCAACGCCGTTAGCAAACCCCGGAGTGTCCACCCTCCCCACTGAATGCAGATAGTTTTGATAATCAAAACAGTCCGTGAACGCGATTCCTGGGAAAATGGCTGTTACAAGAAGGGCTAAAGGAACAACTGCAACCGCCTTGGCACCCAGGGGTTGGGCGGTGCGAGCAACCATAGCGGCGACAGCGACAGCGAGGAGAGCGATCAGGATGGTCGACATGGGAGTACCTCGCAGAAAGATCCCTTCTATCTTTTCGGCACGTTGGCGAGATTCCTAAACTTCATGGACGTGAAGGCTTGGGCGTCTCGGGGACTCTGGCACATCCTTCGCCTGAGGCTAGTGGCTTGAACGGCATGAATGGCGTACCGGTCAGCAAAAGGGTCCACTGCTACTGAAGTCTGACGAATCTCCGGCTGGCCACGAATCCCGGGGTCAGAAGCTGATATACATAGATCCCAGCGGGGACGACATCCCTACGATCATTCCTTCCGTCCCAAGTCACTAAATGGTCTCCGTCCCCTATCGCCTCATCCATGATTATCCTCACTTGCCGTCCGGAAGAATCCAGGATCCTGATCCTCACATCTGCTGCCTTTGCCAAAGTGAATGGGATCGTGATGGCGCCTCCCCTCGAGGGATTCGGGAAAGACTGGCCTAACATCGTCCGAAGACCCCCACCGCCCCGGGGTTCGATCCGAGCCGAGACAGGCCCGAAGAACTCCCGGTTCCCCGAGCGATCCAAGGCTTCCAACCGGTAGTAGTAGATGGCTCCTTGCTCCGCCTCGGCATCGAAGAACTCGTAAGTGGATCGGGGCAGAATCAGCTGGGTATTGAGCCGGACGTAGTCATCCTTGGGGTCTAGGGACTGATACACATGAAAACCGGCCACGTCGGATTCCGAAGAGGTAGCCCAACTGAGAAGAATTCCATCCCTGAGCGGCCTTGCCGAGAGCGACAACAGACGAACCGGCGTCGGAGCCGAGCACTGAGTCGGCAGGATCACGAGATCCGAGGATGCAACGTAGATATAGTCTCCCACGAAGACGCCGTTTCCACACACATCGACGTTTCCCACGATCCTCGGCAAGGTAGGATTCGTGATGTCGATGACCTGGAGGTCGGTGCGATCGTCATCGTCAGCGACGTAGACATACAGGTCTGCGACCGCCACTGTCCCGAATCGGTACGGTGCGGCGACGCTCCCAACGATCGTTGGAGACGTAGGATCCGTGATGTCGATCACTTGGAGGCCCGAGTACCCATCAGAGATGAAGGCGTGGGTATCACTCACTGCAACGTCGCCTGCACTACCCGGGGTGTCGGCACTTCCCACGATCGCTGGGGAAGCCGGATTCGTGATGTCGATCACTTGAAGACCCGAACTGCCGTCGGCGACGTAGGCATGGGAGCCTGCGACCACTACGCTATAGGCCACACTGGGTGTATCCACGCTTCCCACGATCGACGGGGAAAGCGGATTCGTGACATCGATCACCACGAGGCCGGTCTCATAGGCCACATACGCATGAGGGCCGACCACGGCTACATCTAGAGCGTAGAACCCGGCGCTCACATTCCCAACTATTTCCGGCGACGAGGGGTCGGTTACGTCAATGATTTGGAGACCGGACTCGAGGTCAGCGACAAAGGCGTAGGACCCAGCGACTGTGACACTCATGGCTCTGTCCGGCGTATCGACGCTTCCCACGATTGCCGGAGCAACCGGGTTCGAGACGTCGATCACCTGGAGGCCGGAGAAGTCAGCCGCGACGTAGGCGTAGCCGCCTACCACGGCCACCCCCTGATCCTCCCCCGGAGTGTTGGCAATTGCTACGACGACTGCTGCCGATGTTGGTTCCGAGACATCGAATACGTGGAGGCGGGATGCCGCCGTCATATAGGCCCGTGACTCGGCCACGGCCACCCCACTGGCATCCCCAGGCACCTCGATGCTGCCCACGATGGTCGGCGCGGCCGGATTGGACACATCGATCACGTGGAGGCTCGATATCTCATCCCCGGTTTGTTCATCAGCTACATAAGCATGAGACCCTGCGACCACGACGGCCCAAGCATGACCCGGAGTATCCACGCTTCCCATGATCGCCGGTAAGGTCGGATTCGTGACGTCGATGATCGCCATGCCCGAAAGGTAATCGGTAACATAGGCGTTGGAGCCTATCACTTCTACATCGGTCGCGAAGAATCCCGTATCGATACTCCCCACCACCTCTGGCAAAGAAGGATCTGAAATATCGAGCACCTCCAGGGCGCCGGACCCATCCGCGACGTAGGCATAGGAACCGAGAATCTCGACACCAGTTGCCGAGCCCGGCGTATCGACAGTGCCCACGATCGCCGGCGACGTCGGATCCGAGATGTCGATGACCTGCAGACCCGACAAACCGTCTGCAACGTAAGCAAGGGGTCCGTCTAACTCCAATCCCCAAGCATCGCCGGGCGTATCGACAGCGCCCACGATCACCGGCGATGCCGGATCGGAGATGTTGATGACCTGCAGACCCGACAAATCGTCTGCAACGTACGCATGGGATCCGGACACAACCACACCCCATGCTTCGCCCGGCGTGTCAACACTTCCCACCATCACTAGGGAGGTGGGGTCCGACCGGTCGATGATCTGCAGGCCTGATAACCCGTCTGCGATGTAGGCATGGGAACCCGACACGGCTACATCCAAGGCTCGCCACGGCATGTCGATCCGGGTTATCCAATGTAGGTAGTCACCGTAATCCACACAGTTTGCTCGTACCACACTCCACGACATGACTACGGCAAGGATGCTCAGAACCATGCCCCTCGAGGCCGGGCGGCGGGAAAAGGACGAGAAAGCGGCCAGTACTGGGACGCTTGGGCCACAGCCGGGAGTTTCAAATGCTCCCATGACCTCTCCGTTGGTAAGCGCCGGGGTGTTCTTCTCCCCCGAAGTCAATGCGAGGCTGGGCCGGCTGGCGCTTGGGTAGGAATTTCGAGGTGCGATTCTGGGCAGCCAGCCCGTGTTGCTGTCTCTGTCCCGCAAGGTGAACCTAAATCCGGGGAGTGTCAATCCAAAAATCGCCGTCGCGGAACGAAGGGCCTGGGACCCTTTGTTGTTCAATCGGTTTGCCGATTCACTCCTCTCCTTTTGCCCAGAAATGATTGACCGCTCATATCCGTTTTGCCACTCCGCGGGTTGGCTGGCAATCTCGGAGAGTTGGAGAAAGAGAATCTCAGGGGACACTAGAATTCCGGACGGTTTACCCGCTACAGTTGGGTTCCAGACCGAAGCAGTGTTTTCTCATCGACCGAGCGCGGTGCAGGTTCGAAAAGGTCGTCTCTGGAGTCTTCATCGAGTGACGATACAATCCTCGACGCCGTCACTCGGCTTTGGGTTACCGATCCCCAATCCGGTTCGAACGGGATCATGCAGAGGCTGCGATCCCTAGTTGAAACCTATCCACGACAGTGAGGCAACTCCACCGAGCTGAGGGTGAGATTCGCACGAGGAAGGCTTTACTCCTGAAATGAATGATCCTTCCTGTAAAACACCGATGACCTTGCTAGCGGCAAACCTGATCTTGCCGAACGGGTTCGACAATCATCCGGAGGAATTAACGATGTTGCATGACGCCGTGATCGTTGGCGGCAGCTTCGCGGGTTTGTCTGCCGCGATGATCCTCACCCGGGCACGACGGCGGGTGCTCGTGATCGACGCTGGCCGTCCGCGCAATCGTTACGCCGCACACTCCCACGGCGTCCTGGCGCAGGATGGCCGCGCGGCACAGGACCTGCTCGCCGATGCCCGTGCGCAGGTCTCTGCTTATCCGACCGCGACGCTATTGAAAGGGGAGGCAGTCGCTGCCCTGAGCGAGGATGGCAGGTTCGTAGTGCGCCTAGCCAATGGCGACAAAGCGGAAGGCCGGCGGCTCCTACTCGCAACCGGCGTCACCGACGTGTTGCCCGAGATTCCCGGCGTCGTTCCGCGTTGGGGCAAGACCGTGCTTCACTGTCCGTATTGTCATGGCTACGAGATCGGCGGTGGGACGATCGGCGTCCTGGCGACCGCACCTGGCTCAGCCCGTCAAGCCTCGCTAATTGCCGATTGGGGTCAGGTCATATTCTTCACAGCTGGAAAGATCGATCTCGATGCCGAAACCCGGAGGCTGCTCGCCAAGCGCAGAGTCACGATCGAGCCCGTTCCGGTGACGGGCCTCGAAGGACCAGACACCGAGCTGGAAGGCGTTCGCTTGGCAGATGGCCGCCTCGTGCCCGTCCGCGCCCTATTCCTGCGCCCATCGACGCGCATGGCAAGCCCTCTCGCGGAGCGTATCGGTTGCGCCTTCGACCAGGCACCGAACGGCACGATCATCCGGACGGACGCCGAGAAGCTCACGACGGTTCCTGGGGTGTACGCGGCGGGCGATGCCGCACGAGTGCCGAACGACATCACCTTGGCGTCAGCGGATGGCATCATCGCCGGGCTTGGCATCCATCATTCGCTGATTGCCGAAGATGCGGTCGGCTAAGCGCAAGCACTCGCCCACATCAGTGAGGTCTATGAGTGCCTACCTCCCTACCGGAGGAAGGATTTGATCCGGCTCGTCCTCGAACACGCCGAAGTCTCCGAAACGGAGCTCCGGCTTGCGATCAAAGGGCGTCCGCCCACGGTAGAAATACTGAAGCGAGGTGGAAATGGTTCAGAGCCTGCTTCGCGCTCTGAGATCTCGAAGTGGCTCCTCGGGCTAATGTCTCAGAGTTCGGTTTTATGCGATCTGGCCCCCCTCGAAGCATCTCGTGGACTTTGGTGCGTCCTTCGGTTGAGACTGGCGGCCTGAATCGGGATAACCGAATCCGAAACTACTGCAGCCTGACGAGTCCCCGGCTGGCCTCGAACCCAGGGGGGTTGCAGCTGGTACACGTAGATTCCGGCAGGCACGGGGTTGCCCCGATCCCTTCGCCCGTAAACTTTGGGTGATCCCTCACTTGGTCAATTCCGTTCTGAAGGTCGACCTGGAATATTTCAAGCTAGTCAGCGACTGTCCCGAACGAGTAGCACCAGTACTGGGACCGTTGGATTCCTGTGGCAATTCGCCCGACGGTGTAGCACGTGCCTCTATCGGAGAGGAGAACTCAAGGAGATGCGTGGCTCTGGTAGAGAAATTCTTATGATTACCCCACACTGATTTTCCGTCTAGACTGACCCGTCGATGGTCACATAACTGCTAAACTTCGACCTAGGAATACCCTTCAACTATCCACCAGGACCTCGAAACGTGATGCTGAGTATCGGAGTCGGACAAGCCTTCGTGCTCGCAAAAAGAAAGCTCTTTTGAGATGAAGGAGTACGTCTGATCACGAATCCGAAGTTGGAGCGTTCCCCCTTTCCCCACGATCTCACCCATTTGCTTACCTCAAAAATCGCCATTCCAGATTGACAATCACCGGCCTCGAAGTTCGCGACTTGTCTTTGATCCAGCACTGCACCATCGGCTTGCCAATTGCTCCACGTAATCCCATTGGATGTCCAGGCCCGCGGTGCCAGTTGGACCCATGCATTTACAGAACCGGCTTCTTGGCACTCGACACCGGTCCACAACGAGGCATGAACGATTCTGCCATTTGCTGCGTCCGAAGGCAGGTCAAATTGGACATACAGTACTTGATCATTAGCATCATTGGGGTTTGATAGCACCGCCGTGGAAGCCGGCGTCAATTTCAATTCACCAGCACCGCAGGTACTGCCAAGCGTTACAAGTCCTGCCAGGAAAAGCATCGGGATACGCATTTGTTCCCCCCTTATCTAGTTACAACCAGCTTGGATGTAGCGATAGAGGTACCGATCTTCGTTTTCGCGAAATACACCCCCGGCGGAACAAACTGTCCCCCTTCCCAACCTCTTCCGTCCCAAACCGTGATGTGATCTCCGAAAGCAAAAGTTCCATCGACAAGCTGACGGACGAGTCGGCCTGCGACGTCATAGATTGCGATGTTGACGGATTCGCCAGCCTTCTGTACGCGGAATGGAATTGTTACATGATCAACGAACGGCATCGGATATGGAGGTGGCGGTGTCGGTTGGAGATCTTCGAGGGCTCCAATTTCAATGCTCACCCCTGCCACGGGAATTGGGTCGCTAGTTAGGGTGGGATCATAGTCTACCCACGACGAGAATTGAGCTGGCTTTATGGGGCTCCCCCACCAATTTTTCTCCGCTTTCACGGTCCCGAATTCACCAAGTCTGATGGGACCACCCGCGAGAAGGGCCCCCTGGCTGCTCCCCACACCGTGGATACTGTTCCTTCCCCAGTTCGGCCCTCCATTTGAGCGACCAAGATCCGGAACCGCCGCCGGGCCAATTTGAACTCCATACATCTGATTGTCTTTGACTAAGGAATTCTTAATCACCGGACGTGAAAACCCCATGATGGACAGCCCAGCGTAACAGTCCTTGATCTCCGGATGATCCCAAGTATCGCCGTTACCGTCGTCCAGGGTGATGGTGTCTAGAGAGTCTGCGTCAAACATGATTCCAGCCCCAAGGTTGGTCTTCGCAATCTGTGAAGCCTTCGGTGCCGTCAATGAGGCGTCGGATTCCACGAAAATCCCGATCGAGCCTGATCCAGTGGCATTCGTCACCTCACAGAATCCAAGAGATGCATTTGAACCCGGAAGAAAATGAATCCCGACCCAATTCGCTGTGCTTGTTCCAGTAACTTTTGTGTCTTCCAAGACGCACGATGCTGGGCTATCAATGCCGATACCTTCGATGCTGCAGCTTGAGACGGTAACGTCCGGGTACCCTACTGATGTGCCGCCCACGTTCAAGCTACCGCTCCCATCCACCCAAATACCCCAGTCACAGTTCTTCACGCTGCCCTTCCGAACATCGAGCGTACCAATGGAACCCCAGATTCCGGTCGCCGCTGGAGCCACCACGTAATTGTTATCTAAAACAACCGAGGTTCCACTTCCCTGCAAGCGAACCCCCGTACCCGTTGAGGAACTGGCTATTTTGGAGCCACTGATAGTGCCATGCCCGCCCGTCACATTAAATCCGGTCCCGCTCCCATAAATGGAGTCGCCACTCGAGCTGACAAATCCCGAATCCTCAACCTTCACGCCATTGATGCCAGCACTTACGGTCGATCCACTAAGAGCCACGGTCCCTGTTTCGTAAGCCCTCACCCCCGTCGCCACATTCTGTGTCACTAAACCGGTAATAGTCGTGGAACTCGTTCCCCTTCCGATGATTCCCCACGTGCAGTCTCTAACCGTCACGTTGGACGCTGTTAGACTGGATGGGCCTTTCGCGCATATTCCCCAGTCACCATCCTTTACTGTCACATAAGACACATTTGAGGCAGCGGCCGTTCCCGTTTTGTTAAGAATAAAGCCGTTACAATCGCCGCTGGCAGGGTTGGGGCTATCAGAGAGGATAGAAATGGGACTCTCCGCAGTACCGTTGGCCTGGAGACGCCCCTGAACAATTATTTCCGTTCCAGCCGGGTCTTCCCCAAGGTTGCTCCCGATGGGGCTGCACGCAAGGACCACCGTGGCGCCCGGCAAAATGAACAAGTTACTCGTTGACGTGAACGATACGTCGCCGGCGACCAGACAGCACCCTGCCCAAGTTTGATCTCCCGCAACAGGCCCCGCCATGTACTCCATCATTCCACGGCGAGCAAAGACCCCCACCAGAGCTCCAACGTGCTGTCCGGCAAACAGGCTTTTGTCAGCATCAACAAAGGCCAGCGCTGCCTGACCCATCGTTTCTCCAATTCCAAAAAACGTAAGTGCTTTGAAAATAAGTCGTGTAGTTATATCTCTCCCCAGTGCTTCCTCAACGTCCATCACGGTTGACGCCCATAACTCTCCCCCTGGCACGTAAGTGCCTGAGTTCTGTTGTGGGTAATGATACAAGTCGCTTAACACCCTGTCGGTCGAATGCGTCGTCAGGTACCAAGCGGACGCAAGTTCCTGATTGAAACTACTCCCCTCCGGAGTTGTTCGCCGATAGGAAACCCCAAAGTAATCTGAAAAACCTTCTAAGATTCTAATCGCTTCTGGGCTGGTATCGAGTGCAAAAGGCTGATTCGTCTTCAAAACAAAATGATGACCTAACTCATGGATAATTGCGGACGGATCCTCTCCCGCATCTACATTTGGATTAGAGACCCCAAAATAAATGTCATTTTCCGTAAGAATAATCCGTTGACTACCGACGTGGTACTCGGTCAGTTGATACTCCTTCGCATTGTGAGCATCAAATTCCACCGGGGCATTTATCAGGTAGTTAAGAAATGGTAAGCTCGCCACGTATCTAGCGAATGTATCAATATGGTAATATGCCATAACCTCCTCAAAGCCAGGTTGACTGCGATTAAAGCTAAAATCTGGCGTTGCCGAAGTAACAGGTGTAATGTTTGGATCCGTTCCGAGACTCTGTACATCCACACTCGTCGCGTATTTTCCCTGTACCCGGTATACGTTATTTACAGGATCATTGAGATCTCGAAGCGCTACACCCGTCTTGTATGCAGGTTGGATATCGATATAGTTCGAATTGTTTTGATCCGTCAGAGTGTTATTCGATAAGGTCGTCCGCGGATCTGGGTGAAACACTGTGCCTGTACCGTCTACGAATCTCAGCACATCTGGTTCTCGTCGCCATACCTTTTCTGAATTCGCATCAATGAAGATACGTTCAGGATCCAATCCAGGTCTACCCGATGTTCTGACGAGCCATACCAGGTGGGCACCTTCGCTTTCAGTCTCCGCCAAAACGAAGAGCTTTGTCGGTTGGGTGAATGTAATAGCGCCAGTCAGCTGCTGAACAAATGCTTCGGCTCCCGGCCCTGAGATCTTCGGGTTAGTAGAGGCGACCCTAGCGCCTGGTTCGTAGGAGCTCACTATATTTATGATCGAATTATCTGCGCTCATATTGACACGTATCTCTGCGCAGTAGACTGGCACGTTTCGGACTTCCTGAATGAAAGTAATTTGCTTGTCAGGATCGACGGTCCTTTCTTCAACCCTGAAGCCATTCAAATCTCTGGGGATCCCCAGCTCTTGCGCGGCCGATCGGATATACTCCCTTGCAATATCAATAGGTGACCCAGCCTTTGGCTTGGTCCAGATATCATGCCGAGCACGAAGCAAGCCGGACCTTGCCTCGTACTTCTCATAGCCCTTCCAGAAGTATTGGTCTGGCTTCACGGATTGACTTTCGCTGGCGCTTGCTTTTGTATAAACGATGAGGGCCCAAACGAGAACGAATGATTTCAAACCGCACAGTCGACTTAGCTTCCTCATGGTGGACACCCCCTCTTCCCAGACGTGAAGTAAGACTCTAATGGGATAGTAAACCCCATACCCCCGATCCGCAAGACAACCCCTACGCGCGGACATATGACGACCGTCCAATTTCCATCAAGGACGTCTGTGGATACAAAATCAAACCGATAGCAACTCTCAAACTCTCCGGCCGGGGTCATCACCTTTGTCATCTTGCTGATTAGCGTAATTGTGTAGTGTATAGTGAAATCATCGAATACCAAGTCAATCCCCCAAGAATCCCTAACAGCTGCACCAAAATCAAAGAGCACCTGCTCTTCTGCACCATTCCAGAAAGCCACCTGGTCTTTGCCGTTGCTTCGCAAATAGGGGGAACCTAGCCCAACCGGCGACCGCGTAAACTCGGAATAGCACTTTCCGCTGATATTAACGAGCCCAAGGATAGAATCGCTCGTGCCGGCCGAGAATTGCCAAGCAGATCCCGGCGACAACGGGAACAAGCTCTCCTCGGCAGGGGTTGAGCCATCCTGACAACCGAGAAAACAAAGGGATCCCCCTAAAGTACTTATGATTAAGCCATCAAAAGCCATCCTCGTTTGCTTCATCCGCAGTTTCATGGCAGCTCAAAGCTGTAAAGAAGCCCACCGTCATGCATGAGCGTGGGTACAATGACGTTATCTCTCAAGGTGTCAAGGTTTCCGGATCCAAAGCATTGGCCGGGCAAACTATATGCGACCCACGTTGCTCCATCGTCAATGCTGACGTAAACCGAATCCCCCAAGGCGACAAGCTTTCCTGAGCCTTGGTTAACAAACACCGCTGTGCCACAGGCGAAGTCTAAAATCGGGGCAAAGCTTTGCCCTCCATTGGTTGACTTGAACACGCGCTCGCTCGTCGTAATGTACAATTCTGGTGAAGAACCCTCATGCGCGGAAATACCGGTAATCCCATCTTCCGCAGACGTAATCTTTCCGGCTATCCCTAAATCTGTCCATGCTGAAGTGCCATCCGGAGAATTCACAAGATATGGGGTTTGGAAAATGGTCTCTCCACCTGCGTATACCCTCGAAGCAGTTTGACAAATTGTCCCGCTCAGAGCCTGCTCTCTTATAAGAAACCTCCAACTGTGGCCTTGATCGTCCGAAGCAAACAAACCGCCACTCGTCGCACTCAATATGATCCCGCTTTCGAGTTGCTCGAGATCGTACACAATCTCACGAGACACTCCAATACTTGATGGACTCCAGTTTCCGGTTAGAGGGTCATAGCGGAAAATACTAACCGTATCTGAGGTGGAAATGTTCCAAACCCCAGCAAGAAGTTCTCCCTGAGGTAGGGGTAAGATCGTACGCACTCCGAGATCATAGGAAATGAACTGATCTTCCAAAAAGTCGAGGCCTAGGCTGCGCCAGGCTCCCGTATAAGCTGGCTTTTGCTGGTAGGCCCCAAAAACACCGTTTGCGCAATAGAGTGCGCTATCCGTAATAACGACCTGAGAGAAGTAGTCGCTTTCTAAGCCTAGGGATTGCCAGGGTGACGGAGGAGCAGTGGTTTCCTGACACGAAACAAGTCCAAGCGTGAGGAAAGCAATCCCTAGGTTTCTGTACTTGAGTACCATGCACGAGCCTCGCATGGTTCAATGCCCGCTAAAAGAGAAAGCACGACAGCCACAGAGTAGTGGAATTCTATCATGGACCATGAGGTCGTCCCAAGACCTCGTCTAGCGGATACACCCGACCTTCACAAGAGTCCTGTTGAGGCCCCGTACAAGAACGTTCAGTCTTGTCTGCTAATACTCGATGAATCCAAACCCGACAACCAGTCTTGCGTTCGCGAGCTGAGCCTGCAGCGCTTCATTGGTTAGATTTGGAGAGGCAACAACGATCCCATAGTTTTCCCTAACCCCAACAGTCCAATCCGCGGCCAGATACCTTAAGTCGAGCCTGATAATTGGACCAATTTTGTCTTCTACTTCAGATGACAGAAGCCAATCCGCCACTGGGTCAACCTCGCGAGTTATTATTCCTGAGCTGGAACCCCGAACCTCAGGACTCCAATCTGAACTGATGGGGAATGCGTAAAACTCGGTCTCTCCCATAGAGTTACCTTCCACTTGCCATTCCAGATAGGCCCATACAACTCCGTTCGCTTCCCCGGACTCAACGCTGGGCAGGTCAAATTTCAGAGCCACTCGCGCCCAACCGTCGTCCTCCTGCGGCATGACCGAGATCCTTGAAGGCAATAACGTAAGGACATCAGCCTTGGCTCCGCTTCCAACGAGCAACAAAGCGAGAAACGCAACCGATGCAGGGAAAGCTCTTCCGCTCATTGTCTGACCTCCTTATCGTACTACAAGAACTTTGATGGTCTGTTCTGGTAGTCGATTCCCACGAACTCGAATGAAATAGATGCCAGCCCGAACAGGGCGCTGTTGGAAATCATCGCCTAACCACGTAATTTCATGCTTCCCCATCCCGACTAGTGGTGCAGTGAGATCCTTTACCTTTCTCCCGGTTACATCGAACACCTCAACCCCAACTGCTGCCGACGCATCTTGCAAACTAAGGCTCAGACGCCCCCCTGATCGGGTCGGATTGGGGGAGAACCCCTGAACTCGGAGTCCCTCTCCTCTATCTGGCAAAGCTGCTATTGGAATATCAACGGCAAATGGGGCCGCGCACAGCCACCCTGAGATATCAACGCTCCCACTAAAGCAGGCTGGCAGGGGACACCCCGCGATACTCCCTAAATAGTTTCCTTGGGCGCTGATAGTACCTGTTGTATTTCGATTATAAATGCAATAGGTCCCATTGTTAATGATCTTGTTTCCTCCCAAGCTTGAGCTCTTCCCAATATCCGGATTAGCTCCACTCTTCGCCACAATGCCGTGGGTAGTGTTAGATGATACCTCGTTCGATCGGATGGTCGGCTTCGCGATTGAGCCTTCGCAAGAAATCCCCACGCTATTGCCCGTGATAGTATTCCGCTCGGAGATTGAATCTTGCGCCCCGATAGCAACCTTGCTTGCGGCGACCTTGATTCCTTGAAGCGAGTCTTTCAAAGTGTTTTTTCGAACAGACGGGACCTTGTTTGCCGAGCCGCTTGCACCGCCAACATACAACGCAGGACCAGCCGAGACGCCTTGTACGGTATTACCTGAAACAATCTGATTTGCCGACTCCGCCTCTAGATCAATTCCGTACGTAGTGGCTTCATTCCCGGTGACCATATTTCCATTCACAGTCGCCTGTGAAGCGAGAACAACAATTCCTGACCCTGATCCAACAGTCAAATTATTGGCCGTGATCGTTATCACGGCCTGAGAATTTCCCGCTGCGGTGACATCGGACACCTGATTATTTGCAAGAGCGCTGTTGAGTATCTTTAGGATATTGACTCCACTTTCACTCGCCACGCCAGTCTTGGCATATTGGATATCGGCGTGATCTATGTCTACATGCCCCCCCGATTTTCCAATGATGCCAGCCCACGATCCTTCGGACGCTGCGGTTAGGAAGGAGGTAAAACGCACAGGCTTTGTTGCTGTACCATTCACATCCAGCGTGCCGACCACGAGGAGTTCATTTTCGGAATCATTCCCCCCAGGTGGGGTGGTATCGTCGTCGTCGAATTTCAGGGAGGCCCCTTCCTGCATTGTTAAGGTCTTACCAGACGGGATTGTAAGATCTTCTAAAACCGTCACCGCCTCATCAGCCTTCAAGTTTGTTGTAGGACGCACTAATGCGCCCCACGCGCATTCAACACTTTTAGCTCCAATTTGCGCACCCCAGGGGGAATTTCCGTCTGTGCAGGGCGAGTCTATACGCAAGGTGTACTTTCCGACTACCGATTCCCGAGAGTTGCAGAATAAGGCATCTTCGGAAATATTCGTATCAAGCGTCGCCGCTCCACAATCTTTATATTGCGTAGTATTACCGAAGACATCGTTATGGCGTACAAGCATTGCCATGAAACGACAATCCAGACCAACTCCATTTTGTTGAATAATGTTGTCTTCAATGCGAAATGTTGGCACAGGGAAGATGGAATTAAACCGGATGCCGTTTGTCCATCCGGTGATTGTACTTCCCCGTATAGCGATCGGGCGCGCTCCGGGGAAGAGCACGATTCCGTCATTTCCGCTCGCACCAATTGCGACACGTTCGATGACGGTTGAATCACACGATCCACAAGGTGCTGCATCCTCAATAATAATCCCTTCGAGGGATTGACCCGTTATGTCGGAATCTCTCACTTGCAAACGTCCCAAGGTCCCCCATATTCCGTACTGACCTCCTGTGATTGTGCAGTTTTCCACACGAACACTCGATAGCAGGCCCCCCAAAGTAGTAAGTTGCAACACACCTGTCTGAGAGAAGCCTTTAATGGCAAAACCCTGAATGACGGTACCGGGGGTGGAGTTACCAGGGAAGGTCACGGCCGTTGATTGTCCTCCAGCATTAATTACGGGTCTTGGCGTTCCTAGTTTTCCTCGCACTATTACACCTGGTTTCATGGTGATGGGAGGAGAAGGGAGACCATCATTAACATAGTTGCCATCAACATCGACGACATATCCAGGCTGCGAGTTATCGATGGCAAGCTGGATTGCATTATAGTCGCCAGGTACAGACTTGATCACTGGGGAGTATCCAAAGGACAGCCACCGTGTACCGTATTCGTTCTGGGTCCATGTGTACATATTGAAAGCCCAGAAAGTCCTTGAATCATTTGGATCCAAAGCAAGGCCGCTGTAGTCACCCCAGCGGTTCCTGCTTTCCACATCTACCTGTGCGTAACTATTAACCCCCGCTGAGACAATTTGACTGGGACCAATTTGTCCAAGTTGAAAAGACGACAGTTTCAAGGTGTAATAAGCGCCGGGATACAGAAGCGGCCCGGCGGCACTAAAGCCGATCCCCACATTTCCATCTATATCCACCATTATGGCGGGATAGAAAGTTCGTGTCCCGGGCTGAATATCCTCTCCACCGATGTTACCTTGCTCAACGAGAGTAAGAGCACTTGGATTCTGAGTGGCTACGATCCACCAGTGAGCAGTTACCTGTCCGTTATCCGCCCCTGAATTGGATTTCACCTGCGCCGCCACAAATAGGCGCCCATCTCGCCATACCGCGGATTGGGCCCGTCTATCCCCAGCCTCTAAGGTGGTCGCAGATCCTAATTGCGGAACGGCAGGAAGGGTGTCGCTCGAAAGATCAATATTATCGACTGGAATCCACTGATGGGCGAAAACGGGAGTCGTGAGGGGAGAATCAACTCGAATCACACTGAGGTGCTCAATCCCACCGTCGCTAAAACCGGAATATCGAACTAAGTAAGTTCCAATCCCAGAAGGCATCACCCCATATACCTGAGCGGGGGCCATTGGATAATTCGGCACTCCTGTTACAATCGCTGGGTCATACACGGTCCAGGTCGATACACCTCCGTTATATAAAGCCTTGTTCAAAATCCAAACCCGTGATTTCCAATATGCCTCACCACCAAAGCTAAACATATTCCCGGTTATATAAATCGCCTCCTCGTCTAAGGCCAAAATCGGCTGATCAACCCCGTAAGCTAAGAACGGCGGAACCGTAATTGTTGCATCAATTGCCTGGAAGTGCCACGTTCCATTTGGGTTGTCATCGTCTGAGACCGCAATGAGTATTCTCGACGTTTGATTCACCGCGTCTTCATCAGCCACGGTTACCACAAATCTTCCAGCGTAAGAATCATAGATTACCCTCGGATCAAAAACTCTGACAGGGGCCAATTGTGAAAAGAAATTCTCAAGTCTTTCAAAACATTGCGCCACGCCGTTCTTTGTATGCCATCCGATCGCAAAATTAATAATGGAGACTAGGTGATTTGGACCAACAGCGCCGTTTGGGTCAGGCGGTCTTCCAGCAAGGTCACTCCCTGCATTCGACGAAAAACTTTCAAACTGACCCAGCGTGGTCCAGCTGCAATTCAACTGGGCAGTACCCGTTACACTCGGGGGTCGCGTCGAACGAGGTACTTCGCTTGAGGTAGGTGTTCCCCAGGACGGTGCGGCAATGGAGCACAAAAGGGAAACACCCAAAGGCATCCCTGCTACTATCCAAGCAAATCCACAAGTGCTTAGAGAAGCCTTTCTCACTTACTCACCCCCCTTTTCCCTCCAAGCCCGCACTTTGGACTTCGCCACCCTCCCGGTCAAGGTATAATCTGTAGAATGCTCGGCAAGTGCCTTAACTCCTTACCACAACCCCTTGTTCCAGCCGTTATTGCCTCGCTCTTGCTGTCCCTCACCTGCCCTGCATTTACCCAAGCGGAGACATTTTTTGTCTCTTCTGACAGCACTGCCGAATTCTCCACAATCCAAGCTGCTTTAGCATATGCAGCCGCGGCTGACTCTGTCCTCGTGTACCCGGGGCGATACCTTGAAAACATTACTTTTCTCGGAAAGCCAATTTTTCTCGGAAGTGTTTCCGGCGCATCGCAAACCACGATCGATGGATCACTCGGTGGAAGTTGCGTTCAATTCAGAAATGGAGAATCTCGTGGCGCCTGCCTTAAGGGTTTCACGGTTGTCAATGGTTCCGGGTCTCAGGTGCTCCCGGGGGGACAGAGTGGATTCGGGGGGGGAATACTAATCGTGGATTCTGAGCCCACCATTCTCAACAATATTATCGAGGGGAATAACGCCCAGTCCTCGACACAATCTGGGGGAGGCGGAGGGATTTGGTGTGTTGCAACGACACTGGATGCTGTTTGGTCTCCCTGCATCACGGGCAATATTATACGTTCCAACACTTCTCAATTGATTGGAGGCGGCATTGGCTTTTCTGGGAACATGACCCCACTGATTACGGCTAACAATCTTTATGATAATGAAGTCTTGCTCGGAGACGGCGGGGGTATCGGTGGTTTGCAAAGATTGTCCGGCCTGGTAATCACTGGAAATACCATTACCCACAACACGGCCGGTGACCATGGTGGTGGTGTTTATGTTGCTGCCTCTGGGATTGTTGAGCCGATAACGATCGACATCTCATGGAATGCTGTGGGTGGCAATATAGCCTTTGCCCGCGCCAGCACTGGGACTAGTGGAGGTGGTCTTTGGCTGGGATATACTAATGCTATTGTCCGGAATAACACTTTTGCCCTGAATAGGGGTTATGGTTTGCTTAATAATTGGGGCGGTTCTATAGTTTTGGTTCAATCTGGAAGTCCGGTGGTCGAAAGAAACATAATTGCAAATTCTCTAGAGGGGGGTGGTCTATTCTGTGATGAGGCGGTGAGTCCCACTATCCAGGATAACCTTACTTGGATGAATCAACCCTCAAATTCAGTGGGAACTTGCCCTGATTGGGAAGGACTTGCCGGCAATTCAACACAGAACCCCCTCTTTTGCGATTTACTGGGACTAGATTTGCGAGTTGCGCTTAATTCCCCGGCCTTGACGAATAGTGTTGGGGTAGTAGGTGCATATTCTACTCCGGGCTGTGGGCCTGTGAGTACACGGATCAATACGTGGGGGAACCTCAAATTTAGGTACATGCAACAATTCAGCAGGCCGTCCAAGAGCTTGAAAAAATAGGGCTCAGTGCCACCCTGATAAGGGTGACCGACAAACAACCCTCTCTTACTTGATCAGATCCCCGCGTGATCGCAATCCATCAAGCAACATTTCGAAATTTAGCGGTATGGGCGCTCCGCCCAAGACATTGCGTTCGGTATCTGGAACCAAATCCGCCTTGAGGCTCTCCGCTGTGATTTCACAACGCGACCCACCAACGTGTATGTCTGATTTATACCATGCAAGATAGCCGCTCTTTGCGAGGAACACCTCATATTCTCCCTTAGGACCATAGATCCACAGGACGTTGTCCGTGCTGTCAGCGCCCTGTGCGAATGGAAGGGCTTCTCCATCAACCACGGCAATTCCCGAAACGCCCTCTACAATCGGCGCTTCCGTGGATGAATCCCAGACTTCCAAAATGATTGCGGGCATCTGAGGTCGCCCAACGACGGGGCAAGGTTCCTCGCCGCAGCTTGTAAGGATCGCCACAAAGGACATGGCAATGCTCTTTGTCGCAAGGCGAACCAGCGCCTTTCTTTGGATGGGAAATCGCCGCACCTGGTGGTCCTCCTCTGGTCTTACCCCCGACGCATTATTAGGTTCCAGATGGACAAAAACATAACACGCAGTGACTTCTGCTGACTGCAAGGTCCTTATGGGGGTTAAGCAAGGCTCACCGACGATCATTGGTCCAGGTCTGGGGAGTCGCCAAAAAGTTCCAGACCACCGAACGGCAGCTTCGAGCGAAACTGGAAGCTGCATGCGGAGCCCAGTGGTATCGACGCGAGTTCGACACCGCCAGCTTCGCCGAGAGGGTACGTTTGGTCACACTCCTGAACCGAAACGGGCGTTGGAAATCGGGCGCGGTCGTAGCAGCGGTTGCCAAGGAACTGAGAGTCTCCAGGGCTTCCCTAACGCTGAAGATGAGCCGTTGGTCCATCGTGCGCGGACCGTATGTACAGCTGCGTCCTTTTCAAGACGCTGGTCCCAGCAAGCCTGAGCAATATGCTCGAGCTTTCGAGCGGAGTCGTGGTAAGGCTGAGATCAGAATTCGACGTATCGCCAAAGAGAATGGGGTAGCTCCTCAGACTGTAAAGATTGCCCTAAGGAAATTCTGGGGACCACAACGTTATCAACGCGAGATACCGCCCCGCAGGCACGGGCACGAACCGCAAGCTCTTGTTGCCTTGATGAACGAGCCCAGGATCCAGAAATCCAACGATGCGCTAAGCGCCGCAGCAAAAAGACTTGGGATCAAGCGCCAATCGCTCATGAGCATCCTGTCGCGCAAGGGGATTCGCAGGAGTGGGAGGCGGTATGTGTGGGAACGGCGTCGTTCCTCGGCTTCTTCGTGATCTGCTTTGAACATTGCTCGGCTTGAAACTGCTGATTCTTCGGAATCCAGTTCACCGGAGCCCCTTGTGATACATTGATGATCCCCTGCATGACACCCTCGCCCCTGGGAGGCCGCATCATGGCGAAGCTGCTTCTGATACTTGCTGTCCCTGCGCTTTTCGTTCTCGGATCTGCGAACTGCGCCCTCGCCGTCTTTGATCTCCACGTGGGGGCACCCTATTTCGCGGCAAGTGCATCTCTCACGAAGGTTGGCGAGGATATGTACGATTTCACCTACGGGTCTAACTTCACGTCCTCCTTCTACTCCTTGTTTCCACCCAGCGTCTATGATCCGTCTCTTGGTGGAACTCCCTACTATTACCTTTACGTCCCAGCTGGCGCTTGGTCGGCGGTTGAAGGGGAGATTGGTTACTACGCCCCCTACGAAATGGGTGGTTCCTTCCTTACTACTCATGCACCTTCGAGTGTTCTGACCATCACTGTATTCATGCCAGTCCTGTATGACCTGGTAAGACCGGATGGATCCTGGGTTCCAAAAAACTGGGATGGCGGGGGCATCACCGCCACCGCTCATATTTTCGGAGACATTCCAACCGCCATCGGTCAAAACACGAGCTGGAACGTGACCCCCGAGCCTTCCATGTGGTTGCTTCTCGGCTTTGGCTTGCTGCCAGTTCTTAGGTTCCGTCGCCGTCGCACCGTGCACCTCGATCCCCCTCGCTGAGGCGACGCAGTCACTCGAAACCTGGAGGCCGCACCCATGAAAAAGCTCTTCTACTTCTCCGCTTCTCTGTTCCTTTTGGCCATCTCGCTCCTCATCGGTTTTCATCTTGGAGCCCGAACAGCAAGGGCGGATTGGGTTGGCTCGGGACACTTGATCGTTGGCGCTTCGCAAGCCCCAGGAAGCTATGCGGTTGTCTGCGTCACGGCTGATGGAAATGTGTGGAGCTTCGATGTGGGATCGGGATGGACCGCTGAGAGCCGCGGAATCCCAGTTCCCATTGGGGACGTTGACTTCTTTGCTAGCCCAAATGTCCTCATTGACACTTCGGGGAACGCTTGGTGGTGGCAAAGTAATGAATCCCAATGGATCAATTACGGCCCGCCTCCGCTCGTCACGAACATGCAGCCGACAACCTGGGGCAACCTGAAAACGCGCTTCGTGGGGCGCGGCCAATAAAAGTTCGGCCCACTTCCTTGATTCAGCCGGTAAATGAAGTACCAGAGGGTGCCAATGAAGCGCCTGGCAAGTAGCCAGTCTGCCGGAGACCTTAGAGGAGGATGCCAGATGCGCATCAGTATGCGAATCGTTGCTGTTCTTGTGCTTGTACTGGGAATTTGCTTGTTTTTGGGAAAGGCATCGTCGGTTCGTGGAGCGCCGACCCAAATCTTGGTCGCCATAGGAAACAGAGATGGGGGGGATTATCTCTGGGCTGTTGACGCAAATGGAACTATTTATCGAAGCTTTCACGGAGGGTCGGACCCCTTTTTGGTTGTTGGCCAATTGCCCACTACAGCTCCCCCGGTCTCAATCTGCGTTCTGACGTTTGACGTCTTCATCGCCCTTTCCAACGGTGACATATACGACATAGCGACTTCCTCAGAGCCTCCGACACCTGTATTCGTTCAGAATGTCTTTGGGGGCGGTCCTACCTCCCTCTCTCCCACAACGTGGGGCAAACTGAAGTCCCAGTTCGGGCACTGAAAAACCGGCGTTCGGCGCGCCATCGTGCTTCTGAGCCCGTACGGGCTGCCGGATGGTATTTCGGTTGGGAACCTCTACAGGTGGCGAGACGCATTTCGGAAGAAAGGCACGGCCTAGCGTGAGCAGGCCGGCAACAGAGTTGCTGAGCACGATTCTTCCGGCTTATGGACGGTGTCCTTACTTCTCAGGGGTCTGCCGGGAAATGCGTTCTTCTTGACCTGCTTTGAACGTTGCCCTTTAATACTCGTCCCCTCGTTGAAAGGACGTAATTCATGGCTCGCAAGAAGGTTGCTCGCAAGAAAGCGGTTCGGAAGCAAGCGGCAAGAAGAAAGAGAGGCAGCTTCTCCCGCGAGAAGAAGCTCGCGGTCGTCAGAGCGCACAAGGCCGGCATTCCGGCTTCGAAACTCGGCTCTGAGCTGGGCATCAAACCCATCAACATCTACCTCTGGACTCGCGAAGTGAAGAAAAGGGGCGAGGCAAAGGCGTTCCAGAGTGCCGGTGGAGGCTTGACGCCGAAACAGGCCAAGCTACTTCGAGCTGCTAAGATCGCCAGATAAGATTTCCGGGGCTCGATTCCAACGATTTCAAAGCTGACGGTCTGGATACGCTTTGAATCACTTCAGACGTGGCTCAGGAGCCATTCCCCATTGGCCAGAGGAGGAACTCTATGAAACGTGCGAGCGTCGCCTTAGCATTGACAATCGTTCTCTTTTTAGGCAAAGCCGCCCCTGTTTCGTTCATCCACCATTGCCGGTAACGGTGAACAGGAGAGTTTGTATGAAGCGAACATTCTTGGGTCTGGCCATTCTGCTTCTCTGCGGATGCGAAGGAGAAAAGACGACGACTCCCGTGAGCAAGGATGCCCAAGTGGTTTTCGATTCCTGGTATGGATCACACCCCTGCCAGGATTATACGTGCACCGTGCACGACGGGTACTGCAAGAATATGGGCGGGGGGGTTGCTTATGACGTTCGGGCAGGACTGTCGAACGTTGCGCCCACGACCATTCAGCCCAGCAGCCTCGGAACGTTCCACGTTACAACGGAAACTTGGCAGAGTCCCTACGTCCCGAACTTCCGTTGGGTCAACGAAGATGGCTCACCCGATTCCACGATGTCTCAGTAAGGTCAACCAAACAAGGATTGAACCGGGTTCCCACCGGATGACAATGCCGCGTGCTATCCGGGACTAGCTTGCTTTCACCCGGAAGCGGGAGAGAGGCAGCTTCTCCCGCGAGAAGAAGCTCGCGGTCGTCAGGGCGCACAAGGCCGGCATTCTGGCTTCGAAACTCGGCTCTGAGCTGGGCATCAAACCCATCAACATCTACCTCTGGACTCGCGAAGTGAAGAAAAGGGGCGAGGCAAGGGCGTTTCAACGAGACGGTGGCGGGCTGACTCCGAAACAGACCAAGCTACTCCGAGCCGCGAAATTAGCTAAGTAATCCGGAGGAACTAACGATGTTGCATGACGCCGTGATCGTTGGCGGCAGCTTCGCGGGTTTGTCTGCCGCGATGATCCTCACCCGGGCACGACGGCGGGTGCTCGTGATCGACGCTGGCCGTCCGCGCAATCGTTACGC
>Ga0209382_10000104_pt1 | contig 123697 bp, 102 predicted proteins | sample SoiMetdeltSBSDD5_FD_187599 | JGI IMG/M metagenome (GOLD analysis project Ga0209382, IMG submission 187599) | Bulk soil microbial communities from a Populus tree surrounding site in Tennessee, USA - Soil MetaG P. deltoides SBSDD5 (SPAdes) (version 2) | ecosystem: Environmental > Terrestrial >... | reverse complement strand
CGGTCGACCCCGAAGTCACACGTGGAGCGAGTACCAGGGCGTGCTCAAGACGATGAATCGTCCGCGAGCGCGGTGGCAGATCGTGCCCGCGCATGAGGTTGAAGAGTGAGGAGGTGTCAAATCCCAAGCTCCAAGTTCCAAATCCCAATGCACTCCCAATTTCCAAATCCCAAATCTGAGGGGAGTTGGAATTTGGAGGTTGGGAATACGTTGGGATTTGGAACTTGGAGCTTGGGATTTGACACCGTAAGAAAGAATTTATGCCTCCAGCAAACCTGAGCTTTCTCCCCTGGATCCGCCAGGGCGCCGCCGGGGCCATCACCCGCGTCGACACGCTCGGCCAGACACAGCCGGCCGTGGCCGACGTGTCGGTCGTGCTGAGCGTGAACAGCAGCGCGCTGCCGGCCGTGCCGCTGCGGCTCCGCGGTCCTGCGGATGTGATCGGCATCGACCGCCACCAGGTCGTCCGCACCGATCCGCGCCCGAACACCAGCGACTTCGAACCGAACTGCTTCCCGTCGATCGAGTTCGATCGAGCAGATTTCCCGTGGTTGTTCACGCCGGCGAAGGCCAACACGACTGGTCAGCTTCGACCCTGGCTGTGCCTGCTGGCCGTGCGCCAGCAGGATGGCGTGCAGCTCACGAGCGTTCCGGATGCGCCGCTGCCTCAACTCCGGATCGCCGCGCCGGCGAAGCCGTTCATGGAGCTGCCCGATCTGAAGGACTGCTGGGCCTGGGCGCACGGGCAGGCCGCAGCCGACAGCACCGCCGATTCCAGCGCGGTCGGTGCGGCGCTGAACGGCGCGCCTCATCTTTCGCTCTCGCGCCTCGTGTGCCCGCGGCTGCTGGCGCCGAACACCGACTACCTCGCGTGTGTCGTGCCGACTTTCGCGCTCGGAGTGAAGGCGGGTCTCGGCCAGGCAATTGCTGACACGGAGCTGACGGCGACCAACGCCATGGCGGCCGCGTGGACGCTCACCGCAACGGCGCCGACGCAGGTCCAGCTGCCGGTCTACTACTCGTGGCCGTTCCGCACCGGTGAAGGCGGTGACTTCGCGTCGCTGGCACGCAACCTGAAGATCAGGGCCACCGACGGGCTGGGGCAGCGCACCGTGGCGATCGGCCGGCCTGGCTTCAACGTGCCCGGCCTCGATCCGAAAACGACGGCGAAGGTCGAAGGGGCGTTGATGCCGCTCAGCGGCAGCACGCCCCCGGTTGTCTGGTCCGATCCCGCTGCGGCCAACTTCGAGCTCGCCCTCAAGAACATCGTCAATCAGCCGGCCCAGGGGTCGGCGGATCCTCTACTCGCCCCGCCGATCTACGGGCGATGGTACGCGGGGCGTGCGGACGTGACGCCTGGCGCCCCTAACTGGCTGGATTCGCTCAACCTCGATCCGCGCTGGCGCTCGGCGGCGGCGCTCGGCACCGAGGTGATCCAGCAGCACCAGGAAGCGCTGATGGCGTCGGCGTGGGAGCAGGCTGCCGAGATCCAACCGGTCAACCAGCGTCTGCGACAGCTGCAGATGAGCATGGCCGTAGGCGAGAGCCTCCACGCACGGCATCTGTCCTCGCTCAGCGAGGAAATGACGCTGCGCTTCGCCTCGCCTGCCTTCGGACGGCTCCGCATGGCAACTCCGGAGCTCGATCCGGCCGGACGCACGGTGGCGACGATCATGGCGGGAACGTCGCTGCCGATTTCCGCCACGCGCACCGCGATGCGCCGCATCGGCCGGCAACGTGGACCGTTGTCCCGGCGGATCGCGGCGAAGAGCGTCGACCGGTTTGCCACTCAGAGCTGGGTGGCATTCCTGAAAGTCGGCATCGGTGCCGCGGCTCCGGCACCGCCCACGATCGTGCAGGCCCCCGTTCCGCCACTGCCGACCGTCGATGCGGTCGTCAACGCGATCTGGAACCGGGGCTTTCAGGTCGCGGCCGAGAACCAGCCCCTTCCCCCGCTGCCGGCCGCCGACCCGCTGCCGCCGGGGTGGGACTACCCGGGGCAGTTCCGCAAGGCGGCGGCCGATCATCTCTCGCGTGTGGGGCTCCGCATCAGTGCGTCGTTCATCCCGCACATCACGATGAGCGACACCGTGGGGGTCGTGCGCGCCGAGATGCATCCGCGCGTGGCGCTGGCGAATCTCGTCCGCGCCGCGATCACGACCGGCGACAACGTGCTGCCGCCGACCGCGCCTGGCGTGACGCCGATCGGCACCGAGACGGTGATGTTTGCGCCGTCCTTCCCGCAACCGATGTACGAGGCGCTGAAAGAGAAGTCCCAGGACCTCCTGCTGCCGGGCCTTGACAAGGTCCTGCCCGATACCGTCCTCGGACTCAGGACCAACCGCGCATTCGTGGAGGCCTACATGATCGGCCTCAACGTCGAAATGGCGCGCGAGTTGTTGTGGCGCGGGTTCCCGACCGATCAGCGCGGCACGTACTTCAGGAACTTCTGGGGAAACGACGGCGCCCCCGCGGCGGTCAGTGACATCGGCGATTTGCGCGAGAACCTGGGCCGGGCGCTCGGAACCGCGCCACCCAACTCGCCCGCCAATCAGTTCGTGCTGCTGCTCCGGAGCAGCCTCCTGCGGCGCTATCCGAACGCGATTGTCTATCTCACGCCGGCCGTAACCGGCACGACGCGACCGCCCGACATCTTTCCGATCTTCAACGGTGCGATGGAGCCGGACATCAACTTCGCCGGCTTCCCGATTTCGCCCGCCGCGGCGGTCGGCGGCCGCGGGAATCCCGGCTACTACGTGGTGATCCAGGAGCACCCGACCGAGCCGCGCTTCGGTCTCGAAGTGGCGGTGAGCACTGCCCTGCTCGGCACGAAGAGTCATCTTCCGATCGGCACCCAGCCACCCGCGGGTGTGCCCTTGAAGGGACGGCTCTGGGGCAGGAACTCGGCGCACATGGCGGACATCACCCGCCGGCTGCCGGTCCGGATCACGATTCATGCGTCGCAACTCGTCTCCCTGACCTGATCGATGGATTCCCGAAATGCCTGACTACTTCAAGAGTCCCGTCGCGATTCCCGCCACGGCCGCCGGCATGCCCGCGGCGGCGCTGTGTCCCGGCGACCTGCCGCTCGTCCTGCTGCCAGTCCGGCTCGAGACGCGGTTCTTCACGCTCGCCGACCGCAGCACTGAACTGCGCGTGCGCGTCTTCCCGGACAAGATTCATCTCGACAGCCACGAGCCGGATCTCACGGCCGACGAGCAGAGGTGGGGTCAGCACTACTGGGAGCAGAACTGGCGCGCCGGCGACGTCAGGACCGACGGTCAAGCCGCGGCTGCTGATGCCTGGCGCCAGCTGGCGGATCGTTTCGGTGCCGGCCGCGCGGCGTGGATCGCGCGCGTGCTGCAGCCGACGAATTCGTCAGAGCGGCCGAATGCACCCGCACTGCAGGGTACGGCGCTGACGCCAGCCCCGATGTTTCCGGCCATCACGCTTGCCGACAGCGATGAGGCCTGGCGCCATCCGCCGCAGGCGCGGCTGCTGCCGGACCGCTGGGTCGCGGTCGTGCATTCGGGCGGAAAGGTGGCCGTGACGGTCACAGGGAAGGACATCAAGAGACCGCTCGCGGTCGGCCCCGATCCGCGGGCGCCCGAGCCAGACGAGGCGGCAAGGGCTGCGATTGAACGGGGCGAACAGCTCGCAATCGACGCCGGCATGAAGTGGATGACCGATTTCGACGAAGCCGAATCCGCGGGAATGGCGCTGCGCGTCGCGATCCCGGCCGCGACGCTGTCGGCCGGCCTCGACAGCCTCGTCGTGTTCGGCGTCGGACGCACGCTGGGCGTCGCCGACACTGCCGACCAGCTCGCGAACCTCTTCGACGCCCACCACTACACCGACGGCTTCGCCTTCATCCGCCCCGGCACGCCGACCAACAACACCGACGATCGGCGCGCCGGCTACAGTTCCGACGATCCAGGCCACCAGCGCACGTTCGATCTCGAGGTTGCCGGCACGCCCGGGCTCGACGACAACAACGCGCTGCACACCGGCACCGCGCTCGGGCTGCAGTTCGATCGGATCCTGCCGACGTTCGGGCGCGTCGAGCGCGGACTCGAACGCGAGGGCCGCCACATGCGCAGCATGAACACCGCGCTGTGGCAGGCGGGCTGGGGTTACTTCCTCACGAACATGATCGGTACGGAAGCGGGACTGACGCGGCCAGACCTCGAATGGGCGCGCAGGCACTTCCTCGACCACGTGCGCTGTTTTGGTCCGCTGCCGGCCTTCCGGTGCGGCGCACAACCCTATGGCCTCCTGCCGGTGACGTCACTGGATCTGTGGCAACCAGGCCCTGATGCGCAGCCGCAGGACACGTGGCTCAAGGGAATGCTCGTCGCGTTGCGCGAAACCCTCTGGCGCCCGGCAGCGGCGTCGGTGGCGCGGATCGGGAATCGCCGCGGCATCACTCCGGATCCGGATGCGGATCTCGCCGACGTGATGCGCACGGACGCGCTCTCGAACGGCTATCGCACCCGCAATGTGTTCGGCCGGCATTTCCTGCAGCACCTGCAGCGGTTCGCCGGCGCGAGCATGGCCGACAGCGATCCCGCGCAGATTGCGGTCCTGCAGCAGCTCGGGCTTCCCTGGCGGCCCCGGCTCTCGCGGATGTGGAACGCCGACTGGCATCGAACGCTGTTCTCGTCGCTGGTACAGCCCGGAGAAGTGTCGCCCTGGAGAAAGCTGGATCCCGACTTCATGACCGCTCTCCTCTCGGAACCACATATCGAACAGCTGATTCAGGCAAGGCCCGATCCCCAGGCACCGATCGGCGATGCGAGCCTGCTGCAGATGCTGCTGCGCCACGCCCTGCTCCGCGAGATCGCATACGCGGGCGCGCGGCTCCAGGCCGATGAGACCGGCGCGGATCTGGCGGCGCTGCTCCGTGACGCCGAGCTCGTGGATCTCGTCACCGGTGCGCAGCCGACCAATCACTGGCGGCGGCAACTCGAGAGAACCCTGACGGTCACCGGCGGCCGGACGATCCGCGAATATCTCGAAACGCAGACCACGTTTTCGACTCCGGCGCTTGCCGCGCTGGGCGAGTTCCGCGCGAGTCTCGCTGATCTCAGGGATCTCGACAGCGAGGCCCTGTCGCACCTGATGCAGGGCACGCTCGACCTCTCCGCGCACCGGCTCGACGCGTGGATCACGTCGGTCGCCACCAGGCGCCTGACCGCGATGCACGTGGACGGACCGAATGGCCAGTACGTCGGCGCCTATGGATGGGTCGAGAACCTCAAGCCGATGCCGGCGTCGTTCGTGAAGCCAGTCGCCACGCTGCCGGCCGGCGAACCCGGACCGCTGCAGACTCCGGCCAATGACAGCGGCTTCATTCACGCGCCGTCCATGACGCACGCTGCCACTGCCGCCCTCTTGCGCAACGCGCACCTCGGTGCGTCCGGTGTGCCAAGTCCCACGAGCCCGTTCGCGATCGAGCTGTCCTCGCGCCGGGTTCGTGAAGCGTCACGGCTGCTCGACGGCGTGCGCCAGGGGCAACCCCTCGGCGCGTTGCTCGGCTACCGCGTCGAGCGCCTGCTCCACGAGACCGTCGTCGACGGCGGCCGCACGATGGACCGCTTCATCGCGCCGCTGCGCCGCGTGGCCCCGCTCGTCGCGCGCGCGGCCGCAACCCCGACCGGACCCGTCGAAACGATCGCCGCGGAGAACGTGGTCGATGGGCTCGTCCTGCACCGGCGCTGGAAGGAAGAGCGCAGCGCAGTCATCGCGGAGGTGACAGCCGCCGGCCTGGGGACGAGCGACCTCGCGACGATCTCGTCGATCCTCGACCGGCTCGGCGACATGATCGATGGGTTGAGCGACGCCCTCACCGCGGAAACCGCGTATCAGATGGTGCGTGGCAACACGTCACGCACGGCCAGCGCGCTCGCCGCCATCGCGGAGGGAGATGCGCCGCCGCCGGAGCTCGAGGTCGCGAAAACACCGCGCTCGGGGACGTCGCTGACGCACCGCCTCCTCCTCCTGATGAGCGGACCGAACGTGAACACGCCGGGATGGATCAGCGCGGCGAACCGCGCCCGCTCGAACGCGGAGCCGATGCTCAATTTCTGGGCGTTCAAGCTCCTCGGTGACGGCAGCAAGATCCGCTGCACCATCGAGCGGCTCGATGATGCGACGGGTGCGGTTGCCGAAACCCGCAAGCTGCCGCTGAGCGAGCTCGCCCTGGCTCCACTCGATGTCGTTTACGGTGTCGAGGCCGCAAACACCACCGCTCAGCCCGGCATGACGCTCAGCGACATCGAGCAGCAGATCCTCTATCACTCGAAGCGCAAGACTGGCGGCTTCGATCCTCTGGCAACGCTTCGGCTGCAGCATGCGCGGCCCGGCGATCTCGCCGCCGGCGAGATCACGCTATTCGACGCGCTCGAGCAGGCGCGCGCGGTGCGGCGGCTCCTGGGCGTGGCCCGCGGCGCCGACCCTGAAGATCTGAATCCGCCAGAGCGCACGGGACAGGGGGTCATCGATCTCGTCGAGCTCGAAGCGCGCGTCGTCCGCGCGGAGAACGCGCTCAACGCAGCGCACGTCGGCCTGAGAAATCTGATCGCGCGGATCACGACCACCACGACCGCGGAAATGCTTCGCACGGCGATGGTGAAACTGGGGGCGTTCGGCGTCGAGCCCTCGATACCGGTCAGCGTCGCGGGTGAGGATGCCGGTGCGAAGGCCGCACTCGTTCAACAGGGGCAGGCGCTCCTGAAGCTGAGCGGCCCTCGCCTGGATCAGGGCGCGTTGCTTCGAACCGAGCCGGTGGCGACCGATCAGCGCGGCCGGCGCGCGCAGCTCACGGCGCGGATGCGCGCGGTGTTCGGCGATCTCTTCGTCCTGCTGCCGCGCTTCACCTTCGATGCGGCGGCGGCCACTGAGTTCGGCAGCGCCCTCGCAGGCAGCACGGTCGCGCAGGGGGGCGATCCGCTGGCGGTCAACACCTGGTTCGCCCGGTGTTCACGAGTACGGGATTCGGTGTCGCGCTTTGGCGCCTGCCTCCAGCGTGCGGAAGTGCTCAACGCCGGGGCACGGCTCAATTTGAGCGTTGCCCAGCTGCCGTTCCAGAACGGTGAACGGTGGGTCGAACTCCCGCCGGCGGCGGGAGCCGTGATTCCCCCGAGCAAACTGTCGCTGGCGATCCACACCATCGGAACGATCAACCCCGCGCTCTTCACGACCGGCCTGCTCGTGGACGAGTGGGTCGAGGTCGTGCCGAACACACGCGAAACGACTGCCCTCGCGTTTCAATTCGATATGCCGGACGCGTGCGCGCCGCAAAGCGTGCTGATCGCCGTGCCGCCGGTGCCCGGACAGGACTGGACCGCCGAGACCCTGCGCCGGGTGCTCATGGAGACCCTCGACCTCGCGAAGCTTCGCGCGGTCGACACCGCGTCACTCGGCGCGGCTGCGCAACACTTGCCCGGACTCTACTTCGCCTTCAACACCGAGGACCACGCCGTCTCGACCGACTTCGTGGCCGTTACCCGCTGACAGGTTCGCATCATGCCCGAGCAGCTGTTCATCAACATCACGTTCCCGACCGGCGTACCCACGGTAGACCGCACGTTTCAATTGCGCGGCAACATCTCGTGGTCCGTACCTCAGGGCTGGACGAACATCAGCAAGAACGTGTCCGTGCAGTTTGGACCGGGAGGCCAGCTGGTCGCAGGGACGTTCACCAGCGACACCAATTGGCAATGCACGGGAACCATCAATCCCTCCACGCCGTGGGGATCGTTCGTTCAGCTGTCGTTGAGCGCAAACGCATCCTTCGAGGTAATGCGTTTCCCGACACGTGTCGTCAGGACCCTCCCCGTTTCGACCACCTTCATGGTGCGGCTCATTCCGCCGATCGCCCCGACGATCGGCCTGGCGCCGTTCGCGTCGCCAATCGTGGCGCCGCAAGTCCCGCTCGATTTCATGTTCGTCGGGTCGGCATCGAGCGTGCAGGCACCGATCGCATTGGTGCAATACAAGGTCGAAGGCGGCGAGTTCGCAAACGCGGTCAACGCGAGCGGCAACTGGTCGCAGTTCACCATCAGGCTGCCGCTGCCGCCGACGGCCGGTGGTCCCGATCACGTGCTGACCATTCGCGCGTTCGATACGTTCGGAACCGTCGGCGAAATCTCGAAGCCCTTTGCGGTTCACCCCGAGCCCCCGATTGTCGTTCCGCCAGGCAGCGACACGACCTTCACCGGCGCCCCGACGTCGTCGTCGATCACCAGCTGGACGCGGCTCGAGCCACAGTGCACCAACGCCGACATCGGCACGAGCTCGAGCGCGCGCGTGTTCGACCCGCTCTGGATGCTGACGCGCCAATGGCAGATGGGGGAATTCCAGGCGGAGGATGCCGGAACTCCCGTCCAGGCCCGCGTCCGCGCGACAACCGGGATGCTGTGCCGCCGGTTCTCGGGAGAACTGCCCAAGCCATCCGCGTCACCCGCGCCGGTTCCGATTGCCGCGCAGTCCTACAATCCCGCGCAGACGCCGCTCGAAGTGCTCGTCGAGCGGCGCCGCATGCGGGCGAACGACGAGAAGGACGCGCGGATGCTGACGTTCGCCGTCGAGTCCGGTCTCCATTTCCTGCGGATGATCGAATCGGTGGCACTGTCGAAGTACCGGTCGGTCTTCATAGCGAAGCTCGCCCTCCGGCCGCCGGCCAGTTCCCCTTTGATCGACGATGCGACGTCGCGGTATGTGCAAGCGATGGCCGGCCGGGCGCCTGACGGCCGGCAGCTCGCGGCCGCGCTTCGCGCGAACGGGCCTGCGCAACTGGTCCTCGATCCTGTCCTGAACATTGCCGTCGCCGATCGGCCGAAAGTGCAGCAGGCGGCGACGAACTGGCTCGCCTGGTACGACGCGATGTACAGCGAGCCTGGCGGCACCACCGATGACGGCTGGAACCCGCCGCGGCTGGAGTACGCGCTTTCGGTGGGTGCGCGGTTGTCGGGGAACGCCGGTGATGAGACGACCTACTCGGGCTCGGAGATCGACGGCCCGATCGACTGGAGCTCGTTCGACATCAACACCCAGGCGTCGCTGACCACCGCCGCCGACCAGGGGTTCACGTCCGTCGTCGAGTCCACGATTCCTGCGCCGGTGACTTTCCCTGGCATCCCGGCGCCACGGTTCTGGGAGATGGAGGATGCGCGCCTGGCCTACGGCCTGGTGCCGGTCGGCCCGACCGATCTCGCGCAGCTGTTGATGATCGAGTACGTCAGCAGCTACGGCAACGACTGGTTCGTCGTGCCGCTCAGCCTGCCGGTCGGCTCGGTCACCCGGGTGGACTCGCTGGTCATTACCGATACATTCGGCGTCCGCAGCCTGATCCGGCCGATCGGCGATCCGGCGATCCCGGCGGCGAACTTCTCGCTGTGGCAGTCGTCGCTCCGGAACCCGAGCTCGTTCAGCGCCGCGCGGCTGGTCACGAACCGGTTCTTCCTGCCGCCGACTCTCAGCCGCACGATCGACAGCGGGCCGCTCGAGGACGTCCTGTTCATGCGCGACGAGATGGCCAACCTCGCGTGGGCGATCGAACGGACCGTAGAGAGTCCGATCGAACAACCGGCGCAGCGCTACGAAACACCCGATGCGGTCCCGGTCATTCCGCCGGTCGATCCGGCAGTCGCCGATTTGCCGCGCTACCTGCTGTCAACGCAGGTGCCGACGAACTGGATCCCGCTACTGCCGGTGCAGATTCCGAATCCCGGCTTCGAGAGCACGCCCGGACAGATCCTGTCGCGCCTCAAGCGCGGCGCAGTCCTGCAGCCGGACGGGACGGGCAAGGTTCACACCTCGGTCGGGGAAGTCCTGGGATCGCTCGGCAGCCAGCTGCTCTACGACGAGGAGGTCCCGCGCGAGGGCGCCCGCATCACGCGGCAGCGCCGGATGGCGCGGTGGATGGACGGGTCGACGTGGCTGTGGACCTCGTTCCGAAACCAGGTCGGCCAGGGCGAGGGCTCGAGCCAGCTGAAGTTCGACCAGCTGATCGAGCCGGGGGAGCCGCGATAGGGCGATTTACTCGCGGGTTCGCGGGTTCGCGGGTTCGCGGGTTCGCGGGTTCGCGGGTTCGGTGGTTCGGTTCGATGGCGCGTCAGCGCATCCCGTCTTTACTTTCGAACCGGCATCAGGACCCCGACCGCCTTGCCGTCGACAAGGATCACCACCGGCTGCAGTTCGCCGCCCATTCGGAAACGGGCCGATTGAAGTGGCAGGATTCGGCGGAGGTAGTCGATGTACGTGGCGTTCAGCGGAATGCCGCTCGGGGTGGTGTAGGTCCGGCCGTTTCCGGGCGCCTTGAGATCGCTGAAACGGTATTCGTCCTTGAGCGGGGAACTCCTTCTCCGGCAACGTCGGAAGCTTCGCGAGCGCCGCGTCGATGGCGATGCCACCGTCGGTGACCAACCTGCGGCCATCGCTCAGGCGAACGACGCCTTGCCAGATCGGATCGCCGCTCGTGCCAGGAGCCGTTGGTTTCATTCGAGACTGCGCCGGCACGGGCTGACTGGCTACCGTGAGGATGGCCACCAGCGTCGTCGCAACGATTGAGGATTGCACGCCGTCAGTATAGGTGAGGGCAGCGCGCTGTCACTGATTCCGACGCGTCTCGTGCTGTCCGACGATCTGCTCGAGCCGCTCCCGCTCTTCGGTGGAGATGGTCAGGTCGCTAACATCGTTGATGCGCTCGATGACGAGGTAATACTCCGCGTCCATCCTGCACGTACCGCGTTTCAAGACTTTCGAGACGGTTTGCCAGACTCGTTCGCGCATCGCCGTCAGGGTGGGCAGACTCGAGGTGGCCATCCTGTCGTGGACTGTCCGTACCTGCTGTGGAGTGAGAACGCGCGACATCTCCAGGACGTCCTGCAAGCCTAGGCGAAGGGCCGCGCGCGCAGACCTGAACCCGGAGCGCTCGGCTCTCGCGACCCCTTCCTCGAATGCCTTGGCGAGTTTCACTTGTGGAGTGGGGACTTCCCTCAAAACGATGAACTGGTTTACCACCTGCACATCACCACTGACACATTGTGGATGCCGCCAGATGAGGGGGAAATGGAGCGGGATGTGTGCGGTAATTTTCGTACAGGTTAGGACCCGCGGCGACTTCGAGATCGCTTCTTTCGGGCCGGACTTCTACGAGGAGCACTGATCGATTGTTTTTGCACCGTCAGCACTCGTCGCAATCCCAGGGTGAATCGTTCCATTGTGCCCTCCGGGTTATCGGCGAGCACGTCCGGGACGCTTTCCTCGTCGGAGTTGCGGGAATCTTTTTTCAGCACGTTTGCGGCTCCTCCTTGCCGGTGAGCGCAATGTAGGTGAGGCGCTTGTTGGTGATGCCCTTGAGGCTGAGGACGAAACGCTGTGCGTCTCCAGTGCGTTCTTAGCGGTTTTTAACTACCTTCAAACGAACCTGCGAACGCTTGCGATTGTGGCGCTCCAACAGACCCATAACGGCGAGTAACCAGCCTGAACTCAACTCGGCCCGGACCGAGTTCGCAAATCGGCCAATCAAGGCTGGATTAGAAAACACTTGACAGGCTTTTCGAAGACCTAGTCGATTGATCGCGTCTTCTTCGCCAGTTGCGCGAACTAGACGCCTGGCGCCTCCACACGAACACTTCTCCATCGCATCCAGCGTTCGGCCTTTCCATACCTGCGAACGTCGCAACGGCCGGCGCTCACGCGGTATGGAAACGGCGATGCTACAAAGGAGCATGACGAACGAGCTCACGAGAAACGCACGCCTCTCTGATGTCGAACTGCTGGAAGAAGTTAAACGACTGACGGTAGCGGAGCGGGAGGCTACAGCCGGTCTGATTGCGGCACTCGGCGAGCTCGATGCCCGCCGGCTCTACTTAGGCGAGGGCTGCTCTTCGCTGTTTGCCTACTGTACTCAGGTCCTCCACTTGTCGGAACACGCCGCCTACCTTCGTATCGAGGCTGCGCGTGCCGCACGGAAGTGGCCGGCCATCCTGCGGCTGCTCGCCGAGGGCGCACTGCACCTGACCGCGATCAGCCTGCTTGCGCCGCATCTCACCGAGAGCAATCACAGCAGCGTGCTCGTGGTCGCGCGGCACAAGAGCAAGCGCGAGCTCGAGGAGATGGTGGCGGCGCTGCGGCCGCAGCCGGCCGTGCCTTCATCAGTGCGAAGACTGCCGGCGCCGAAACCATCCACGCCGGCAGCGAGGAGTCCGCGTGTACCTGAGCGCGTCGAAACGTGCCCGCCGGCAACTGCAGCCGTCAGCGGACCGGTTCGCGAAACTCGCCCACCAGCCCCCGAAGTCAAGCCACTCGCACCCGAGCGGTACAAGGTCCAGTTCACCGTCTCCGGAGAGACGCACGCGAAGCTGCGCGAAGCCCAGGAGCTGCTGCGGCATTCCATCCCGGACGGCGACGTGGCCGCGATTTTCGAGCGCGCGTTAACGGTACTCGTCACACAACTGCGTAAAACGAGGCACGCGCTCGTCAAGCGTCCGCGAGTAACGTCGACGCGCACCGGCGTCGGCCGACACATCCCGGCGTCCGTCAAGCGCGAAGTCTGGCAGCGCGACCAGGGGCGGTGCGCGTTCGTGGGCTCGATCGGCCGCTGCACGGAGCGCGGCTTCCTCGAATATCACCATCGCATCCCGTTCTCGGACGGCGGCGCATCGAGTCCAGACAATCTCGAGTTACGGTGCCGGGCGCACAATGCATTCGAGGCGGAACGCTGGTTTGGAGTGCGGGAAGAAGACCTGGTGCGGGAGGCGCGGGCGGCGTTCGATTGACAACCAGGGCTCTTTCGCTCGGCCTGGAACGGCGTAATATCCTGCTCACGATGAACCGGATGACTGCTCGCGCGCTCTCGTTTGCTGCCGCGACCATGCCACTCGCCTTCGCGTCGATCCGGGCCATCCGGACTAGCTGGGATTTCCGGTACTTCATGATCGCGGCCGCTGGACTGATCGGCGCGGCGGCGACGCTCGCAATCGGGCGTGGATATGCCCACAGCAGCAACACCTTCGCGATGACACTTGTGGCGCTCGTGGCTGCAGCTCTTCTCTCAGTGCTGGCAGCGATCGCGATTGGAACCAGGCTTGGCCTCGGCTTACTCGTCGTCGCGGCCTCGTTCGCGGCCTGTTTTGCTGCAGCCGTGTTCTTCCACCTGCACGCGGGCGTCGGAAACCCGGTTGAATGAAAGAGTGCCGTCGGGCTCACGAACATTGAGGCACTGCGCATTGATCTCGTCGGAGCGCTGAGGTCCACATATCGATCCTGATCGCAGACATGGCGGGCGTTGTTCAGACGCGACGGCACGCGCGGCGGGCCTCGACCACCGGGTTGCGATGCTACGGCTGGCTTGGTCCGGTCAGCCTCGAGCCTCTGGGCGCCCTGCTCTTCAGCTCGTCATCGATGACGCGCTGGAACGCTTCGAACGGCTGCGCGCCGGGAAGGAAACGCCCGTTGATGAAGAATGCCGGTGTCGCAGAAACGCCGAGCGTTTCACCGGAGCTCAGATTGCCGGCGACTACGGTGGCTGCCCGTGCGTCCTTCGTGCATGCGGTGAAACGCGTCATGTCGAGACCGAGGTCGGCCCCATACTGCGTCAGGTCCCTGTCTTCGAGCCGACTGCTGTTCGCAAACAGCCGGTCGTGATACTCCCAGAAACGGCCCTGGTCGTGGGCGCATTGTGCCGCGATATCGGCGGCGCTGGCCCGCGGGTGGATCGAGTTGAGGGGAAAGTCCCGGAACACGATCCGGATCCGATCGCCGTTCGTCTGCTGGACTTTCTTCACCGTTGGACCGACTCTCGCACAGAAAGGACACTGGAAATCGGAGTACATAACGATCTGGACGGGCGCATCCGTGCGGCCCGCCGATGGCTCGTCGCCCGCGACGCTGATCGCCTCGCGCGGCGGCGTGAGCAGGACCGCGACACTCGTCGCGGCGCGGAGCCTGGCGACGTAGCGGGCCTTGGCCTCGTCGCGCCGCTGCTGCTCCAGCGCCTCGCGAATCTTCGCGGCAATCTGCTCGAGTGAGGCGCCGCCGACCCGCGTGTGGTTCGCCTCGTACCAGTCGGCGACGTCGCGTTCCGTCACGGCCACCAGGGTGCGAGCCACCTCGCGTTCGACCAGCGCAGCAGCACTCAGGCCGGCCGCGGCCGCGTCGGCCTGAATCAGGCGATCGGCAATGAGGGTCTCGACGGCGTTCTTGCGCGCCTCGTAGATGGCATCGCGCAGGCGCAGCCCCCGGAAGCGTCCCGAGTCCTGGACCATCGCCACCCGATCGACGTCGGCGAGCGTGATCGCATGGTCGCCGACGCGGGCAGCCACACCGGAATCCGCGGCGCGCTCGGCCGCGACCGGGGTGAGGAGTGAAAGGGTCAGCGTGGCAATCAACAAGCTTGCTGGCGCATGGTGTCTGGACATGGCGGGTCCTCCGAAGAAAAACGGACGAACGCGCCGCCGCGTCCGTCCGGCAGGATTTCACTGCTGCGACTGGCTGCAGATGTTACTGATGAACGACTGGCACGCGGCGATCTGCGGCGCGGTGAGCGGAGACTTCGACACGATCGGGCTGCTTCCTCCGGTCCACCCCGTGCAGTACGAGCCTTCGACGGCGTAGTTCACGAGATTCAGCCGTACGGCATCCGATCCAAAGTGCACTTGTGATTCGCTCCCCCCGGCCGAGCAATAGGTGACCGAGAGGTTCGCATCAGCCGCAAACTGCTGCACCTGGCCCCATCCCGCCGCACACGGACACAGGCACGGCGGCGCCTGCCCCGTCAAACGCAGGAAGTTGCTGTAAACCTTGTTGCACGCCGTCGCTGACGCCGCCGGGGCCGCGCTGTCGCAGTCCATGGCTTCGCAGTACGACGTACACAGGCCGTAGGCAGCACCTGTCTGGCCATTACACGCCGTCTCCTGGGCAGGCGTCTGGCTGTCCGGCGTCTGGGCCGCTGCCGGCAGCGGAATCGCTGCCAGGGCGGTAAACGCGAGGATGCCAAGCACCCGCGAGCTCACACCTTTGAGCATGGGACCTCCTTGTTGTGTCAGATCGGACCGCATTGGGCCCTACATCTGGATCTGCGCAAAAACCGGCGTGCACCTATCACGTGGGCAAAGGCGGCGCCGCGAGAGGATCGAAGGTGGGTCGTCTACCGATACGGCTGCAGGAGATTGATGTCGCTGCGCTGCTGGTCGATCTGGGTATAGAGGACGCGGCGGTCGTCGGGCGACACGGCCAGCCCGCCCGCGGCGAGCGCCGGAGGGGCCTGGAGTGAGGTGAGAGTCTCGATGCGCCTGGTGGAAGCGTCGTAAGACTGAAGCAGGAATCGCGGGCTGTGCCCGGCACCATCGGGAGATTGGCGTTCGAGGTAGATAATGCCGTTCCGCGTGGGACGCCAGAAGGCGAACTGGACGACCGTCCGTGCCTGCCCCAGTTGATCGACCAGCGCGGGTTCCTCAGAGCCTCCCCGGACCGGCCTTCGCCAGAGCGAAGTGTTCACGCGCTCGCGCCCGTACACCAGGAACCGGCCATCGAGCGAGAACTGCGCACCGAATGCGCCGGTTGTTGTGACCTGTTCCTCCGAACCGCCATCGGGCCGCACCCGCCACGTTTGCGGCGGTCCCGTGCGTCGTGACGTGAAGTAAATCCACTCCCCGTCGGGGGACCAGACGGGAACCACGTCAGCGCCGGGATCCGTCGTGAGCCGCCTCGGCGCTCCACCCGACACCGCGATGAGATAGACGTCGGCGTTGCCCCGAACGCGGGCATCGAACGCGACGTACGCGCCGCCGGGCGACAGCCGTGGTGACCCCACGGTGCTCGCCGGAACCCGGGAGAAGTCGGTGATCTGACGGGCCGCGACGCTGTCGGCGGACCCGATGAAGATCTCGTCGCGACCCGTACGGTTGGAGACGAAGACGAGCTGGCTCCCGTCACGCGAAAAATCCGGACTGCCATCGAGCCAGGATGAGGCGCTGACGCCGGGGCGTGGGGGCCCGGCTGCTGCACCTGTCGGGGCGATGGGCACCTCCCACATGTTCGTGTCTTCAAGCGATGCCACGAACGCGAGCCGATCGCCACGCCGCGGCACCGTGGGCATGGTCGATCCCGGACCGGTATCCGGCAAGGCTGCCGGGCTCCCGCCGCCTGCGGGCACACGCCACAAGCGTCCCGCGCCCAGGCGGGCCGACGAAAAAATCAACGACTGGCCGTCCTGGGTCCAGACAGGACCTTCCAGAAGCCGATCGTCGAACGTGATCCGCCTGGCGTTGGCGCCCGACGCGTCGGCGACCCAGATGTCGGAGACCGCCGTGGTTGGAATCCGCTGAAACGCCAAACGGGTCCCGTCCGGCGAAAACGCCGGCGCGATGTCGATGGAGCCCCTGGGCGGCGCCGTCAGCGGGCGCCGAACGCCGCCGTGCAAGGGCAGCAGGATGAGCCCCGCGCCGGCGGCACCGGGAGGGGCCGGCCTGCCGGCCGCGATGAACTGTCCATCGGCAGAAAAGGAGATGCGTGGATCGGCCACTGTCCCGACTTCGCGTTCCTCACCTCCCCCCGACGAGACGACAAAAACGCGGGTGCGATCGCGGACGAACGCGAGAAGGCTCCCATCGGGCGAGAACGCCGGAAATTGATCGACCGCCGGGTTGGTGGTGAGCCGCACAGGCTCTCCGGCGATCGCTCTCACATAGACGTCCACGTTGTCCCGCGACGGTCCATCCCACGAGAAGGCCACCCGTTCGCCGTCAGGTGAGAAGGCGGGCGTTCCCTCCATGCCAGCGAAGCTCGTGAATGGCACGACCATCGGCGGCGCCTGAGTCTTAGGCCGAAACTGCCAGACGCCTGCGACCGTCGCGGCGAGCGCGGCCCCCGCGGCGGCGACGCGCAGCGTGGTTGGCCGCGCGCGGCCGGGGGGTACTGGCGCACCCCTCGGATCTTCATGGCGTCCAAGGGCTTCCAAGTCCAGCGCCAGTTCACTGCCCGACTGATAACGCTCCTGTGGAGACTTCGCGAGCGCACGCGCCACGACCCGGTCGAACGCCGGCGTCAGCGCCGGTCGTACCGACGAGGGGGGCGCCGGGTCGGCATGCAGGATCGCGTCGAAGGTCGCGGTCACGCTCGACTTCCTGAACGGCAGCACACCGGTCGCAAGCTGATACAGCAGCACGCCGACCGCGAACAGATCGGTACGGTGATCCACGGGCTGCCCGAGGGCCTGCTCCGGGCTCATATAGTCAACAGTTCCCATCACCAGGCCCGGTGTGGTGACGGTGCGCGAGGACACCTGGTCCAGATCGTTGGGGCCGGCGGGACTGTCCTGCGCCAGCTTGGCCAGGCCGAAATCGAGGACCCTGACCGCGCCCTGTGGCGTGAACATCACGTTGGCGGCCTTGATGTCACGGTGCGTAATCCCGGCAGCGTGAGCGGCCCCGAGCGCCGCGACAACCTGCAGGGTCACGGAGAGCACCGTGTCGAAGACCAGAGGCCCGTCGCGCAGGAGCACATCGAGCGTCCGCCCCTCGACATGCTCCATGGCGATGAAGGGCATGCCGTCGGCCTCTCCGAGCTCGTAGATCGCCGCGACATTCGGATGCGTCAGTGTCGAAGCGGCGCGGGCTTCCAGGCGGAAGCGTTCGAGGCGGCGCGGATCCCCGGCGAGTTCCCCCGGCAGAATCTTGATGGCGACCTGCCGGCCGAGCACTCGATCCCTGGCCAGATAGACCTGACCCATCCCGCCCGCTCCGATCCGGTCGATGATCTCGTAGTGGGACAGTGACCGGCCGATGAGAGCCCTGGACAGGCGGGCGGCGTCGGCCGCTGTTCCTGGACCCGCGCCGCTGCGACTATCCCAGCCCATTGCTCGAATGAGTTTTCTGCGGAGGGGGAGTCGGATCGCAGGAGCGATTCGACTTCGGCGAGCAGGGTGGCGTCGGTGCCGCACGCTTGTTGCAGGAACGGTTCGCGTTCCTCCGGCGGGCGTTCCAGGGCTGCGTGGAAGAGGACGTCTACTCTCGCCCAGCGGTCGGCGGTCGCCCCGCGATCGTCGGGAGGGAGAGATGCCGGCATCAGTCGCGTAATTCCCGTTTCAGCCACGCGCGAGCCAACCGCCAGTCCCGCATGACCGTGATCGCGGAGACGCCGAGGACATCCGCGGTCTCTTCAACCGTGGCGCCGGCAAACAGGCGGAGGGTCGCGACCCGCGCTTTCCGTTCGTCGGACCGAGCGAGACGTGTCAGTGCGGCATCGATGTCGACGATCCCGTCGAACCGGACGGCGCTCGGTTCCAGCACGTCCGAGAGCGAGACGCGGCAGAAGTCTCCACCGCGCTTCTCGGCGTGTCGCCGCCGCGCATAGTCAACCAGAATGAACCGCATGATCTGCGCGGCAACCGCAAAGAAATGCCCACGGTCCCGCCAGTGCATCCCGCGCTCGCCCTCGAAACGGAGCCAGGCCTCGTTGACCAGTGCCGTTGGCTGCAACGTGTGATCACCGCGCTCGCCGCGCAGACTGCGCCGCGCGATGCGGCGCAATTCACCTTCGACCAGCGGCAGGAGGGTGTCGAAGGCGTCCCGATCGCCGTCGCTCCAGCGTGCGAGGTACGCCGTGATCGCGCGAGCGGCCGCGGGTTTGGAATCCGACATGGTCCGGGAATGGCGCATTCTAGCACTCGCAGCCCTGCCGCAGGGGCATCGTCGCGGCGAGGCCATTCAATCGGGAGGCTGAGTGCGGCCAAAAACGCAACGAGGTCACGGGAAACCGGTGACCTCGAATTGCAGATAGCGATGGTTGCGGGGGCTCGCAACCGTCGGTACTTGCAGCACTGGTCTGCGGCGGCGTGAGTGTGAGCTGGTTCTGATTCGCAGACGAGGAGTAAGCGCACGAACCTCTCACCCACTGCTCTTCAATATCCACCCCGCAAAGAATTCACAATTCGGTCGGTGATCACTTGTTATCGGCCCGCGGACCTCAAGAAACGCCGCGCCGCCTGCAGCTCGGGGCGGTCGGGATCGGCGCTCTTCCACATTTCAATCAGCCGCGTGTATTGTTCTCTGGCTGCGGCTGTGTCCCCCATCGCCTCGGCCGCCCGTGCGATGCCGAAGATCGCCTTGGGCCGGCCCGGCGTGCGTCGCAGCGTCTCCTCGAAGTGCTTGCGCGCCTCCGCGGGCCTGCCCATGTCCATCAGCATCGATCCATAGAGCTCATGCGCGGGAATGATCGGGTACGGCGGCTGCGAGAGGCTGTCGATTGAATCTTCGATCGCCACGGCGGCATCCATCTCCCTTACCGCTCCCGCTGCGTCGCCGGCCGCGTGTGCGGCCGCCGCCGCCGCTTCTCTGGCCTGCATGGTCAGGATCTGCTGCACAAACGGATGCTGCCCTGGGACGCGCGCGCGCTCCATCATTTCGGCGGCTTTGGTCTTCGCCGTCGCCGCGTCGTTCCGCTTGGCCGCCGCCATCGCCTCGAGATGGAGCTTCATCACCACGAAATCGCTTGATGGCGCAACCAGCGGCAGGGCCGGCACCTCGCTCCACGATTCCGATTCCACGATGAAGCGGGCGAGGGTGTCGAAGTAACCGTAGAGCACGCGATCGGGCAGCGCGAAGATCGTCCGACCACGCACGTGGCGAGCCTGAAGGTCCTGAGAGTCGGGAGCGGTGTTGCGGTTCGGAGTCGCTGCGTACTCTGCCGCGAACAGATCGACGGCCCTCTTCGCATCTTTGTAGCGGCCGAGCTGAAGGTAGTTATAGGACAGGTAGTTAAGTGAATGGAAGTCGCGCAGCGCACCAGGCTCTCCCGCCAGTTTCACATCCTCGCTTGAAATCCGCCACGCGTTCTCATTGGTCGTCGCTGCCTCGTCCCAGTACCCGAGGCGCGTGAAGATGTGCGAGGGCATGTGATACGCGTGTGGCACTGCGGCGGCCGTCTTGGCGTACGCACGCGCAACGCCTACACCAGTTTCGGCATGAACCGGATCGTCGTAGGCGTGAATGAGGTAATGCAGCACTCCGGGATGCTGTTTGTCGCGACCGTAGACCGATTCGAAGAGGGCAATCGCACGGCCCTGCATCTCGAAACCTTTCGTCCCTTCCCTGATGGTGCCGATGATCGAGAGGCCATAGAACAACGTGGTCTCGTCGTCCGGATACTTCGCCTGCGTGGCGACCATCTGGTCGCGGTAGGCCTCATCACGTGACTGCTTCGTCCCCGCACCGCCATCCTTGTAGAGCGCGGCGACCGCCCGAAGGTACATGTGCTCGCGATCGTTTTGCGACTGAGCTCTGAGTCCCTTCTGCACATGCGCCCATGCAGCCGCCGTGTCCTCCGGCGACGGCGCATCCCAGAGCGGGTGGTTGTAGGTCATGGCCGCGCCCCAGTAAGCCATGGCACACTCGGGATCCGCTTTCTGGATCTCCTGAAACAGCGTGAGGGCCCGCGCGTACCAGAAGTTGTGGAGAACAGCCAGCGCACGATCGAATCGGGCCTGCACCGCTGGAGCGCACGATGTCTCCATGTGTGCGGTCCCAACACCTTCGGAGCCGTGCCCGTGCTGTGCGAGCAGCCCGGTGACGCCAAGCGACACCATCACAGTGGCCGATATGCACCGACGGATGTCGTGACGCAACCCACAACGGGAATATCGATCGATGGATGTCATAACCGCTCCCATTCTCGAGAAAAGTGGATAGAGCGTCGTCATCGGATGGGTTGGGCCGCGTTATTGAGAACGTAGTCGGCGATCCGGGCGCCCGCCCTCGCTGTTGCATTGCTCGAGATCCGGCAGTTGCGTGTCAACGCGCTTCCCGCGCCGCCGACGGTGCGGGATCGCGCTTGGCGTGTGGTTGCACTGGCGCCTCGCTCAAACCGAGCGACCACCTGATCGCCTCGAACATCATGGTCTGCACGTTCCGGATGTCCCACGCCTCGGTGTTGTGTGACAGCGAGCTGTAGACGACGCGGCCTTGCCCGTAGGTCTTGGTCCAGACCAGCGGGAAGTCTCCGTCGGCCGGCAGCGATGCCTTCGCCGCGCTCGAGGGATCGAACCGAAGCAGCACGTCCACCTTGTCCCGCGACAGGCCCTTTGCGAGATAGAACTCGTCGTTGTAGTCGGCGACGCTTCCCCAATGCCGGACGATGGGGTGCGTTGGCTGTTCGCTGATCATGCGGCCCGGTCCCGTATACAGGTGACCGCCGTAGGCGGCGCCGAGCATCTCGCCGAACTCGGGCCACGATTCGAACGCGGTCAGCCCCGTGTGCGCGGCGACGAATCCCTTGCCGCCGCGAACGAAGGCGAGCAGTTCCGTTTTCTGCTGGTCGTCGAGCGGGACCTCACGGTGTCCGAGGAAGAAGATCCCGTCGACATTGCTCAGGCTCGGGCCGCCGCTTGCGGGGGTGCCGTCGGTTTTCCGCGCCTGATTGAAGATGATGTGGGAATCCGTCCGGATGTACGTGTCCCAGAGCCCTGATTCGTATCCGAGACGCTCGACGACGGCCAGTGCGTGGGAGGTGAAGGCATGCTGGGCCTGGCCGTTGCGGGTATCGGCCCACGCGAGAAGAGCTTTCCTGACCCGCGGCTCTGCCCCTCGTCCGCCTGCCCGGCCCTGCCGGCTGGCCGCATCGGGGAAGCTGAGCGCAACCAGGAGCATGAGGCCGGCGACGACGACCCTCATCGCTTCGCCGTCTTTTCTTCACGAACGATCTCGACCAGCGCCCGCAGCGCGGCGGTGTAGGAGCGCCAGCCGAGACCCATCACGGCTCCACGCGCCGCCGGAGTCAGGATCGAGCGCTGATGGATCTCGTCGCGCGTCGCGAGGTTCGAGATGTGGACTTCGATCACCGGGAACGGCATCGCTTTCATCGCGTCGTGAATCGAGACGCTGCTGAACGTCAGGCCCGCACCATTGATCAGCGCGCCATCGACCGCGTCGATGTTCTCGTGAAAGGCATCGACGATAGCCCCCTCGGAGTTCGACTGCATCGTCACGAGATCGACGTTGATCTCTTTGGCCAGCTCGGCGAGGCGACCATTGATTTGGTCGAGAGTGGTTGTGCCGTAGATCTGCGGTTCACGACGGCCGAGGAGGTTGAGATTAGGGCCGTGGATCACCAGCACCTTCAACCGGACTGATCCCTGAACTGCCGACCCGAGTGCTGAGGGCGTGGCTGAAAGGCTCGCCAGCGTGGCAAGCGCGACGACGATTCCCCAGATTCGAATCGGCACACGTATCAGTCGCGGCGTGGTCATGGACGCGAACCTTAGCACTAAACTTCCGTCACCGGTGCGGTTGCCCGATGGAGGGGTCGACCTGGCTATGAACGACGTCGTCAGTGCCTGTCGAGGAGTGGCTATCGAGGCGGCGCCGGTCCAAGCTGATTGAGTACCTTGCCGTCCGCGTCGAGAAACGAGATGGTCGGCGTGCCGTCCGAAGTCACCTGGAGCACGATCCTCTTCCGTCCGTTGCGATCCATCAGCGATACGCTCGCGGTGCCTTCCTTGTCGGGACCGATCACGATCCGCCGGCGATTGCCCGTCGAATCCGTGTCGGAGAGCGTCAGCCCGACGATGTGGTTCTTCGAGTCGCTGACGCCGGCGAGCTGAACGAACTGTGACGTCGCGCCGTAGCGATCGAACGAGAGGCTCACGCCGGAATCGACGACGTCGCCGTTCGCGGCACGGTGTCCTCCGAAGACGAGGCCGCCGTTCTCGGTCCCTTCGTCGTTATAGAACAGCATGCCGGCGTACGGCCGATCCACTCGCGGATTCTCTTTGCCTCGCACGATGACACCCGGCAGGCGGGCGTGGTTGGAAATCACCATGCGCAGGGTGCCGTCGGGCTCACGAACGTTGAGGCGGTGCACGTCGATCTCGTCGTAGTGCTGAATTCTCGCGGCCGCGGATCCAGCAAACGTAAACGCCGCGAGCACCGTGGTCAGAACGGTTGAATAGACAGCCAGGATCCTGGTCAGCATCGGATTGCTCCTGCGTGGTGGCAGCGATCTCGAACCAGATCGGCATACGAGGCTCGGATCCGATCCGTTGCGTGGGATCATCTGGACTGTCTGGACCGTGACCGCTGAGGGCGCAGCGTTTGAGAGACACCAGGGTAATTGTCGGCATGAAGAAGTGATGCGAAAACTCGTCTACTACGTCGCGTGCAGCCTCGACGGGTTCATCGCACGCGAAGACGGTTCCTTTGATTTCGCGCTGCCGGATGGCGAGCACCTGCAGGACCTGGCGCGACGGTTCCCGGAGACGTTTCCCGGACACCTTCGCGGCGCGCTTGGCATCAGCGCGCCCAATCAGCGCTTCGACACCGTGCTGATGGGCCGGGCGACGTACGAAGTTGGACTGAAGCTGGGGATCACGAGTCCGTACCCTCATCTGAAGCAATACCTGTTTTCGCGGACGATTGCGGACTCACCGGATCCGGGGGTCGAACTGCTCCGTGACGATCCGGCGGCAACGGTCAGACGCCTCAAGCAGCAATCTGGCAAAGACATCTGGCACTGCGGCGGTGCCAGGCTGGCGGCCGCAGTCTTCAGCGAGATCGACGAACTGATCCTCAAATTCAACCCCGTCGTCCTTGGCGCCGGTATTCCGCTCGTTGCCGGCAGGCATGAGGCGAGCCTGGAGCTGGTGGACAGTCACACCTACGCGAACGGGTTCATGGTAGTGCGCTACGGGGTCGGTCGGTCCGGGGGACATTGAGCGCGTAGCGGGACCAATCACATCACGCTGGACAACGTCATAGAGGACGCGAATCTACTTCTTCCGCTTCACCCCCTCCGCCCAGTTCAGGACGACATTCAGCTGCGTCGGCCCGGCATTGGGATCGACTTCGACCATGACGAAGCCGGCGCCATCCTTCGAGAGGGCATAGCTCGTGTACGACGGGTGGAGCGGACTGAGAGGACTGCCGCCCGGCTCGATCCATGGACCGCCGGCGATTCTGCCGCCTGAGTCCCCTCTCCGCGGGCCGCCTGTCGTCTTCAGCCGCACATTCTCGATCTTCCATATGACAGCAGAAACGCGGCCGGAACGTGGCGGCCGAACCAGGAGAAGGGCAATGAAGAATCTGACTGGATGGTTGAGCGTTGTTCTCGGACTGGGGCTCGTGGTGTTTGCCGGCACCGGCGCCGAATCCGCGGCGAGAACGAGGGATATTTGTATCCGCAGCCCGACCGGGGGCGGATCGTTCAACACATTCGTTCTTCGTGACGTGCCGCCCGTCACCCGTGGCGGCGCGATTCCCGTGCAGGGACTTTTTTTCACGGGAGCGCAGAAAATCGAGCCTGTTCACGGCAGTGCGGCCATGGGGTCAGATGGAACGGTCCTCCTCGGAATGTTCGTCCACTCAACGGCGCAGTCGATAAACGACTTCACCGTGGCAGGGGTCACCGACGAGAACTTCGTGGGCACGCTGAACTACGACAACGACGGCGATTTCAGGCCAAACGGGACGCTGGCCATGGAAGCAGTGCCCTGCTCGGCCATCCCGATTCCCTGAGGCGCGGGGTTCGGGATCCTCCGGGCCCCTCCCCGGGGCCTGCAGACGCGTGATGCGATTGTGATGCGGCAGCGATAAAGTGGTGGTATCTGACCACCATCGCGAGCATCACATGACCATCACCGTCCTGCTTCTCGCCCTGTTAATCGGCATCATCGCCGGCCTCCGCGCCATGACGGCGCCGGCGGCCGTCAGCTGGGCGGCGCGCCTGGGCTGGCTGAACCTCGCGCCAACCAGCCTCGCGTTCCTCGGGTATGCCTTCACGCCCTGGATCTTCACCGCGCTCGCGCTCGTGGAACTGGTCACCGACCAGTTGCCGACGACACCGAGCCGGACGGTGCCCGTGCAGTTCGGCACGCGGATTCTCACCGGGGGGCTCTCGGGCGGAGCCATCGGTGCGGCGCACGGGCAGCTCGTGCTCGGAGTCGTTGGCGGCGTAGTCGGCGCGGTGATTGGGACGCTGGGCGGCCGGGCCGTGCGCGGGCGGCTGGCTGCGTCGTTCGGCCAGGATCGGCCGGCGGCCCTGATCGAAGATGCCGTGGCGATCGGCGGCGCCTTCCTCATAATGTCCGCACTGCCATGACTCGCTTCGACGCCATCATCATCGGGGCCGGCCAGGCCGGGCCTGCCCTCGCCGGCCGGCTCACTCGCGCGGGAATGAAGATCGCCTTTATCGAGCGGAAGCTCTTCGGCGGCACGTGCGTCAACACCGGCTGCATGCCGACCAAGACGCTCGTCGCCAGCGCCTACGCCGCGCATCTCGCACGACGTGCCGGCGACTACGGGATCGTATTGAACGGCGACGTGCGGATCGACATGCCGAAGGTCAAGGCGCGCGCCGATGCGGTTTCTGCCAACTCCCGCAACGGCCTCGAAAAGTGGCTGCGAGGGATGGACGGCTGCACGGTGATCCAGGGGCACGCCCGGTTCGAAGGGCCCGACACTATCCGGGTCGGCGACGAGCAGCTGACCGCCCCGCGGGTCTTCATCAATGTCGGAGGCCGGGCGCTGGTTCCCGACATGCGCGGCGTGCACGACGTGCCGTTTCTCACGAACACGACACTGCTGGCGCTCGACCAGGTCCCGAAGCATCTGGTCGTCGTGGGCGGCAGCTACGTCGGCCTGGAGTTCGCGCAGATATTCCGGCGCTTCGGGGCCGAAGTGACCATCGTCGAGAAGGCGCCGCGACTGATCGCCCGGGAAGACGACGACATATCGGAAAGCATCAGGCAGATCTTCGAGAACGAAGGCATACGCGTGCGTACGAAGGCCGAGTGCATCGGCCTGGCGCCACACGCCGAGGGCGTCGCGGTCACCGTCGATTGCGCCCAGGGTCCGCCCGAGGCCGTCGGATCACACGTGCTGCTTGCCGTAGGCCGGCGCCCGAACACCGACGACCTCGACCTCGATCGCGCGGGCGTTGCAGTCGACGAACGCGGATACATCAAGGTCGACGACGGTCTCGCGACCAGTGTGCCAGGCATCTGGGCACTGGGCGACTGCAACGGCAAGGGCGCGTTCACGCATACCGCATACAACGACTTCGAGATCGTCGCGGCGAACCTGCTCGATGGCGAGCACCGGAAGGTCAGCGCGCGCCTTCCGGCGTACGCGCTCTATACCGATCCCCCCCTCGGTCGCGTCGGGATGACGGACGCTCAGGCTCGCGCGACCGGCCGGCCCTTGCTGACGAGCACACGGCCCATGACCCGCGTGGGCCGGGCGGTCGAGAAGGCCGAGACGCAGGGCTTCATGAAGGTCGTCGCGGACGCGGAAACGCGAAAGATCCTGGGCGCAGCCATCCTCGGCACAGGCGGAGACGAAGCCATCCACGGCGTCGTCGACATCATGAATGCGGATGTTCCGCTGGACGCGCTCCGGTGGGCAGTGCCGATCCATCCGACAGTGTCCGAGCTGCTGCCCACGCTGCTCGTCGATCTGAAGCCGGCCGGATCCTGAGGCCTCGGCCAGATTTCGTTGACAAACGGCTGAGCTTGGGACCACTATCGCGCCTTCGCTGCACGGAGGTGCGCATATGCATATAAGGATGTCCAAGCAAACTCTCTTCCTTTTTGTCGGGATCGTGGTGGCTCTCGTCTCTGGAACCAGTGCCCAGGCACCCAAGGGGCTCGAAGGTACGTGGAAACTGAACGTCGAGAAGTCCAAGTTCAGCCCGGGCCCGCCTCCCAAGAGCATGACCGTCACCTATTCGGCCGCCGGCGCCGACGGAACGAAGGTCGTCGTCGACATCACGCCGGCGACGGGGGCGGCCCAGCACTGGGAGATGACCGTGACTTACGACGGCAAGGAGTCCCCGATCAAAGGGAATCCCAATGCCGACACGGTCTCGGCGAAGCCGAGCAAAGGCCTGACCAGTGAGAGCACGTTCAAGAAGGGAGGAAAGGTGACCGCCACCAATCACCGAGCCCTCTCCGCCGATGGTAAAACCCTGACCGTCACCAGCAAGGGCGTGACCGAAGACGGCAAGCCGCGGAACGACGTTCAGGTGTTGGAGAAGTAGGTCAGAGGGGACCCATGAGGGACTTCTCTCTCGTTTTCGGCATTACCCGTCGAAAGCGATTTTCGAGGAGTCTCTCATGGAACGCCTTACGACCCCTGCCGGGATAACCGTCTCTTACGACCGCGGCGGGAGCGGCCCGCCGCTGGTCCTGGCGCATGGCGCCTTCAGCGATCACCACACCAACTGGGAATTCGTGAAGCCGGCGCTCCAGAAGGACTTCACGGTCTACGCCATCGCCCGCCGCGGCCGCGGTGAGACGGACACCACGGAGGGCCACCGGCTCGAAGACGAGGTCGACGACCTGGTCGCGCTCGTCGAAAGCGTCGGCGAACCAGTATTCCTGCTCGGTCACTCCTACGGCGCACATTGCGCACTGGCCGCGGCGCACCGGCTGCCGGGCCGAGTGCGAAAACTGGTGTTGTACGAGCCCGGCCACCCGGACCGGTTCCCAAGCACGGTGCTGGCGCGGCTCGAAGAGCTGGCGAACGCCAGCGAGTGGGACGACTACGCGTTCACGTTCTTCCGTGATGCGCTGCGGGTGCCGGTGCACGAGCTCGAAGCGCTGCGTACGACGGACCTGTGGCCGCCGATCGTGGCCGACGGCCCGGCCTCGAGCCACGACATCACTGCCCTGACGAAGTACGACTTCGATGCCGGCCGATATCGAAGCCTCGACGTTCACGTGCTGCTGCAGACTGGGTCCGAAAGCCCGGGCGATCTCTACGCCACCGACGCCCTCGCAGCCGCTCTGCCCCAGGCAACCATCGGCGTGCTCCTGGGGCAGGCCCATGAGGGAATGACGACGGCGCCGGACATGTATCTGGAGGCGGTCAGAACATTCCTGCTCGAGTCGGTTCCGATCGTGGAGCGCCAGCCTGTGCGGTCCGCGGCCTTCCAGTAGCGCCAGAGTCAATCGTGAAAGCCTGATCGTCCGGGCGGCGCCGGGGATAGATTCTTCTCTTCGACCCGCCTGATCGCCTCCACTCCGGCGGCGGGTGACCGCGGACAGCCCCACCAGGTGCTCGCCCGAAAAACACCCTCACGGGTGACGGGCTGCGCGCCAGGTGGGGCGCCCCGTCCGCGGTCACCCACCGCCTACGTTCCGGCTCGATGAACGGTCGGACCGCACGTGAAGTGGGAACTGGTGTTCGGATAGAACAATCGAGCTGGAGCGTAGCCTGCGGGTGGCGCGGGACGGGGCGCCCCACTTCCACACCAGCGCGCACAATCCGCGCGCCGGGGACCCCGGGCTTGGCGCGCAGGCGACACCCGTGACAAGCGCTTTGTGCCGAGCACCAAGTGGGGCTGTCCCGCGACAGGACCCGCGCCGCGGAGCGGAGGCGATCGTGCGGCTCGAACCAAAGCAGGCATGAGAGTAGGTTTTTCTTCAGCCGAGACGGCCGATTCCAGGCTCCTGATCCCCGTATACTGCACGGCATCGTGCGCACTGCCCGTCACGTCTGCGCTGCAGGACTCGTCGGTGCGGTCGTACTGCTGCTGACCACGACGAGCGCTCGGCAACCAGCCTCTGCCCAGCGACCTCCGAACATCGTCTTCGTGCTCGCCGATGATCTCGGCGTGAACGATCTTGGAGTGTACGGGCGGAAGGAACACCGCACGCCGAACCTGGATCGTCTCGCGGCCGAAGGACTGCGCTTCACGACGGCGTACGTCGCGTCGCCGATCTGCTCGCCATCGCGGGCGGCGATCATGACCGGGCGCTTTCCGGCGCGTCTTCATCTCACCACCTTCATTCCCGGGCGGCCGGATGCGGTGTCGCAGAAGCTGCTCCATCCGCCGATGCGGCAGCAGCTGCCGCTCGAGGAAACGACGCTCGCGGAGCGCCTCCACGCCGCCGGGTATGCGACCGCGATGATCGGCAAGTGGCACCTCGGCGGCGACGGGTTCTCACCGCGCGAGCAGGGGTTCGATGTCTTCCATGCTGGTCAGGCGACGACCAAGCCGGGCGCAGACGAGGCCGGCAAGGGTGAGTACGATCTGACCCGGGAGGCCGAGCGCTTCATCGATGCGAACCGCGATCGGCCGTTCTTCCTGTACCTCGCCCACAACAATCCGCACATTCCGTTTGGTTCCGCGCGGCCCGAGCTCATCGAGGCGAACCGGGGCGCGTTCGATCCGGCGTACGCGGCGACGATACAGACGCTCGACGACAGCGTGGGGCGGCTCCTCGCGCATCTCGATTCGGCCGGACTTCGGGATCGAACGATCGTCGTCTTCACCAGCGACAACGGCGGCCTGCACGTCCCTGAGGGTCCCCACCCGCGCGTGACGCACAACACGCCGTTTCGCGCCGGCAAGGGCTACCTCTTCGAAGGCGGATTGCGCGTGCCGCTGATCGTCCGCGGTCCCGGCCTCGCCAGCCGCCGCGTGGCCGCTGCGCCCTTCGTGAACGTCGACTGGCTCCCGACGCTGCTCGAGCTAACCGGAACAGCGGTGCCGAAGGAGATCGACGGAATGAGCCAGGCGACGCTCTTGCGGACCGGCAAGGGATCCGGACAGGCGCGAATGCTGTATTGGCACCTGCCGCACTACACCAACCAGGGCAGCCGGCCGGCAGGAGCGGTCCGTGACGGCGACTGGAAGTTCGTCGAGCACTACGACGACGACCGGGTTCAGCTCTTCAACCTGGCGAACGATATCGGCGAGTCACGCAATCTCGCCTCCGCCGAGCCGGCTCGCACGGCGGCGCTGCGGGAGAAGCTCCGCGCATGGCGCAAGAGCGTCGATGCTCAAGAGAATGGGCCCAATCCGGCCGTCAATGAGAGCATGTACGACGCGCTCTACGTGGCTTTCGATCCGACGCGATTCGATCCGCTCCGGGCAGGCGACGTGGAATGGCAGAAGGTGGCGGAGTGGCGCAAACTCATGAACACCGCAGTCGCGAAGCCGTTGCAATAGCGAGAATGGAGGCCGTATGTCGGTCATCTTCAACCCGACCGCCGAAGAAACCCGTGCGCTCGAGGCCCTCATCGCCGAACTTCCACGCATCCAGGACAGGCTGGTCGAGAACCATCCGCAGCTGACCCGGCCGGATCGCGGCGCGCATCAGCAGCAGCTGGCGGGAAGCAGGGTCTTTCTCACGGTCGAGCGATCCCTTCCGCCGGCGTTGGACGGACTCGGCATCTTCGCCAACGACGGTTCGCCCGGACCGCACTTCGTCGGCATCGGCAGGATGTCCACCGGTCTCGGCTGCCCGCACGCGGAGACCGATCCGGATTTTCTCGGGCTGATGGTCGCGTTCCAGGCGAAGTCGGGCCGCCGGATCGACTTCGTCACGATCAACGATCCGACGTCGCCGACCGATACGCCGGAAGAGTTCATCGCGCTCCTCCAGGCAACAGCGGACGCGGCCGGTTCGTCGAGCCTGCTGGCGAATCAGGCAAGGCTGCTCCTGAGCCTCGGCCGTCACGCCGGCGTCAGGGCCGCGACGATCGCGGCACACGTCACGGCGCAGACGCATCGGACCGTCCGTTCGAGCAGCGCCTATCAGCAGTACTGGACCGGCATCGTCCGCGCGCGTGACACCTTCGGCAAGTTCACGTTCGTGCCCTCCGATCGATCCGCGGCGTCAGCCCAAGGACGCGGCCCGAAGCAGTTCACCGACGAATGGCGCGCCAGAACGGCCGCGGGCCCGCTGCCATTCGAGCTGCACTGGATCCCGTATCTCAACGAGCGGGAAACTCCACTCGGCGATCTGACAACCGCGTGGCGCGATCAGCACAAGGTGCTCGTCGGCACCGTGGTCTTCCCGCAGGTGGATGCCGAGACACGCGAAGCGAAGCTCATCGCGCTCCTGGCCTCCGAGCTCGGCGCCAACCCTGGCAACTGGCAGGAAGCGACCGACGTCCCAGAGGGGCAGCTTCCGTCCACCAGGTTCACCGCGGCGCGTTTCCTTGCCTACCGTCTCAGCCAGCAGCATCGACGCGCACTGCCCGAGGACAGCTATCGCTCGTTCTTCGACAAGGGCGCGATCAGCGACACGCTCGCCGCGACGCTGATCGCGCGCTACAAGGAGAAGCAGGCGGCCGGGCAGTGGGTGCCCAATCTCGGGCAGCTGTAGCCCTGAACGGGGACGAATTCCTTGCAGGAGAACAGGAGTTCAGGAGAAGACCGTCCGACTTCTCCTGAGCTCCTGACTCTCCTGCAGAAAGACTTCCGTGTTGGGGTGGTCAGGCGGAAGTCCCTGCTTCCAGCGCCAGCAGGTAGGCTTTGGCCTCGAGCCCGCCGGCGAACCCGTGCAGCTTGCCGCCGGACCCGATGACGCGATGGCACGGGGCCACGATCGCAATGGGATTCCGTCCGTTCGCCGCGCCAACGGCACGCGTGGCCGCCGGACTGCCGATCTGCTTCGCGATCTGCGCGTAGGAACGCGTCTCGCCGAAGGGAATCGTGAGGAGGGCGTTCCACACCTTCTGCTGAAAGGGTGTGCCGGCGAAGTCCAGCTTCAGGCTGAACGTCGTGCGGCGCCCGGCGAAGTACTCTGCGAGCTGCCGCTCGGCCTCGGCGAGCACCGGATGCCTGGCGTCCTCCGCGTCGATGGTGAGCCGCACCCGGTGGGGCCGGTCCGTTGCCCAGAGAACGGCGGCCAGTCCGCGGTCGCCGGCGACGAGCTTGAGCCGGCCGACCGGCGAGCTCACCCACTTATAGACGCGCTGCTCCTGTTTCTGCTGACCTGACATCGTCATGGCTTGCTCCATGTGTTCCTCGACTGTGCCTTGAAGATACGGCTCAAGCCACTGCCGCACTCGCCATTTTCGGACATCATCATGACGTCGTCATCATGTCCGAAAATGGCTGGTGTGGCCCCGGTGTCCGCGCTAAGCTGCGGTCATGCCACGCGACGAGAGACGGCTCTACAAGGCGCTTGCCGCGCGCGATCCCCGGTTCGACGGCGTCTTCTTCGTCGGCGTGACGTCGACGGGAATCTACTGCCGCCCGATCTGCCCGGTCAAAACGCCGAAGGAAGCCAATTGCCGCTTCTTCGAGAGTCCACAGGAAAGCGAGCAGGCCGGCTTCCGCCCGTGCCTGCGCTGCCGCCCCGAGCTCGCGCCCGGGAACGCGCCAATAGACGACTCGCAGCGCATCGCCCAGCTCATTGTGCAACGGCTCGAGGAAGGACACCTCGATGAGCGGGCCGGGCTCGATGAAATCGCCGATCAGTTCGAGCTCAGCTCCCGGCAGATTCGCCGCATCGTTCAGAAAGAGCTCGGCGTCCCCCCAATCCAGCTGCTCCTGACGCGCCGGCTGCTCCTGGCCAAGCAGCTGCTGACAGAGACGACGCTGCCCGTGACCGATATCGCGTTCGCGAGCGGCTTCTCGAGCCTGCGGCGGTTCAACGACGCCTTCGCTACCCGCTACAGGATGCCGCCGACGCGTCTGAGGAAACAGGCGACCGAAGGCGGGCCGGCGATTGGCGACAGCACGACGTCGACACTGCAGCTCTCGTATCGCCCGCCATATGACTGGAACGGCGTGCTCGCGTTCCTGGCCGCGCGCGCGCTGATCGGCGTCGAGTGGGTCACCAGCGATTCATATGCCCGGACCGTTTCCCTGGGTACCGGCAAGGGCTGGATTCGCGTGACGCACCATCAGAAGCGGCGCGCGCTCATGCTCGAATTCACTCACTCGCTGACGCCGGTGCTTCCCGCGCTTCTGAGCCGTGTCCGCGCCCTGTTCGATCTGAACGCGCGTCCGGACATGATTGCAAAGCACCTGGCCAGGGACGCGCGGCTCACCCGTGCGGTCAAGAGCAATCCCGGCCTTCGCGTGCCCGGCGCGTTCAACGGGTTCGAAATGGGCCTGAGGGCGATTCTCGGTCAGCAGGTCACGGTGAAGGCCGCCACCACGATCGCCTGTCGTTTCGTCGAGGCCTTCGGTGATCCACTCGTGACGCCGTTTCCCGAACTGCACCGCTTGACGCCGGCGGCCCCGCGGGTCGCCACCGCGAGCGTCGACCAGATCGCCAGGTTGGGGATCGTGGCGGCCCGCGCGCGGACGATCATCGCGCTGGCCAGGGCGCAGGGCTCGGGCGATCTCGGCCTCGACGGCGGCACGCATCACAATCCGGACGACTCCATCAGACGGCTGACCGAACTGCCGGGGATCGGCCCGTGGACGGCCCAATACATCGCGATGCGCGCGCTCCGCTGGCCTGACGCGTTCCCGAAGGAAGACATCGCGGTGCGCAACAACCTGGGGGGCATCAGCGCGAGAGAGGCCGAAGAACTGTCGCAGGCATGGCGGCCGTGGCGGAGCTACGCCGTGATGCACGTCTGGGGGATGGGAAAGCCGGTTCCTTGACCGGATGCTGGTAGCGGGTTCTATAACGCTGGTTGTTGAACAGGAGGACAGGAGGCCAAGAGGAAATCCTTGTGTCTTCTCTTGATCTCCTGTCCTCCTGTTCAGAGTCTCAGCGCGGCGGCCGGCGCGCTCATCGGCCCGACGACTGTATCCAGTAGCGCGGGCCTGAGCCGCGGCGGGCGGCGCGATCACCGGGATTGGCGAACTGGCAGCGATCGAGCGACAGGCAGCCGCACCCGATGCATTCGGTGAGGCCGCTCTTCATCCGTTCGAGCTCCGCGATGCGCTCGTCGACCCGTGTCGTCCAGCTGCTCGACAACCTGGCCCAGTCGCCGCGCTCCGGCGCCCGGTTGCGCGGCAACCGCGCGAGCTCCACGCGGATCTCCTCGAGCGACAGCCCCACCTTCTGCGCGAACACGATGAACGCGACGCGGCGCAGCACCAGGCGCGGATACCGCCGGTGGCCGGCATCGGTCCGTTCCGCGGCAATCAGCCCCTGCTCCTCGTAGAAACGCAGCGCGGAGGTCGCGACGCCGCTCCGCCGGGCCACCTCGCCAATCGTCAGCACGTCACCCATGCCACCAGTCTGCGCGATTTTTTCCTTGACTTCAAGTGCACTTGAAGTTCGATGCTGGATGTGGACTTGGAACACGTCAGTCGCCAGTCGCCAGTTTCCGGTCGCCAGTGGTGAATTCGCGGGAGTGCCTGTTCTGGTGACTGGAAACTGGGAACTGGCGACTTTTTGGAGAAGCTCATGACTGAATCCACCCCAATCGCTCTCATTACGGGGGCCAGCCGCGGACTCGGCCTGGTGATTGCCCGGGTGCTGGCGGCACGCGGCTATGGCCTGGTCATCGGCGGCCGGGACACCGAGGCCCTCGCCGCTGCGGAAGTCGAACTGTCACGCGATGCCCCGGCTGTCGTGCCGGTCGCCGGCGACATCACGGATGCCCGGGTGCGCCTGAAGCTGATCGACGCGGCGCGCGCGGTCGGCGGGTTGAACCTGCTCGTCAACAATGCCTCTGAGCTCGGGACCATCGGACCGCTCCTCGCGTTCGATGTGCCGCAGATGGGCCGGCTCTTTCCCGTCAACGTGGGCGCGCCAACAATCCTCATGCAGCTCGCGGCGCCGTTACTGTCATGGCGTCGCGGACTGATCGTGAACATCACGAGCGACGCGGCGACCGCCGCGTATCCCGGCTGGGGGCCGTACGGCGCGACCAAGGCCGCACTCGAGCTGCTGACGCGCACGCTTGCTGCTGAACTGCGCGAACAGCATGTGTCGGCCGTCCTCGTGGATCCGGGAGACATGCGCACGCGCATGCATCAGCAGGCGTTCCCGGGCGAGGACATCTCCGATCGCCCATTGCCCGACGTCACCGTACCGTTCTGGAACTGGCTCTTCGATCAGGATCCGCACACGATTCGCGGACAACGCTTCGCTGCGCAGCAGGAGGACGCCCGATGGCTGCAGCAGGCCTGATCGACGCCTTCACTCTGCCGGCTCGTCTCGAGGCAGCCGAACCGCCGGAGGCGCGCGGGCTCGCACGCGACGCGGTGCGGATGCTCGTGTCCAACGCCGGTTCGGACACGATCGACCACAGCCGGTTCAGTGACTTGCCGCGGTGGTTGTCACCCGGGGATCTCCTGGTGGTCAATACCAGTGGGACGTTGAAGGCGGCTCTCACGGCGAGGACCCGAACCGGCCATCATTTCGAGTTGCACCTCTCAACGCAACTGCCGGGCAACTTCTGGGTCGTCGAGGTACGGCGTCCTGGTCCCGCCGCATCGCTGCCGTTCCGCGACGCGCTCGCGGGCGCCGTGTTCGAGCTGGAGGCCGGAGGAGTCGTGACTGTCCTCGCACCATATCCGTTCGGCGGTGCGCTGAATGCCCCATCGCGCCTGTGGATCGCGGCACTGGAGCTGGACGGCCCCGTGCTTCCGTATCTCGAACGGTTCGGCAGCCCTATTCGCTACAGCTACGTGAACAGGTCGTGGCCGGAGTCGATGTACCAGACCGTGTTCGCCACGGAGCCTGGCAGCGCCGAAATGCCATCGGCTGGCCGTCCATTCACCGCCGAGCTCGTGACGCGGCTCGTGTCCGCCGGCATCCAGATCGCACCGCTTCTGCTGCACACCGGTGTCGCCAGTCTGGAGGATCACGAACCGCCCTACGAGGAGTATTTCCGCGTGACGCCGGAGACTGCCGACCGCGTCAACTCGACAAGGCATGCCGGCCGGCGCGTTGTGGCAGTCGGCACCACCGTCGTGCGTGCGCTCGAGACCGTCACCGACGCGCGTGGCACGTCGTCAGCAGGCGAAGGCTGGACCAGTCTCGTGATCGGCCCCGAACGGCCACTGCGTGCGGTGAACGCGATCATCACCGGGCTTCATGAACCGCACGCGACCCATCTCGCGATGGTCGAGCAGGTGATCGCGGCTGCCGGCGGTGAACACCCGGCGTCGCATCTCGGGCGCGCCTATGCTGAAGCACAGCAGGCCGGATACCTGTGGCACGAGTTCGGGGACACGCATTTGATCACTTGATTCTGGTCGGGATCCGGGATCCGGGGTCCGGGGTCCGAAGGCGGTGCTCGCCAGAGGCAACAAGCCGCTTCTATGTGCGCCCGATTGCCTCTGAATAGCACCAGCCTCGGACCCCGGACCCCGGATACCGGGCGGCGCGCAGAGCTGAGCGTGGCCATACCGCTCGGGTCCTCCCATGAAAGAGTGGCCACGGATCAGTTCGATCGGTGGCATCTCGGTTGCTGCCCATTTCAATCCGGGAGGACCACCATGCCCGAGAAACAAACCGTCAAGCGCGCCCGCAAGTTGAAGCGTGCGGGACGCGCGCCGTCGACACAGGCCGGAGAGTTCGTCCGCGAGGAGATCCACCACGTCCGCGAAGGCAAGCACGGCGCCGCTTCGACCAAGCAGGCGATTGCGATCGGCTTGTCGAAAGCACGCCGCGCCGGCGTGAAGCTGCCTTCTCCGCCACCCACGGCAACCGAACGGACCAGGCAGAGTGCGGCATCGGCGCAGCGTGCGGGCCGGCGCCACACGCGCCCGTCGCCACGGCGATCGCGAGCGGCGCGCGAAGCTCTGAAGCGTGAGCCGCGGCGAACGGCATCGAAGGAAGCGTTGTCGCGTCAGGCGCGAACTGCGGCTCGTCGCAGAACGGCGAAGGCCCGAAGTGCCTCCGCACGAAAGGCCGCGCGGACCAAGGGCCCGAGGCTGCGTCACGAAGCGGCCGCGCGCGCGGCGAAGACCCGCAAGGCGCACGGGACGGGCCGCCGCCGGCGAACCGCCGCGTAAGGACCGCGGTGCCGGCCGGCAATCGGGGGAATCGGAAGGTCTCGCGACTGCCAACCTCTGGCACCCCTTGATCGTCAAACCCCTGTCGATCGGCACAGGGAAGGCGACAAGCTCAGGAGTTGGCTGTGAAAACCACGCTCGACGCAGTCCTGCAGGACCTTCACTACGGCGTCCGGATCCTGAGGCGGAATCCGGGATTCACCTTCTTTGCGGTGCTCACGATCGCGCTCGGGCTCGGCGCCAATGCCGCGATCTTCAGCCTGGTGGACGGCGTTCTCCTGAAGTCCCTCGGGTACCCGGAGCCTGAGCGGATCGTTCAATTGTGGGAGAAGCCGCCGCGCGGACTCCGGAATGGCATCGCCGCCGCCAACTACATCGATTGGGTCGAACAGAGCCGGTCGTTCGAGGCCATGGCCGCGCAAACGGGCGGTACGATGAGCTATTCGCCGGCCTCGGACTCCGGCGGCAGCGAGCCGCGATCGGTGCGCGTGGCGTACGTCTCCGCCCCGTATTTCGACGTGTTCGGAACCAAGGCAGCGCTCGGCCGGACATTCGCGCGAAACGAGGACCAGCGTGGCAAGGAGAAGGTCGCGGTCCTCAGCCATCGACTCTGGCTGAATCTGTTCGGCGCCGATCGCGCGATTGTCGGCCGGACGATCCTGCTGAACGGCGAGGCCTACACGGTCATCGGCGTGCTGCCGGGGAACAGCGAATTCGACCGCCGGTCATCGGAGCTCTGGATTCCGCTGGCGTTCCCTCCACAGGTCGCGCGCGATTATCACTATCTCGGGGCGGTCGCCCGCCTGAAACCTGGTGTGTCCCTCCAGCAGGCGCAGGCCGAAATGAGCACGATCGCCGAGGGAATCGCGACGCGCTACCCGGACGTCAAGAAGGATTGGGGTGCAACGGTCGATCGCTACGTCGACCGGCTCGTCGGTCCGCAGACTCGCCTTTCGCTTCTCGTCCTGATGTCAGCGGTCGTCGCCGTGCTCCTGATCGGCTGCGCGAACCTGGCCAATCTTCTGATGGCCCGCGCCACGCTGCGCTCACGCGAGATCGCGCTGCGGCTGGCACTCGGGGCACGCCGTGGCCGCGTGATTCGGATGCTGCTGACCGAGAGCCTCCTGCTCGCGACGCTCGGAGCGCTCCTGGGTGTTCTGTTCGGATACGGCCTGCTGCAGTGGATCCAGGGGTTACTGCCGCCGTTCTACTTCCCCGCGGAAGCCAACATCTCCATGGACGGCCGCGTGCTGCTCTTCCTGATGGCGGTCACGGTGGTCACGAGCATCGCGTTCGGACTCTCGCCGGCACTGCAGGCATCAGGTCGAGGGCCGGTCGAGGCGCTCAAGGAAGGCGGGCGTTCGAACTCCGCCGGCCGTCGCGCGCTCTATACCCGGCACGTCTTCGTGGCCGTGCAGGTTGCGGCAGCCTTCATTCTCCTGGCCGGCGCCGGCTTGATGATCCGCAGTTTCCAGCGCGTGCTGGAAGTCGACACCGGATACAAGACCGAGGGCATCGTTGCCGCCTACCTGCCGCTGCCGATGGATCGCAACCCTGAAGTCGCCGCGCTGACGCAGTACATCCAGCAGATTCTCGACGAGGTGCGCGCCGTGCCCGGAGTGGCGGAAGCGGCCGTGGCCACCGCCATTCCGCTTCGAGGCTGGGGAGACGGCATGCCGTTCCGGCTGCCTGAGAAGCCCGACGAGATTGTCGGGACCGGATTCAAGATCGTCACGCCCGGGTATTTTCAGGCGCTCGGACTGCGTGTCATTGCCGGCCGTCTCCTCGACGATCGCGATCGCACCGGCTCGTTGCCAGTGGTCGTCGTCAACGAGTCGTTCGTGCGACGCTACTCACCCAACCAGAACCCGATTGGCAAGCGGATCCTGGTCGAGCAGATTCTTCCGTCGCGACGCGGTCTTGGACCGCAGATCGCCTGGGAGATCGTCGGGGTCGTCGCTGATGAGAAAGGCAGGGGCCTCGAGAACCCGGACGACGTCGGCGCATACGCGGCGTTCGCGCAGAACCCGGTCGTCGGGCTGGGGCTGGTCGCGCGAGGCAGCGGCGATCCCGGCCTGTTGATCAAGTCGATGCAGCGGGCCGTCCAGCGCGTGAACAAGACCCAGGTGCTCGATCGGCCAACCACGGTCGCCCAGCTCAAGGCGGAATCGATGATCGGCCGGCGCATGCCGACGATGCTCCTTGGCGGGTTCGCGCTGCTGGCGATGCTGCTGGCCTGCGCGGGGATTTATGGCGTCCTCTCGTTCGTGACCGCGAACCGCACCCAGGAACTCGGCATCCGGGCCGCGCTCGGCGCCTCACGCTGGGATCTCGTGCGGATGGTGCTCGGGAGCGGGGCTGCCCGGTCGTCGCGGGACTGGTGGTGGGACTCGGCGGGGCGATCGGCCTCACGCGCTTCATTCAATCGATGCTCTTCGAGACCAGCCCAATCGACGTGCTCAGTCTGAGCGCGGTGAGCGCGATTTTCCTCACCGTGGCGATGGCCGCGTGTTTCGTGCCGGCGTGGCGGGCGGCGCAGCTCAATCCGATGTCGGCACTGCGGCAGGAGTGAGGGGGGCCCGATCACGGGCCGCCACAGGTAAGATGGTCACGCATTGGTGTCCCTTCCAATCCTGCTGGGTCTCCTCGGGCTGGCCATGCTCGCCGGCGGTCTGGCGGCAAGTTTCGGAGCCGTGCAGCGGTGGCGTCGCGAAACACGCGGGGTCCTGGCGCACGTACCGGCGACGGGGCGCATCGTCTCGCGCGACATCCCCCCGGGAAGCTCCACTTACAACGAAGGACCACGCTACACGATCAGCTTCACGACCCCTGATGGACGCCTCACGCGTTTCGACACCGATTCGGTTGGCTTTGCCCCGCGCAGTGTCGGCGACTTCGTGCCCGTGCTCTACAATCCCGCCGATCCGGAGGATGCGTTCGTCCGCGGCGGCGAGCGTGTCGCGGCTTACCTCCTGGGCATCGCCGGCGTCATTTTCACGATCGTCGGCCTCCTGATATCGCTCGCGGCGCTGGATCAGATCCTCGGAACGTCCGCCCAGCCGGAGAAGAAGGCCGACAACCGAGCGTGCGTCACTTCGGCTTGCAGATCGACCGGGTTCCATTCCAGTTGAGCGTCGCCTCTCCGCGCCCTTCCCAGAACTGGATCCCGTCTCCCTCGAACCTCGCGCCCGAAGCCGACTTCGCACGGAATGCCGGCCGCGTGACGCCGCCGCGCTCGAGCAACACCATCGGCGGCTCGGTTTCGTAGAACGTGACCCGCACCGTGTCAGACGCCGCCGCGCCCGGCCCGCAGGTCCAGGTCGCGGGACCCTTGAACGCGACCGGCGATTTGAAGGATCCGGTTGGCGACGCGGCAGCGGGCTCGAACTCGTAAATGCCCCCATCGGCCATCAGCGACAGGAACAGGTGACCGCCCTTCAGCACGTAACTCCGGATGTTGGTCCACTGTCTGGCGATCTGATCGTGGAGCGACCCGGGCGGACACATCGCGCGCGTCAGCGCCATCGGACTGAGCTGCAGGCTGCCCGGGCCACTCGACGCCCAGGTGCCGCGGCCGCGATTGCAATCGATGCGAGCCGTCAGGTTCCCGTTCTGGTCGAACGCAATCGTGTATTTCGAAGGGTCATCAGGCGTCAGCACGTTTCCATCGCCGCCCTGGAACCTGACGAGCTGCCATGATGTTCCCGCGAGTGGCGCGCCTGCTGGCTGTGGTTGCTGTGACGTCGCCGCTGACGTGATTGATCCGAGGACGAGGAGTAACCCGAGAGTGGTCCGACTGAGCGGTGGAAGCCTGTTCGATAGTGCCATTGCGACCGCCTCCGTGAACATCCATTTCATCACGGCCTTGGCCAGGAGCGGCGGGGTCTAAAGACCCTGCCCTACAACGGACAACACAGATCGGCGGACATCTGCGTCTGCAGGGCCGGGCCTTCAGGCCCGGCCGCAGCCTCACTCGTATCTCAATGCCGTCATCGGATCGACGCGGATGGCACGGCGGGCCGGGATCCAGCACGCGAAGAGCGCGACCGCGGTGAGCAACGCGCTGATCGCCACATACGTAATCGGGTCTGTGGACGTGATCCCGAAGAGCAACGTCCTCAGGAACCTCGTCGCCGCGAACGCGCCTGCGAGCCCGAGCCCGGCGCCGGCGAGCGTGAGCGTGAGACCTTGCCGGAGTACCAACCCGAGAATGTCCCGGCCGGCGGCCCCGAGCGCCATGCGAACACCAATCTCGCGATGACGCTGGGAGACGTTGTAGGAGAGGACCCCGTAGATGCCCACCGCCGCGAGCACGAGCGCCACCAGCGCAAAGAGCCCGAGCAGCATCGCGTAGAAGCGTGGCCCGGCGACCGACGCCGATAGCCGCGCCTCCATCGTCATCACGTTGTCGAGCGGCACGTCCCGATCGATCTCGAGAATGGCCCGGCGGAGGAATGGGACGAGCATGAGGGGATCGCTGGAGGAGCGGACGACCAGCGCTGTGGCGCCGGCGCGTCCGAAGCGCGCGTTGGGCGGGATCTGCCTGGACAGAACATACGCTTCCGGCTGCGGCTCCGCGTCGAGGCCGGTGTGCCGGACGTCACCAACGACTCCGACGACTTCGAGCGGCGCCGGCCCGAACATCTGCACCCGCGTTCCGATCGCCTTGTCGGCGCCTCCCAGGTACTGCCGCGCCAGCGACTCGCTGACCACGACAACCGGTGGGGTCCCGCCATCGTCGCGTGGACCGTGCAGGCGGCCGGCGACGAGCTTCAGGCCGATCGCCTCGGCATACCCGGCGCTGACGATGCGCGTGCTGGCCCGGGGGAAGTCGCGCGGGTCCGCCGGCGGCGGCTGACCGACGATGCCGAAGCCGATGATCATGTTGCCGGGAAGCAGCGGCAGCATCTTCGTCGTGCCGGCCGCCTGGACTCCGGGAATGGCGGCCACACGCTGCAGGAGCTGATCGAAGAATGCGCTCTGCTGACCGGGTGTGCCGTACCTCGTCTCGGGCAGGCCGACCTGCGCGGTGATGACGTTGGCCGGGTCGTAGCCCGGGTTGACGTCGATGAGCCTCATGAAGCTGCGGACGAGCAGCGTGCCACCCGCGAGGAGCACCGTCGCCAGCGCGACCTCGACGATCACGAGGACGCCACGCAGCCGGTTGCCCTTGAGGAAGCGGAAGCCGCCCATCCGCTGAATGCCCGCTTCGTTCAGCGTGGATACGACGTTGACTCGCGACCCCTGCAGGGCTGGCACGAGTCCGAACAGGAGGCCTGTCGCGAGCGCGAGGAGCGACGCAAACGCGAGCACGCGGCCGTCGAGCCCGACTTCGTCGAGGCGCGGGATGTTTGCAGGGCTGATGGCGGGCAGCGCCTGCTGCAGGCCGAACGCGAGCGCGACGCCAAGTGTGCCACCGGCGATCGCAAGCAGCATGCTCTCGGTGAGAAGCTGGCGGACCAGGCGCCACCGCCGGGCGCCGAGTGCGGTTCGCACGGCAAGCTCACGCTGCCGCCCGGCGCCGCGGGTCAGCAGGAGGTTCGCGATGTTGGCCGTGGCGATCAGCAGCACGAATCCGACGGCTGCGGTCAGCACGAGCAGAGCCGGCCGCACGCCGGCGACCATTTCCGCCTGCAGTGGCAGCACACGCATCGTGGCAGGCGTGACTGGCACGGAGGGATCGGCGCCTGGCGGTGGAGGCGGCTGGTTGCGGCCGGCAACCGACGTGCCCTCCGTCTCCGCCTGGGCCAGCGTCGCGCCGTCCTTGAGGCGGCCGATCGCGCTGAAAGCCATGACGATCACCTGCCCCGGCTGCTGCGGCCCGATGTTGACGGTCATCGGCGTCCAGATCTGGCTGTCGTGGTCCGGGAAATGGAAGGTGGCGGGCAGCACGCCGACGATGGTGAACTGCCGGTCGTCGAGGACGATCGGTTTCCCGGCGATGTCGGGGCTTCTGCCGAACTGGCGCGCCCACAATTGCTCGCTGATGATCGCAACCTGATCGGCTCCTGCCCGATCTTCGTGATCCGCAAACAAGCGGCCCTGAAGAGGGGCGACGCGGAGCATCGGGAAGAGCGAGGTCGAGACCGCGGTGCCGCGAAGACGGATCGGCTCGGTGAGACTGGTGAGCGTATACGAGCGCGGCTGGTAGGCGGCGATCCCGTCGAGCGTGCGCGTACTCTCACGCCAATCCTGGAATGTGCCGCTGGTGATGATCGCCCCGCGAGGACCGGCGCCACGGCCGCCACCAGCGCGCAGTGCTCCGCCCTCTTCAGAGACTCGAACGAGCTTATCTGCCCCCGAATACGGCAGCGGCCGCAGCAACACCGCATTCACGACACTGAAGATGGCGGTGTTGGCGCCGATTCCGAGCGCGAGCGTTACGACGGCCACCGCCGTGAAGCCGGGATTCAGTGCGAGCGTGCGCAGGCCCTGCCGCGCGTCCTGCCAAAACGTCTCCACGAGCGTCCTCCTCGATCCATCCGGAGCAGGCGCTCCTGTTCACCGTCGGATGATCGCGGAGATTAGGACGACGGCCGGCGTCGCGAAGTTGAGCGCGGCGCGGCCAAAGACGGCCTCAAAATGTAAAACGTTTGTTAAGAATTGCGACCAACCGGCCGCTTCGACGGCGGCGTGGCTGATCCGGGTGGCGGTAGCTACAGGAGGGAATGAGATCAGGAGATCAGGAGTTTCTGCTCAGAAAACAGACCTCCTGATCTCCTGGCACTCCTGCAAAAAAACAGCGCCACGAGACTATTTCTTAATGGCTTTGGCTGGATCGTCCGCGGGGTTGACGTAGTTGATGACGAACGGGCCAATGCCGTGTGCCTGGATCGTGGTGCCATCATCGGCCCACGCGTAATGGGCCATCTTCGCTGCAACGAACGCATACGCGCCAGGTCCGAGCGGTGTCGTTGCAGATTCGTTGCCGCTCTCCCCCGTGCCGAGCCGGAACGTTCCGGTCAGGATCGTCAGGTGCTCGTCGGTCGGATGCCAGTGAGGCGGTATGCGCGCCTTGCCCGTGTACCTGAATCGGACCACGAAGGGCGATCCCTCCTTGTTCGGATCTCCCGAAATGACCGCGATCTCGGCGCCCGGCCGGAGCGACTTCCATTGAATGGCGTCAGCCGCCACGACTTTGTGATGCTCACCGGCTGGAGGAGCCTGAGCCATGGTGCTGCCGGAGGCTGATGCGAGCAATACGGTCAGGGCTGCTGCGCCTGCGCCGCGGAGAGCGGATTTCACGGTCGAAGCCTAGCACCGTTTCACCCCAAGCGCGCGAATCCGCTTGTGCAGCGCGGTCCGCTCGGTTTCGAGCAGCCGCGCCGCAGCCGTGACGTTCCAGTCCGTCTGCTCGAGGGCCTGGCGGATCCGCTCCCGCTCGGCGGAGTCGCGCACATCCTGCAGTCCCGATCCTGCCCGCAGTGGCTGACTCGACCTGACCTCGAGCGGGATCGCGTCCGCCGTAATCCGTTCCCCCGGCGTGAGAATCGCCATCCGTTCGACGACGTTCCGCAGCTCGCGGACGTTGCCCGGCCAGCCGTATCGCCCGAGAAGCGCGACGGCCTCCGGCTCGATCGTGCGGGGCCGGAAGTTGTTGCGTGCACAGAACTCGGACAGGAAGTACGGCACGAGCTCGGCGATGTCCTGCAGCCGTTCGCGCAGCGGAGGAACGCGGATCGGCACGACGCTCAGTCGATAGTAGAGGTCCTCCCGGAACCGGCCGTCCGCCACGAGCTCATCGAGCCGGCGGTTGGTGGCCGAGATGATGCGAGTCGCGACCCTGATGGCCTGCTCGCTGCCCACGCGCTGGATCTCCCCGTCCTGCAGCACTCGCAGCAGCTTGGCCTGGGAGGCCTCATGAAGATCACCGATCTCGTCGAGAAAAATGGTGCCGCGATCGGCAAGCTCGAACTTGCCACGCTTGAGCGCCGCGGCGCCGGTGAACGCTCCCTTTTCGTGGCCGAAGAGCTCGCTTTCGATGAGCTCGGTTGGAATCGCCGCGCAGTTGACTTTGACGAAGGGACCCGCGCCGAACGGGCTTTCGCGGTGGATGTGCGCGGCGAGCAGTTCCTTGCCGGTGCCGGACTCTCCCGACAGCAGCACCGTCACGTCTGATCGCGCCACCTGCGTGGCCTGCTGGACCGCGTGCTGAAAAGCGGCGGCCGATCCGATCATCCTCGGCGCGTCCCCGACCAGTTCCCGGTAGCGCTGGTTCTCGCGCTGCAGGTCTGACCAGGCCAGCGCATTCTTCACCACCAGCAGCACACGGTCGCGCGCCAGCGGCTTCTCCAGGAAGTCGAACGCCCCAATCCTGGTCGCCTCGACGGCATCGGCGACGGTGCCGTGTCCGGAGATCATCACGGCCGCGGATCGATCGTCCCACTGCCGTACGAGCCGCAGCAGCTCGATGCCGCTGCCATCGGGAAGCCGGACGTCCAGCAGGTACACATCAGCGATCGCGCGAGTTCGCTCCGCCGTGAAGGCGGCGATCGACTCGAACACGCTGACGCGGTACCCCTCGCCTTCCAGGATCAGACGCAGCGACCGGCCGATGTTCGGTTCGTCGTCGACGATGACGATGTGGCGCTTGCGCGTCATGACGGTAGTGACACCCTGAAACCCGCGCCGCCCAGCTCGCCGGGGATGACGGTGACGTCGCCGCCGGTCAGCAAGGCATTCTTCTTTGCGATTGAAAGGCCGAGTCCCATCCCGTGCTTCTTGAAAGTAATCGTGGGCTCGAACAGCGTGGCGGAGACCGCCTCGCTCAAACCCGGCCCTGAATCGTGTACGTCGATCAGCACGCGCTCGCGCTCTCCCCGGGTCAAGACGATCACCGCCCCCTCAGGGCCGGCGGCTTCTGCGGCGTTCTGCAGCAGGTTCGTCAGGATACCGTTGACCATGTCCGGTGCCGCATGCGCGCGCGGACGGCCGTCGTCGAGGCGGAGCTGATAGGTCACGCCGGGATGCACCGGACGCAGGAGTGCCACGCGTTCGGTGACCACGGCGTTGACGTCGAGGACCTCGGGATGCACCTCGGGCTCGCTCGCAAACTCTGAGAACGCGCGGACGCGGCGCTCGAGCGATTCAATCTCGCTGACCACGATCTGCACGGCCTGATCCATGAACGCGCGTTCGGAGGCCGGCTGTCGCGCCTGCATTTCCTCGACGGTCAGCCGGATTGGGGTCAGCGAGTTCTTCAGCTCGTGCGCCGTTTTGCGGGCCAGCGACTGCCAGCTCGCGAGGCGCGTGAGGTGAACGAGCCGCTCGCGATTCTCCTCGAGCTGATCCGCCATGTGGTTGAATGCCTGGACCGCTCGTGCCACCTCGTCTCGCGGCGTGACGCCCCGCGGCGCGTCAGTGTCCAGCCTCTTCGACCAGTCTCCACCCGCGAAGTCGGTGAGCGCGGCGGTGAGCTGCCGCATCGGGCGGCTCACACGGTGGGCGATCAGCACCAGCGGCAACAGCGAGATGAGCCACGCCGCAGCCAGCAACAGCAGGAGTGTCAGCGTGAATCCTCGCCGCAAATCGCGCGTTTCCATCGTGTTCACCAGGCGGCGGGTTTCACGAACCTGGGTGGAGAGCTGTTCCATGCTGACGCCGCCTAGATCCCGGCTGAAGATCTCGACGCCCGATCGGGCGTCACGACCGTCGACGCGCCGCAGGTAGTCGATCCGCTCGCCATTGAGGCCCGACACGCCGAAGCGCTCGGGCTCGCCACTCTCCCAGAACGATCGGATGGGCTCGGGCCATTGCGTCTGGTCTGCGACGGGATACGTGGCTGAACGAGCGCGCCCGGCGAGCGCGTCCTCTTTGAGCGCGTCACGTTCGCGCTGGTAGAACAGCTTCGCGGTGTTCTCGAGCGTCCTGGACAGTCGATTCAGCTCGCCTGTCGTCGCGTACTGCAGGCTCCGATCGAGGAGCGTCGTCGTGATCCAGACAGTGGCGGCAAGCGGCAGCAGGGTCGACGCGAGAAAGGCTGCGATCAGGCGCGTCCGAAGAGTCATCGCCGCGACGACCGGCGCGCCGGCGTACGGAACGGACCCGCCTCGAGCGCGTGGGGCGAGGCCTCGGTTTTCCGGCGCCGGCTCAACACGTCGATGAGTGCCTGCAGCGTGTAGCCCGGGTCCGGCTGATCCGACACGCCGTCGCTGTCGACGAAGCGGTACTCGAGCCGAATCCAGAATTGCTGCTCCCGGCCGAGCACACCGAGCGCGGCGAGAGGGATCGTCAAGTGATCGACGCACCAGGCCTCGACGGCTGTCTGCGCGAGATGAGAGACGGACTGGGGTCGCGCTTCCACCGTGGTCACGGCGAATCGTTCCTCCCAGAGATCGTAGCTCAACGCGAAAATGCGGCGGGCCGCTGCCGCCGGCGACTTGCCTGGACCTGGCAGGACCAGCCCGGAGAGCTCCACGCGCACCGTGCGGCCGTCCTTCAATCGCGCGAGCGGCTCCCCCTTCAGGAAGCTGAAGCCGGGCGCACGGATCTTCAGCGCGTCGCCCGCGGTGTCGATCGTCAGCCCCTGCGCCGACGATCGCACGGCCGGCCAGGCCAGCATGGCGAGGAGCACCACGACGACGTGCCGGGCCGGTGTTACCACCGGATCCCGGTCCCCGGAATCCGCAGACCCATCGTGACGATCGCGCTCAGGTTGTCGGTGTTCAGCGGGAAGCCCACGACGAAGAATGCCGGCCCGGCGTGGAACCCGAAACCCGTCGACACGCGAACCTTGCGCTCGCTGTTCTCGTCCCAGACCGAGCCGACGTCGAGAAACAACGCGAGCCCGGTGTAGCGGTATTCAATCGATGAGTAGATCACGCGATCGCCGCCGGCGGGGGCGATCGCGTACTTGTCCCAGCCGCGGAGCGTGCTCGAATCGCCGAGCGTGAAGCGTTCGAAGAGCGGTGCGTGACCGGTGATCGCTCCCGCCATGCCGGTTGCCTGCACGTGGTGCCGGCCGAGGTCGTACCGATACGAGCCCTGACCCAGATACCTCGTATAGGCGAGATCGCTTTCGAGCTGGCGCGATCCGGCTCGCACGCCAAAGCTGGCCTCGGCGTTGTGCGTGGCATGGCTGCCGTCCTTCCAGCGCTGGCCGAAGGCGATCGATGCGACCGCGGCGTTCGCCATCCGGGACGCCGACTCCGGGAAGAGCGGCTCGAGCTCCGAGATGCTCACACCCGCAGCGACGTTGAGAGCGGGGCTGAGGGCGAACTTCAGCAAGGGTGTGATCGTCGATCGCGACGTGTACGGGCGCGGGACTTCGGGCTTGAATGTCAGCGCCCCCAGCGTGGGCGTGCGCCAGTCCGTGTCGAACCAGGAGTACTCGAGGCTGGCGCCGAGGCGCCTCGTCCCCAGCTTCCGTGTCTCGAAGCGCAGGCCGTAGCCGGAGTACTCCTCGACGAGATCGTCCGCATAGTCCCAGGCGACGATCGGCGTGAAACGGATATTCCGGTCGCCGATACCGAGGTCGAGGTAGGTTCCCCAGCCCTGCTCGGAATGAAAGAGCGCGTTCGATCGAAGCGACTCGAAACGGAGCCAGGACGGCAGTTCCCTTTTACGGGCTTCGTACAGGAGCCGAATCCGTCCGCGCTCGCTTCCGCGGCGGATGCGCCGGGACACCTCGTAGTTCGGCAGCTCGTTTTCGATCCGTTCCTGCAGCCGATCGGCGTCTCCGGAATCGAGCCGCTTGCCGACGAGTCCCTGCAGCTCGTCGCGCAGCGCCTGCGACACCTCGGCCTCGGGCACACCGGTGAGCTCTGCCTCCTCGACGATATAGCGCGCGTTGACGTTGTCGTCGGGATCCGACTCGCCGGAACGCCCGACAACGAACATCACCCGCGCCTGCCCATCCGGCTCCATGACCGTGCGCACGGCGGCGACGTGGCGCGGACGCTCCGCCTCGATGCGCGCGGCGAGCTCGTCGAGGCGTTGCTGTTTGAGCGGGGTGCCGGCGAGGCTGCGAATCTCCTCGCGAAGGCCGGGACTGAGTCGATCGATGTCGAACCCGGTGACCTGGGCGGCGACGATGGTCGTGCCTTCCGGCGCGGCGAGCTTCTGATCAATGGTCGCCTGCGGCACCACGGCCAGCAGGGTGAGGAGCATTCCAAGTGTGCGCATGCCCTCGGAGAGAGCAAGGAGTGAGCCCATAGCGAAGTTATTTGCGTTCAAGAAGATAGCGCAATCAGGGGAGTGACGGACGGTCACACCTGTGCGCACGGGGCCCGCCTTCGCGCTTCGCGCTTCGGCGAGGCAGGCTCTGTGCTGCGCCGTCAACTCATGGGGTCCGGCTTCAGAGTCCACACTGTTTGTTGAACCGGAGGACAGGAGGCTCGGAGAAAATCCCTGTTTTCTCCTGATCTCCTGTTTTCCTGTTCAGACTCCCAGCGCCGCGAGCAGGCTAGTTGCGACTGAAAGCAGCCGGATGGCGGTGATAGCGTGATTTATTCACATGCCTTTCAGCCGGAAGTTCCCGCTGCGGCTCTCCCGGCCAAACGCGCGAGGCGCCCGTCTTACAGAGTCAACGCGGCCATCACCGGCACGCGCATGGAGGTCGACTTATGAAGCAGAGCCTCTGCACAGCCATCACGAGCCTCGCGATGCTCGCGTTCATGACAGGTTCCGCGACAGCCCAGACACAGAGCACTGCCGACGCTGCTGCGCCGGCGTCGGTCACGATCACGCCGTTCGTGTCGCTCGGGTCGCCTTACTCTTCACGCATCGGTGGAGCAATTGCATTTCCACTGAACAAAGAAACGAGCCTGGAGGCAGAGTTCGGGTACCGGCACCAGGAGCTGAATGCTCTGAGTGCCCATCTGAGCCTGGTTCGCGATCTGCCGTCGCTTGGCCGCATCAAACCCTATCTGGCTGCCGGCATCGGTCTCGAAGAGTACGGCACGGCCTGGCCGCAGCCGAACGGCACGGTCGCGACTCTTGGAAGAATGGCGCTGTCGGTGAACGCGGGTGGCGGCGTCAAGGTCCCGGTCGACGAGACCTGGGGCATCCGCGCTGATGCGCGCTGGTTCAACGGCATCGGCGGTCAGGCGGGGGAGCACTGGAGGCTCTTCAACGGGGTCACGTTCAAGGCCGGCGGGCGCTGATCCCGCGTCCGCAACGGCCGCTGATCACGGGCAAACGGGCCGGACACGAAGCCCACAAAGTCGTCATGATCACAAAGAAGAATTGGATGTCTTCGTGTTCTTTGTGAGCCTGGTGAGCTTCGTGTTCGCCCGTAGCCCGTCGGGCAGCCGCTCGGAGACGCGCGCACGGACCTTGCTTCAGAACACGGGATGGACGAAGACCTCGTCGATCTCGATCGAGAAGCTCTGGTGGCGGAAGTGAAGCGATTGCGCGCCGGGATCCGCGCGCACCGCGACAGTTCCGGACACGAGTTGTGCTGGCATCATCCCCAGCTTTGGGGACTGTTGCCCGAAAGCAGTGATCCCGTTCCGAAGGTTCCGGCGTGGCCTCAGTTTCTTCGGGGCTGCCTCAGGTATCGCGAGTCGCTCGATCAGCAGCTGCCGGACGCACCGCGAACAGAGGAGGAGTTCGACGGTCGGCGCTGACGCATCGGGATGCGTCTCACCTCACCTCTGGGTGACGGAAGCCGCCTCATCGCTATAATCCCGTGCATCTGTGAGCGACCGCACCATCTCGCACTACCGGCTCCATGAAGTGCTCGGCCGTGGCGGGATGGGTGTCGTCTACAAGGCGGAAGACAGCCGGCTCCACCGGTTCGTCGCGCTCAAGCTGCTTTCGGACCGCATCGCGAACGATCCCGCCGCGCTCAGCCGCTTTCACCGCGAGGCACAGGCAGCTTCGGCCCTGAACCACCCAGGGATCTGCACGGTCTACGACGTCGGCGAGGTCGACGGCACCGCCTTCATCGCCATGGAGTACCTCGAGGGCGCGACGCTGGATCGGATGATCGCTGACGGTCGCCTGCCTGCGGAGACGGCAATCGCTCTCGCGCTCGAAATCGCCGACGCGCTGGACGCGGCTCACGTCGCCGGCATCCTTCACCGCGACATCAAGCCGGCGAACATCTTCGTGACCAATCGCGGGCACGCCAAGATCCTCGACTTCGGCATTGCGAAAACGGGAGCGCTCGCTCCATCTGCCTCCGAACAGTCGACGGTCCTGCGCCTCACCAACGCCGGAGAGATGATTGGCACCGGCGCCTACATGTCCCCCGAGCAGGTCCGTGGTCAGGAGCTGGATCCGCGCTCCGACCTGTTTTCGCTCGGCATCGTGCTCCACGAAATGGCGACCGGCACGCATCCATTCGGTGGCGGGACACCGGGCGTCGTGCTCGATGGCATCCTCAACCGTGCCCCTGCTGGCGCCGGTTCCGATCGGACCGTGTCTCCCGGTCTCGACCGGATCGTCGCAAAGTGCCTCGAGAAGAACCGCGACCTCCGCTACCAGTCGGCAGCGGAGTTGCGCGTCGATCTGAAGCGGCTGATTCAGGGAGCGGGCGTCAGCACGGCCCGGCCGCAACGAAGCCGTCGGACCGTTCTCATTGGAGCCGCGCTCGCGATCGTGCTCGCTGCGGCGGCCGCCGCCCGCTGGCTGGTGACGTCGCAGAGGCAGGACGCGTTCGAACGGTACACGGTCGTTCAGGCGACCAACACGGGGACAGCCGTGTTCTCTGCGATCTCGCCCGACGGCAAGTTCATCGTCAACGTGCAGCGTCCAGAGGAAGGCGGGCAGGAAAGCCTGCGGTTGCGCAACATCGCGACCGGCAGCGACACGCAAATCGCACCGCCGGCTCCGGTCGCCTATGGGAGCGTCGCGTTCTCACCCGACGGCAACTACGTCTACTCCCGTCTGCTCGATCAGATCGACAAAGGCATCTACAAGCTGTATCGCCACCCGGTGCTCGGCGGCCCACCGCAGCTGGTGTTGAAGGATGTCGACAGCAACATCAGCTTCTCGCCCTCGGGTGACCACATTACCTTCGCCCGCGCCAACTCCCCGACCCTGGGCGCCATGAGCATCCTCGTGGCCGGAGCCAACGGCAGCGGCGAACGGGTTCTGCTCAGCGAGCCCATTGCCAGCGCATATACGTCGACCCCGGCCTGGTCGCCCGACGGAAAACTCATCGCGTACACCGAGTCGTATACAAAGGACGTGCTCGGCCGCCTGTCAGTGTTTGACCTGGACTCGCAGCAGAAACGCGTCGTGATCGCCGCCAACGACGTCGTGGTCAGCAATCCTCACTGGTCGCCCGACCAGCGCACTCTGCTGGTGCTGTACACGAGAAGGAGCGCGGGACTGACACGCCGGCAGATTGGAGCGGTGTCGTATCCGTCCGGCGCCTTTCGCACGATTACGACCGACATCAACGACTACGTGGACCTGCGGCTCTCATCCGACGGACGCAGCCTGGCCACCGTCCTGAGCAAGAGGACCGCGACGATCGACGTGTTGCCAGGGACAGGCAATCCATCACCCGCGGCCACGCGTCTCGTCGAACTGCGCCAGGCGATCGATGGCTTTGCCTGGACCGCGAACGGCGGCATCCTCTACCCTCGCGGCAATGAGCTCGTCATACGCACGGTGGAGGGGCAAGAGCGATCGGTGTTCGTCTCCGATCCAGACTCCCCGCCCGCGATGCCGGATGTCTGTCGCGATGATGGTTCGATTGTCTTCATCTGGCCGTTTCGCAACGGCACGACCAATCGGAATGTGTGGCGGATCAACTCGGACGGGACCGAGGCCCGGCAGCTCACGGACGTTCGGCTTGCCCTGGGACCGGCCTGCGCACCCGATGGGCAGTGGGTCGCGTTTCATGCGGGGACGCAGACCCACAGCATCCGCCGCAGTGGTGGAAAGGCGGTGGTCTTGATGCCGACACCCGCGCTCAGCAACATCGCGTTCTCACCCGACGGGAAGTGGGTCGCGCTCGTCGCGGCTGTCACTGTGCGCGCCGGGAAGCTGGAACGCAAGCTGGTACTCACCTCGCCGGACGGGTCGGTTCAAAGGCTGCTGGACATCGAAGCCGGCGGAACACTCCGTTTTACGCCGGACGGATTGGCCATTGCCTCGGTGCTGCGCGCGAAGAACGCGGATAACATCCGGATCGAGCCATTGGACGGCTCCCCCGGGCGCGTCATCACCGCCTTTGCAGGCGGGCGCATCGCGGGCTTCCGATGGTCGCCTGACGGGTCGCAGCTCGCCGTGCAGCGTCAGCGCCGTGATTCAGATGTGGTGCTGCTACGAGAGAGTGGAGCGGAACGTCGCTGAGACCGATCCGCACGGATTACAAGCCCTTCAACGCGATCAACGGATCGATTCTCCCCGCGCGCCGCGCCGGAAGGTAACTGGCCACGGCGACGACGAGCGCAAGGACAAGCGCCACCGCGCCGTACGCCCAGGCGTCCAACCGGCTGACTCGCAAAAGGTACTCGCCTACGTATCGCGAGAGGGCGACCGACATCACCAGTCCCAGCATCAGGCCGATCGCAATGACCGGCAGGGCCTGGCTCACGACGAGGGCCTCAATCGTGGACGGGCGCGCCCCGAGGGCGACCCGTACGGCCATTTCGTGCTGGCGGCGGCCGACGACATAGGTCGTAACACCGTAGACACCGACCGCGGCGACCAGGAGCGTGGCGGCCGCGAAAACGACGAACAACCGGAGCAGCAGCCGCTGCTGAGCGACCGTGTCGTCGAGCGTTCCCTGCAGCGTGCCGACCTGTGCGATCGGGAGCGCGGGATCGAGAGTCGCCAGGATGCTGCGGACGGACCGCGTCACATCCTCCGGTCCACGTGGGGTCCGCACCACGAACATCACCGTGGTGACGGCGCGACCCGTGCCCGGTCCATCGGACGGCCGCACGGCGCCGGCCTGCGTGAATGGCCGATAGAACTCCGACCGATGGGCATCGTCTCGCGCGAATCGCCTGATATTGCCGACCACACCCACGATCGTCATCCAGGGCGTCACCGGCGACATCCGGATCCGTCGCCCGATCGGATCGGCGCCCGCGAAGTACCGCTCGGCAAACGCGCGGTTGACGATCGTGACCGGCAGCGTGCCCTCGCGATCGGTGGTCGTGAAGTCGCGGCCGGCGACGAGCGGGATCCCCATCGCGCCGAAGAAGCCCGGGCCAACCTTCACGTGAACGGCCTGAAAGAACCGTGGCAGGTCGACCGGCGCGCCGCCGGGCGGAAGGGGAGGCGGCGGGGGTGGCGGCAGCCCCGGCGGCGCGATCTCGGGCGGGCCCACGTCGCGCGGCCCGTTCTCGACGGTGAACGCACGGAACTCCATGCCGATCGGCCCGAGCGGCAGGTTCGAGGTCTCGCCGACGCCCCGCACGCCAGGAACGGCGCGCAGCGCCTCCCCGAGCCCCGCGATCAACCGGGCGACGCTCGGCGAATCGGGGTAGCTTCTGGCCGGCAGGTCGAGTTGCAACGTCACTGCCTCGTTCGGCTGATAGCCGGGCTCGATCCGGGCGAGCTGCCAGAAGCTCTTCACGAACAGCGCCGCGCCCACGAGCAACGCCAGCGTGAGCGCGACCTGCAGCGAGGCGAGCACGGTGTGGGTGCGACGCGTGGCGGGAGGATTGGCGCGCACGGCACCGAGCGACAGGAGCCGGCCTGCGCGCTCGGCGGTGCCTGAAACGCTCAGCGCCGGGAGCGTGGCGAAGACGATCCCGGAGAGCATCGACATCAACAGCGCGAAGCCCGTGACTCGCGCGTCGATCGTCACGCCGGCCGATCCCAGGAACTGCTGCGGCAGCGCGGCCGACAGCAATCCGGCCCCGAAATGCGCCAGGAACAACCCGATCGCGCCGCCGATCCCGACGAGAACCAGAGCCTCGATGACGAGTTGACGTGCGAGTCGCAGCCGGCGGCCACCGAGGGAGGCGCGCACGGCCAGCTCCTGCTGGCGCGCGGTCGCCCGCGCGGTGAGCAGGTTGGCGAAGTTCAGGCAGGCCACCACGAGTACGAGGCCGGCCATCACCCACATCGTGATGAGCGCCCGCCGCACGTTCTTCACGAGCAGCTCCCTGACGAACGCCAGGCGAACGGGCCGGGCGTCGGGTCCTGTCGAGGTGAGGGCGGTCAACTCGGCCTCGACCCCGGCCGTCGTCGTTTCGGTCGGGAGACGGCCAAGGACTTCGAGATAGTGGTACAGGCGGTTGCTCTTCGCGCCGGGCGGCGCCGCCATTGGCTCGAGCAGATCGGATTTCGGAAAGAGATCGAAAGCCGCAGGCAACACTCCGGCGACCGTGGCCGGCGAGGCGTCCAGGGTGACGATCCGGCCAACGATGGCCGGGTCGGATCCGAAGCGGCGGCTCCAGAGCCCGTGACTGATCAGCACGACCGGCGGGCGGCCCGGCTCGAAGTCAGGTGCGGCGAAGCCTCGTCCGACGACTGGCCTGAGCGTCGAATCCAGTCCGACGAGGGTTGGAAACGACGCGGTGACGCGCTGTCCCCTGATTTGTTCCGGCTGGCCGTCTCCGCCCAGCACGAAATCGCGGGTCTCGATCGCCGACAGGTGTTGAAGCGTCGTCACTCCCGCTTCGAGATCGCGGTACTCGGCGAGCGAGAAGTAGCGGCTCTCTCCGCGGGTGACCGAGACCAGGCGATCGACTGCCGGATAAGGGAGCGCCTTGAGAAGTGCGGCGTTGATGACGGTGAAGACCGCGGTCGTCGCGGCGATGCCAATCGCGAGCGAGGCGATCGCGGTGCCCGACAGCCAGGGTGAACGGACCACGAGGCGCAGCCCGAAGCGGATGTCCTGAATCATCTCGTCCTCCCAGCGGTCGGTCTGGAGCCAAAGCGCGTCCCGGACGGCACCGGTGCTGTCGCGCAGAACCCGCCACGATGCCCGGCGCGGCACCATGCCCCATTCGCGCAACTCGGTCGCACGGCTGTCGAGCTCCGCCTGCCATTCGTCGAGCCAGTCCTGGCGAATGCTGCGAGGGACCACCGCGCTGAGAGCGCGCACCAGCCAGAAGTACCAGCGGCCGGGCGGACGCGCCTGCAGGCTCATGTCTTCGCCGGACGCAAACGCCGGCGGCCCTCGTCCGTATCGAGGAGGCGGTATCGCGCCACGGCAGCCGCGAGCGCCTCTTCGCCGCTCGCCGTGATCTCGTAGTACTTCCGCGGCGGCCGCTGTGCGTTCCGGGCGAGCTTGTGGTCTTCCCAGGCGGACTTCACGAACCGAGCGGCCTCGAGGCGCCGCAGGGCCGGATACACGGTGCCACTCGGCAGGCCGGTCGCGCGGGACACGTCGAAGCCGTGGCGGAAGCCGCGGGCGATGGATTGCAGGACAGCCGTGGCGGCGTACGACAGTGTCGATGGCGACATTAGTCGCATTCTACATAGGTAGATTACAAAGTCAACGGATCCGGGGTCCGGGGTCCGGGGTCCGGGGTCCGGGGTCCGTTCTTGGCTTATCGAACTACACGGACGACTGGGAGCACATGACTCCGGATCCCGGATCCCGGATCCCGAATCACCCCCCCACGTGATTCAGTCGCAGCGGATGGCGCGCAGCGGATCGATTCGGGTGGCGTGCCGCGCGGGGACGATGCAGGCGGCGATGGCGACGACCGCCATGATGAGCACGGCGGCGGCGATGGATGCCGCGTCGGCGGGACCGAGGCCGAACAGCAGGTCCGAGATGAAGCGGCTGGCAAATCGCACGGCGGCGATCGCCCCGAGCGTTCCAGCGGCGAGGCCGACGCCGAGAACCCGGAGCGTGTCGCTCAGCGATTCGCGGATCACCGCCCATCGCCCCGCCCCGAGGGCCATCCGGATTCCCAGCTCGGTGGTGCGCTGAGCCACCGCGTACGAGGCCACGCCGAAGATCCCGATCGAAACGAGCAGCAGCGCCAGCAGGCCGAAGAACGCGCTCGTGCCCGCCACCATCCGTTCCGTCGCAAGGTCACGCGCGATCTCCTCGCGCATCATCCTGAGGTCGACCAGCAGGCGCGGATGAATGCGCCGCACCTCGTCGCGAATCGCCGCGAAAACCGTCGATGGATGTCCCGTCGTGCGGACTTCGATCGCGCTGACGCGATCGGGCTGCTTCGGAATCATCATGAACGTCATCGGGGCGGTCTCGCTGCGCACGCCGGCGAGCCTCACGTCCGCGACGATGCCGATGATGCCAATCCCCCGCGCGACAGGATCATCGTTGGGGAAATATCGCCTGGCCCAGGCCTCGTTGACGATGAAGGCTCTCCGAGGTTCGACGGCGAAGTCGGAGGCGGCAAAGGTCCGCCCTCGCAGCAGCGGGATGCCCATCGTTTCGAAGAATGCGGGGCCGACGTCCGCGGTCTCCCAGGACTCGCCAGGCGGGAGCGTCAGCCCGGGCACCCGCATCATGCCCCGGCTCAGGCTATGGCGCATGACGGGGTTCCGGATCGCCGTGACCGACCGAACCCCGGGGATCGCGGCAACCCGCTCGAGCAACAGGCGGGAGACGGCACCGGCGGCCTCTCCGTCGCGATACCCGGCTCCACGCGTATCAATCGAGACCTGCACCAGGTTGTCGGGATTGAAGCCGACGTTCACGTGGGTCAGGTTCCGGAGCGTCTGAAGAAACAGGCCTGCGCCGACGAGAAGCAGCACCGACAGGCCGACCTGGCAGCCGACGAGGAAACGGCCGGTCCGGACGGCGCGGGCCGGAGCCGTGCTCCCGGCGCTCGACCGAAGTACCGTGACATCGACGCGCGTGCCCCGCCACGCCGGCGCCAGGCCGAACAGCAGCGCGCTCAGCAGTGAGAGCAGCGCCGCGAAGCCAAGAACGCGGCCGTCCATGTTGAACGCGAGGCTCTCCGGGACCGCGGTCAGCGGAAGCATCGAGAGGAGAATGGAAACGCCCCATTGCGCGACGGCAAGCGCGGCGGCACCGCCGAGGACGGCGAGCAGGGCGCTTTCCACCAGGTATTGGGACACCAGGCGCGATCGACCCGCGCCGAGGGCCACTCGAACCGTGAGCTCGCGCCGGCGCGACGCGTTGCGGACCATCAGGAGGTTGCCGACGTTCGTGCAGGTAATCAGCAACACGAGCGCGACCAGCACCGTCAGGGCGAGCAGCGGCCGAGCGTACTGCGCGCGCAATTGCGAGATCCCTCCAGCAACGGGCAGAAGTTCTGTCTCGACTTTGAACGTGGGAGGTATGAGCGCCAGTTCGCGAAAGACCGTGTCGGTCGCGGTGGTGGCCTGAACCAGGGTCAGGCCGGGCGTCGTCCGCGCGACCATCTGCAGCCCCATGCTGGTGCGCCCGGCAATCCAGAGATCGGCGGGGGTATCGATCGCGAGGCCGTGAAAACCCGCCGGCGCGACGCCGACGATCTCGCTGGCCTGACCGTTGACGGTGACGACTCTGCCCAGCACGTCCGGGCGGCCGCCGAATCTCGCCTGCCACCACCCGTAGCTCACCACGCCGACCGCAGCGTCGGAGGCGTCAGGCATTCGGCCGATCACCGGCGCGACGCCGAGGTCCCGAAAGTAATTCATCGAGACCTGCTCGACGTCCCGGCCGGATTCGGGCTCGCCTTCCACGAGAACGGCCGGCCGATCCAGGCGTGCAAAGCCGACGATGTCCGAGAGCGCGGTGTTCTGCGCGCGCATGGTGTCGAAGGCGTGCGGCGCGAAGGCCTCCGCCGGCTTCCTGAATCCCATCGCCAGCACGACCTGCCGCACCTGGACGAGATGAGCCGGATCGCGGACCGGCAGGGATCGCAGCAGGAGATCGTCGACGAGGCTGAAGAGCGCGGTGTTGGCGCCGATGCCCAGCGCCAGCGACAAGGCGACCACCGCGGTGAACACCGGCGTCTTCCACAGCATGCGCAGGGAGTACTTCAGGTCCTGCATCAGCTGGTCGACCATCTGGAGGCCTCTCTGCTCGCGGTGGGTTTCACGCAGCACATCGAGCCGCCCGAGCCGGTGCATGGCGGCACGCCGGGCGTCGGCCGGCGAGAGGCCCTGCCGGCGGCCCTCGTCCACGAGCAGCTCGAGGTGGGTGGTCAGCTCCTCGTCGAACTCGCGATCGAGCCGCTCGCGACTGAGCGCCGCGACCGAGCGCGCCCACACGGTCCGGAGCCAGCCGGCACCCGGGATCATCCTTCCGACCTTTCGCTCGCCAGCACGCGTCCCATCACGGCGGCGAGGCGCTCCCAGTATTCCGTCTGCGCCACCAGCTGTTTTTCACCGGCTCGCGTGATGACGTAGTACCTGGCGCGACGGTTGTTCTCGGAGACGCCCCACTTCGATCGAATCCAGGCCCGCTGCTGGAGCCGCACGAGCGACGTGTAGATCGTGCCCTGATTGAGGATCACCCGGTCGCCGCTCACCTGCTCGATCCGGCGGGCAATGCCATAACCGTGGAGGGGCCCCAGCGTCGACAGCGTGCGGAGCACCATCAAATCGAGGGTCCCCTGGAGGATGTCGAGCTTGTTTTTCACCGGGCGATCGCTCCTGTAGAAATACCACAGGAATCATCCGGCTTCTCGTGTGGAATGTCAACAGGAGCGCGGATGCAGCGTACGGCCGCCCTGACACGGGGGCCACCTCACCGGGTTTCGACCGAGCGTTCCTCGGTGGCCCGGACTCCCAGCGCCGTCGCCAGCGTCTCGAGACTGAAGGGCTTGGGCAGCAGCTCGAACTCGCCATCTTCGAGGCCGGAGGCCGCCTCGACGTACCCGGTGGTGAGCAGGACCGGCAGTGTCGGGCGGCGCTGACGGATCTCCCTTGCCAGCTGCACGCCGCTCATACCTCCGGGCATCATGATGTCCGACAGCACCACATCGATCGGACGCGAGTCGGCGAGCGCGCCGAGCGCCGCCGCGGCACTCGTGACGTGGGTGACGGCAAAGCCGAGAGAGCTCAACATCTCGCGCGTGAGCGCGGACACGTCGCGATCGTCTTCGACCAGCAGCACGTGTCCGCGCCGCACGAATTCCAGTCCGGGCGACGGGAGGCTCGGGGCATCGCCGGTCCCGGAGGCCTCAGGATTGCGCAGCGATCGCGGCAGCAACAGCGTGACCGTCGTGCCGGCGCCGACGGCGCTCTCAATCGAGACGCGGCCGCCCGACTGCTGGGCGAAGCCATAGACCTGGGGCAACCCGAGACCTGATCCCCTGCTGACGTCCTTGGTGGTGAAGAAGGGCTCGAACACCCGTGCCAGCACCTCGGGGGGCATCCCGTGGCCGCTGTCTGCGACGCTGATCCTCACGAGCTCCGCGGCGGCGCCGTCGTCGGTTTCGGCCGTGGTGTTGCCGGCGGTGACGAGGATGCGCCCGCCCTCGGCCATGGCGTCCCGGGCGTTCAGGCAGAGGTTCAGGATCGCGAGCTCCATCTCGCCGGCATCGACCTCGATCGGCCAGACCTCCGCCTCGAGGTTCATCTGCACTTCGATATGGCCCCCGAGCGCGCCGTCGAGCATGGTGCGCATGCTCCTGAGATGGGCCGCGGTGTCGATGGATTCCGGGTTCAAGGGCCGGCGGCGCGAGAACGCCAGCAGGTGACGCGTGAGGCCCGTGCCGCGCGCGACGGCGCGGCGCATGGCGTCGAGGATTCGCTTCGGCGGCACCTGCCCGCTTCGCTCGAGCAGCTGCAGGCCGCTCGCGAACACCGCGAGCAGGTTGTTGAAGTCGTGCGCGACGCCACCGGTGAGCTGCCCGAGCGATTCCATCTTCTGTGCCTGCCGGAGCGCCGCCTCGGCCTTCCGGAGCCGCTCCTGGTCGCGAAGGCGCTCGGTCACGTCGTAGACGAACTGATACGCGCCGATGCGATGGCCATGGCGGTCGCGCAGCGTGTTGAACCGCATCTCGTAGGCGCGGCGGGCGCGCGACGGGTCGCCAAACTCGTCGATCGCGGTGAACTCTTCGCCGGACAGCGCCCGGCTCCACACCGCCTGGACCGCACGGCGATGATCGGGTTGCGACGCGAGGAGATCCAGCATGCTGTCGCCGACTTTGGGCCGGACGCCGAAGATTCGCTCGAATTCGCTGGCCGCCGCATGATTGAGGGCCAGCCATCGATACTGGAGGTCGACGACCTGGACGAAGGCGTCGGTGCGCTCGACGATCTCCGCGAGGACCTTCCGCTCGGCCAGCGCCTCGTCGACCCGCCGCTCGAGCGTTTCGTTCAGGTCCCGGAGGGCCGCTTCCGTCAGAACCCGGCCCGTCGTCTCGGAGACGGCGCAGAACATTCCAGCGACCGCTCCGCTCTCGTCCTTCACCGGCGAGTACGAGAACGTGAACCAGGTCTGCTCGTCGAATCCCTTGCGGTTCATGACGAGTGGAAGGTCCTCGCGATACGTGGCGTGACCCGCCATCGCGGCGTCGATCAACGGGCTGATGTCCGGCCAGATCTCCGACCAGATGTCGTAGAACCGCCGCCCGAGCGCCGCGGGATGCTTGGCACCGAGGATCTCCGCGTAGGGATCGTTGTAGAGGAAACCCAACTCGTTTCCCCAGGCGACGAACATGGGAAAGCGCGACTGCAGCAGGAGTCCGACGACGGTCCTGAGCGACTGCGGCCAGCGGCTCGGCTGCCCGAGCGGCGAAGCCGACCAGTCGTGGGCACGCATCAGGGCACCCACCTGTCCACCGCCCGCGAGAAACTCGAGCGACTCAGTCATGTTCCATTCCGGCCCGAACAACGCGGACGGCGGATGCGCGTGCAAAGCCGGCGCCAAACACTACCGAGGATCCTGAGCGGCGCCCCGGCACGTTGTCAACCGGGCTGGAGCCGGTGGTAGGCTTGGCCACCGGACCCTCCACTTCCTCCATGCAGCACCCAAGCGGCATTCCAGAGAAGATCGTCAACAAGGTCGTCGCCCGCCGCGGCCGCCTGCATGCCTTCGAGACGATCGAGCCGGCGACCACGGCGCTCGTCGTCATCGATCTCGACGAAGCGACCGTCGCACACGACGGCACGTGGCCGCGCATCATCGCGAATGTCAATACGCTGGCCGCCGCGGTTCGCGAGACCGGCGGCGTCGTGGCATGGGTGTTATCGCGGATGCACGCGATGCCGAAGCACTTTCGCGCGATCCTTGGCGACGATCTCGCCACGCGCTATTTCAATGACGGCCACGAAAACGGCGCCGGTACGAGGGTGTGGCCCGAGCTTCAGCAGGAGGCAGTCGATCTCGTGGCCGTCAAATCGGGCGCCAGCGCGTTCTTCCCCGGAAAGTGCAACCTGGCGGCGCAGCTCGATGCCAGGGGCATCGACACCATCCTGATCGCCGGCGCGGTGACGAACATCTGCTGCGAATCTTCAGCCCGCGACGCAGTGGAGCTCGACTACAAGGTCTTCATGATTTCAGACGCCCTGTCCGGCCAGGCCCACGGGCTCCATGAGGCGACGCTCTCGACGTTCTACCGGATTTTCGGCGACGTCCGGCCGACCGAGGACATCATTCAGCTCATGAGACGGTGTAATCGGAACGGGTAGCGGAATCAGTCAGGCGCGTGCGCGGTGGGCTCCCTGCCCCTCCCTGCGGAGCGGCGCGGTGCGCAAGGCTCGCGAGCAGCTCCTCGAGCACCTCCGGAGCCAGCGGCTTGGTGAAGTGACTGTCGAATCCCACTTCTTGCGCCTTCCGGCGATCCTCTTCCTGTCCCCAGCCCGTGACCGCCGCGAAATGCACGCTGGCGAATTCCGGCCGTGCCCGCAGGGTCTGAACGACGGTGTAGCCGTTCATCACCGGCAGGCCGATATCCAGGAAGACCACGTCGGGCGCGAACTCGGTCGCGGCACTGACGGCGCTGGCACCGTCGTGGACCACCCTGGTGACGTGGCCCAGCTCTGAAATCAACAACTCCAGCATCTCCGCGGCGTCGAGGTTGTCTTCGACAATCAGCGCCCGAAGGCTCCGCGCCGGTACCTGTGCCCGCGGTTCAGGCCCGGTCGGTTCCACGGCCGGCGCGAGCGTCATCGGCAGGCGGATCTCGACCTCCGTGCCACCGCCAGGCCCGGGGCTGCTGACGGCGATGCGGCCCTCGTGCATCTCGACGAGGCGACGCGCGAGCGTCAGCCCGATGCCGAGGCCACCGGCGGACCGTTCCAGAATCGGCTCGGCCTGCTGAAACATGTCGAAGACCCGCGGCAGGACCTCCGGCGCGATGCCGATCCCCGTGTCGCGGATGCGGACGACCGCGTCGCTGGACTGCGAGTCCGCGGTGAACCAGATCCGTCCCCCGCGCGGCGTGAACTTCACCGCGTTGTTCAGCACGTTGGCAAAGATCTGCACCAGCCGTGCCCCGTCGCCCTCGACGCAAATCGGCGTCGATGCCGCCTGCACCTCCAGGTGCTGATCGGCCACCGTCACGAGCGGCATGATGGATTCGACAGCCGTCGCCATCAGGCGTGAGAGGTCATGTGATTCCCGGCGCAGGTGGATCTTGTTGGCCGTAATCCGCGACACGTCGAGGAGATCGTCGACCAGCCTCACGAGCTGCCGGACCTGGCGATCGATCACGTCGCGCGCGCGCGTCGCGCTTGCCGGCGGGGCGCCGGCCTTGAGACTCTCGAGCGCGAACCGGATCGGTGCCAGCGGGTTCCTCAGCTCGTGGGCCAGCGTGGCGAGGAACTCGTCCTTCCGCTGATCCGCTTCCACGAGCTTGGCGGTCCGGTCGTTGACGCGGAGCTCGAGATCGCGATTCAAGGCTTCGGCGTGATCCTTCGCCGCCTGCAGGCTCTGGATCAGATCCTGATTGTCGAAGCGCAACTTGAATGAGGCTTCGATCATCCGATGGAAGCCCCAGGTCGTCGCCAGCGTCGCCGCGGTAAACAGCCCCGCCAGGAACCCCATCATCAGGTGGGCCTCGCCGCCCAGGCTGGCCAGACGGGCGGCGGTGGCAACACCGGGCGGCAGGAGAAACGTGAGAAACACCTCGCGCCTGGCGGCGAGCAGCGACGCGCCGCCCAGCATCACGCCGCCGACGACGAACACGACGAAGGTCTCGTTCACCGGCCGGTCTGGCGGATAGAGAAAGAGAGCGGCTGCCGCCCACCCGGCGGCGGCCGCCGCCGTGCCGGCCACGAACGCGGGGAGCCAGCGGCTGTCGTCAGCCGCGGCCGGCGCGCGCCGGAACTGCCGCACGAGCAGGAGTCGCGCCGCGGAAACCAGGCACATGTAGACAAACCACACCGCGATCACGACACGTGAGATTTCCGCCGATTGCGCGTAAGCCAGCACGGCGGCGATGACGACGGTCACGACAATCCCGAGGGTCGCGTTCTCGTAAAGGAGCCGGGTTTCTGCGGCCCGCACCTGTCGGCGGCGCTGGTCTCCGCCGGACGGCGGACTCGATGGGCCATCCGACCCGGACGCACAGAAGGGCGCCCGGACGGCCTCGGGAATCTGAAAGAGTCGTCGTCCCGGCTGCCGGGTCACCATAAAGCTTCGCGCATGACTATCGTTGGGGTGAGGCCGAGATCTTACCGCTTCTGAGGCAGAGGCAGTGAGCTCACCAGGCACGCCAGCCAGGTGCCACGCGAGCGCTGCGCTGCTTTGTATATTGCCGATGGCCTGACCTGAGCTCACATGGCCTGAACCAGGCCGGGCGAGTGAGATGATCCATGGCATGTGGAACGACACGCCATTCACGCGCCTCCTGGGCCTTCGTTATCCAATCGTGCAGGGTCCCTTCGGGGGCGGCTTCTCATCGGCTCGACTCACCGCGACCATCTCGAACGCGGGCGGGCTGGGATCGTTCGGCGCGCAAGGGCAGCCGCCGGCGCGGATGAGCGGGATCGTCAGCGATATCCGGCAGCTGACGAGCGCGCCGTTCGCTGTCAATCTCTGGGTGTCGACAGAGGACGACGCGGCGAGAACGTTCAGCCGCGCGGACTATGAGGCCGCACTGCGGCCGCTCGTGCCGCTGTTCGAAGAGCTCGGGGCCTCGCCACCAGCGTACCCGCTGGCGGGATGGCCGTCGTTCGACGATCAAGGGGACGCGCTCATCGCGGCGCGGCCGCCGATCATCAGCTTCATCTTCGGCATCCCATCGGCAGCCGTCCTCGACGCCTGCCGCGCTCACGGCATCATCACGATGGGGGTGACGACCACGCCGCAGGAAGCCCGCGCGTTCGAGGCGGCCGGGATCGACGTGGTCATCGCCTCAGGTTTCGAAGCAGGCGGCCATCGCGCCTCGTTCATGCGTTCGCCGGGGTCGTCGCTGACCGGCACCTTCGCGCTCGTGCCGCAGGTGGTCGACGCGGTGAAGATTCCGGTCGTGGCAGCGGGTGGGATCGCCGACGCGCGTGGCGTTGCCGCCGCACTGACGCTCGGCGCGCACGGCGCGCAGATCGGCACCGCATTCCTGGCGTGCGAGGAGTCGAACGCTCCATCGATCCACAAAGAGGTGCTCCACGGTCCGCTCGTGGGTCAGACGGCTCTGACCACCGGATTCAGCGGCCGCCTGGCCCGAGGCGTGCGCAACGGGCTGACGGAGCTGTATGAGGATCCAGCCCTCCCGCGGCTTCCCTATCCGTTGCAGGGGCAGCTGGTCGGCGCGCTGCGCGAGCGCGCGATTGCGCAAGGACGATTCGATCTGATCTCGCTCTGGTCCGGCCAGGCGGCGCCGCTCGTGCGTCACCATCGCGCCGGAGAGCTGTTCGACGACCTGGTCGCGGGGACGGAGGCGATCTTCGAGGAACGCCGCGTGCGCTGATGGCGCAGGCTGATCCAACCCTCACCGCCAGAGCCTTTTCTGGCGCGCGTGCCTGAACGATGAGCGTCAGCGTCACCGCTTGTCGTACTCGTCGTGCCGGCGCCACCACATGCCCTGCTCGTTGCGACCGCGAGGGGCCCGATCGAGCCATTGGTACATGCTCCAGAGGCCGTCCACTCCGCGCGAATACGCAGAATACGTGTGATAGACGGCGCCGTCTTCGAGCACGAATGCGCTGACCCCCGGCCTCTCGCGCGTGAAAGTCGCCGGGTCGGTGCCAGCCATGGCGGCGATGTCCGTCGTTCCGTCGCTGCCGCGGTTCCACGGCTGCTCGCGCCGGTAGTTGTATTCGATGCCGTCGCGCTGTTGCTGCTCGGTGAACCCCACGCTGAAATCGGGGTTGAAGTCGCTGCCGAAGGAGGAGGCCCAGGGAAACGTCCATTCCATCCGCCGCCTGTAGGCCTGCAGCTTGTCGAGCGGCGCCCGTGACACGGCCCACAGCGTCACGTCGTGGTTGGCCAGGTGCACGGCAATGCCGTTGAAGCCGTCAGCGATCGCCGAGCACGACGGGCAACCAGCCTTGTAGTCGGGCCCGAACATGAAGTGATAGACGAGCAGCTGCGAGCGCCCGCGGAAGAGATCGGCGAGCGAGGCGCTGCCTTCTTGGGTATCGAACCGATAATTCTTGTCGATCCGAACCCATGGCAGCTGCTGCCGCAGCTCGGCGACCTCGTCGCTGCGCCGCGTGAGCGCCTTTTCCGCCTCGAGCAGCGCCAGTCGCGCTGTCAACCACTCTTCACGTGTCCCGGTCTTGTGTGTCGTCATGCGTCAGTTCTCCCTCTGTCGCCAACCAGTCTGAGCGGCAGGTCGCAAGCCGTGGGAGTGACAAGTGTGGCGGGATTCCGACGGGCAGAAGGGGCGCCAGCCGAAGGTCGGCGGTCCGGCGGCCGATCACCGCATTATCGTTTCGGCAGGCTATGGGTCCAATTCAGCACGACCGTGATGGCGGTCGAGGCTGTGTCTTCCACCAGCGTGTTGACGATGAAGCGCTGCCCGTCACGGGACACATCGTAGGGGTAGGCATCGAGCCGCACGGCGGGTCGCGGACGGATCGTGAACAACGGGCGCGGCACGCCGACGTCGAGTCGGCCGGCGATCGCCTTCACATCAACGGCCATCAGCTGGTTCTCGGGCGAGACGTAGATGAGCTCACGTCCGTCGCTCGACCAGCGCGGCCACCGGCCGCCTTTCGTGGAAACCAGCCGTTTGTCTCCGAGATCAGGGAATCGATCGACATAGACCTCCAGCTGCCCGGTTTCGTTCGACGCGTAGGCGAACCACGGGCCATGAGGGGCAAAACGCCCGTGCGTTTCGACAAAAGCGGACTCGAGCAGCGGGCGCGCGGTCTTTGGACTGGACAGAGGAGCCATCCAGAGGTCGCTCCTCGCGATCGCGCGGCCGCCGCCAATGTACATGACGTGGCGCCCGTCGTGAGACCAGTCTGAGGCATATCTTCCGAGTCCGAGATCGTCCACATCGAGCGGCGAGGGCTCACCCGCGCCGTGGATGTTCTTCACCTGGAGATTGACCTGACCCTTCGATGCTGAACTGAACAGCAGGCGGGTTCCGTCAGGTGACCAGATGGGCGCGAACTCGTCGCCGGCGTCGAACGTCACACGCTGACTACGTCCGCCATCTTTATCGAAGATCCAGAGATCTCGCGTGGATCGTGCCTGGTCGCTCACACTCACCGCCAGACGCGAGCCATCCGGCCCGAGCGCCACATCTCCATAGTCGGCTGGGCCGGCGAGCGCGGCGAGTTGCGTGCCTTTCCGGTCGAACCAAACCGGGCGCGACAGCGTCCTGAGCGCCGCCTGGTAGACGAGGACGCCGTTGTCGGACACGCTGAACGCCGCCGTCGGTCCCGTTGCACCGGCAGTCGAGATTTTCACGTCTTCAACCAGCGGAAATGGTGCGCCGCGAAGTAGCTGGCTATCTGTGTCGAATGGTTGCGCCAGCAATGTCCCGCTTTGTACGAAAAGGATGTGGCCGCTTGCATACCGCGCCTGGGTGACATCCGACAGAAGCAGTCTCGCCGGTTCAGCCGTGTCCAACGAACCGATGAACACCCCTCGGGGCTCGAGAGCGCCAGTCCGAGTGCCAATGCCGAAATACAGGAAATGACGGCCGTCCGGCAGAAAGGCGGGGAAGCCGTGCTGCACTTCGCCGCTCGCTTTGTCCAGTGTCGTGACAGGTGTCGACGGGCCGCCTGCCGCTCCGACGACATAGAGTGGGGAGGAACGCGCCGGCGCGAACAGGATGACGCCGTTGCGGCTCCAGGCTCCCATCCGGAAACCGCCGCTGCTGACGGTCATCACCGCTCCATCGGAGACGCGGACCGTCTTGAGCCTGCCGCCTTCGAGCGACTGCCGCCCCTCTCCGACAAAGCCAATCGATTCCGAGTCTGGGGACCAGAACGGGAAGGAGGCGTCCTCCGTCTGCGGAATCGCGCGGAATGCGGCCGAGCCGAGGTCTCGAACCCAGATCTGTGTACGGCCGGCCTCGTCGGCTGCAATCACCGCGAGCTTGCGACCGTCTGGAGAAACGGCGAACCGCGACTCCGCCGCCTGGGCATCCAGGTCTCGTCCACTTCCGCCCAGGCGCAGCGTGGGAGGCAGCACAAGAGAGGTCACCGTCCGCGGCTGTTCATCCGGGTCTGCAGTCGATCCTGCCAGCAGGCGCGTCACCATCACCGCCGCCGCTGCCCCGAGCACAACTCCGGCAGCCAACAGGCCCACTCGCATCCAGGGGTCGGCGCGTCGCGGACCGACCGGTACGGCCTCGAGATCGGCCGTTTCCTCGCGTCGGAGATTCAGGCCGTCATCGATTGCCAGGCGCGCGTCTCCGATGTCCCGCAGCCGGCGCTTCCGATCCTTTTCGAGACAATGACGCAGTAACGATCGAATACTCGCCGGGACATCGGCGGGCAGGGTCGCCAGATCGGGCTCTCGATCGAGCACTGCGGCGAGCGTGTCCGAGGCAGTGTCGCCGCCGAATGCCGGTTGCCCGCTGAGAAGTTCGTAGAGCACGCAGCCGAAGGCCCAGATATCGGTGCGCCTGTCGACCGGCAGACCCCGCGCCTGTTCAGGGCTCATGTAGGCGGGGGTGCCGAGCAGAACTCCGGCATGAGTGGCCGCCGCTCCGGGTCCGGCAGCGGCATCGAGATTCTTCGCGATGCCGAAGTCGAGGATTTTGACTTCTCCTTGATCTGTCAAAGCGATGTTGCCCGGTTTCAAGTCGCGGTGAACGATCCCCTTCTCGTGGGCCGCATCGAGACCGTCCGCGATCTGGCGCGCGATCGAGAGCACCCGCGGCAGCGCGAGAGGCTGCGCGGAGTGCTCTGCAATGACGGTCGCGAGCGACGGGCCGGGCACGAGCTCCATCACCAGGGCGGGTGCGCCGCCGGACTCATCCAGTCCATACACCTGCGCGATATTCGGATGATTCAGCGAGGCGAGCACCTTCGCTTCACGCTCGAATCGCATTGACCGCTCGCGATCGTCGGTCAACGCAGGCGCGACAATCTTGATCGCGACCTCGCGTCCCAGGCGCACGTCACGCGCGTGATAGACGTGACCCATGCCGCCAGAGCCAAGCACGCCAACGATCTCGTATCCGCCGATACGTTCGGGATGCCCGGTGCGCGGAGGCGTACAGTCGAAGAGATCCTCGAAGGACCCGCCCCGGTCGTCGGCAGCCAGCAGCGCCTCCAGGCGGTCGGGCAGCCCAGGATCGATCGATGCGAGCGCCTCGATCTGACGCGCTCGGTCAGCCGCGTCCCCCTCCACGGCGGCCCAGAACGCCTGTTTGAGTTCCGCCCAGCCCCTCACGCGCCGCTCCCGCCCGCGTTGTCAGGCCCGCTCAATTCGGTCGCCAACCACGCATGCGCAAACCGCAGCTCGCGCTTCACGGTCGCGAGCGATACGCCAATCGCTTCAGCGGTTTCCTCGAGCGACAATCCGCCGAAGTAGCGGTGTTCCACGATCTGGCCCTGACGCGGATCCAGCGACTCGAGCCGTTGCAGCGCCTCGTCCAGTGCCGTCAACGCATCCGCCTGCGGTTCGGAAATGAAGATCGCTTCGTTCAACTCGACGGCGTCGGCGCCCCCGCCGCGCTTGGCCGCACGGCGGGCGCGTGCCTGGTCGATCAGCAGACGCCGCATCACGCGCGAGGCCATGGCCAGGAAGTGCGTCCGGTCGTGAAACTGCGCGCGTTCCACGTCAATCAACTTCAGATAGGCGTCGTGGACCAGGCCGGTCGTGTTCAGCGACCGGTTTGCCGGCTCCTTTCGGAGCCGGTGATGCGCGAGCTGACGCAGCTCCGCGTACATCAAGGGGACGAGCTGGTTGAGGGCCTCTTTATCCCCATGACTCCACTGACGAAGCAATCGAGTGACGTCCGACGAGGCGGGGCGCGGCATGCGTCTGAGCCGTACGGGCCCAAGTTTACGCCGAAAGAGTATGGGGCCGGTTCCCCCGCCCTTGACTACGGAGGTCACCATGAAACGTGCGTTTGCCGCTGCGATCAGTGCCGCGGCGCTGCTCAGCGGCGCCTGCGGTCAGCCTGTTTCACCCGTCAACCCCTCGTCCGTTCAGCCTGGAAACGCGGTGGCCGCCACCGAGTCGGTGCCGTTCAAGGGAAGCTTCGAAGGCACGCAAACCGTTACGCCGCTCCCGGGTGGGGTTGGCTCCGTGACGGGATCGGGGACAGGCACCGCCACGCACCTCGGTCAGTTCTCGGTTGCCTTTCCGCACACCGTGACCTTCGCCACCCGCACCGGCGAAGGCACGTACACGTTCACTGCCGCCAACGGTGACACCCTCACTGCATCGTTTGTGGGACAGGCGACGCCGCAAGGATCAAGCGTGTCCATCGTCGAGCACGGCACGATCACCGGGGGCACGGGGCGATTCGCCGATGCCAGTGGAACGTTTACCGTGGAGCGAACCTTTACTCAAGCCACTGGTCTAACGGAAGGTTCGTTCGAGGGGGCGATCATCTGGTAGGCAGGCAGGAGCATCTCGAGGACCCAGTTCAGGTTCCTGTTCCAGGACGGGGTCGGCCGAGCGTCATAGAATGCTCGACGGATGCCCCTTTCCGAAGGAACCTGTCTGGGACCGTACAGCATCGTCGCGCCTCTCGGCGCCGGCGGTATGGGCGAGGTATATCGTGCGACCGACTCGCGCCTGAAGCGCCAGGTCGCGGTAAAGATCCTGCCGTCAGGGGTCGCGGCCGATCCCGACCGGCTCGTCCGTTTCCAGCGCGAGGCCGAAGTCCTGGCCTCGCTCAATCACCCACACATCGCGGCGGTCTACGGACTCGAAGACGCCGGTGGCGTGAAAGCGCTCGTGATGGAGTTGGTCGAGGGGCCAACCCTTGCCGACCGGATAGCCCAGGGCCCCCTTCCGCCGGACGAGGCCTTACCGATCGTCCGACAGATCGCCGCGGCCCTCGGCGCGGCGCACGACAGCGGCGTCATCCATCGCGATCTCAAGCCCGCGAACATCAAGGTGCGGAACGACGGCACCGTCAAGGTGCTCGACTTCGGGCTGGCGAAGCTCGCGAAGACAGAGGCCTCGAGCGCATCGCATCTTTCGGGTGCGGCAACGCTCACCAGCCCGGCGCACGCTCCGGCCGTAACTACGATGGGGCTGATCCTCGGGACGGCGGCGTACATGTCGCCCGAGCAGGCTCGCGGCCGGGATGTCGACAAGCGCACGGACATCTGGGCGTTCGGCGCGGTTCTCTACGAGATGCTGACCGGCGTTCGCGCGTTCCCCGGGGACGACATCACCGAGACCATGGCCGCCGTCGTCAAATCGACACCCGACTGGAGTGCTCTGCCCGCCGAGACGCCGGCACCGGTCGTTGCGTTGATCCAGAGATGCCTCGAGAAGGATCGCAACGCGCGCATCGGCGACATCGCCGTCGCACAGTTCGTGTTGGGCGAGACCGCATCGATCGGCATCTCGTCGTCGACTCCTGCGCGAGCGTCGAGCCTCGCGGCAGGGATCATCCGAACCCTGCCCTGGCTGTTCGCGGTTCTGGTGCTCGGCGTCGCGGCCGGCTGGCTCTTCAGCCGAAGACCTCCAGCGGCACCGTTGGTCTCACGGCTGCAGATGAGCGTCCTGCCCGCGGACAGTCTTACGAGCTCGGACGTCTCCTCGCGGCCCGCCAGGCATGTGCTCGCAATCTCGCCGGACGGGCGCCTTGCCGTCTTCAGCGCGCAGCGCGGCAACATGGCACAGCTCTATGCACGCCCGCTCGATCGCGAGAGCGGCGTCCCGATCGCCGGCACCGAGGGCGGAATCGCCCCGTTCTTCTCCCCGGACGGATCGTCGATTGGATTCTGGGTCGGCAGCACCATCAAGCGGGTCGCGATCGCGGGAGGACAGCCCGCCACCATCGCCGATGTTCCGGAAGGAGTCCGCGGCAGCGCAACCTGGGGCGACGATGGCACCATCTTCGTCGCGAGCAGCGCCGGCATCTCGCGAGTGCCATCGACTGGTGGCACACCTGCCACGCTCGTCGCATCGGACCGCTCGAAGAACGAACGCCACGTGCTGCCCCACGCCCTGCCGGGTGGAAAGACGATTCTGTTCACGACTGTCACCGGCAGGGAGTGGAGCGCAGCCAGCATTGTTTTGCTCTTGGTCGACAGCGGGGATCAACGCGTGCTCGTGAAAGGTGGTGCTGACGCGCGATATGTCGACTCGGGACACCTGGTTTATGTCAGGGGCGGGACGCTGATGAGTGTGCCCTTCGACGTGCGGTCGCAGCAGATCGCGGGGAGTCCGGTGGCGGTGCTCGAAGACGTCATGCAGAGCATGAACAATCCGAATTCCGGCGATGAAACGGGCGCAGGACAGTTCGCCGTGTCGAGATCGGGAGCCTTGCTGTACCTGACCGGCGGTGTGACACCCAACCTCGAGAGCTCCTGGGAATGGATCGAAAGGACCGGCACCAGGAAGAAAGTCGACGGCGTGCCGGCCGGCTCGTACTTGTTTCCACGACTGTCGCCCGACGGCCAGAGAGTCGCGGTCAACGTCAGACGCCCCGCAAGCCGGGTGGCCGACATCTGGATCTACGATGTCCTCCGGGCGGCACCCACCAGGCTCACGTTCGAAGGCAACAACAGCTCGCCTGTCTGGTCGCCGGACGGCCGACGAGTGGTGTTCAGCGCCGACGCGCAGGGCTCGTCGAACCTCTATGTGATCGGCGCGGACGGCAGCGGTAAACCCGAACGTCTGACAAAGAGCGACTACTCACAGATTCCCTCGTCCTGGGATCGGACGACCGGGATGCTCGCGTTCCTGCAGCGGCCGACCCTCGAGACCACGGGCATCTGGGTGCTGCCGGTCGACGGCCAGCCCACGACGCCGAAGCTGTTCCTGGAGTCGCGCTTCTTCCTCTCTCACCCGGAGTTCTCCCCCGACGGACGGTGGATCGCGTACACCTCCAACGAGTCGGGCGGCCGCGAGGTGTACGTGCAGCCGTACCCTGGCCCCGGCGAGAAGGTCCGGGTTTCCACGGACTCAACGAGCGGCGGAACGGAGCCGGTGTGGGCTCCGGATGGCCGGGAGCTGCTCTATCGCGGTTTCGGACCGCATGGCGGCGTGATGGCGGCGACCATAAGCTCGACGTCTCCGTTCAGAGTGAACCCGCCGCGGCTGCTGGTCGAGCTGAATACGAGCGAGTACGACTCGACGTCGCCCGTTCGAAGCTGGAACGTCAGTCCTGATGGCCAGCGATTCCTCGCCTCGCGATTCGAACGCATGGGACAGCCGATCACGACGCTTCACGTCGTGCTGAATTTCGATCAGGAGCTGCGGCGCCTTGTTCCCTCGAAGTAGCTCCGGACCCCGCTTGCCCTGCGAGCGCCCGCCCACGCGCCTTTGGCGCTTCGGCGAGGTCCGCCGTAGCGTCAGCGAAAGCGGAAGCGTGTAAAGGGGGTCCGGGGGACGACGTCTCCCGGGAAGGGATGGACTCCATTATTACGGCTGCGGCGCGTGCGCTTGCGGCGGGTGATCCGCTCGGCGCACTGAAGCGCGTCGCGCTGCGCGACGACCCGCCGGCGCTCGCCTTGCGGGGCATCGCGATGGCGCAGCTCGGCGATCTCGCTCGAGCGAAGACGCTCATCAGAAGCGCCGCGCGCGCTTTCGGTCCCAGAGAAGCCGTCGCCCGCGCGCGATGCGTTGTCGCCGAGGCCGAGATCGCGCTCGTGTCGCGCGACCTGGGGTGGCCCGCAAAGACGCTCGAGGCGGCGCGCGTGACCCTCGAAGCACACGGCGACCTGGTGAACGCCGCGCATGCGCGATATCTCGCGGTGCGCCGCCTCCTGCTCGTCGGACGGCTCGACGAGGCCGAGCGTGCGCTCGCAGATCTCGATCCCGCGTTGTTACCGCCGGCGTTGCGGACCGCCCATGAGCTGGTCGTCGCGGGGATCGCGATCCGCCGCCTCGATACCACGGTCGCACGCGCTGCCCTGGCTCGGGCGGCTGATGCGGCACGCGAGACGCCGATCGCGGCCCTGACCGCAGAGGTCGAGAGCGCATCGCTCGCCTTGAACACCCCTGCCGCCCGCCTGCTTGCGCGCGGAGAGGAGCGACTCCTTCGGCTCGACGAGGTCCAGGCATGCCTTGCCTCGGACGCGCTCGTCGTCGACGCATGCCGCAACCTCGTGCGAGACGCTCCCAACGTCGTTTCACTCGCAAGCCGTCCGGTGCTGTTCGCGCTCGCCCGCGCGCTGGGCGAAGCGTGGCCAGGAGATGTGTCGAGAGACACGCTCGTCGCGCGAGTGTTCGGCGCGAAACACGCCGACGAATCACATCGCGCGCGGTTGCGAGTCGAAATCGGCCGCCTTCGTACGATGCTCCGGACAGTTGCGGGGGTGAAAGCGACGACGCAGGGGTTCGTGCTGGAGCCACGCCGCGCCCGCGAGGTGGTCGTGCTGGCGCAGCCCACCGAAATCGACGACGAGCATGCGGCAGTGCTCGCCTTCCTCGCCGACGGCGAGTCGTGGTCGAGCTCGGCGCTGGCGCTCGCGCTCGGAGCCAGCCAGCGCACGGTCCAGCGGGCACTGGACTCGCTCGCAGCGTCAGGGAAGGTGCAGTGGTTCGGCCGCGGACGGGCCCGGCGCTGGATGACGCCGGCCGTCGGCGGATTCACGACAACGTTGTTACTCCCGGCTCCGCTGCCGGCGGACTAGGCTCTTGGTTCGGGATCCGGGATCCGGGGTCCGGGATCCGCAGGGTCCGACGGTACTCAGAGGCAGCCGTTGCAAGTCCGAGCGCTTGTTGCCTCTGAGTTCCACCGGCTTCCGGACCCCGGACCCCGGACCCCGGACCCCGGATCCCGGATCCCGGAATAAACCATGAATCGATCAACCGCTGAAATCGTCCAGGAGTATGGCCCCTTCCCCGGTGTCGACCATGTGCACGGCGTCACGTATGACGGTCGAAGCGTCTGGTTTGCGGCCGGAGACTCGCTGAAGGCGTTCGATCCCGGCAGCGGGCAGACGTCACGCTCGATCGATGTTCCCGCACATGCGGGAACCGCCTTCGACGGTCAGCACCTGTATCAGCTCGCCGACGACCGCATCCAGAAAATCGATCCCGGCACCGGCGAGGTACTGGCCACGATTCCGGCGCCGGGCGGCGGCTCGGGGCTCGCGTGGGCAGAAGGCACACTCTGGCTCGGCCAGTATCGAGACCGGAAGATCCATCAGATCGATCCGCACACAGGAGCGGTTCTTCGGACGATCGAGTCCAACCGCTTCGTGACCGGCGTCACCTGGGTCGACAACGAGCTCTGGCACGGCACCTGGGAAGGTGACGAAAGCGAGGTGCGGCATGTCGATCCGCGAACGGGAGAAGTCCTCGAGCGTCTCGACATGCCGCCGGGCGTTGGCGTTTCTGGTCTCGAGTCTGACGGCGCCGACCGCTTCTACTGCGGGGGCGGCAAGAGCGGAAAGATCAGGGCCGTGCGGCGGCCGCAGCGCTGACGCAGGGCGTCCGGGTGTTACAATCCGACCGCGACGTCATGCACCCTCCTGCCGTCGACGGCACGGCCGACCTCCCGGCTCCAGTTGCCAGCGCGCTGACCGCGTTCGTTTCATCGGCGACGGCTTCTCTCGATTCGGATCTGCGCTCGATCGTGCTCTTCGGGAGCGGCGCGGAGAATCGCCTTCGTCCGACCTCCGACGTCAACGTGGCGGTGATCCTCCGGGCGTTCGACGCGCCGCGGATTGCGACCCTGAGCGAGACGCTGGTCGCTGCCCGGGCAGCAGTGCGGCTGAACGTCATGTGGCTGCTCGAGTCCGAGATCCCTCACGCGGCCGAGGCGTTCGCGGTCAAGTTCGCCGACATCCTGCGGCGCCGTCGCGTGCTGTGGGGCACTGATCCATTCCTGTCGCTGTCGGTCCCGCGGGCGATGGCGATCGCACGGCTGCGGCAGGTGCTCATGAACCTCGTGATGCGGCTGCGCGCGAGCTACGCGCTGCACAGCCAGCACGAAGAACAACTGGCAGCGGTCCTGGCGGATGTCGCGGGTCCGCTGCGGGCCAGCGCCGCGGAAATACTCGAGCTCGAGGGAACGACGCCGCCCGCGCCACGGGAGGCGCTCGAACAGGTCATCCGGGCACTCCCCGGCGGCGAGTGGGCGCAGGTCCTCGCGGCGATCACCGAAGCCCGCCAGACGCGGGCGGTCGATACCGGAACCGCCGGGCCGCTGCTCCTGAAGGTCATCGATCTCACGTGCCACCTGCTCGAGCGCGCCGACGCGCTCGGCCGGGGCTGACGCCCGAATGCCGAACCCGTTCGACTGGCGCGGCCCCGAGTTCCTCGTTTTCTACGTCATCCTCGGTGTCGTCGTCATCGCCGCCGTCGCTGTCCTTCGCCGGCGATCGGAGCCGGCCGTCGCGATCGCGGCGCCGCTCACCGACTATCTGAAGATTGCATACCTGCGCGGCGGGCCGGACGAGGCGCTGCGGGTCGCGACGATGTCGCTGCTCGATCGAGGGCTCATCGAGGTGGTGGACCAGCATCATGTGAGGGCCGCGTCGGCGAAGATGCCGGCCGGTCTCCAGCGCACGGAGGCGCGTCTGCTCGAAACCTGCAAGAGCTCGACGCGAGCGAGCGGGATCGTCGACGATACGAGCCTGAAGGTCACGGTCGCGACGGAGTGTGAAGGCCACCTGGTCCGCGCGGGCCTGCTGCCCGACGACACGGTCAAGGCCGACCGCCAGTTGCTGCTCATGGCCGGCATGGCCCTCCTCGGACTCGTGGCCCTCATCAAGATCTCGATCGCGCTCGGCCGTGGGCGGACGAACATCGGGTTCCTGATCGTGGCCCTCGCGGTATTCGGTTACGTGCTGTTCCGCATCGCCACTCCCTTCCGGACGCTGGCGGGCGAGGCCATGCTCGCGGATCTTCGCCAGCTGTTCATGGGACTGAGGCATCGCATGTGGTCGATCGGCACGCCGAGCGAGACGCAGGAGCTGGCGCTGGTCGCGGCGGTCTTCGGCATCGGCGCGCTGCCGGGACGCGCCGGCGTTTCCGAGACGCTGTTCCGCAGGCCGCAGAGTACATCCTCGTCGTCCTGCGGGTCGTCCGGATCCTCGTGCGGCTCCTCATGTGGCGGCGGCGGATGCGGCGGAGGGTGTGGAGGATGCGGCAGCTGAAGAACGATCGCGTCGGATTGACGTGGCAACCGCAACTCGCCGCGGCGATCCTGGCCGCCGGGGATCGCATCGACCTCGTCGAAGTGATTCCGGAGGGGACGTTTCTCGAGTCTCCCCGTGCGCACCGTGCGCTCCGAAGGCTTGGCCGGGAGATCCCCGTCGCGATTCATGGCGTTTCGCTCGGCCTCGCCTCGACGTCCGCCGTGGACGAGCGGCGGCTCGGCCAATTCGCCCGCTTGATTGACGACGTGCAGCCGGACTGCTGGTCGGAGCACCTCGCCTTCGTGCGGGCGGGGGGAATCGAGCTCGGGCATCTCGCGGCCCCCTCGCGCACCCCTACGACGATCGACGCGACCGCGTTGAACATCGATCGCGCCGCTCGCGCGATCGGCGGGTATCCGCTGGTCGAGAACGTCGCGACCATCATCGAGCCGCCCGGGAGCGATCTCGACGAACAGACGTGGCTGAGGCGCCTCCTCGCCACCAGCCAGGCGGATCTGCTGCTCGACCTGCATAACCTCTACGCGAACGCGCGGAACTTCGGTTTCAGTGCGGCCGACGCGCTGCGCTCGCTTCCTCCCGAGCGCATCCGCGTCATCCATCTCGCCGGCGGCGCGCCGGTCCGGGCGTCGACTGGCGACGAGAGATGGCTCGACGACCACCTGCACGACGTGCCGGATCCGGTCTATGCGTTGCTGGAGATCGTCGGTGAATCCGTGCCTCACGCGGTGGATGTCGTGCTCGAGCGGGATGGCGCGTTTCCGCCGTTCGGTCAGCTGCTCGACCAGCTCGATCGCGCCCGCGCGGCGCTCGCGCGTGGCAGAACCCGGCGGATGGCGGCGTGAGCCCCGCATTCGAGTCGTTCCTGGCGCGCCTCTACGTCGAGCGGCCGGCGCGTGAACGGTTTCTTGCGGACCCTCACGGGGAAGCGGCGGCGGCAGGATTGACCGCCGACGAGATCGCGGCGGCCGTCGGGATCGATCGTGTGGGGCTGGAGCTTGCAGCCGCGAGCTTTGCCCACAAGCGGCGGCGGCAGAGAAGGTTCGCGCACCCGGTGGTTCGTCTGTGGCGGGAGCTCGCGAAGCGTGTCGGATAGGAACACTACCTTGCCGCCATCGGGAGCGCTCTGGGCATCGCTGGCGCAATTGCGACGATGAGGACAGTCACGGGCATGCTGTTCGGCATCAGCGCGACCGATCCGCTGACTCTCGGCGCGGTTGTCGTCCTGTTCGGGCTGATCTGCTGGACTGCTGCCGCCATCCAGGCTCTCCGCGCGGCCCGCGTCGATCCATCGATCGTGCTGCGCGCAGACTAGAGGAGCGCGCCGTCGCGACGTTGTCCGTATGAAACGATCGCTTCCTGATCAGCGCGAGCAAGCCCTCTTCGATGACTCGAACCGCTGCGGGCTCGGGGGGAGCGTGCGGGGCGTCAGTTTCGAGCCAGCCCCGCGCTTCGCCCGCTCAGCGCCAGCCCTTCATTGATTTTCGATTTCAGCTTGGTGATGAAGCGCCGCTGTTCCGCGTCCGTATAGCCCCCCGCTCGAAACGCGTCGCGCCACTGGCGATCGGATATGCGCGACATCAGCCGGCAGGTCCAGACCACGTCGCCGACAATCAGCGTGTCGACGAGGCCGCTATGAATGCCTCGGTAGTCGAACCTGACCCGCTGTCCTTCCACTTTCTTGATCAGCCCCTGCTCCTCGAAGTGGTCGACGTCGTTGCGCGAGCCCTGGCCCATCCCGCGCATCGGCGTCCATTTGAGGAACTGCGGGAACGTGGTCTTGCCGAGCGAGGCGCCGAGATCGCGGACGACGAACACACGACGCGGACCATTCCGGCCTGAGAGGTCGTACACCTTGTTGTTCGACGTTTTCCAGTCCCAGTTGTTCAGGATCAGGTTGGCGACCAGCAGACCCTTGAACGGCTGCGTGGACACGAACGGGTTCTCGTACCAGGACCAGTCGTCAGTCACTTTGTAGCCGCCCGACTCGAGACGGAATCGAGCGACTCCAGGCGTTTCGACCTGCTTGCCCGTGAGCTTCCAGTCCTTCAGCAGATAGGTCGGTGGCTGATGGTAGCCAATGGCCCAGAGCACGCGCGACGCCACGACCTCGGGTTGCGCCTCGATTCCCAGCTTCACGCTCCACTCGGCGCCGCGCTTGTCGCGGACGTCGTATCCAGGGCTGTAACCGCTGTCGTCGATCGCCACGAGATCGTAGGGCGTCGATGGGTTGGGAGCGAGGGCAGCACCGCCTGCTCCGTGAAAGAGGTCCCGCCTCTCGAGATCGCGGGGCTCGATCCACAGCTGCGCAATGTCAGCGGGAGCGCCAGTCGAGGCACGGGGTGCCTGCCGCATTACACAGGCCGCTGCGTCCATCGTGATTGCCACGATGAGTAAAAGACGAGTCGGCCCGGCCACTGAGCGTCGTTCAGGCCTCATCGCGAGGAACGTGTGCATGAACGTTGCCGGCGAAGTGCTGAGCCGGCGCTGGAAGGATGAGCTGAAGGCAGCGACTGTCTTGCACGGAATGAGCTGCGACCAGTAGTGTAATTGACGTGATCGGCTCGGCTGGTTCGGCGGCACCCGGGTTTCCTCCCGGACCTCGCGGGTATCCCGTTCTTGGAGTCCTTCCGCACCTTCGGTCGAATCCGATCCGGACCTTTCTCGACGCTGCGGATCGATACGGCGACCTCGTTCACCTGAAGGCCGGCCCGTACCATGGATTCCTCGCCTGCGATCCGGCCGATATCAAGCATGTCCTCCAGGACAACGCCCGCAACTATCACAAGAGCCCGCTCTACGATCGCCTCCGCGACAGTCTCGGCAATGGACTGCTAACCAGCGAAGACTCGTTCTGGCTGCGGCAGCGGCGGCTGGCGCAGCCTGCGTTCCATCGCCAGCGGGTCAAGGCGATGGCCGAGGCGATGGTCGATTGCACCAGGCAGATGCTCGAGCGCTGGGACGGCATTGCCTCGCGCGGCGACGCGATCGACATCGTCGCCGAAATGATGGCGCTCACGCAGGCCATCATCGTCCGGACGATGTTCAGCACCGATCTGGGCGCGACGGCGGCAATCGTCAATCGCACGTGGCCGATCATCAACCGGCGCATCGGGGAGACGTTCTGGTCGACGAAGCTGGAAACGTCGCTGCCCCTGCCGGCCAACCGTCGATTCTGGCGCGCGCTGCGCGAGCTGGAAACGGTCGTCTATCAGATCATCGCGGGCCGCCGGAAGACGCGGCGCGATGAATCGGACCTGCTGTCGATGTTTCTCGCCGCGCGGGACGAGGAGACGGGAGCGGGCATGACGGATCGCCAGCTCCGGGACGAAGTCGTGACCATGCTGTTGGCGGGCCACGAGACGACGTCGCTCGCGCTCTCCTGGACGTACTACCTGCTTTCGCAGCATCCCGAGGTCGAGCAGGGCATCGCGGACGAAGTCGAACGGGTGATTGGCGACGGACAGCCCGGGTTCGAGCATCTCGATCGGCTCATCTGCACGCGCCGGGCGATCGAGGAATCGCTGCGGCTCTACCCTCCGGCCTGGGGTTTCTCCCGGCGGGCCCTGGGCGACGACGGCATCGGCGGATATCGGGTCCCCAAAGGCTCGCTGGTGTTCGTGATTCCGTTCGTCATCCATCGCAGGCCGAAGCTGTGGCCAAATCCGGACCGCTTCGATCCCGATCGATTCGCGCCGGAGCAGGAGGCTCAGCGTCCGCGATTCGCGTACATCCCGTTCGGAGGCGGCCCACGCGGCTGTATCGGCAATCAGTTTGCGATGGTGGAGGCGCAGCTGATCGTCGCTGCCGTCGCGCAACGCTATCGGATTGAGCTCGTGCGCGATCAGGACATCCGGCCGGAGCCCTTGATTACCCTGCGGCCGACGCCCGGCATTCGGGCGATTGTCAGCAAGCGGGCGCCGCGAAGTCTGGTGCCCCCGGTCACGCTCTCGCGCCGGCCATCCAGCACGCCGCGTTGAAGCGAACGTCGGTCCCGTGCACGTAGGGATCGAAGGCCGGACGAACCGTTTCGACGATTTGTGCGCGGGTCCGATCGTCCACGTCCTGGAGGATTCGGGCGACGGGACCGATGCGCGTCAGGTAGAGACGCAGGTCCTTCTCGGCGATCGTGCAGGCGACATCGATGGGACGGACATCGATATCGGCCCAGCCACTGTCCTCCAGGATCGAGCGAACGCGCTGTCCGTCGGCGAACGCGAACTGGCCTGGCGCATCCGGCCGGCGCGCAGGCAGTTCCGGCAGCAGCGGCGCCGCGGCGCGCTCGGCCGTCGTCATGAACGGATTCTCCGCAGCGCTCCGCCACGCGATGAACCTGAGCTCGGCGCCGGCCGTGGCCGCATGCCGCAGGTTTGCAAAGGCCCGGACAGCATCGGTGAAGAACATGACGCCGAAGCGCGAGACGACGGTATCGAAGGCTTCCGGCTCGAATGCGTAGTCCTCAGCGCTGGCACAGATGAAGGTCGCTGAAATGCGTTCGCGGTCGGCACGGGCCCGCGCGGCCGCAATCATCGGATCCGAGATGTCGATGCCGACCGAGTGACCGTCGGCACCGAGCACCCGCGCAAACGCGAGCGTCGTGCTGCCCGTGCCGCAGCCGACGTCGAGCACCCGCCCGCGCGACCTGGCGGACACGGCTTGGACGAGAAGGTCTTCGAACGGCTTGAACATCCGATCGAGGACCGCCTGCGCCTCGACCCAGCCTTGTCCGCCAAAGCCTTTCCAGAGCTTCGCCTGCTCGTCGTTCGTCTCGTGCGTGATACCCATCGGCTCGCCTCTATCGAATGAGCTTATTCCATCAGCGATCTGACGAGGTCGCAGCGAGGATCGCTGCTTGCACGTTCGATCGATGGCACCGAAAGGAGCTCAGCCATGGAGACCTGGACTGCCGTCGCGATCGCGCTCGGCCTTTGCATCGCGCTGTTTCTGCCGTTCTTCATCATGAATGTCCGGCGGGGGAAGGCGTTCGGCCACACCTGGTTCACGTGGTGGAAGCCGCAGGGCCACTCCGATATCGGACCTGATGTCGGCTTCCGCCAAACTCGACCGAATGCAGACGACGCCCGTGGAGCTCGTTACTGAACGGCTCGATGATTCGGCCGTCGCTCGCGATGCTGGCGCAAGCGCACCAGCTATCGTCGCGACCGCGCTTTTGACACCCTCGCGTTCCTGGCCCGGGCCTGCCGGCCCAGCCAGGGCGTGAGCACAGCTTCGAGATCCCTGCCAATCCAGTCGACCGCGTTCCCCTCCCGGTAGGTGGCCCAGGACATCAACGATCCGCCGATGACCGTCTCGACGGTACGCGCGAGCGAGCGCGCATCCACATCGCGTCGCAACTCGCCGGCCGCGACTGCCGCCCTCAGCAGCGCCTCGATCTGCTTGCGGCTCGCACGCGCATTCTCGACGAGATGTCCGCGGAGCACCTCGTCGGTGAGGTCGCCCTGCAGGTACGCCAGGTTTCGCAGCAGGGCCTCGGGTGTTGGGGCGAGATCCGCCATGCACGCCGCGTACGCGCGGAGCGTCGCCAGCGGGCCGCCATGTGCGGCGCGCAACCCGGCAAAGACCGGACCGGCGCTCCCCGCGAACCGCTCAGAGAGCGCCACGAGCAGAGCGCGTTTGCTGCCGAACCGCTGCACCAGCCGGCCCGGCGTGACGCCGGCCTCCTCCGCGATATCCGCCAGCGTGAGATCGTGCGGCATGCGCCGGCCCATCGCGCGCTGGGCGGCGGCGAACACTTCTTCGTCCGAGACCTTCTGTCGTCGTCCGGCCATCGCGCTTGACAATTACTAAACTAATGTTTAGCTTCTATTACTAAACACCAATTTAGCTCAAGGAGGCGTCATGCGGAAAGTGGTCTACGGCGGCGCGATGAGCCTCGACGGCTTCATTGCCGGGCCCAACGGCGAGTACGACTGGATCGTGATGGATCCGGAGATCGATTTCACGGCGCTGATGGCCCGGTTCGACACCTTCCTGATCGGCCGCAAGACCTTTGAGGCCATGCAACGGATGGGCGGCGGCGGACCAGCCGCTCCGGGTATCACGAACATCGTCTTTTCGCGGACGCTCCGGCCTGGCGACTGCCCGAAGTCGATGACCCTGAGCAACGACGCCGAAGGGTTCGTGACCAATCTGCGGAAGAACCCGGGCAAGGACATCGCGATTTTCGGCGGCGGGGAGCTGTTCCGAAGCCTGCTCGCCGCCGGCCTGGTCGACGAGATCGGCTTCTCCGTGATTCCGGTCCTGCTCGGCGGCGGGATCCCGCTATTGCCGTCGCCGACGGATCGCGCCAGGCTCAAACTGAAGAACCACCGAGTCTATGAGAAGACGGGCACGGTTGGACTCGAGTACGACATTCTTCCGCGAGGACAGCTGGCGAGACCGAAGCGCTGAACGCCGATCGGCGCTGTCGCGATACAGTAGCCGCCGGATGATCAGACCCGCCACTCCGGATGACGCGGACGCGATCTGGGACATCTTTCAGAAAGTCGTCGCCGGCCGCGACACGTATACCTTCCTGCCCGACACCCCTCGCGATGAGGCTGTCGCCTACTGGCTCAGCGCGAACGCCGTTGCACGCGTCGCGGAGCTCGAGGGTCGCGTCGTCGGCATGTACAAGCTGATCGAGAACAACCGCGGCCTCGGCGCTCACGTGGCCAACGCGTCCTTCATGGTCGATCCCTCCGCCGCGGGCCGGGGCATCGGCTACGCGATGGGCGCCGATTGCCTTCGCGAAGCCCGCGGCCAGGGCTACGAGGCGATGCAGTTCAACTTCGTCGTGAGCACCAACACGCGCGCGTCCGCACTGTGGCAGCGCCTCGGCTTTCGCGTCGTCGGTACGCTCCCGCGAGCATTTCGCCACGGCACGCTGGGCCTCGTTGATGCGCTGGTGATGTATCGCGAGCTCGATGACATCCCCCTGTCGTTCGGCACGCCTCCCGAGAAGGGCTGCGCGATCGCGCGACCGAGCGCATATGCCGTGGTGACCAACCCTCGGGGCGAGATCGCGATCGTGCAGGCGAAGGAAGGCATCCTGTTGCCCGGCGGCGGCGTCGACACCAATGAATCCCCGGAGGCGGCGGCAGTCCGGGAAGTCGCGGAAGAATGCGCGCTGCAGGTCACCATCACCGGCGATCTCGGACAGGCGGTCCAGTTCGTGACGTCGGCTGAGAAGGGCGCGACGTTCGAAAAGCGGAGCCGCTTCGTGAGCGCCCGGGTGCAATCCCCGATACGCGGCGCGACGCCGGAACACGCCACGAGCTGGCTGAACGCCGGCGACGCGCTGAAAACGGTCACCTACGAAAGCCACGCCTGGGCAATCCGCCGATGGCACCGACTCAACTCGTGAGCTGCGCCAGCCGTAGACTTACCAGCGTTTGGAGGATTCGATGGCGACAGAGACCCACGTTCCCGCCCTGGCTGCGTTGGGCGACGGCGCCGGAGCGGCTATTGGCCGGCATCTGGACAGGTCGTTCCGCGCCATGGTCGTGTCGGGGCATCGCGCCGAAGGGCCGCGATTCCTCCGGCTGCTCACCGGCGAACCGCATCCATTCGGCAACTTCGCGGTGGTGTCCGCGCCCGCGGACCCCGAGACCACGCGTGACGCGATCGAGCCCCTGGTGGCGCGTGGGGTCCCGGCTGCAGTCCTCTTCCCCGATCTCGATGTCCCGGCCGACGTCGACGCGTACCTGACAGAGCAGGGATTCGCCCCGCACGCCGCGATGCCGGCGATGGGTGTGGACATCAGCAGCCTGAAGGCCACGGCGTTGCCCGATGGTTACGAGTTCGTCCGCGTTGGCGATGGCGATGGCGACGACAGCGAAGAATGGGTGCGACAGTTCGCCGCCGGCTATGAACTGCCCCTGGGCGTGGCGCAATGCTTCCCGCCTGCCGCCCTGGATGCTGGCAGTTCGGAAAACTCAGCGATGCAGTTTTTCGCGATTCGGCGGCGCGGCGCGATCGTCTGCACGTCGGCATGTCATCTGGACGGAGGTCTCGCCGGGATCTATTGCGTGTCGACGATCCCCGAGGAGCGCGGGAAAGGGCTGGGCGCGCACGCGACCGCTGAGCCCCTGCGCCTCGCGGGCCGCCAGGGTTACCGGGTGGGCATCCTTCAATCATCAGAGGCCGGTCACAGCCTGTACAAGAGCCTCGGGTTCGCCGATTTCGGTGGCGTGCCCCTGTACGTCAGGATTCCAGACTGATCAACGCTCGACAATGTAATTAGGATGCTGATCTTGGTGTGACCCCGCGTTCGAGAAACCCGCATCCCGCTCTGCGGCCGTGACTTACAAATGTGAACCACCGGGCATGCCGGTTGCGAGCTACGTGAAGCAGGGAGACATCATGCGACGACTGACAACCCTTGTGGCGCTTGCGATGACGCTCGCGGCTTCGTCGGGCGAGGCTGCGAAGCCGACCTCGAAACCATCGACCGGCGGAAAACCGACCATCACCAAGACCCAGACCCAGAAGGTCGGGGTCACGAAAACCAGCACCGGCAAGCCGTCAACCCCGAAAGGGTCGACGGTCAAGAGCACCAGCCCATCCTCCAGCAAGTCGGTCAAGGCCGTGAAGCCGACAACGCAGGTCGCAAGCGGTGGGGGTCAGACGAAGGCGTCCGGCAAGTCGCTCGCGTCCGCGAAGTCCGACACCGGAATTGCGAAAGCGGACAAGGGCGTGAAGGCGCAAGGCGCCCAGGCCAAGGCCGATGCGAAGACCACCAAGGCAGACGCCAGGACCTCGAAGAGTGCATCGTCGACCACGACGTCGTCGACTACCGGCACTCCTACGGTGACGTCACCGACAGGGCCGTCGACGCCGAGCATCGACTTCACGGCCGGCAAGACCGGCGAGTTGCTCCAGAAGAACAGCGCCCTGCGCTCGAAGATCGAGGCGAAGCTGCAGGCAGCCGGCTATACGGGCACCGTGTACGAGGCCGGGTACGGTTTCAAGAACGTGGGACAGTTGAATGCCGCGACGAACCAGGTGCAGAACCAGGGCATGTCATTCGAGCTGCTGAAAGTACTCATGACGGGCACCTATGTGGATCCCGTTACCCACAATGTCTACCGTACGCAAACGCTTCCGAACGGCACGACGCAGCTCGTGAAACCTGAGCTCGCGCTAAACACTGCGCCGACGCAGAGCCTCGGGCAGGCGAAGCAGACCATCTCAGGAGGTGCGGTGATGCCGGAGATCGTGCCCTACACAACCACCACGTCCACGCCCACGAGCACGCTACCGACCGCAACGACGTCCGTGACTGGCAGCTCGGTGACCAGCACCGGCAAGTCGAAACCCCGGAAGAACGCCACCGGGACCACGACACAGCCTGGCGGCGATAGCTTCTGATCTGCACGGCTTCGGGTCGCAACGAAGTGACCCGCGGGCGCCGATTTCTTTGCAGAGGCAAGGAGATCAGGAGGGCTTCTTGAAAACCAAGACTCCTGATCTCTTTGCCTCCTGTTGATCCGGCTTCTGCGTCCGCCGGGCTGACCTCCCCATCCATTACAATCGCCGCGGCACGATGCCGCTCCCTCCAGGCACAAAGCTCGGCCCATATCAGATTGAAGGCCTCCTCGGAGCCGGAGGCATGGGCGAGGTCTATCGCGCGCACGACAGCCGCGTCGGCAGGGATGTGGCCGTCAAGATCGTCCCGCCGGCCGTCGCCGCCGATGCCACTGCCCTCTCGCGGTTCGAACTCGAAGCCCGCGCGGTGGCGATGCTCTCTCACCCGAACATCGTGGCGCTGTACGAATTCGGCGCCAGCGACGGGATGACCTACGCGGTCATGGAGCTGCTGGAGGGTGAGTCGCTCCGATCGCGTCTCGGCTCGGGCCCGCTGCCGCCGCGCAAAGCGATAGAGATCGCCGCCCAGATTGCGCGCGGCCTCGCCGCGGCGCACGACAAGCACATCGCGCACCGGGATTTGAAGCCGGAGAACGTTTTCATCGCGACCGACGGCAATATCAAGATCCTGGACTTTGGTCTGGCACGCCAGACCAGCGAGCCGCTGCCGGGCTCGGACGCCGCGACGGTGGCGCGGGTCACCGAGCCGGGGATCGTGTTGGGCACGGTCGGTTACATGGCGCCCGAACAGGTCCGTGGCGAGCGGAGCGATCATCGCGCCGACATCTTTGCGCTGGGCTGCATCCTGCACGAGATGTTGACGGGACGCCGCGCATTCGAGCGCGGCACCGCCGCCGAAACGATGACGGCCATCCTCCGCGAAGAACCGTCGCCTCCGGTGTCCGCGGTTGCGGGTCTGCCACCGGCCGTGGAGCGAATCCTGAACCGGTGCCTGGAGAAACGACCCGAAGAGCGATTTCAGTCGGCCCGGGATCTCACGTTCGCACTCGAGTCGTCCGATGCGAGGAGCGGATCCGGCGTCGGAACGGTCAGACCGGCCCGGATCTCGCGGCGGTGGCTGACTGGCGTGGCGCTCCTGACGCTCGGCCTCGCCCTGGGCGCGGCGATCGGCGTCTTCGCCTTACGGACGCCGCCGCCTGCGGCCACCAACGGCGCGCCACCGCAGTTCCGGCAACTGACGTTCGACCGCGGCACGATTCGCGACGCCCGTTTTGCCCCCGACGGCCGCTCGGTCGTCTACAGCGCCGCATGGAACGGCGGGCCGCTGCGGGTGTTCATGACCCGCACCGACTCCTCCGAGTCGGTCCGCCTCTCCCTGCCCGATGCGCGGCTGCTCTCCATCTCGCGCTCGTCGGAGATCGCCATCTCACTCGGACACCGGTTCGACGGCTGGATCGGGACAGGCACACTCGCGCGCACGTCGGTGCTGGGCAGCGCACCGCGGGTCGTGGCCGAGGAGGTTCGGGAAGCGGAATGGACGCCCGACGGCTCGGACCTGGCCATCGTTCGACGATCAGGAACCCTCGAGTGTCTCGAGTTCCCGATCGGCAACGTGCTCTATCGCAGTTCGGGATACATCAGCGACATCCGCTTCTCCGCGGACGGCAGCCGGATCGCGTTCGCCGATCACCCGCTGTTTGCCGACGATGCCGGGTTCGTCTCGATGGTCGATCGCGCCGGCCGGCGAACGGTCCTGACCGACGCTCATACGACCGTCCGCGGTGTGGCGTGGTCGGCGGATGCGAGTGAGGTCTGGTACAGCGGGACCAAGAAGGGACAGTCGGGAATCTTTGCCGTGACGACGGCAGGCAAGCAGCGGCCGGTATGGGCGAGTCCCTCATTCGTGAAGTTGTACGACGTCGCTCCGGACGGCAGCATCCTTCTCGGCCGCGAAACACCCGATCGGCACATCGAGGCGCTGTTTGCCGGCGCACCGGCCGCCGTGGACGTGACGCTCAGGTCGAACTCGACGAGTCAGTGGATCGCCGAAGACGGGACAGCCGTCGCGATCGCGGATCAGTCGACGTCGACGTATTCGGCATACCTGCGCAAACCCGGCGCGGAGCCGGTCCTGCTCGGCGAGGGACAGCCAACTGGTGTCTCGCGGGACGGGCGCTGGATGCTCGCGCTTCCGGTGACCGGCAGCCCGGTCCTGCTCCATCCGACCGGCGCCGGCCAGACGAGGAAGCTCCCCAATCCGGATAACCTCCTCTTCGACATCACGGCGTGGTTGCCCGACAGCCGTCATGTCGTGATGTTTGGACAGGCCCAGGGTGGGATGTCGAGAGGTTACGTGCAAAGCATCGACGGCGGTCCGCCGCGACCGTTCACACCGGAGGGCGTCCGCAGCGCGCGCTGGTGGGTGCTCCCCGTCTCTCCCGATGGCACTCGAGTCGTCTCTCTGGGAAGAGACGCCAAGCAGGCGGTGACGCGACTCAGCGACGGTGAATCTACGCCCATCCCGGGACTGCAGGAGGACGAGCTGATAGTGAAGTGGGCCGCGGATGGCCGCGGTGTGCTGGCCGCTCGCGGCGGCGGCCAGCCCTGGCAGGTCGATCGGGTGGATCTCGCAACCGGTCAACGCACGAGGGTGCTCGAAGTGCGCGTGCCGGACGGAGCCGGCCTTCGTCTGAGCTTGCTGGCGATAACACCGGACGCCCGGCACTATGTGCACAGCTATTCGCGACTGTTGACCGACTTGTACCTCGTGCAGGGACTGCGATAAGGCGCAGGCTGGAGATCAATCGACGCGAAGAGCCACGAGCGGATCGATTCGGGCCGCCGCCTGCGCGGGAACGAGGCTGGCGATGAACGCGGCACAGGCGAGCGCCACCAGGCCAACGGCGAGCGACGTCGCGTCGTGCGCCGTCACTCCGAACAGCAGACCGGACAGCGCAGGGGCCGCCACCGTGGCGGCCGCGGTCCCTGCGGCAAGCCCTCCCAGCACGGGTGACGCGCTGTCGCGAAGCACCAGGCCGGCAATGTCGCGGCGGGAAGCGCCGAGCGCCGACCGGATGCCGAACTCCCGCCTCCGGGTGGTCACGGCGAACGCCGCCACGGCGTAGATGCCGACCACGGCGAGCAGCAGTGCCGTTGTCGCAAACGCCCCAACCAGCTGCAGGTTGAATCGACGCGCCGCGAGCGTGCCGCCCATCCATTGATCCATGCTGCGAACGAACGACCCGGGCACGTCCGGATCGACAGCGGCGATCTCCCGCCGAACGGCCTGCGCCATCGCCAGCGGGTCGCCGGCGGTCTGGACGACCCAGTACATGTTGTTCGCCAGCCATACCGTCGTCGGATCGGGAACCTGGCCGATCGGCACGTAGACTTCGATCGTGGCTTCCTGCTCGAGTCCGAAGTGCCTCACGTTGCCGACCACCCCGACGATCTGCACCTCCCTTGGCACCTTCTCGCCATCGTCCAGGCGCATGCGGCTGCCGACGGGGTCGCGCCCCTGGAAGAACTGTCGCGCAAAGGTCTCGTTGACGATCGCTACGGGCGCGGCGCCGCTGCGATCGGCGGACTCGAACGCGCGGCCGCCTCGAAGCGGGATGCCGAGAGCTCGAAAGTAGCCGGGCGTGATCATCCGGTAGTGCGCGTCGGGGGCGTTCCTGGCGACCACGCCATCGACGTAGACCGCTGTCGTGGCGAGGTAGCCGTTCATCGGGACGACGTTGGCGGCCGCGACAGCGCGAACGCCGGGTAACGACGCGATTCTGGGTTCCAGCTGGTTGGCAAACTGGTCGATCGCCTGGTGGCCGGCGTACCGCGCGCGAGGCAGCGACAGCCGGACCGTCAGAACCTGTGAAGAGTGGAACCCGGGATCGACCGCCCGGACGCGCTGAAAGCTGCGCGCCAGGAGCACGGCCGCGATCAGCAGCACGGTCGAGAGCGCGACCTCCGCGAACACGAGCGCGGTTCGAAGCCGGGCGCCACCGGCGGTGGACCCGTACTCGCCCTGCTGCAGCGCGCCATGCAGATCGCCCCGGGATGCCTGCAGTGCCGGTCCAACGCCGACCATCAGCCCGGCACCAAGCGAGATGAGCAGCGTGAAGACCGCAACCGGCGTGTCCAGACCGACCTCGGAGACACGCGGCAACGCCGCCGGCGCACCGGCAATCATCGCGGCAATCAGCACCCTCGAGACGAGCAGCCCCAACCCGGCGCCGATCAATCCGAGGATCAGCGTCTCGCCCAGGACGAGCGCGATGATGCGGGCGCGGGATGCGCCGAGCGCGGCGCGGACCGCGAGCCCCCGTCGCTCGGCGGTGCAGCGGACCAGAAAGAGGCTGGCGATGTTCGCGCACGCCACGAGGAGCACCAGGACCACGGCCCCAAGCAGCAGGCGCAGCATGGGCGCGGAACGGCCGGTCATCTCCTCGTGCAACGACACCAGCCGGATCGCGGTATCGGTGCCGTGGGAATCCGGGTACTCGTCACGCAGCCGCCTCGCTGTGGCCGCGAGGTCCTCTTCGGCCTGCTCCATGGTGACATCGGGTTTCAGGCGGCCGATCACCCGCAGGAACCCCGCCGCGCGGTTCTGTCGGCGCGCGTCGGTCGCCGGCGAGTACGGCACGACAATCTCGGCCTCGCGAATCAGGGAGACGAAATCCGGCCGTAATACTCCGACAATGCTGAACGCCTCGCCGTTCAGGACGAGCGACTGGCCCACCACGTCGGCCGCGCCGCCGAAGCGCCGCTGCCACAGGCCATGGCTGATGAGCGCCGACGGACGCGGCTCGTCGTGTCGCTGCAGCGGCCGGCCAAGCTGGACCTGTGCCCCGGTCACGTCGAAGTAGTCGGCGGAGACCCGCATCGCGGTCAGCCGTTCGGCGTCCCCCCGGCCGGTGAGATTCGCGCTCCACCCGAACATCGAGACGATGCCGTCGAGGGTCCGGTTGGACCGCCTGAAATCGTCGAGGTCCAGAAGCGAGAGCGGCTGCCGATCGGTGCCCGGGCGGACGATGGTGAAGGTGATCAGGCGATCGGGATCGGTCAGCGGCAGCGGGCGAAGCAGGACGGCGTGCACGAGCGCGAACATCGCCGTGTTCGCACCGATGGCCAGGGCGAGCACCGCGACGACGCCGGCGGCGAAGGCTGGCTGCCTGCGGACACCTCGGATCATCTGCGAGAGGCCAGTGAGGGGCATGGGCGAGCGTACGTGCGAATCGGGCTACAATGACAGCTCATTGTTTTCATGAAAACAATGAATCTGAATCATGGACCTCGAACTTCGCGATCTTCGGATGGTCACCGCCATCGCCGCCTCTGCCAGCGTCACCAGGGCGGCGGGTGACCTGCATCGGACCCAGTCCGCGATCAGCCATCAGCTGCGCGCGATCGAGGAACGGCTGGGGACGCGGCTCTTCCTGCGCGTGGGAAAGCGCATGGTCGTGACTGCCGCCGGAGAGCGGGTGCTTGCCACCGCGCGGCGGGTGCTCGAGGACATCAAGACGGCCGAGGAAGACGTGCGGCGGCTCGGCGCGCGGCACGCCGGCGTCCTGCGCGTCTGCGCGCAGTGCAATACCGGCTATCACTGGCTGCCGCCGCTCGTGGAGGTGTTTCGCCGCCGCTTCCCGGCCGTCGACGTGGCGCTGGCCGTCGAATGCACGCTGCGGCCGCTCGACGCGCTGCTCGAGGGCAAGCTCGAGGTCGCGATCGTGACGCAGGCCGTCCGGCACGATCAGGTGCGAGTGCGGCCGCTCTTCGAGGACGAGCACGCGGCGATCGTCGCGCCGGATCACCCGTTCGCGAAGCAGGCGTTCGTGCGGCCGGAAGACTTCGCGTCCGAGCGGCTGCTGCTCTATTCCAGCTCGCCGGACGACAGCTTCACGATTCAGCGAGTGCTGCGGCCCGCCGGCGTCACGCCCGAACGCGTGTCGTTCGTGATGCTCACCGAGGCGATTCTCGAAATGGTGAAGGCGGGACTCGGCGTCAGCGTGATGCAGACGTGGGCGATCGAGCCGGCGCTCAGGGCCGGCGATGTTCGAGCGATTCCGATCACCGCCGGTGGAATCCGCAGGCAATGGTCGGCGGCGACCCTCGCCGCCGCCGGCCGCGTTCCGCACGTCGAGGCGTTCATCGACCTGCTCGGCAGCCGCTCCATGCCCGCACGACGCCGTCCGCTGCCGGTCGGGTATCGATCGCGGGGACGCCGCTCATCCTGAGCCGCCAGGCCGGACATCGAGCGCTCGCGACCACGCGTCGAGCCGCTTGGGGTCGTGAATGACGACCGAGCCGCGGCGTCGCGTCAACAGACGCAGCCGGGCCAGTCGGGCGAGGAGACGGGCCACGACTTCTCGCGTCGTGCCGAGGTGATCGCCGATCCCCTGCTGTGTCATTGCCACCTCGCCCCGGCTCGACGAATGAAGGACAAGGAACGCCGCCAGGCGTTGCTCGAGCGGCCGCGTCTGCACATCCTCGAGGGCGAGCATCAATCGAAAGACGACCGTCGAGAGGGCGCGGATCGTCACGTCCCGCATCGCGGCTTCGTGGTCGAACAGCCAGCGGTACGACCGGCCGTCGATGATGGCCACGCGCGTGCCGCCAGACGCCTCCACCCACGCCGGATACCGCACATCGTTGAACAGGCAGTTCAGGGCCAGCACACAGGTTTCGCCGGGATTGATTTCGTAGAGGGTGGCCTCGCGACCTCCGGGCGAGGAGGTATACACCCTGAGCCGCCCGCTGATGACAATGTAGGCGCCGCCGACCAGGTCGGCGCGCGACAGCACCGTCGTCCGGCGCGCGAACGCCAGGTGACGCAGTCCCTGGCGCAGCGTCTGCCGGCCGGCGGCGGACAGATCTCGAAACGGCTCGAACGATTCGAGGGAAGCAAGGTCCACTATCGTCCGAGCTTATCGCACGCCGAGGGCGCCGGCGACGCGCCGCGTCTCCGCGAGATGATGTTCAAATCCTCCGAGAACATTCTTCAACAGCGCTTTCAGCTCGACGTTCCTGGCGGCAGGCAGCAGCGTCCCTCTGACGGCATCGATCGCGGACCGGTGGAAGGCGATCTCATGGGCGAGGTAAGCCCGATCGAACTCGGCGCTCCCTTTCGATTGCAGTTCCTTGACGGCTGCGGCCAGAGCCTCAGCGCTGGTGTCGTCGGCGGGCGGAGTCGGCGTGATGTGAAGCTTTTTCGCGAGCTCGCGCGCGCTATGCTGCACCGCCTCATGATCGGCGATGACCATCGACGCCAGCCTGCGGACGTCGGCGGACTGGCTCCTCGACACCGCCAGCCTTGCCGTCCAGATATCGACCGTGTTTGCCTCATCGAACAACGCGAGGATCTGGCCGTCGTCCAACCGGCTCTGTGTACGGACGTCGACCGCTGCAACCACAAACATCGCCAGAGCCATGGCCATCATCGTCTTGCCCATCGTGTCCTCCTTCTCCGGCATTCGCCGTCTCCCGAGAGTGCACGAAGGGCCCCTGCCTGATCTGTGACCGATGGTACACAGGCGCTGCGGCGGCTTGCTGGTTGACACCCGCGGTTGTTCTCTGGCCTAATCGCGCGCGTTTCCCACCCTTCGCTCATGACTCGCGCGAAGGGTGCCCGTCCGCTCGAAGAGAGCTTCGGGTGGCAAGCCAGCCAACGTTCCAGACCGGTCTCGTCGCTGCCCAGACAACCTGGGCGAGGAGGGTGAATGCGGATCCTGGCCGTCGCAGCCGTGGCGTGGTGTCTCCTTGCCGCGCCGGCGAGCGCTCAAACCGACGCCGAGGTGATGGCGCCGATCCAGAAATTCATCGACAGCTTCAACAAGGGGGATGTCGCCGGCGCCGCGGCGACCCACGCAGCCACGGCCGATCTGGTGATCATCGACGAGGTGCCTCCGTACGCGTGGCACGGGGCCAAGGCCTTCCAGACCTGGAGCGCCGATCTCGAGAGCGACGCCAAGAAGAACGGCATCACCGAGCCGAAGGTGACGCTCGGCGCGGTCACGCGGATCGAAAAGAACGGCGACCAGAGCTACGTCGTGGTACCGACGGTTTACACGTTCAAGCAACGGGGTACCGCGATGCGCGAGGCGGCGCAGATGACGGTCGTCCTCAAGAAGGGCCCCACGGGCTGGTTGATCCACGGGTGGACGTGGACGGGGCCGAAGCCGCGGCCGGCCGCCGGATCCGGGAAGAAGTAAGCGGGCACGAGCTGCCCTTCCCGGCTCCGCTGACGCGCGGCGCCGTATAATGAGCGGCCCCAGAGCCCGTCTGGAGCTCAGAATGACGCGGGAGTTTTATCTCGGCCCGTGGCTGGTGCAACCCTCTCTGGGCAGGCTGTCCCTCGGCGGCCGGGACGTGCAGGTTCGTCCCAAAGTGATGGACCTGCTCGTCTATCTTGCTGACGTACCCGGTAGCGTGGTCTCGAAGGAGACCCTGCTCGACGATGTCTGGCATACCGACGCGATCAGCGAGTCAGCCCTCACTCGCACGATCACTGAGTTGCGGGCCGCTCTCGGCGACGATGCAGGCAGCCCACGGATCCTCGAAACGATCCCCAAGCGGGGCTATCGGCTGATCGCACCTGTTCGGCCGGTCCCATCGCCGCAGGGAATCCACCCGAACCATCGTCTCGCTCCCGTGGTGATCGGCCTTGCAGCGCTCCTGATCGCTGCGACCCTCGCACTGCTGGTGTTCGTGATCGATTCCTCGGAGTCCAAATACGCCGTCCGGCTCAAACCGTTGACCACGCTGCGTGGTCAGGAAGGGCAGCCGTCCTTCTCGCCTGACGGGAAGCAGGTGGCGCTCGTGTGGAGCGGGGAAGCGGATGACAACTTCGATGTCTACATCAAGACGTTGGACGGCGAATCGCCTGTTCGGGTGACCACGGCTCCGGAGCCCGACCGAAGTCCGGCATGGTCGCCCGACGGCCGCGCGATCGCCTTCGTTCGTGATTCGAAGCGCGGCGTCGAGCTGTACGTCACGTCGGTATCGGGCGGTTCTGAACGGATCGTTGCCACGCTCCGGCGGCGCCGGACGCCAGCGCGTCAGCGGATTCTGGACTGGTCCTTTGACGGACGCGCGCTCGTCGTCGTGGACCAGGACTCCCCTGACGAGCCGTTCTACATCGCCAGCGTGTCACTCGAGACGGGTGAATGGCAGAAGCTGACGTCGCCACCGCCCGGCTCGTCTGGCGACATCAATCCTGCCGTGTCACCCGACGGACGGAGACTGGCGTTTGCCCGTTCGATCGCGCCTGGCACTGCCGATATTCACATTGTCTCCATGAAAGGCGGGGAGCCGGATCGCCTGACGTTCGACGATATCTTCATCAGCGGCCTCACCTGGTCGGAGGACGGCGGAAGTCTCGTCTTCTCGTCCGAGCGGGGCGCGATGGCCGGAGCGGGAGGGTTGTGGAGGATCCGCGTTGCGGCGTCCCGGTCGCGGGCAGAACCGCAACAAATCCGCGGAATTGGACAGCGAGCGATCGTGCCCGTCATTGCGCGACGGGGCGGATTGCTGGCGTATCTGGAGCATTTCCAGGATACGAACCTGTGGCGAATAGCGATGAACGGTCGCGAATCGCCGCAGCCACTCATCGCCTCGACCCGCGAGGAGAACCTTCCCGACTATTCTGCCGATGGCGCTCGAATCGCGTTCTCCTCGAACAGGTCGGGGAACTGGGAGACCTGGATTGCCGAGGCCGACGGTTCGAAGGCGCGCCAGGTCACCTCTTTCGCGGCGGCACCGGCCTGGGCCTCGCGATGGTCGCCCGACGGGCGGCTGCTGGCGTTCCATCACGCCGTCGAGGGAAACTCGGATATCTATACGATCACGCCTGAAGGCAGCTCTCTGCGGCGCCTGACATCAGAACCCTCAGCGGAAGAAACACCTTCGTGGTGCCGGGACGGCCGCTCCATCTACCTGTCATCGAATCGATCGGGAATGTTCGAGATCTGGAAGGTCACGATCAACCAGACCGCTCCGCCACTGCAACTGACTCACGGAGGTGGCCTGAATCCGCGAGAGTCGGCGGATGGCCAGCGGGTCTTTTACGTGAAAGGCATGGATTCCGCCCTGGAGATCTGGAGCGCCGCGGTGGACGGCGGCGCGGAAACGCGAGTGCTCGGTCCGATTCGATCCCGGGCAGGCTGGGCGCCGGATCGAAACGGGATGTACTTCATAGATCCTGCCGGGCAGATCGGCTATTACCGGTTCGCGACTGGCGGCACGTCCCCGATTGTCGCGATGCGAGGGATCTCGTATCGATACAACCCTGCCCTGGCGTTGTCACCAGACGGAGGGTGGCTGCTGTACGCGCAGATCGACCGCTATGGCGCGGACATGATGCTGGCGGAGAACTTCCATTAGCCGCCTGCCGAATTGGACCCTGCCGCGCGGTACCTTCCTCGATGACCTCCTCGCTGCCGGCCTGACGGACCCGAACGTTGCCTGTGACACCAGCCGTCCTTTCCGTCGTCGTGATGTACGCCGCCTTTACGGTGGTGGGCTGGCTGGCGTCGCGCCGGGTGAGGAACGGCACGGCCGCCGATCTCATCGTGGCGGGGCGGCAGATGCCGCTGTGGATGGCCGCGCTCACGATGACGGCTACGTGGGTCGACGGCGGCTACCTGCTCGGCACCGCCGAAGGGGCCTATAAGTCTTCGATTCAGCTCGGCATCCAGGGCGGCCTCTGCTTCGGGATCAGCCTCATTCTCGGCGGATTGTTCTTCGCCCGGACGATGCGGAGGCATGGGTTCACGACGCTCATCGATCCCTTCGAGGCGCGCTTCGGAAAACGGTGGGCCGCGATTCTCTTCCTGCCGGCGCTCTCGGGCGAGCTGTTCTGGAGTGCGGAGCTGCTCGTCGCGCTCGGGTCGGCGTTCGATGTCCTGCTCGGGATGAATCTCACCACCGCGATCCTCACGGCCGCCGTCGTGACGACCGTGTACACGATGTTTGGCGGCATGTGGTCGGTGGCGTACACGGACGTTTTCCAGCTGGGACTCGTGGCGATAGGCCTGGCCGCCGCCGTGCCGTTCGCCCTCGCTGGTGCCGGCGGCCTCGAGCAGAGCTGGCTGCGCTATGCGCTGGCGAGGCCCGACGGACACGGCATCGTGCCGGGGACGATCTCCGGCAGCGGGTTCTGGTCCACTCCCGCGGTCGTCTCCTGGTGGGATGTCTCGCTGATGCTGATGCTCGGGGGCATCCCGTGGAACTGCTACTTCCAGCGCGTGCTGTCGTGCACGTCGCCAGGAAAGGCGGCCGGGCAGTCGATCGTGTCGGGTGTGCTGACGATAGGCTTCGCCGTGCCGCCGCTGCTCATGGGCATCGCGGCGTTCAGCTATCCATGGCCGGCAGACACGCTCGCCCACCTGCAAGCGAACCCGGCTGAAACGCTGCCGCTGATGTTCGCTCACGCCGTGCCGCCGCTTGTCGGGATCCTTGGACTGGCGGCGATCATCGGCGCGGTGACCTCGAGTTTCAGCTCCTCGATTCTGTCAGCCGCCTCGATGCTGAGCTGGAACTGCCTGAAGCGCCTGATGTGGCCGTCGCTGGACATGGCGCAAATGGCGCGGGTCATCAGGCTGTCGATCCTGTTGTTCGGCGCGGCGGCGGCCGCGTTTGCGCTGAAGGTGCGGAGCGTTCAGGCGCTCTGGTTCTTCACGAGTGATCTGGTGTTCGTGTTGCTGTTTCCGCAGCTGGTCTTCGCACTGTTCGACAGCAAGGCGAACCGGATCGGGTCGATCGCGGCGTTCGTCGCCTCGCTGCTCCTCAGACTCGGCGGCGGGGAGCCGTTGCTCGGCATCCCGCACGTCATTCCTTATCCCGAGCTGTTTGCTGCTGTCCTTCCAGGGAGGGCCGCCGATTGGTACGATCCGGGAACCCGCGGCATGTTGTTCCCGTTCAAGGCACTCGCCGCCGGCGCCGGGATGATCGTGTTGCCTGCGGTTTCGCGCCTCAGTGCGCGATGGGACCCGCCGCGGCCCCTGCATAACCCATCGATCGAGTGAAGACGTCGGCTTGCCCGCCGTAGGCCAGCCACATCCTTCCGGCTAAAGCCGGAAGCCACACTGTCAAAGTCATCATCGATCTCTCAATGACGTGGGGCTCGCGATCCGGGATCCAGTGATCCGGGGCCCGGAGAGCCTGCCTCGCCGAAGCGCGAAGCGCGAAGGCCGGGCTACTATACGCGGGACATTTCAAGGAGTTAGAGATGACCATTCGTCGTACCGTTCGTTCTCTCGTAATCGGGCTGCCGCTCGTCGCCGCCGCCATCGTCGCGCTCGCCGCGGCGCAGAACCCGGAGGCTCCGGGCGACCCGCTGATCGCCGGCTTCAAGAGCACGTATCCGGCATCGGTGTCGGATGCGGTCGAGCTCGTCACCGGCAAGAACGGGACGATGCGTTACGACATGAAGCTCATGACCGGAACGAATCTCGTGGGCCGCGCCGTGACCTCGATGGTACGGCCGGCGCCGGCCGATCAAGCCACGCCCGCGTTGTCGACCAAACACTCGGTCGAGATGATCGATGAGGCGAAGCCCGGAGAGGTGGGCGTCATCGTCATGGAAGGCACGCTGGACATTGCCGCAATGGGCAATCTCATGGCCACGGCTGCCGTCGAACGAGGCATGGCCGGGATGGTGCTCGACGGCGCGATCCGCGATCTCTGGGACGTCCGCCGCATGGGGCTGACCGTCTATGCGCGATCCAAGTCGCCGCGCACCGCGGTCGGGCACTATGCGACCGTCGCGAAGAACGTCCCGGTCGAGTGCGCGGGCGTCACGGTCCGTCCCGGCGACATCATCGTCGCCGACGAGGACGGCGTGGTCGTGGTGCCGCAGGACCGCGCCGCGGACGTGCTCAAGCAGGCGCAGGCGATCGACGACCGCGAGCGCGGCATGTATCCGTTCATTCGCGAGTTCAAGTCGCTGCAGAAGGCGATCGCGAAGTTCAACCGCATCTGAATTACCTGATCTTGGCGCACGCGCGTGCGATGCCGGATGCGCACGCCTTCTCGAGCAGTTCTTGGGCGCGCGCTTTCTCCGCCGGCGCTGCACCGGGCGCGCCCAGTAACAGCAGCGCCAGATTCGCGCAGCCATCCATGTGCCTATTCGAGCACGCGCGCTCGTAGAAACCGGCGGCTCTGGCAGGGTCCTGGAAGCCAATCGACCCGAACTGATACACGGTGCCTAGATTGTTGCATCCGGCCATGTCGCCGAGCGTACACCCGCGCTCGTAGTACATGGCCGCCTGCGCCGCATCGTGCGTCACGCCGAGCCCACGGTTGTACAGCACGCCCAATCCGGTGCATCCGGCGGCTGCCCTTCCATCGCACGCCTTGACATAGAGCGTTGCGGCTCGCTCGAAATCCTTCTTCGCCTCCGCTGCCTGCGCGAGTGCCACACAGGCGACCGTCGCACCGTTCTCGCAACCATCCGTTCCGCGGTCAGGAGGAGTCGACGAAGTCGAAACCACGGTCGAAGGTTGGATCGTGGGCGCGTTCGAGCGACCGGCGGCAGTCGAAGAAGGGGCAGGAATCGAGGGGCCCCGAGGTGTGTCACGGTCAGCGACAGACCCTGTTGGCGCGGTGCCGGTCCCCACGACCGGCGAATCGACGTGGCTCGAAGGCGATCGAAAGGAGGACCAGCCGATTCGAACAACGATCGAGAGCAGCAGAATCGCCGCGAGCGCCGTGCCGGTCATCAGCCACTTGCCACGAGAGCCGGACGTGACGGCAACAGGAACGGTGGCGGCCGCGGCGTCTGGTGTCGAGTCTCGCATCTCCCGAACTCTTGCCAGGATCGTGCTTTGAGGGCCGGCTTCGTCGGCCGGCGCCCGTTCACGCGCTTCGCGCAAGGCGGCGCGCAGCTCTCGTGTTGATGGATAGCGGTCTGCAGCCGCGATGGCGAGTGCCTTCTTGATGACCGGTCTGAGTGGTTCGGGAAGGTCGGCCGCGGCACCAGTATCCAGCTGCAGCGGCTCGTGCAGCTTCTTGTAGACCATCGCCGGGAAATTGCCGGCCTCGAAAGGCCGGACACCCGTGAACAGCTCGAAGAGGATGACGCCGATCGCATAAATATCGCTCCTCGGCGTGAGCGGCTCGCCCAGGGCTTGCTCGGGACTCATGTACTGCGGCGTGCCGACGATCTGTCCCGATAAAGTCAGCGCCGTTCCGCCCTCCCCTTCCCACAACTTCGCGATGCCGAAGTCCATCAGCAGCGCGATGCCGCGTCGATCGATCATCACATTCGACGTTTTGAGATCGCGGTGAACGATGCACTGATCGTGAATCGCCTCCAGCCCGTCCACGAGCTGGAGCGCGATGTCGTAGCCTTCGGCGACACTGAGGCGTCCGCGGCTGTGGATCATCTGTCCGAGCTCGATGCCATCGACCAACTGCATGGAGATGAACCGCACGGACCGCGCCTCGCCGTAGTCATGGATGCGGCAGACGTTCTTGTGGGTCACGCGGCGCGCCAGCTTGATCTCCGCGAGGAAGCGCTTCGTCAGCGAAGGATCGTCGAACGCCTGTTGCCGCAGGATCTTGATCGCGATGGTTTCGTCCAGCGAGCGATCGTGCGCTTTGTAGACGACACCCATCCCACCCTTGCCGACGTACTCGAGGATCTCGTAGCGATCGACCAGGATGGTGCCGGGCCCGACGGTGAATTCGGCAGTTGGCTCGCGCGGTTCAGATGTCGGCGAGAGATGTTCGTCTGCCATGACCCCCAACGGTAGGGCACGACTCGGCTGCCAGAAGAGAGTTCAGGTAACGGCTCAGCTCGCTCTGGCAGCCAACCTTGCGGGTGCGGAATCCGTATACAGGTGCTATACGCAAGCCAGTGCGGCGGTATAGTCACACACCCGCGATCTGGAGGCAATCATGCGCAATCCCTTGGTTCTCCTGCCCTTCGCGTTGATGGCCGCGGCGGGTTCGAGTGCCGCCGAGTCGGCTCGGATCGAGATCGTTCTCGACGTGAGCGGCTCGATGCGATCGTCGCTCGGTTCTGAGGTCAAGATCGAGGCCGCCAAGAGCGCCATTCGTCAAACGGTCGCAGGCATCCCGGACGGCAGCGTCGTGGCGCTTCGCTACTACGGACATCGGGTCGCGCAGGAGCGGAAGGACGAGAGCTGCAGGGACACCGAGCTCGTCGTGCAGTTCCAACCGCTCGACAAGCCACGGTTCCTCGGCGCGCTCGACAAGGCCGTGCCCCGCGGGCAGACGCCGATCGCCTACTCGCTGCAGCAGGCGGCCCAGGACTTCGGCGCTCCGAGCGACGAGGAGCGCGCGATGATTCTCGTGAGCGACGGGATCGAGACGTGCGGAGGCGACCCGCTCGCGACCGTCCGCGATCTCACGGCCAAGGGTTTCAAAGTCAAGGTCCACACGATTGGGTTCGACGTCGACGCGGCGGCGCGGGCGCAGCTCGAGGCGATCTCCGGCGCCACGGGCGGCGAATACTTCGACGCGCGCAGTGCGTCGGCGTTAGCCGAGACGCTGGGGAAACTCACCCAGCGCGCGCTGCTCATCAAGCGCGACTCCGTATTCGGCGAGGAAGTCCGTGGCGGCGCGAAGTACGACGAGGCGGTTGCGATCAAACCGGCGGCGACCTACCACCTCGATCATCACCAGCGCGAGGACGAGTACGATTACTTCGTGATCGAGGCGCGCGATGGCCAGAAGATCGTCGCGTCGATCCAGTGCTTCGACAAGGGCGTCCGCATCCGCGGCGAGAAGGTCGAGGAGTCGGGTCTGCCCTATGCAGGCATCGCCATTCACGCACCCGATCGACGGCACATTGTGGACAAGTGGGAAGCCAATCCGGGGAACAAGGCGACCGTCTCGGTGTCGCTCGGGTCCGGCCAGGGTGGACGCTTCTTCATTCTCGTCGGCAACGAACACCACGGTCAGCATCAGAACAGCCGTTTCGACGTCACGCTCGTCGATCTGTTCGACGCCAACAGCGGTCGCGACGCCGGCTCGGACGACAGCAAGGCGGTGGACATCCAGCCTGGCAACCACACCGGGTATCTGTACGCGAACGATCCTGCCGATTACTACGCTCTGGCCGTGTCGCCGGGGGCCAAGTACAACATCCGCGTGAAACCGGGCGTGGCGGAAAAATCGATTGATCTCGAGGTCCTCGACCGCGATGCGGTCAAGGTCAAGGAGGTCAACGGGGCGAATGAGGGCGCGGCGGTGCGTCTCGAGAATCTCGAGTTTCCGTACGCCGGGAAGGCCTACCTGAAAGTGACCTCCGGACGGTACTCGAACGAGAAGATCGAGAGCCCATACGCGCTGGAGGTCACGCAGGTCGGGGGCCCGGCGCCCGCGGCGACCAGCGAGAACGCCCCGGCGGCCAGTGACAAAGCCGCCGCGGCCCCGGCAGCTGCCACCGCGCCTGTGCAGGCGCCGACGACAGCTTCGGGCGGCTCGAGCCCGATGTTGATCGGGCTCGGTGTCCTGGGTGTCGCCGTGCTCGTCGCCGGCGCCTACCTGCTGGGCAAGCGAAAGTGAGTTGGGGGAGGCCCGGTCAATAACCGTCCTGCATGGCGATTCTTGGCGACACTCGTACCGCACGCCGGGCAGGCAGCCACGCGGCCAGCAAGCCCGTCACGGAGAGGAGCAGCGCCGCACCTAAAAGGATCAGAGGGTCCCACGGGCTGACTCCAAAGGCGAACGAACTCAGCCATCGTCCGAGCACGAACGCCCCACCCACGCCGGCGGTGAGGCCCGATCCCAGAACGAAAGCGGCCTGACTGAGAATGGTGAAGCGGATGTCGGCAGGGGTCGCGCCGAGCGCCATGCGGATCCCGATCTCTATCGTGCGTTCACGAACCGAGTAGGCGAGCACCCCGTACAAACCGAGGGCGGCCAGGATCAGCGACACGGCCGCGAACGTGCCCATCAGGACGAGCGCGAACCGCTCGCGGCTGGCGCCCCGACCGACGACCTCGGTCAGGGCCGCCGGACGATACACCACGAGCTCGGGGTCGATCCCGGCCACGACCGCACGAACGTCGGGGAGCAGCCGCTCGGGTTGCGCGCCGGCCCGAACGGCCTGCGTCAGCGCCCAGTTCCGGTTGCCGGCGAATTGACGGTGGGCCGAATACACGGCGCCGGTGGGCTTGCCGTAGACATCGATCGAGACGTCATCGACGACGCCGATGATCTCGCGGCTTCCACGACGGGTGAGGACGCTGATCCGTTGTCCGACCACGCGGTCGAACGGCAACCCCGGAAACGCCGCGCGGGCCACAATTGCGCTGACCACCGCGCGCATCGGGGCGCTCGTATCGTCACGGTCGTCGAAAGTCCGCCCGGCAAGCAGCGGAATCCCGAGCGCCTCGAAGAATTCGCCACTCACAGTGCGATGTTCGGGTTGCTCTGGCTGCTTCACGAACGTCCCGGCCAGCGGACCCGTCTCGATTCCAATCGGCCACGTGTTCAGCGACCCCGTTGCCGGAAGGCGTGACGTCCCGCCGGCCGCGCTGACACCAGGGATCGCCGCGAGTCGCCGTGCCAGGTCTTCCTGGAATCCCGCGCGGCGCGCGGCATCGTAGCGCAGGCTCGGGAGGTTGACCTCGAAGGTCAACACGCGTTCGACGCGAAATCCGAGGTCGACCTTCATCAGCCGATAGAAGCTCACCGACAGCACGCCTGCGCCCGCGACGAGGGCGAGGGCGAGCGCCAGCTGCGACGCGGCGAGGCCGCTTCTCAGGCGCCCCTGTCGGCGCGTGCCGGTTGCGAGTCGCGGCTGCTGCGCGAGGGCGTCCCGCGGATCGCGCCTTCGGACACGAAGCGCGGGAATGATCCCGCACGCCAGCGCGGTCCCGACCGTCACGACGCCGGCTAACACGAGCACGACCGGATCGAGGTCGATGGCGTCAATCCGTGGCAGCGCATCGCGGCCGAGCCTCTGAAGCGCGGTCACGCCAAGAGAAGCCACCGCCAGGCCAGCCAGTCCTCCGAATCCCGCCAGCACCAGGATCTCGACCATCAGCTGGCGGGCCAGCCTGCCGCTGCCGGAGCCGAGCGCCGCGCGCAACGCGAACTCCTGCGCGCGACCGGTTGCACGGACGAGGACCAGGTTCGCAACGTTGACGCAGGCAGCCAGGAGCACGAGCGCCACGGCGGCGAGGAGCACCTGCAGGAGGCTGCGCGACGGCGCCCCGACATCCTCCTGCAATGGCACGGCGATGATGCTGCCCGCCCGTACTTCGGGCCAGCGGCGTTTCATGGACCCGCCCAGGATTGCGAGCTCGGCCAAGGCCTCCGTGATGGTCGTGCCGGTTCGCACGCGGCCGATGACAGTCAACGAGTAGTTCTGGGTCATCGTGTCCCGCGTGAGGTTGTAGGGCAGCCACGCGTCCACCGCACCAGCGACCGGATCTTCGAATCCGGGTGGCGCCACGCCGGCGACTTCGTACGGCTCGGCGCTCAGGCGAATCGTCTGGCCGACGATTGACGGATCGCGGTTGAACCGCGCGCGCCAGATCCGGTCGCTCAACACGATGCGCCGGGCGCCGGTTCTGTCGTCGCCGGGCGCTCCGGCCTCGTCTTCGATGCGAAATCCGGGTCCGAGAAACGGATCGGCCCGCAGAGTCCGGAAGTAATTGCTGGTGACCAATAGCACGCGCAGGCGCTCGGGGTGCCCCCCATTGGATATGTCGAGCCCCATGTCCTCCCGAAAGTACCGCGCCGCCACGTCGGCGAAGGACGCGGCTTCGTCACGCAGCGTCCGGAAGTGGGGCGCAGACACGCCCCCGCGCGTGGCCGGATTGTCGGGTTCCTGCTGGTAAAGACGGACCAGCTGACCAGGCTGCGCGTAAGGCAGTGGTGCGAGGAGAACCGCGTGAGTCGCGCTGAAGACCGCGGTCGCTCCGCCGATTCCCACGGCCAGCGTCGCGATGACGACCGCGGAGAAGCCCGGACTCCGCCGGACTTGTCGCACCGCGTACCGGAGGTCCTGCTTGACGGCGTGCCAGTGTTCCCGAGGCGCGTGGAACAGCAAGTCGCCCAGGACCTGGCACCAGAGTCCTACGGGGCCATGCGCCGCACGGGCGCGAAACATCAGCGACATCTCGTGGCCGTACTCGTCGCGGAAATCACGAGGATAGAGCCGGAGCAGCCACCTGTAGATTCGTTCCGACGTCTTCACGACGTCACCCCTCGTTGGAGCGAAGGCTGGTGAGTCTCGCGTGGCTCAGGAGCGCCGCCATCCGTGCCATTTCCTGCCGGGCCGCATCACGGCCCTGCCGTGTCAACCGGTAATAGCGGCGACGCTCGTCGTCGGCAGCCGACCGCCCCGGGACCTCATCGATCAAGCCATCCCCGAGCATCTGCTTGATCGAGCCGTAGAGCGTTCCCGGGCTTAGTTTCACCTTGCCGCCGCTGCGCTCCGCGATGTCCAGCATGATCCCGTATCCGTGGAGCGGCTGATCGGCGAGGGCGATGAGGATCTGGAAGACGGCCGGCGCCATCGGGCGGTCCGGCCGAAGCGGCGTCGGCATGGCGGGCCATTATATCGGCATGCGGATATATCAGCAAGCTGATACTTTTGAGAGGGTCAGGCGCACGCGACTGCAAGAGCCGCGGCTACGTGCGCGTTGTGCCGCAGGAGTGCCACGTTGGCCCGCACACTCTCACCGGCTGTCACCGCATGCATCCGCTCGAGCAGGAAGGGGGTCACCGCGCGGCCGCGGATGCGTTGCGTCTCAGCCTCCGACAACGCAGTGTGGAGCGCGCGATCGTACAGCTCTGATGGCATTTCATCAGCCATCGGAATGGGATTGGCAATCAACACACCCGTGCCGAGACCAAGCGACAGGTGGAGCCGCACCGCCGACGCGAGGTCCGTGATGGAGTCGTAGCGGCGATCCACGGGGAGCCCGGTTGATCGCCGATAGAACGCCGGGAATTCGTCGGTTCTGAATCCAAACACGGGCACGCCGAGCGTTTCGAGCATCTCCACCGTCCGCGGCAGATCGAGGATGGCCTTGGCGCCCGCAGACACCACGGCGACCGGGATCCGCGCAAGCGCGGTCAAGTCGGCGGAAACGTCACCGCTTTCGGACGCATTGCGATGTACACCTCCGATCCCTCCGGTGGCGAACACGCGGATGCCGCTGGCACGAGCGGCGAACATCGTCGCGGCAACGGTCGTGGAGCCGGGCTGACCGGATGCCAGTGCTGCGGCGAGGTTACTGAGATTGATCTTGGCGACGTTCGGTGTCGTCGCGAGTTGTTCCAGTTCGGCCGGCGTGAGCCCGATACGTATAGAACCGCCGATGATGCCGATGGTCGCGGGCGTGGCACCCGCCTCACGGACAATCTGTTCCAGCGACATCGCCGTGGTCACGCCATCCGGATGTGGCAGGCCGTGTGTCACGAGGGTTGTCTCGAGCGCGACCACGGGTGCCTGGCTCGCGAGGGCTCGGGCAACCTCGTCGCCGCATTCGCACGGTCGCGTCACCGTGCCCCCTCGCGGCCGTACCACTGACGCACCCTCGCCTCGGCCTCGGCTCGAGTGGCTGCCAACAGGGCCTCGGGGCCCCAGCCGGCGACCGCGAAGCTCGCCGTGACCACCGCGCGCTGCAGGCAGGCCTCGACCGGCAGCCCTTCGAGGTGCGCCAGGATCAGCCCCGCGCCGAAGGCATCGCCCGCGCCGGTCTGATCCACCACGACGACCGAGCGGGCGTCCCAGCTGTAAAAGCGCTCGTCATGCGCGTCGTACAGGACACCGCCTCTAGCCCCGCGTTTGAAGACCACGAAGCGGAGCCGCCCGCTGACGAGGCGAGGAAGTACGCGATGGGGATCGGCGTGCGCGCCATCGAGCAGGAGCTCGTCTTCGCCGGGAAAGAACGCGTCGGCATCCGCGAGGGCTCTCCGCCATTCGGGCAGCGTCTCCTCGGTGACCGGCAGGTGAGGGTCGACCGAAATGAAGGCTGGTCGGTGCGCGCGGAGCGCCGTCAGCAATTCGCGCTGCACGTCGAATGGCATCGGAGCGAGATGAAATGCCCTGGCGGCCGTCCATTCCGACGGGATCAGTGCCGGCGAGGGCGACACCTCTTCATGCGTCGGGCACCCCAGCCGGTGGATCAGGCGCCTCGCGTCTCCTTCATACAGCAGCCAAGTGCGCACGCCTGATCGGCCCAGAGGCTGCACGCCGGCGAGATCGACCCCGCGCTGCTGAAGCTTCTCGAGGGCCTGGGCCGGATAATCGTCGCCGAGGACGCTGACCAACCCCGGTCGCGACTCCCAGAGTGTCGCGCCAAGCGCGCCGTACAACAGCGCGCCACCCGCCTGCCCCATGCGCGTCGTGCCGTCCGTAAGCACCACGTCGTCGACGAGCAGATTGCCCAGCAGGACGATCGAGGGGATCACCGGTCGGAACTCAGTTCGACGAACGCAGCAACCAGGGCACGTACGGCATCCCGATCCAGCGGGTTGCTCCAGAGGCCACTCTCTTTGACCGAAGAACCCACGATGAACCCGTGGGCCGTCGCGAACCGTGCCAGGTTCGCCGGCGCAATCCCGGATCCGACGAGCACCGGCACGCGCACGGCGCCGGCGACGTCGCGTACCTCGTCTGGAGAAGCCGGCTCGGCTGTCGCAGCTCCGGTCACGATGACGCCGTCGGCGAGGAAGAACTCCGCTGCCTTGGCCGTTTCGACGATTGAGACGTCTGCCGTGATTGTGTGCGCGCTGTGCTTCTTCTTGATGTCGGCGAACACGAGCACTCGTTCCGCGCCAATCGCACGCCGATACCGGAGCAGATCGCCGGCGCAGGACTCGATCACGCCTTCGTCTGCCACGTGCGCAAACACGAACCCTTCGACCCGAACGAAGTCGGCACCGGACGCGTGCGCGATGGCAAGCGCCTCGCGATTGGCCGCCGCGAGCACTTGAATGCCGAGTGGCAGGCCGGTTTCCCGCTTCACCTCCCGCGCGACCGCGGTCATGGCCGCGGTGATCTCGGGGCCGACACCACCCTTGAGGTACGGGCGATCGTGCATGTTCTCGATCGCCAGCGCCGTGAGTCCTGCGTCCTTGTAGATTCGCGCCTCGGTCAGCGTTTGCCGAATCAGCATCTCGACCGAGTGGGACGCTGAGGGCGTACCCGGGAGAGCGCCGAGGTGCAGCATGCCAACCAGCGCGCGCGGCGCGCCGAAGCATTCACGGAAGGCCGACAGCGGATCCCTGTGGGCTCGGGGAGCGGTGATAGAGGACATCGGCGGTGCCGGGGTTAGCATAACGCCGACCCTGCCTCGGAGGCTCGCGAGGCCGAGCTACTGCCAGCAGCGGTTCTTCACCCGATTGCTGATGTCACGCGGCGCTGGCGGATTCTCGCCGAGACCGAGTGAATGCAGCATCTCGTGAATGATCGTTGCCTGGACCTCTCGCCGGTCTCTCTTCCAGGCGCGTTCGAACTCCCTGCCGCACAAATATACAGTCCGGCTGCCCACCGCGGTGAACGCCAGGATTCCGTCCCGCTTGCACGTGGGATGCTGCGCGCCGTCGAAGAAGAACACGAGTCCCAGATAGCCTTGCGGCGTGGTCTCCATCTGTCGCAAGCGCTCCTGGAGGGGGATCCCGGTGGAATCCTGGAACTCTGCAAACAACGGAGCGCAGTTCGGGTGCGCGAGCCAGGCGGAGGCGGCGGTCAGCGCACGCTTCGCAGCATCTCGCGTGACCGGATCGCTGATTTGCACCCTCGGCCAGTCACCGCCTGACGTCTGGCGACCGTCCACCGGGTGGTTCACCAGAACGACACCGGCCAGAAGACCGATGACCCACCGACGCGCCCCAGCGTTGTGCACGCCACCGACGCTGAGGCCGGGGGCTCAGGAATGCTTGAAACCTGCGCTGAATTCCTCCGAAATTCCTCCTACACTCCGCTGAGGGGCCGATCCCGCCGCTAAGAGCCGCTACTCGATTCCTCTATCCTTTGATCATGCGGTCGAGCCGTCGGGGATTCCTGAGAGGTCTTGCCACTGGTGCCGCCACGGCTGCGGTCACCCGATACGGGCCATCAGCAGCGGTCGCGGATCTTGCCGCGTCCGGTTCGGCACGACAGCCGTCATTTCGAGGCATCAAGGCCGGCGCGGAGAGAATCGTGGACGGGATGACGCTCTGCTGGTGTCCGCCGGGGCGGTTCGTCATGGGCAGCCCCGCAACCGAGCGCGGACACCGGGCTGACGAAGTCCAGGTGGAAGTGACCCTCAGCACAGGCTTCTGGACCGCGAAACATGAAGTCACCCAGGGACTGTGGAAGCGAGTCAACGGCACATTTCCGGACAGGCTTCCGTCCGCAGAGTTTGGTGAGGGTGACGAGTTTCCTGTCTACTGGATCAACTTCGATGAAGCCGAGCGATTCTGTTCGGCGCTCAATCGGAGTCTGCAAAGATCTGGCGCGCTGCCGGCGGGCTGGGAGTTCAGACTGCCGACCGAGGCGCAATGGGAGTACGCCTGCCGCGCCGGCACCACGACGGCGACATGCTTTGGCGATACCCTCGGCGCGCATCAGGCCAACTTTGCCGGCGAGACGAACGATCGTGCCGTTCGTGCACGCGGCAGCTCGCGAAAGGTGGGCAGCTACCCCGCCAATCCGTGGGGCAGCCAGGACATGCACGGCAACGTGTGGGAATGGTGCCGCGATTACTACCACGCGCAGCTGCCGGGCGGCACCGATCCGGATCTCTACGAATCCAGGGGCGCGCCCAACCGCGACGGAACCTATTCACGTGTCCGCCGTGGCGGCGCCTGGATCGAGGAAGGCTGGGCCTGCCGCTCGGCGTGCCGCCTGCGCTACGAATCGCATCGGCGGTCCGATCACATCGGTTTTCGCGTTGTCGTCGTGGAGCGTTGAAGCACCGCTACTGGCGTTCATCGGATCCCGCCACACGAAAAGCCCTTTCCAGGTATCCTGCCAATCTCAACCCACCCTTCATGAGCTGCAGATCGACCACCGGCGCCGCTTTGGCATAGTAGTCGGCAGTGAGTCGATAGCCACCGGTTCTTTCGTCGCCGCTCTTGGTCTTGTACTTGTAAGCCGTGTCGAACGGTGGAAGATTGCCATAAGCCACCTTCGCCGCGAGGTCATACCCCTGAGTGACCCACCCCGGAACGCTTTTCCAATTCGGGTCCGCGCCAGAATTGAGGGCCGGCTGATCCTTCTGGAGGTCCGCAGCACGCGTCGTGAGAAAACCGAAGTATTTCTCTTCGCTCCCCAGTTCTGCGACACGCTTGTCGATAATCCCTTCATCCCAGACCGAGTGGAGGTTCCACTGGCCGTTCCAGCGCGGGTTCAGATCTTTGCCGAGCCACTGAACGATTTTGCGGTTCCCGCCGAGGTCGCCGAGATGATCGGTCGTGCCAACCTGGTGAGTCACACAGTGGAGCGGCTGATGAATGTCGCCGATGATGTGCACGACGAATTTGAGCGCTTCGAGTCGAGTGATCGGCGCTTCGACCGGGTTTCCGAGCACTGATTGCAGGCGGGCGACTGCCAGAATGGCGCAGTCGCCGCGCTCCGGATCCATGACGCAGACGTCCTCCACTGACAACGCCACGGTCGAGTAGGCGGTTGGCTTTTCTTTCGTGCTTCGCAGAGGAATGTCGACAAAATGCCAGTTGGCTGTGTACGGGCGCTGATCCTTGACCGGCGGATCGGGCCAGGACGCCACGCACCCCAGCTGGTCTTCCAGCGCCTCGAGCTTTCCACACAAGTCCAGGGCGAGAAGCTCCCGTAGTCGCAGCTTCGTCTCGGCATTGACGTACCGAGCCGCGATTCTCGCGACAGCCTGATGACCGCGATCGCCCCAGCCTTGTGCGTGCTCGCTTCCGACGAGGACAAGCGCTGTCACGATCAAACAGCAAAAATGTCGACGCAACATTGTTGCTCCTCGCTATGAAGTCGGGGTTCAGGGCGTATGGCTCGGCATTCTGCGATCCCGGCAGCGCCGCGGCAAGTAGATTCGGTTGTCCTGACAGTAGATCGCGCGGCAGCGTACATGGCCCCCGAGGAGGTTCCGGGAAGACCTGCGGACAAGCGCTCCGATTTTATGGGCGTTCGGTGTGTACTCTACGAGATGCTCACAGGAACCCCCGCGGTTTCCGGCGAGGACCTGCCCGAAACACTGACCGCCGTTCTCACGCGAGCCGAGAAATCATGACGCTGAACTACGTGCCCGATCGATTCGCCGGGAAGACCGCCATCGTGACCGGCGCAGGATCGGGCATCGGACGCGCCACCGCGAAGCGGCTGGCGCAGGAAGGGGCGCTGGTGATCGCGACCGACATGGTCCAGTCGCGCCTCGACGAGCTCGTGCGCGAAGCGGCCCCGGGCGACGTCACTCCCGTTCCGGGCGACATCACCAGCGACGCCACCGTGGCCGCACTCGTCGCGGCCGCGAATGGCCGCATCGACGTGCTGGCCAACGTCGCGGGCATCATGGATGGCTTCCTCCCGGCCGGTGAAGTCGACGATGCGACGTGGGAGCGGGTGATCGCGGTCAACCTCACCGCGGTCTTTCGCCTGACACGAGCCGTGCTGCCGCTGATGTTGAGCCAGGGGCGCGGCTCGATCGTGAACGTCGCGTCGGAGGCGGCGTTTCGCGGGTCCGCCGCCGGCGCCGCCTACACGGCCTCGAAACACGCGGTCGTCGGTCTCACCAGGAGCACGGCGTTCATCTACGCGCCGAACGGGATCCGGGCCAACGCCGTGGCACCGGGGCCTGTCAGGACGAACATCGACGCGCCAATGAAGTCGCCGCTCGCGGCGGCACGCCTGGGACCGCTGTTCCAGACGAACGTGCCTCCGGTCGCCGAACCTGAACAGCTCGCCGCCGCGATCACGTGGCTGGCGAGCGACGACGCCGCGAACGTGACCGGCATCGTCCTCGCTTCGGATGGAGGCTGGTCCGCGCTGTAAGCGCCCGACCTTTCAGTGTGGCCTGACGAGCCTCACCATGGTTGAGAGACCGGGCGGGGTGGCCGCGATGGAACCCTCATCTGCATAGTACCCAGTCCGTGTGCGGGCCACGGCGTTTTCCACGCGTACCGTTACACGCTTGAACCCTCCTCGAGTGCCTGACCGTGACGGAAGGTACCCGAGCTCGTACTGGTTCGCGAGCTCGTGTGAGATTTCGCGGTAAATGGCCGGCAGCTCCTCAACGCGCTTCGGGAAGAACGATCGCGCCCCGGTGTCGCGCGACAGGGCGCGCATCGTGTACTCCGCCTGCAACGCGGATGCGTCTCGCCGGTTGCGCTGGAAATCGGACGACGACGACGTCGGTATGGCGATGACATAGATCCCGACGCCTGCTCGCCGCGCCAGCGCGAGCATGTCGTCGGCACTCAGTCGGCTGGACGTATCGAGCCCGTCCGACAGCAAGACGAGCACACGTCTTCGAATCTCTGCCATGCGCGCACGTTCGAGCTCTTTCAGGACGACATACACGCCATCGTACAGGGCCGTCGCCCCCGACGCGGAGAGGTCTCGAATGGCCGCGTCAAGTCGCGAGCCATCCATCGTGAGCGGCAGCGCGACACCGACTGCGTTGTTGATCGTGATAACCGTTGCCCGATCGCCTCCGCGAAGCGAGTCGACCATGGCGCTTGCGGCTCTTCGCACGATTGGCAGCTGCGGAGCCATGCTGGCGCTGGCGTCGATCGCGAGCGCTAGATCGATTGGCACGGGCTCGTTTGCGAAGAATGCCAGCGATTGCGGCACTCCTTCTTCCAGCACCGCGAAGTCGGTCTCGACAAGGTTTTTCAAATACTTTCCCTTGGCGTCGGTGACGGTCACCGTGAGCGGAACCACCTCCACGGCGCTCTTGAAGACCCCGCCCTGCGCCCAAACGTGCGACGTAAGGCCGAGTGTCAGAAGGGCAAGCAATGACGGCGTGCCGGCGAGACGTCGATGGATGGGCATTTGCGTGAACTTTCGTGAAGGAACCGAATTGTCCCTGCCGGCAGGCAAGCGCCATTCCAGCGCCAAAAACCCAGCTTTTTTCGGTAATGCCGATTTGTGATGACGAAAGCGTCGCTGGATAACGAAACTGCAACCAGGGAAGTCAGATTCGGTGGTCCTCGCAAGTCCAGCACCAGCAGGGCGTGTCGTCAGGGATCCGCTGCGGCGGCGCTACCGCGCAACCGATTAGCCGGTTTGCCCCGAAACGTCGCATTGGGTTCCGAGCGGCCGGAATGCACTGGCGCTCGTCAAGGACAAGAAGATGTTGACGTTGACCCAGAAGACGCTCGTACAGGAAACCTTTGCCGCGGTCGCTCCGATCGCCGACGATGTGGCGGCACTGTTCTACCGGCGGTTGTTCGAGATCGATCCGTCGCTGCAGGAGATGTTTCGCGGGAACATGGCGGAGCAGCGGCTCTGGACACCGCCGTCTGGGCGGAGCGACTGGCGGCCGGCGTGCCTGAGATCAGCTAGGCACGCGGGGACTCTGCGTGAATACAACCCGCTTACCACTCCGAGCACCCGTAGCGATCAATTGATTCACCGGCTCTTCACGCTGCGGGTGGGCTCGAATCCCTCCTAATTCAGCGACAGCCACATCCTTCCGCCTCAAGGCGGAAGCCACACCGAAAGTTATTCACGACACACGTTCGAAGTTATTCGGCACGCAGCGCGATCGCCGGATCGGTCGCAGCGGCGCGGCGCGACGGCCACCAGATCGCAGCCATGCCGACGGCGGTAAACGCCGCGGCCGCACCGGCAAGCGCGATCGGATCGCTGGCCGTCACGCCGAACAGCTGGCTTTCGATCAAACGGCCAGCCCCCAGGGCCCCCACGACACCAATGGTCACGCCCAGGACGAGCACGTTGACACCCTGACGCACGAAAAGCCGGGTGAGACGCGCAGGATCGGCACCCAGGGCTATCCGGATCGCGATTTCACGCTCGCGCTGCCGGACGGTGTGCGACACGACTCCGAAGACGCCGACCAGCGCCAGGACCGTCGCCATCGCGGCGAACGAGGACAGCAGCCACGCCACGGCGCGGGGTCTCGCGGCGGACTCGTCAATGGCGATCTGCAGCGGGCGCGCGTTCTGCACCACGACTTCGGGATCGATGTCGTGCACCGCCGCACGGAGGGCAGTCGCACTTGCAGACGGATCGCCGTCCGTACGCAGCAACACGAAGGCGAACCGGCCGGCCGATTGCAGGGTCGGCACGTAGACGTCGGCGAAATCGGTATCCTGAGGCCCCTGCCTGACGTCGCGAACCACGCCGACCACCGTCCGCGCGACTGGAAGCGCCGCATCCTCTCCGCGGTTCTCGTCCACGATGACGGTGCGCGACACTGCGTCGCCTGACGGCCACAGGCGGCGCGCCAGCGATTCGCTGACCAGTGCCACCAGCGCGCTGCCGGCGCGATCGCGGCTGGTGAAGGCGCGGCCGGCCGCGATTGGGATCCGGAGCGAGTCGAAATAGGCGTCGTTGACGAAGTGGAGTGCGGCAAGGCCACTACCATCGCGGCTGCCATCTGCCGACACCGCGAAGGAGCGCGGCGGCTGCATCGGCCAGGCCGTCGTCAAGCCAACCGACCGTGCCCCGGGCAGCGCACCCAGACGGCTGGCCATGCGCTCGAACATGGCGTGCCGCGCGGCCGCATCCGGGTAGCGATTCTGGCGGAGCGTGATCGACGCCAACAGAACGCGATCGGCGTTGAAGCCGAGGTCGACAGCCGCCAGGCCAGCGACCGTTCGCAGCATCAGTGCCGAGCCGCCGAGCAGCGCCAGCGACACCGCGATCTCGAGCGTGATCAGCGATGCGCGCAGCCGGCGGCCCGATCGACCTTCGGTGGCCGATCGCCCGCTGCTCTGGAGGGTGCCGGCGAGCGCCGGACGCGCCACGGCCGCCAGGGGCACGAGCGTACAGATCACGACCGTCGTCAGGCCGGTCAGCACCGCGGCCGCCATACTCCAGCCGTCGAGCGCGAAGGCCTCGAGACCACCAGGCACGCGACGGCCCAGCTGCTGCTGGATCGCCGGCGCGAGCGATCCAAGCAGCAGGTGCGCCGTCCACATGGCCAGTGCCGTGGCGCAGGTGCCGAGCACCAGCGCTTCGGTGAGCAGGAGCCGCGCGATACGGCCGTGCCCGGCGCCGAGCGCCGCACGGAGGGCGATCTCCCGCTGCCGCCTGGTGGCGCGGACGACCAGGAGCCCGGCGACGTTGGCGCAGGCGACCAGGAGGACGAGCACGGCGGCAATGGACGCGGCGCGAAGAATCGGACGCACGCTCTGCACGTAGAGGCTGTGGCTCGGCGTCACCTGCGGCACCCACCGATCGGGAACCCGATGCGCACCGCTCCGCACCAGCGCGCCGATGCGAGAGCCAAGCTGGTCGGCCGTCACTCCTTCGCGCACGCGAACCATGTACGGATAGGTCGGCGCGCGCAGCGGAACGATCACGTCGGTGTAGACGTTGACATGCCAGAAGCGGGCCGGCAGGACCCCGATGATCGTAAAGGTCTCCGCTTCCTGCGGGCGATCGCTGACGTAGGCCGAGAAGGTCCGGCCCAGGATCGCGGGATCGCCACCGAAGCGGCTCGTCCAGAGCCGGTGGCTGATCAGCGCGGAATTGCCGGCACCGGGTGCGAACGCCGACGCGTCGAGCCCGCGGCCGATCGCAGGCTGGATGCCGAGGCCCTCCACAAACCCTGGTGTGACCCAGGCGCCCGGGATCATCTCGGCCTGCTCGCCGCCGATCAGATAGAAGGCGTCGAGATCCCAGGCAATCTGCTGTTCAGCGACATCGGACAGTGACGTCCAGTCGAGCGTTTCCATGTCCGCCGGCGATTGCTGGCCGGGCGTGGCATAGCGAACATCGTAGAGGCGGTCCGCCGCCGGGTACGGCAACGCGGTGAACAGGTACGCCTTGGCCAGCAGCAAGGCGGCAATCGTCGTTGCCATCCCCAGGCCAAGCGTGCCGATTGCGCCAGCGGCAAAGCCGGGCGTCCGGCTGAGCATCCGCAGGACGACGCGAAGGTCACTCGTGAATCCGGACATCGCGGCTCAAGACGACGGTGACCGCCGGAGTGTTAACGAGGGCCGCCGAGGGAAGCCCGTTGGAGCGCAACCGCCCGGCCGCCTCCCCGCCGGGCGCCACTCACCCGATCCTCGTCACGCGGGGCGCGCCATTGACAGTGCCTGTTCCCGCGACAGCTCCATGCCGTGCGTCGTCCGGGCGTGCTCCTGCGCCCTCTTCACGACGTCGTCGTCGCTCTGTCCCTCGATGATGGATCCGCACGGGCACTGAATCACCTTCTTCATCGCTACCTCCTTCGGCGCGTATGATACCGATCCGCATTGCGACACAGTTGGAGGAATGTTGGCGCCAGACGCGCGTATCTATCTGTGCGGTCGCGTCACGGTCGAGCGACACGGACGAGTCCTCGCCGATGCCGCCCTCGGCGGGCGGCAGGGACGCCTGCTCTTCGGGTTTCTGGGCACACGGAGGACGGTCCCGGTGTCGAGATCACAGTTGATCGAGGCCATCTGGGAGATGCGAACACCGCCGTCGGTGGAGCCGGCGATGAACGCGCTCGTGAGCAAGCTTCGAGCGGCGCTGCGCCGACTCGGCGTGCCGCGGCCTCATGGCGTTGCGAGCGACGGCGGTGCCTATCAGTTCGGCGTTCCATCAGCATGGATCGACGTCGAGGACGCGCGCACGGCCATCGACCGTGCCGAGGGTGCGCTTCGCGGAAACGTGTTGTCCGAGGCGTGGGCGTCGGCCAATGTCGCCGCGACGATCGCATGCCAGCCGTTCTTCCCGGACGAGGAGCACGCCTGGGTGCGGCACCAGCGCGCCCAGCTCCAGCGCGTCTGGCGGCGCGCGCTCCTCGTGCTGTCCACGGTCAGCGTTCGAAACGGTGAACACGAGCTCGGCATCCAGCATGCGGCCGACGTGCTGTCCGCGGAGCCGTTCGACGAACTGGCGTGTCAGGCCCTGATGCGGGCCCACGCCGCCGCAGGCAACCGGGCCGAGGCGCTGCGCGTGTTCGCAAGCTGCCGAAAGGTATTCAGGGACGAACTCGGCACCGAGCCGTCAGAACAGACCAGGACGGTCTTCCTGAGCATTCTCAAGGCCGGCTGAGGGATACCCGCGGGCCCATTGCGGGTGCCTGTGCTAACCTTCCGCGCCTCAGCGCATCTCGGAAGGGAGTGACGCCATGCTCGTGTGCGATTTGAGTCGCCGGTCGTTCCTGCACGGGCTCACCGGCGGGAGCCTGGCGGCGTTCACCACGCCCGGGCTGTTCGCGCAACAACTCGTGGACACCGGAACCACCACGGAAGGACCGTTCTATCCGGATGTCCTGCCGCTCGACACCGACAACGATCTCCTGGTCATCAACGACAGCATCACGCCAGCCGTCGGAGAGATTACTCACCTCACCGGGCGGGTGCTGACGCGATCGGGTCAGCCGGTGCGCAATGCGTTCGTCGAGATCTGGCAGGTCGACCACACCGGTTCCTACGTGCACACCGGTGGTCGTCAGCCAACCGGGTTCGACAAGAACTTTCAGGGGTACGGGCGATTCCTGAGCGATTCGAAAGGTCAGTACTACTTCCGGACCATCAAACCGATCGAGTACACGCTGATCGGCATCTTTCGAACCGCGCATATTCATGTCGCCGTCAGTCAGAACGGCCGGCGGATGTTCACATCGCAGCTGCTGGTCAACGGACATCCCGCCAACGTACGAGACAGCGTCGTCAAGAATCTCGAACCGCGGGCCCTCAAGACCCTGCTGGTAGATTTCAGCCCGCTGCCCGGCTCCAAACTGGGCGAGCTCTCGGCAAGCTTCGACATCGTGCTCGGCGCCACGCCAAACGAGCTCGAGATGGGTCCCCTGCGCGGTGTCGCGCCTTCGAATCGCCGAAGACCGGGGGGCTGACGCAGGCACGTGGGAGGCCGAAGCAAGGCTGACATGGACATCACGCGAAGCGGGTCGCAACCGTCCGACAAAGGACCTGCGGAGTGGTTCACCGGCACGGTTCGCATCGATCCGTTGTTCCGCGCGCCCGATCCCGCGCGAGTGGCTGGTGCCGCTGTCACCTTCGAGCCCGGGGCGCGGACGGCCTGGCATGTCCACCCGCTCGGCCAGACATTGATCGTCATCGCTGGCTGCGGACGGACGCAGCGGTGGGGCGGACCGCTCGAAACGATTCGACCCGGCGATGTCGTCTCGATTGCGCCCAATGAAAAACACTGGCACGGCGCTTCACCGACGACGGCGATGACGCACATCGCGATTCAGGAACGGCTCGATGGCAAGGCGGTGGAGTGGCTGGAACACGTCACCGACGAGCAGTACGAAACCGGATCATAACGAGGAGGGCCACATGTCTGTCGCAAAAGTGTCCGAGCTCAGTTCCACCTCGCCCAAGAGCTTCGACGATGCTGTCCAGCAGGGCCTCGCCCGGGCCTCGAAGACGCTCCGCAACGTGCGCGGCGCGTGGATCAAGGAGCAGCACGTGCGGTGCGAGAACGGCAAGGTCGTGGAGTACCAAGTCAACATGATGGTTACGTTCGTCCTCGAGGACTAAACATCGGCCGCCGTGACCCGTCCAGCGATCGGCCTGATCGGCCTCGGGCTCGTGGGCAGCGCGCTGGCGGATCGGCTCGTTGGAGCCGGTCAGCGCGTCATCGGCTGGGACATCGACGACGCCCGCCGCGGCGCCCTGCGTGAACGCGGAGGCGACGTCGCGCGCGATGTGCACGAGGTGTTCTCCACGTGTTCCCGCGTGTTGTTGAGCCTGCCGAGCCATCGGGAAGTCGGCGATGTAATGCGGGCCGCCGGCGCAACGCTCGGCCGTGGCCTGACGATCATCGACACCACGACCGGGGATCCGGCCAGTTCGGAGGAGCTGGCGACAGCCCTGCATGAACAGGGCGTCATCTACCTGGACGCGACGATCTCGGGCAGCAGTGCGCAGGTGCGGGCGGGTTCGACGACGCTGATGGTTGGCGGCGACGCCGAATCGGTCGCGGCGTGTTCCGACATTTTTACGTTGATTGGATCGCAGGTGTTCCACACGGGCCCCACGGGCACCGGCGCGAAGATGAAGCTGGTGACCAATCTCGTGCTCGGCTTGAATCGGGCGGCGTTGGCCGAAGGGTTGGCTTTTGCCGAATCGATTGGTCTCGATCCGACACTGTCACTGGCGGTGATGCGTGGCAGCCTCGCGTACTCGCGAATCATGGACACCAAGGGCGAGCGCATGATCCGCGGGGACTTCGCGCCCGACGCCCGCCTGTCGCAGCACCTCAAGGACGTGCGCTTGATCGTCGACATCGGCCATCACGCCGGGTTACCGATGGCGCTGAGCGCCGCTCACCGCACGGTGCTCGAAGAGGCAGAGGCGACGGGCTACGGTGAGCTCGACAACAGCGCCATCATCAAGGTCCTGGGGGCGGCGAGCCGCAACCGTGTCACCGAATGAGGGCGCGCCTGCTCGTCCTGTGCGCCGGGTTCGCCGGGCTCCTGTTCGACGGCTTCGAGCTTGGCCTGATGCCGCTCGCATCGTTGTCGGTTTCCAGGGATCTCCTCGGCAGCGGATATACACCGACGCTTGGTGGGGACTGGTTTGCGCGGTTCACGGCGGCCCTGATGCTCGGCGCCGCCTGCGGCGGCATCCTTCTCGGCAGTCTTGGCGACCGGATCGGACGCGCGCGCGCGATGGGCATCAGCATCGTGTTCTATTCAATGTTTGCGGGGCTCGGTGCCTGGGTCGAGACACAGGAACAGATGCTCGTGTTGCGTTTCCTGGTGGGTCTCGGCGTGGGCGGCGTCTGGCCCAACGCTGTCGCGCTGGTCGCGGAGTGCTGGCCCGACAAGACCAGACCCGCAGTCGCAGGAGTGATGGGGGCGGCGATCAACGCCGGGATCCTCATGCTTTCTCAAATCGCGCAGATCTGGTCGGTGACCGAGGATTCCTGGCGCTGGCTGTTCAAGCTCGCAGGAGCGCCGGCGGTCCTGGGGTTGTTCGTCCTGGCGTTTCTGCCGGAATCTCCGGCCTGGCTCGACGCGCGCGACAGGAGAAGGGACACCAAACGCCAGATCCCAGTACGTGAGCTGTTCCGCGCGCCGCTGATCCAGATCACCCTGATCGGCATCACGCTCGGTTCGATCCCGCTGATTGGCGCGTGGGCCGCGAGCAAGTGGATGATCCCGTGGGCCGACCAGATCGGCGGCGTCGCCCGTGCGGACTACAAAGCGATGACCCAGGGATGGTGGGCCTTTGGAGCGACCCTGGGCAGTCTCGCCGGGGGTCAGATTGCCAGTGTGCTGGGACGGCGTCGATCGTACTTTCTGATCAGTCTCGGCTCGATGGCGTTGACGATGGCGATGTTTCAGCTCACGGCTCCGCTGCAGCCATCCTTCTTTCCGATCGTTTTCACGCAGGGCTTCGTTGCGACGCTCTTTTTCGGGTGGCTCCCGCTGTATCTGCCGGAGCTGTTCCCCACGCACGTGCGCGCGGCGGGCAGCGGAATTTCCTACAACGTCGGACGGTTCGCAACAGCGGTCGGCGTGCTGACGGCCGGGTTCCTCTTCAGCGCAGTCGGGGGCAGTTACGCATCGGTCGGGACCGCGGCGGCCCTGATCTACGGGCTCGGCATGCTGGCGATCTGGTGGGCCCCGGACACGACGCGCGCATCGCTCGGTTCCGTAGATATCGCGCCCACGGAGCGGCAACAGACAATCCGCCACGATGTGAGGGCATCAGGCTCATGACCTGCTCCAACACTCGACGCATCGCTGCCCTGCCGCTGCTGGTAGCCGCGGCATGGACGGTCGCCCGCGGCCAGCCCCCGGTTGATCCCGTTCTTCCGACAGTGGCGCCAGGCCTCACCGTGAAGCTCTTTGCGAAGGAGCCCCTGGTGCGCAATCCGGCTGCCATGGCGTTCGATCGTCGCGGCCGGCTCTTCGTCGGTCAGGGACCGCAATACCGGAATCCCACGCCGGAGACGCCCGGCGACAGCGTCATGATCCTGATCGATTCGAATGACGACGGCGTCGCTGACACGAGCCGGACGTTCGCCGCTGGCTTGAATTCGATCCAGGGACTGGCCTGGCACGGGCGCGATCTCTGGATCGGCAACTCGCCCGACCTCACCGTGGTTCGCGACCTCGATGGCGACGATGTGGCCGACGAGTACGTGAAGGTCTACACAGACCTGGGGAATCTCGAGCATGCCAATCACGGGCACACCTGGGCGCCGGACGGCAAGCTCTATTTCACGCAGGGCACTTCGAAAGGCCTGACCCTACCCGGCCGGGTCGCGCCGAAACCGTTCCGTGACCTCTGGGATGTTTCCGCGCCCGCCGGCACCCCGGACTTTCCGCCGCCGCAGGTGTTCAAGCGCGGCGAGTACAAAGCCACCTACCAGGACCCGCGCGACAACTGGGGACGGGAAGGCGGCGTGCTGCGCTCGGACGACATGGGCGCCAACCTGGAAATCGTGTCCCGCGGATTCCGCAACCCGTGGGACATCGCGTTCGACAGCGGCTTCAACTGGCTCGGTACCGACAACGATCAGAGCGATGGCGACCGGGTGTTCATGCCATTCTTCGGCGCGCATTTCGGCTGGGGACACGTCTGGAGCAATCACTGGACGGGCAGCGATCACGCGCCCACCGCGCCCATCAGCGGCCCGGTGTTCGATGGATCGGGAACCGGGATCGTCTACTACGACGCACCCCAGATGCCGCCGCCCTACCGCGGCGTGTTCTTCTTCAACGACTGGCTCCGGAAGACGACGTTCGTGTATCGGCCCCGGTGGGACGGCGCGCTGATGCAGCCGGAGGGCGGACGTTGGCAGACCTTCGCCGTCGGCGGCGGCGCCGGCCGGGCGGTCGCCGACTACGGCGGCGGGCGCGAAGCACGAGCCGCGGCTTCGGCCAGTTCTCTCTTCAAACCGGTCGACATCGTTTCCGGTCCTGACGGAGCGCTCTATGTCAGCGGATGGGGCGAAGAGTACGGTGCGGTGTGGAAAGACGGCCAGCAGATCAACGAAGGCCGAATCTTCCGCATCTCGTGGCCCGAGGCCCCGCCTGCCAGCTGGAACACGCCAAAGCGCGGCAAGCCCGCAGCTGAGTGGACCTTCAAAGAGTTGATCGACGATCTGGGATCGCTCCTGCCGGTGTGGTCCGTCGACGCGCAGGATGAGCTCGTGCGACGGGGACCGACCATCAAAGAGGAGCTCACGGCGCTGCTGCGCCAGGGCGGGTTGTCGCAGTCGCAGGAAACGTGGGCGCTCTGGGCCATGGGTCGAATCGCGCCGGCGGATAGAACCATCGACGCGTGGCTCGCCGGAACAGGAGCGACACTGTCGCCGAACGCGAGGATGCAGGCGATCCGGATCGCCGCACACCGCATTCGGCAACGGCAGAGTGCCGAACATCTGCCTGCCTTCGTTGTCACGGCACTACGGGACCCCGAGCCGAGGGTCAGGTTCGCAGCCGTGCAGGCTGTTGCTCAGGCGCGCCAGCGCCACCTCGTTCCGCAGATCTCCACCCTGCTCACGCAGGAAAAGGATCGCCTCGTCTACTACGCGGCCTGGCAGGCGCTCCGCGCGGTAGCGCCGCCGGACGAGTTGCGCCCGCTGCTGAAGGATGACCGGGGCGCCGTCCGCCGAGGCGCGCTGCTGGCGCTCCTCGAGAGCCGGGCGCTCGAACCCGTCGCGGTGAAGCCGCTCGTTCAGGACCGCGACCCCGGTACATCCGAGATCGCTGCAACCTGGCTGGCCCTGGCGGACGGCAACCCGCTCATCGACGTTTCACCGAGACCGGGCGACTTTGTCGAGTCCGTGACCGTCAGGATCACACCGGGGATCAAGCCCGGGAACGTGCGTTTCACGATCGATGGCTCCGAACCGACGCCGGCATCCCGTTCGGGCAGTCCCGGTCGCCTCACCGACACCACCACGCTGAAAGCCGCCTTGTTCGTCGGCACGCAGAAAGTCGGCAACACGATGGTGGGCACTTATCGCAAACGGGAATCCACGTTCACTTCGCCGCTCGGTAAAGTCGAGACTCCGACGACCGTCGAGCAGGTGCTGCCGCTTCTCGCCGCGGCCGACTCGACGCGCGGCGCCGGGCTCTTCAAGTCGGCAGGATGTGCGTCGTGCCACCGGGCCGGAGACGAAGGCCGCGCCATCGGGCCGGATCTCAGCGCCATCGGCGATCGAGACGATGCCGATTCGATCGTTCGATCGATCCTGAATCCCAACCAGATCATCGTCGAAGGCTACGGTCTGCTGACGGTG
>Ga0209382_10000103_pt1 | contig 123770 bp, 88 predicted proteins | sample SoiMetdeltSBSDD5_FD_187599 | JGI IMG/M metagenome (GOLD analysis project Ga0209382, IMG submission 187599) | Bulk soil microbial communities from a Populus tree surrounding site in Tennessee, USA - Soil MetaG P. deltoides SBSDD5 (SPAdes) (version 2) | ecosystem: Environmental > Terrestrial >... | reverse complement strand
CCGGATCTGATCAACGCCGGCCGCACGCTCTTCGGCGCCGAGCCGCCCAAGGGCCAGGAGATGGAGGATCACTACTTCGGCTCCATCCCGGATCGCGTGCTCGGGTTCATGATGGAAGTCGAGCGCGAGCTCTACAAGGTCGGCGTGCCGCTCAAGACCCGCCACAACGAGGTCGCCCCGAGCCAGTACGAAGTCGCCCCGATCTTCGAGAACGCCAATGTCGCCACCGACCATCAGATGATGACGATGGAGATGCTGCGCCGGGTCGCGCCGAAGTTCGGGCTGGCGTGCCTGCTGCACGAGAAGCCCTTCGCCGGCGTCAACGGCTCCGGCAAGCACCTCAACTGGAGCATGGGGGACGATCTCGGTAACAACCTCCTGAACCCCGGCGACACGCCGCACGACAACATCCAGTTCCTGGTCTTCTGCGCCGCGGTGATCCGGGCGGTCAACAAGTTCCAGGGCCTGCTCCGCTTCTCCATCGCGAGCGCCGGCAACGACCATCGCCTCGGTGCCAACGAAGCGCCGCCGGCGATCATCTCGATCTTCCTCGGCGACCAGCTGACCGACATCTTCGAGCAGATCGAAAAAGCCGGCACTGCGAAGAGCCACAAGAGCGGCGGCATCCTGGATATCGGGGTCTCGGTGCTTCCCAAGCTGCCGCGCGACGCCGGGGATCGCAACCGCACCAGCCCGTTCGCGTTCACCGGCAACAAGTTCGAGTTTCGCGCGGTGTCGGCGAACCAGAGCATCGCCCTGCCCAACATCGCGCTGAACGTCGCGGTCGCGGAATCGCTCGACTTCATCGCGACCGAGCTCGAGAAGAGCATGAAGGAAGGCAAGAAGCTCCAGGCGGCGGTGAAGGGCCTGCTGACCCGGATCATCAAGGAGAACAAGCGGATCATCTTCAACGGCAACAACTACGCCGAGGAGTGGCAGAAGGACGCCGGCAAGCGCGGCCTGCTCAACCACCGCACCTCGGTCGATGCCTTCGACGAGATCCTCAGCAAGGAGAACATCTCGGCGTTCGAGAAGTACGGCGTCCTGAACGAGCGCGAGCTGCGCGCGCGATACGAGGTGGCGCTCGAGCAGTACAACAAGACCATCAACATCGAGGCGCAGCTGATGGTGTTGATGGCCAACCGCTACATCCTGCCGGCCGGCTACAAGTACCTCGGCGAGATCGCGACCAGCGTGGCGGCAGTCAAGGCCGCCGGCGGCAGCGGCAAGGAACCGAAAAAGCTGCTCGACAAGCTCTCCAAGATCATCGACGAGGCGAAGAGCAGCGTCGACCACCTGCAGGAGCTGCTCGATCACGACCACGAGGGGAGCGCCGCCAAGCACGCGAAGTACTTCCGCGACAAGGTCATCCCGACGATGACCACGTTGCGCGAAGCCGGCGATGCGCTCGAGACCCTCGTGCCGCAGAACCTGTGGCCGCTGCCGACGTACCGCGAGATGCTGTTCATGAAGTAACCCCACAGGTCGCGGGCTCGCGATTCGCGGGTTCGCGGGTCGTTTTGGGGGCGGGTCTGGAGACCCGCCCCCTACTTTTGTGCTGCTGAGATCCCCGATAGTTCCCGTCTTCCCGAGCCCGCGAACCGGCGAGCCCGCGAACCCGCGATTCGTGATATAACCCGCGCCTCTCCGACCCTTCGACTTCGCTCAGGGGCGCCCCGAGCATCGTCGAGGGGCGACCCCGAGGTGCCCATGGGCCGAGCCTTCCGGTGTGGGCTGATGGGATCAGCCCTGTTGCTGCTGTGCCTGGCGTCCTCTGCGCGTGCGCAGTACTTCGGACGCAACAAGGTGCAGTACGACCGCGACCGGGTGCTCGTGCTGTCGACCGCCCACTTCGAGATCTACTACGCGCAGGAGGATGCCGCCGCCGCGGCGATTGCCGGGCGAATGGCGGAGCGGTGGCACGCGCGGCTGTCGGCCGTGCTCGATCACGCGCTCACCGGGCGCCAGCCGATCGTGCTCTATGGATCCCACCGCCGGTTCGAGCAGACCAACATCTACGGCGGCCTCATCGAGGAGAGCACCGGTGGCTTCACCGACGCGCGCAAGCGCCGCATCGTCCTGCCGTTTGCGGCCAGTCTTGCCGACACCGACCACGTGCTCGGCCACGAGATCGTCCACGCCTTTCAGTTCGATATCGCGGATCGATCCCGCAGCCCTCTCGGCGTGCCGCTGTGGTTCGTCGAGGGCATGGCCGAGTTCCTCACGCTCGGCGCCGACGATCCGCAGACCGCGATGTGGATGCGGGATGCCGTCCGGAAAGGCCGGCTGCCGGACATCAAGGCTCTCGGATCGCCGCGCTATTTCCCATATCGCTGGGGGGCGGCGCTGTGGGCCTACCTGGTCGAGCGATTCGGAGAGGATCTGCCGGCCCGGGCGCTCCGGGCGAAGCGCGACGTGAAGCGCCGGCTCGAGGCGGTGACCGGTCAGTCGGTCGAGCAGTTGACCACCGGCTGGCACGAGTCCCTCGAGGCCCGATACGCACTGCCGCCCGCACCAATGCCGGCGTCCGCGGCGCCGATCATCGCGGATCGGCGCGGCGGGGGCCGCTTGAACCTGGCGGCCTCGCTCAGCCCTGACGGGCGCCGCATGGTGTTCCTCTCCGAGCGCGATCAGTTCTCCATCGACCTGTATCTGGCCGATGCGCATTCGGGGCGCGTCATCCGGAACCTGTTGACGACCGCGACGAATACGCAGATCGAGAGCCTTCAGTATCTGCACTCCTCAGGCGCATGGGACGCCAGTGGATCGAGATATGCGCTCGGAACAATCAGCCGCGGCCGAGCCACGCTGGTCATCCTGGACATGGATGGTGAAGCCCCGGCGCGCGAGTTCACGCTGCCGCAGGTCGACGAGGTCTACAGTCCGACCTGGTCTCCCGACGGATCCTCGATCGCGTTCTCGGGCCTCGCCGGCGGGTTCAGCGATTTGATGGTTCTCGACGTCGCCGGCGGATTCGCGCATCGACTGACGACCGATTCGTACGCCGATCTGCAGCCGGCCTGGTCGCCCGACGGACAGACCATTGCGTTTACGACGGATCGCTTCACGACGGATGTCAGGCAACTGCGCTACGGCCGCTATCGCATCGGCTTGTACGACGTGGCTTCGGGGACGATTTCGGCTGCGCCAGCGCTCGAAGGTCTGAACCATCTCGACCCCGAGTGGGGTCCGGGTCGCTCGCTGTTCCTGGTCGCCGATCCGGACGGCGTCGCCAACGTGTTCCGGCTCGAGCTGGCTACCCCGCGCGTCTATCGCGTGACCGACGTGCCAACCGGTGTTGCGGGCGTCACGCCCGTGAGCCCGGCGCTCTCCGTCGCGGCGTCCACAGGCGCGATTGCGTTCAGCGTGTTTCGGAACACCGGCTACGAAGTGCATCAGCTCGCGGCGGCTGAGGCCGCCGGAACTCCAATCGATATGTCATGGGCGTCGTCTGTTCCCGCCTCAGCGGCGGTGCGGGCCGAGGCGTCGATCGAGCCCGTGCCGGGATTGCCGGCGCCGGCCGCGGGTCGCCCGGGCGCGCGAACGTATGAACCGCGCCTGTCGCTCGAAGGCATTGGATCGCCGTATTTTTCTGCTGGAAGTGGCCCGCTCGGCGGATACGTGTCCGGCGGAGCGTCGATGCTCTTCGGCGACTTGCTCGGCGATCATCAGCTGCTCACGGCCGCCTACGTGAGCAGCCGTTTCGACGAGTCCGCCTTTGGAGCGATGTACATCAATCGCGTGTCGCGGTGGAACTGGGGGCTGTCGATCGATCAGTCCCCGGACCAGCGGATCCGCAACGTGAGTGCCGGCCTCGATCCCGAGCGTGAGCACGTCGTGACGCGCACTCGCGAGCGCCTCTTGTGGATCACGCGCCGCCTGGGCGCGTTCGCTGCCTATCCGCTCAACCGCTCGCAGCGGGTCGAAGTCAGCGGCGGGGTGCGCACGATCTCGTTCACTCGTGAACAGCGGATCGAGCAGCTCTCCACCCGGTCCGGAATGATCATCGATGCCGACTCGTCGCCGCTGCCGTCCGCGCCGGTGGTGGGCATCGCGGAAACCGCCATTGCGCTGGTCGGCGACTCCGCGATTCTTGGTGCGACCGGACCGATGCTCGGCGAGCGGTACCGTGTCCAGGTGACGTCGAACGTCGGCGGCCTCAATTACACGAGCCTCCTCGCCGACTATCGAAGGTACCTGATGCCGGTGCGTCCGTACACCGTCGCAGTGCGCCTCGTCCACTCGGGCCGGTACGGAGGCGATGCCGGTGACTTCCGGTTGCGTGACGCTTACGTTGGATCGCCGGCACTGGTGCGCGGCTACGGGCCGACCGACGTCGTGCGGTCCGACTGCCCGTCTGGCAGCGCCTCGTGCCCGGCACTCAACACTCTGCTCGCCAGTCGCGTCGTTGTCGGCAAGCTGGAGCTGCGGGTGCCGCTCTGGAGTGCGATGACCGGCGCGACCCGCGTGCGCTACGGCATGCTGCCGGTCGACGCGTTTGTATTTGCCGATGCGGGCGCCGGTTGGGGAGGGGAGCAGCGATTCGGTCCGGGAGGCACCGACGGCCGGTTCGTCCGCAGCGCGGGCTTCGGCGTACGTGCCAACCTGTTCGGCCTGGTGCTCGAGACAGCCGCCATCAAGCCCCTGGATCTGCGCCGCCACGGCTGGTCGTTTGGTGTGAATCTGCGCCAAGGATTCTAATAGTCGGCCATGGGAAAGAAGAACCCGCGCGTTGACGAGTACATCGCCAGGGCTCCGGCGTTCGCGAAGTCGATTCTCGTCGAGATCCGCGAGCGTGTACATGCCGCCTGCCCCGAGGTCGAAGAGACGATCAAGTGGAGGCAGCCGTCCTTCGACTACAAGGGAATGATGTGCGGGATGGCCGCGTTCAAGGAGCACTGCGTCTTCGGTTATTGGAAGGCGCCGCTGGTGCTCGGGGCGGCCGCCGAGGGCGCCAACGCGATGGGCTATCGCGACAAGATCACGACGGTCGCCGATCTGCCGCCGAAAACCGCCTTCCGTGCGCACGTCAAGAAGGCGATGGCCTTGAACGAGGCCGGCATCACCGTCGAACGTCCCGCGAAAGCAAAAAAGGCGGAGGCGGTCGTTCCCGATGATCTCGCGGCCGCCCTGAGCAGGAACAAGAAGGCGCAGGCGGCATTCGACACGTTCAGCCCGAGCCACCGGCGCGAATACATCGAGTGGATCACGGAAGCCAGGACCGACGCCACCCGGACGAAGCGGACGCAGCAGGCGCTCGAGTGGCTCGCCGAGGGAAAACCGAGAAACTGGAAGTACATGTAGCTACACGAGCAACGTCGCTTCGGCCACGCGCACGGCTTTCCCGCCTACCCGCACGCGCGCGATCTCGCCGTTTCGATTCTCGATTGAGATGTGAATGCGGCTGGGCCGTTTCATCGCTACTCCCTGAAGACTGACCATCGACAGCGCCTGCTCGGGCGTGACCAGGCCGTACCGCACCAGATAGCAGCCGACCGGGCCACTGGCGCCGCCGGTCGCGGGATCCTCGCTGATCCCGAACATGGGCGCGAGCATGCGGCTGTAGATCGTTTCGTCGCCGGTGGCACCGGTGCGATCGGCGGTGAAGAAGAAGATGGCCAGCTCGTCACATCCCGCCTGCTGGTAGACGCGCGTGAGCGCCCGGCGATCGATCGACACTTTATCCACGGCGGCGCGTGACGCGACCGGCACGAAGAGGAACTCGACGCCGCACGAGATCGCCTCGATCGGCAGGTCCAGGATGTCGCCCTGACCGAGCCCGACCGCGGCGGCGAACGCCGCCCGATCCTCGATGCGTGCGCCGAACGATGGCCGCAGCTGCGTCATCCACGCAAACGCGAGCCCCGCTTCGCCCCACTGGAGCGACACCGGTATAGGCCCGACGCCGAGCTCGAACACGAACTCGTCCCGCCCGCGCGCGATGACCCCCTCATCCGCGAGCGCAAACGTCGTCCCGATCGTCGGATGACCGGCGAGCGGCAGTTCCTTGCCCGGCGTGAAGATCCGCATCCTCACGTCGCCACTCGCTTCGGGTGGCAACACGAACGTCGTCTCCGAGAAGTTCATCTCGGCGGCAATCCGCTGCATCCGATCCACCGGAATGTCGCGCGGCGGCTCGGGATAGACCGCCAGCTGATTGCCTTCGAAGGGGGTGTCGGTGAAGACGTCGTAAATGAAGTAGCGCATGGTGCATGTAGGAGTGATCGACAACAGTCAGTTGACAACAGAGTTCCGACGCTATCGGAGAACGCAAACGAATTGCAACCCTTGCGGGATCAGTCCTGTGATCTGGTGGTTCGTTCAGCCCAGACGGAGGGACTGCCTACCAACCGGATTTCGCCGGACCACGCGATCGCCTCCGCTCCGCGAGCGGGTCCTGTCGCGGGAGCCGGGGCCCCCGGCGCGCGGACTGTGCGCGCTGGGGTGGCGATAGCCCCACCGGGTGCTCGGCGCAAAGCGCTTGTTCACGGAAGTCGCCTGCGCGCCCGGCGGGGCGGCCCCGTCCCGCGCCACCCGCTCGCTACGCTCCGGCTCGATGCTCGGCGCCGGCGATTCTGGGCCGTAGTCGACGGACCTCGCTGGGCGCTGCCCTCCCGCGGCGTGCCGGTGCTGGACGACCGCGGCCCTCTGGAGCGGGCCACGCGCTGCGAAGCAGGAAAATCGGCGCGGCGGCACGAGCGCAGCGAGGGTATGAGCCGCGACGATTTTCCGGACCGCGGAAGCCGGACGCGGACGGCCAGTGCCGGCGCGGCGCGTGCACGGCAGCGTGAAGCCCTTCGATTGTCAGACACCGGTGACCACCACATGCTAGGAGTTCGCCACGCTTCGGCAAGCACTGCGCCATTCTGAACCGTTCTGCGATTTCTGAACCAGTACAGACGAAGTCGACTGCTGCCGATCACCTGGCTCCGGTATCCTTGCTCCCATGGCCAAACGTAGATCCAAGGACCCCTCGCTGTTCGACACAGCAGGGGATGTCGATACAACACCGCCACCCCCCGACAACGAAGCGGTCGCTCTTCACGAGGCCGCGCAGGCTCGTTACCTCAACTACGCGCTCTCGGTCATCACCTCCCGCGCCCTGCCTGACGTGCGTGACGGGCTCAAGCCGGTTCAGCGGCGCATCCTCTACACGATGTGGCAGCAGAACCTGACGGCGGACGCGAAGCACCGCAAGTGCGCGAAGGTCGTCGGCGATGTGATGGGGAACTACCACCCGCACGGTGACTCGGCGCTCTACGAGACGCTCGTGCGCATGGCGCAGCCGTTTGCCCTGCGTTATCCGCTGGTCGATGGCTCCGGGAACTTCGGATCGCTCGACGGCGATCCCGCGGCGGCGATGCGCTACACGGAGTGCCGGCTCGCGCGCATCAGCGACGAGATCCTCCGTGAGATCGATCAGGCCACGGTGGCCTTCCGTCCGAACTACGACGGCACGCGCACCGAGCCCGTGGTCCTGCCAGCGCGGATCCCGAACCTCCTGGCCAACGGCGCCACCGGCATCGCCGTCGGGATGGCCACCAACATCCCGCCGCACAACCTGGGCGAAGTCTGCACGGCGCTGGTGAAGCTCCTCGACAATCCGGATCTGAGCGCCGTGCAACTCTGCCGGTACGTCAAGGGGCCGGACTTTCCGACAGGCGGGCAGATCCTGAATTCGGCGGAGGAGATCAAGGAGATCTACAAGACCGGCTCGGGGGCGATCCGCCTTCGCGGTACGTGGGAAGAAGGTCCCACATCGAAGAACGCAAAAACGATCTACATCACGAGCATTCCCTACACCATCAACAAGTCGACACTGGTCGAACAGATCGGCGAAGTGTCGGCCAGCCGCAAGCTGCCGCCGCTTGTCGACGTCAAGGACGTCTCCACCGACGACGTCAGGATCCTTCTCGAGCTCAAGAAGGATTCCGACGAGAAGATGGTGATGGCCTACCTGTTCAAGCACACGATGCTGCAGACCAGCTTCGTCGTGAACCTGACCTGTCTCGAACCGACCGAGGGCAACGTCGAGGTCGGGCGGCCGAAGCGGATGGATCTGCACGAGATCCTCTGGCATTTCCTGCATTTCCGTCTCGAAGTTGTCACCCGGCGCCTCGAGTACGAGCTGGAGGCCCTCAAGAAGCGCGTTCACATCCTCGAAGGCTTCGAGAAGGTCTTCGACGCGCTCGACGAGATTCTCCGGATCGTCCGCAAGTCCGAAGGCAAGCAGGACGCAGCCGACCAGATCATCAAGCGCTTCGGGCTCGACGCCGAGCAGGCCGACGCCATCCTCGAGCTGAAGATCTACCGGCTCGCACGGCTGGAGATCCTGATCATCCGCAAGGAGCTCGAAGAGAAGCGGCGGCGCACCCGGCAGATCAACACGCTCCTCAAGGACGAAGGGAGCCGCTGGGACATCGTCAAGGTCGAGATCGAGGAAATCCAGAAGAAGTACGGCGATGCGCGCCGGTCGAAGATCGCCAGCGACGAAGGGGAGGCGGAATACTCCGCCGAAGACTTCATCGTCGAAGAAGACAACGTGGTGGTGGTATCGCGCGACGGCTGGGTGAAGCGGCAGAAAGAGGTCAAGGACGTCGCGACCACGCGGTTGCGTGAAGGGGACGCCGTTCTCGCCGTCCTGCCGGGGAGCACCCGCGCCGCGGTGGTGTTCTTCAGCAACTTCGGCGTGGCCTACACCGCGCGCGTCATCGACGTCCCGGCATCGACCGGCTACGGCGAGCCGATTCAGCGGCTGTTCAAGTTGAAGGATGGCGAGCGGATCGTCGCGGCGTTCAGCCTCGATCCGCGAGCGGTGGGAGAGATCGCCGCGAAGAAGGAAGGGGCTGAGCCGCCGGTCCATGCGGTGGCCGTGGCGAGCGACGGCTACAGCCTCCGGTTCAGCCTCCAGCCTTTTGCCGAACCGAGCACCCGGGCGGGCCGGCGCTACGCGAAAGCCGGAGAGAAGGCCGAGTTCGTCGGCGTGGCCCGCGTGGCCGGCGGAGAGATCGTGATTGCCGCGACCCGCGAAGCGCACGCGATGCTGTGCAAGGTCGAGGAAATCAGCTTCCTCTCCGGCCCAGGCCGGGGGGTCATCCTGATCAAGCTCGCGTCGCCGGAGGACCGTGTTCTCGGTTTCATCGCCTCAACGGGCGATCGGGATCTGATGACCGTCGAAACCAGCCGCGGCGCCGAGCAGACCATCAGCACCACGAAATACGACGTGACCGGACGCGGCGGAAAGGGGCGCGAGCTCCTGCAGCGCGGCCAGTTCACACGGGTCATCGGGCAGACGCCGGAGGCGCCGGCGGTCCTGGGGGAGTGACGACAAATCCCAAGCTCCAAATCCCAAATCCCAACGTACTCCCAACCTCCAAGTCCCAAGCCAACTCCCAAACCAAATCCCAACCGGTTGGGAGTTGATTGGGAATTGGTTTGGGATTTGGAGGTTGGGAGTACGTTTGGGATTTGGGATTTGGAGCTTGGGATTTGACCACGTAACATGATCTAGCTATGCCGGCGTGGGGGGAATTCGCAGGGCTGAACCGCGGCTATGTCCTGGAGCTGTACGAAAAGTACCGCCGCGACCCATCGTCGGTCGACGCCGCCACGCGCGAGGTCTTTCAGCAATGGACGCCGCCCTCGGCCGACATCGACGAGGCGGCGCCAATCTCGGGCGAGTCGCTGCACAAGGCGGTCGGCGCCGTCAACCTCGCGCAGTCGATCCGCCGGTATGGGCATCTCGCGGCGAGGCTCGATCCGCTCGGGCTGCGAAGTCCGCTCGGCGATCCATCGCTCTCTCCTGAAAACTACGGCATCACGGTCGAAGACCTGCGGGCCCTGCCCGCCAGCCTGATCTCGTCCCCCCTGGCCGACGACGCGACCACGATGTACGAGGTCGTCGAGGCGTTCAGGCGGGTGTATTGCTCGACGACCGGCTACGACTACGCGCACGTGTTCGTGCCAGAGGAGCGCCGCTGGCTCCGGACCGCCGCCGAGGGCGGGCGGTTCCGGGCCCCGGTCGATCCGATCGATCCCCATGCGCTGCTGGATCGGCTCACCCAGATCGAGGTCTTCGAGCGCTTCCTCCATCGAGCGTTTCCGGGCAAGACGCGCTTCTCGATCGAAGGCGTGGACATGATGGTGCCGATCCTCGACGAGGTGATCGCCGAGTCCGCCGAGGCCGGTATCACCTCGATCCTGATCGGGATGGCGCACCGCGGGCGCCTGAACGTGATGGCGCACGTGCTCAACAAGCCGTACGCGCAGATCCTGGCGGAGTTCAAGGATCCGGTCTCGTCGAAGCGTTTCCGGGAGGACATGGCCTGGACCGGCGACGTGAAGTACCACGCCGGCGCCCACCGGGCGATCCAGGGCGGCCGCGCGATGGATCTGGTCGTGTCGATGCCGCCGAACCCGAGCCACCTCGAAGCCGTGAATCCGATCGTCGAGGGAATGGCGCGCGCGGCCGGCACGGCGGTCGACGCGCCCGGCGCCCCGAAATTCGACCCGGCGCGCAGCGTGCCCATCCTCATCCATGGCGACGCGGCGTTTCCCGGGCAAGGCGTCGTCGCCGAGACGCTCAATCTCAGCCGGCTGCCGGGCTACAGCACAGGTGGAACGATCCACATCATCGCCAACAACCAGCTCGGGTTCACCACCGGCTACGAGGATGCTTACAGCACGTCGTATGCGAGCGGCCTGGCCCGGGGCTTCAAGATCCCGATCGTGCACGTCAACGCCGACGATGCGGAAGCGTGCGTCGAAGCGGCACGTCTGGCCATCGCCTACCGCGCAAAATTCCAGCGCGACTTCCTGATCGATCTGATCGGCTACCGGCGTCACGGTCACAACGAAGGCGACGAGGCCTCGTTCACCCAGCCGCTGATGTACGCGGCAATCTCGTCGCATCCGACTGTCCGCGACATCTGGGCCCGTACGCTGATCGAGCGCGGAGAGACGACGGAGGAGTCAGCCGAAGCGCTGAACCGCAAGCACCAGGAAACGCTGCAGGCCGCGCTCGATGCCCTCAAGCCGGAACAGGACTTCATCGAGCCACAGCCGGAGACGCCGCCTCCGGGTGCGGCCTCGCGCGCCGAGACGGGTGTGCCGCTCGACCAGTTGCAGTCACTCAACTCGTCGCTGCTCACGCTGCCGTCCGACTTCACGATGCATCGCAAGCTCGAGCGCGTGCGCGAGAAGCGGCACACGGCGCTGAACGAGCTGGCGGAGCGCACGGTGGACTGGTCGCTGGCCGAGGAGCTCGCGCTGGCCTCGATTCTCGCGGACGGGGTCAGCATCCGGCTCACCGGAGAAGATGTCGAGCGCGGCACCTTCAGCCATCGTCATGCGGTGTTCCACGACGTCAACACCGGGCACGTGCACGTGCCGCTTCAGAAGCTGTCGCAGGCGAACGCGGCGTTCGAGATCCACAACAGCCCGCTCACCGAGAACGCGGTGATCGGATTCGAGTACGGCTACAACATCCAGGAGCCGTCACGGCTCGTGATCTGGGAAGCGCAGTACGGCGACTTCATCAACGGCGCCCAGGTGATGATCGACGAGTTCGTCGTGTCGGCCCGGGGCAAGTGGGGGCTGCGTCCGTCGATGGTGCTGCTGCTGCCGCACGCGCACGAGGGGCAGGGCCCGGATCATGCCAGCGCCAGGCCGGAGCGGTTCCTGCAGCTCGCCGCCGATCTGAACATGCGGGTGGCCAACTGCACGACGGCCGCGCAGTACTTCCACCTGCTCCGCCGGCAGGCCGCGCTCCTGAAAGTCGACCCGCTGCCGCTCATTGTTCTGACGCCGAAGAGCCTTCTTCGTCATCCGCTGGTCGCGTCGGCGCCGCAGGAGTTGACCGTCGGCCGTTTCCAGATGGTGATCGCCGACGCCGAGGCGAGCGCGCGGGCGGCGGAGATCAAGCGGGTACTCGTGTGCTCCGGCAAGGTCTACACCGATCTCGTCGCCGCCGAACAGCGCGCGGCGCGGTCCGACGTCGCGATCTGCCGGCTGGAGCAGCTGTATCCTGTGCCGATGCGCGATCTGCGGGGAATGCTCGACGGCTATCCCAATGCAGACGAGATCATCTGGGTGCAGGAAGAACCGGAGAACATGGGCGCCTGGGATTTCATCCGTCCGCACCTGGTCGAGGTGTCCGGCGGCCGGACCGTGCGTCGCGTCGCCAGGCCGCGCAGCGCAAACCCGGCCGAAGGATCGGCAGCGCTCCACGCGATCAATCAGCAAGCACTCGTCAACCAGGCGTACGGCACGGCGCACCTGAACGACGGCGCTGTCACAGAGAAGGCCAGGACCGACGCGCAGCTGACGAGTAGTAAAGGCTAGTTCCCAGTTTCCAGTAGCCAGTAGGAAGTGGTGCCGGAGTTGGTAACTGGAAACTGGCAACTGGAAACTGGAAACTGAGAACGTCAGAACCTATGCCCGCAAACATCGTCGTCCCAGAAGTCGGTGAATCCATCGTCGATGCGCGCATCGCGAAGTGGCTGCGCAAGGAAGGCGAGCGCGTGTCGGCAGGCGATCCGCTCGTCGAGCTCGAGACCGACAAGATCGATCTCGAAGTCGGGGCGCCGGCGGCCGGGGTGTTGAGCCGCATCGACCGCAAGGACGGCGAGGACGTGAAAGTCGGCGAGGTGCTCGGCGTGATCGACGAAGCGGCCCAGGGTTCGGCGGCGGCTGCCCCGCCAGCCGCAGCCCCGGCCGAGCCGGCCGCCTCGGCCGAAGCAAAGACCACCGCGAAATCGCGTGCGACGCCGGCCGCGAAGAAGGCGGCCGAGCAGAACGACGTCGACATCTCGCGGGTGCAGGGCACCGGTGATGCCGGGCGCGTGATGCGGCGGGACGTCGAGCGCGCCGCGGAATCGTCGTCGGCACCGGCCGCTGCGCCGAAACCCGCCGAGGCGCGTCCTGCGTTGCCCGAGCCGGCCAGGACTCGTCCGGCACCACCGGTGCCGGAACGGCCGGTGACCGCCGCCGAGCGCACCGAAGATCGCGTGCGGATGTCGAAGCGCCGGGCGACCATCGCCAAGCGTCTGGTGGAGGCGCAGAGCACCGCCGCGATGCTCACCACCTTCAACGAAGTCGACATGGCCGCGGTGATGGCGCTGCGCGAGCGGCACAAGCAGTCCTTCAAGGACAGGCACGGCGTCGGGCTCGGGATCGCGTCGTTCTTCGTGAAAGCCGCGATCGGGGCGCTGCGAGCGTTCCCGCGGCTGAACGCCGAGGTCCAGGGCGACGAAATGGTGCTGAAGCACTATTTCGACATCGGCGTCGCGGTTGGCGCCGCCGAGGGCCTCGTCGTTCCGGTGATTCGCAACGCCGATCGCCTGGGGTTCGCGGAGATCGAGAAACAGATCCGCGATTTCGCGACGCGGGCCGCGGATGGAACGCTGTCGCTCGCCGACCTGAAGGGCGGCACGTTCACGATCACCAACGGGGGCGTCTTCGGATCGCTGCTCAGCACGCCGATCCTGAACCCGCCGCAAGTCGGCATCCTCGGGCTTCACAAGATCCAGGACCGGCCGGTGGCCGTCAACGGCCAGGTGCAGCTGCGGCCGATGATGTACATGGCCCTGACCTACGATCACCGGATCGTGGACGGCGCTGAGGCGGTCCGTTTCCTGGTCAAGATCAAGGAGCTGGTCGAGGATCCCGGCGCGCTCCTGTTGGAGTAAGAGCTCGTGCGCGCAGAAATCGCCCGCATCATCGACGAGCTCGAGCGCGAGCATGCTGGCGATCCCTGGCACGGCAGCCCGCTCCGGCAGATTCTCGAAGGCATCGATCATCGGCAGGCGGCGCACCGCCCGCTGCCCGGCGCGCACACCATCTGGGAGCTCGTGCTGCACATGATCTCGTGGAAGAACGAGGTCAGGCGGCGGATTGAAGGAGCGCCCGCCGGCGTGCCGCTCGAAGGGGACTGGCCTGCGGCTCCGAACGCTACGGCGGAAGCCTGGCGCGACGCGCGTGCGGCCCTCGAGGCTTCACATCGTTCGCTCGTGTCGTCGGTATCGAGCCTGCCCGAAGACAAGCTGTTCCAACCCACCAACGACCCGCGCGACCGTGAAAGCGGCGCCGGGGTCGATCACTACGTCCTGCTCCACGGCATGGTGCAGCACGATGTCTATCATGCGGGGCAGATCGCGCTATTGAAGAAGGCCGGGATGGCTTGACTCTGGCCCGCAGCCCGCAGCCCGCAGCCCGCAGCCCGGACCGCGGACCGCGGATCACTCGGCCGATCTTCAGTGCGTCATCGCGTACAGCAGCGCGTTGATGCCGAAGGCGTAGCCCTCGACCGAGAAGGTGTAGAAGTAGTTCCGATCGTCTCCCTCGCGTTCCCATGAATCGCCGATGTCGGTGTTGTAGGTGATGAGCACCATGAGGCGACCCTTCGCGTCGGCGATGCCGCGCGCGTGCGGGACCGCGCTGTCGGTGCCGCGTTCAGACGTATCGCCGTAGCTCATCCAGTGATTGATCGACGGAATCTGCGGGACGCGATTCACCGTGAATTGAGTGCGGTACATCGGATGATCGGGGGGCAGATCACGCATCGGATACTGCGCCGGCGGCAGCACCTTGCTGAACTCGGATTCCCAATTCTGCCAGGCGGACGTGCCCCAGAAGTCGTCGGCCCAGAGGAAGCCTCCCTTCAGTAGGTATTCGCGCAGTTTCTCGGACTCTTCCGGGCTGAAGGAGGCGCGCCCCACTTCCGTCATCATGATGAACGGGCACTGAAACAGCGCGGGATCAGTGAGCCGCATCACGAGGTAGTTGGGATCGCCGGCGGCGTCCATGCTGATCGCGGTCTTGGTCAGCTCCGATAACCGGATCGACAGGTTGATGTCGGCGCGGGGGTAGTCGACGGACCAGTTACCGCCATAATCGGCCCAGCCGCTCGTCGAGAAGGCGATCCGGCAGAAGTTGAAGCGTCCGTCGAAGCTTTCAGGCGTGGGAGTGCGGACGCTGAAGTACCCGCCGCGGCGGCGCTGGGCATCCGCGATCGCGACGATCGACAGCGCCAAGAGGATCGCAACGACCGATATTCGTACCCGCCGGCCCATGGCACCATTCTACGGCCGTGTTACGATCGCGGGTAATTCTTTGCAAAATGGCCACTTATACCGCAAAAGACATCACCGTTCTCGAGGGGCTCGAGCCGGTTCGCAAGCGCCCGGGCATGTATATCGGCGGCGTCGGCGCCGCCGGACTTCATCACCTGGTATGGGAGATTCTCGACAACTCGATAGACGAGGCGATGAACGGTTACGCCTCGAACATCACGGTCACGCTGCACGATGACGGATCGTCGGTGACGATCGCGGACGACGGCCGCGGCATTCCCGTCGACAAGCACCCGAAGACGAAGAAGAGCGCGCTCGAGGTCATCTTCACGACGCTCCACGCCGGCGGCAAGTTCGAGGCGGGCAACTACAAGACGGCCGGCGGCCTGCACGGCGTCGGCGCGAGCGTCGTCAATGCGCTGTCGAAGGAGCTCGTCGCAACCGTGCGACGCGACGGCGCGCAGTGGGAGATGAAGTTCAAGCAGGGCCACGTGGTCGGCTCGCTGAGCAAGAATGGCGCGGCCCGCGGGACCGGCACGACGGTCTTCTTTCGTCCCGACTCCACCATCTTCCCGAAGGTCGAGTTCGATCCCGAGCTGATTCGGCAGCGGCTGGAGGTCTCGAGCTACCTGCACAAGGGCGTGAAGCTGGTGTTCGAAGACGAGGCGCAGAAAGAGCGCGTAGTCTTTCAGCACAGCGAAGGGATCGCCGATTACCTGAGGAAGATTCTCGCCGAGCGATCGGCAGCGCCGGTGCACGAAGTCCCGTTCACCATCACGAAGGAAAGCGACGACTCGAACCTGAGGCTCGATCTCGCGATGCAATGGACGCAGTCGACCGACGAGCACGTCCGGAGCTACGTGAACGGCATTCCGACGGGGTCGGGCGGGACGCACGAAAACGGGTTCCGCGCCGGCCTGGGAAAGGCGGTCCGGAACTTCATCGACACCCACAACCTGTCGCCCAAGGGCGTGACGCTGACCGCTGAAGACATTCGCGAGGGCCTGGTCGCCGTCCTGAGCGTGTTCGTACAGGAGCCGCAGTTCCAGGGGCAAACCAAGGATCGCCTCAACAATCCCGAACTGTTGTCGGCGGTCGACTCACAGGTTCGACCCGCGCTGGAACACTGGCTCAACACGAACATCAGCGTCGCTGAATCGATCGTCGCCCGCATCATCCTGGCCGCGCGGGCCCGGGAGGCGAGCCGGGCGGCGCAGCAGGAGGTCGTGCGCAAGGGGCCGACCTCGAGCCGTCTCACGCTTCCCGGCAAGCTGAGCGACTGCAGCTCATCGGGCCGCGACGACAGCGAGCTGTTCATCGTCGAGGGTGATTCGGCAGGTGGATCGGCCAAGCAGGGACGCGATCGCACGCGTCAGGCCATCCTGCCGCTGCGTGGAAAGGTCCTCAACACCGAGAGCGTGTCGACGGCGAAGGTGCTCGAGAACAAGGAGCTTTCGGATCTCGTCACCGCGCTCGGCTGCGGGATTGGCAAGAACTTCGACCTCGCACGCCTGCGCTACGGCCGCATCATCATCCTCGCCGACGCCGATTCCGACGGACATCACATCGCGACGCTGCTCCTGACGTTCATGTACCGGCACATGCCCGGGCTGATGACGTCGGGTCGCGTCTACCTCGCGCAGCCGCCGCTCTACCGGATCGACATCGGCAAGGAGACGTTCTGGGCCCTCGATGACGGGCACCGGGATCGTCTGCTGAAGCTCCATGCGAACGGCCGATCCCGGCCGGAGATCACGCGGTTCAAGGGACTTGGGGAGATGATGCCGAAGGTGTTGTGGGAGACCACGCTCAACCCGCGCACGCGGCGCCTGCTCCGCGTCGACATCGCGGATCAAATCATCACCGACCGTGTGATCAACGAGCTGATGGGCAAGGATCCCTCCGCGAGGTTCCGCTTCATCATGGAGCGGGCGGAGGAAGCGGAAGAGCTCGACGTCTGAAGAACGTCAAATCCCAAGCTCCAAATCCCAAATCCCAACGCACACCCAACTCCCAAACCAACCCAAACTCTGGGCAATTGATTTGGGATTTGGCTTGGGACTTGGTTTGGGATTTGGAAGTTGGGTGTGTCTTGGGATTTGGTGCTTGGAGCTTGGGATTTGACCTCTTCAAGCCATCGACACAGCCTTAGATCGCACCCGTCATGATCGCGACGGCCTCCGCCATGCTGATCTCGCCCGGGCTGACGACCGCCACTCTTTTGCCGAGCCGTGCGATGTGGATCCGGTCGGCCACGTCGAACACGTGCGGCATGTTGTGGCTGATGAAGATGACCGGCAGACCCTTGTCGCGCACGCGGCGGATCAAGTCCAGCACCATCCGGGATTCCTTGACGCCGAGCGCAGCCGTCGGTTCATCCATGATCACGACGTGCCGGGCGAAGGCGCTTCGCGCGACCGCGACGGCCTGGCGCTGACCACCCGAGAGTGATTCGACCGGTTGCCGCATCGACGCGATGCCGATCTGCAGGGATTCCATGTGGGCCGCCGCGTCGGCCAGCATCCTCTTCTTGTCGAGCAATCGGAACACCGATCCGAGCAGGCCCGCCTTGCGGATTTCACGGCCGAGGAACAGGTTCTCTGCCACCGTCATCGCGGGCGCGACCGCCAGATCCTGGTAGACCGTTTCGATGCCCTCTCGTCTTGCATCGCCGGGACCCCGGAACTTCACGACCCGGCCATCCAGCCGGATCTCGCCGCCATCGGGCACGAGCGCGCCCGAGAGCGCCTTCACGAGCGTCGACTTCCCGGCGCCGTTGTCGCCGATCACCGCGAGAATCTCGCCGGGCAGCAGATCGAGATCGACGCCCGCGAGGGCGGTCACGTGCCCGTATCGCTTGACGAGGCCGCGTGCCTGAAGGACCGGTGCGGATTGATTGGCCGGGGTCATATCAGGCAGACCTTCGCCGGGAGAGTTGATCCGTCGCGACAGCCAGAATCACCAGGATGCCGGTGATCAGGATCTGATAGACGGACGCCACGCCCATCAGCGTGAGGCCGTTGCGGAACACACCGACGATCAGCGCGCCCACCAGGGTGCCGAGAATCACGCCGCGGCCGCCGAACAGGCTGGTTCCGCCCAGCACGACGGCGGTGATGCTGTCGAGGTTGTCGGTCTGGCCTGCTTGCGGATCGCCGACGCCGGTGCGCGCCACCGCCAGCAGCGCGGCGATGCCATACATCAGGCCGGCGAAGGTGTACACGCCGAGGATCAGCCGGGTGGTCGGAATGCCCATCAGACGGGCCGCTTCCGCGTTGTTGCCGACGGCATAGACATGCCGGCCAACCGCGGTCTCGCGCAGCGCCAACCAGACCAGGACGTACAGCGTCAGCATGAGCACCGTGCCGTAAGTGACGGCGGCGTCGCCGGCCCTGAACGTGTCGCCGAGTACGAGCATCCCGTCGGGAAGGCCCGAGACGGTCTGCGACTCCGAGTAGATCTGCGTGATCGCGAAGGCGATGTTGAGGGTCCCGAGCGTGACGATGAAGGAGGGAAGCCGGATGAGTGTGACCAGGGCGCCGTTCACGAGCCCGAACGCGACAGTGGTCATCACCCCGCACACGATGGCCGCAGCCGAACTCACGCCGAGATCGACGGCGGCTTTGCTCATGACGATCGAGCCGAGCGCCATGACCATCCCGCACGAGAGATCGATTCCGGCGGTGAGCACGACCAGCGTCTGACCGATGGCGATCACTCCGATCACGACCACCTGCTGCAGGATCAGCGAGAAGTTCTGGCCGGTGAGAAACCGGTCACTCTGCGAGGCGAAGAACGCGCACGCGAGCAGGAGGGCAGCGACCGGACCGATGGCGGAGTGTTCCTTATCCCTTGTCCCTTGTCCCTTGTCCCTTCCTATTTGCCCCAGCACCCCTCCATCCCGAACGCCGTGTCCTTGCTGTCCACGCCCTTCATCGGCTTGTCCGTGATGAGTGTCACCCCGGTGTCGATGGTCCCCGAGGCCTTTTTCCCGCTCTTCGCGTACTCGACCGCGGCCTCGACGCCGAGCGAGGCCATCTTCAGCGGGTACTGCTGCGAGGTCGCGGCGATGACGCCGACCTTCACGTTGCGGACGCCGGCGCAGCCACCGTCGACCGAGATGAGCACCACGCTCCTGTCGCGGCCCGCCGCTCGCAGCGCGCGATGCGCACCGGCCGCGGCCGGTTCGTTGATGGTGTAGACGACGTTGATGTCCGGGGCCCGCTGGAGGCAGTTCTCCATCGCGGTCTGCCCCCTGGCCTGATCGCCCTGCGTGTCGGCGCTGCACACGATGCTCGGATCGCCTTCCTTGACGCCGAAGCCACGCAGGAACCCGTCGTGCCGCAGTTTGCCGACGGTAATCCCGGGCGCGAGATCGAGCGTCGCGATCTTCGCCGGCTTGCCCGCCATCGCCGCCTTCGCGTACTGGCCGATGAGAAGCCCCGCCTTGAAGTTGTCGGTCGCGAAGAGCGCATCCGTCGCCTCCTGCGGCTCGGTCGGCGCATCGAGCGCGATCACCATCACGCCGGCCGCCCGCGCCTTTCTGATCGCCGGGACGATCGCCTTCGTCTCGCTCGGCGTGATGAGGATCGCCTTCGCGCCCGCTGCGACCATGTTCTCGATGGCGGTGACCTGGCTCGCGTTGTCGCCGTCGAAGCGGCCGGCGGCGGTCATCAGCCGCGCACCCTTGGCTTTGGCGGTCTCGGCCGCGCCCTCACGCATCTTGACGAAGAACGGATTGGTTTCGGTCTTGGTGATGAGGCCGATCACGGGCTGCGTCTGCGACAGCGCGGGCGTGACGGCGCACGCGAGGATCAGTGTGAGAACGGCTCGTGTGTTGTGCATGAGTAGCGAGACTACGCCAATCAGTTCTGTATGGAGGCCAAGGATAGGTCGAAACCGGATGGCCTGTCAGCTGTGACGGCAGGTCCCTCAGTCGTGTGATGATTTGTGCGTGCGTTGCCCTGTCTGCACCCGGTCGGTGCCCGACGGTGCCAGTTCATGTCCAACCTGTGCCGCCCGGTTGTCGCCGTCGGCGATGCCGACGGTCACGAGCCCCGCTCGCATCGGCGGACCCTCCGTCTTGACCCCTGCCCAACCGTTGCCGAGAACAGCCGGCACCATCCTCGCCGGCCGTTATCGGATCGTTGGTCTGCTCGGCCGCGGCGGGATGGGTGAGGTGTATCGCGCCGATGACCTGACGCTCGGACAGCCCGTGGCTCTGAAGTTCCTGCCGGCTCCGGCAGCGAGCGATGCGGCGGCCGTGGCGCGATTCCACAACGAGGTGCGCACGGCGCGGCAAGTCTCCCATCCGAACGTCTGCCGGATCCATGACCTCGGGGAGTCCGACGGCGAGCCGTTCCTGACGATGGAGTACGTGGATGGGGAGGATCTGGCGTCGCTCCTTCGCCGGATCGGCCGCCTGCCTGCCGACAAGGCCATCGAGGCGGCGCGCCAGCTGTGCGCCGGGCTCGCCGCGGCCCACGACATGGGCGTGCTGCACCGCGACTTGAAACCAGCGAATGTCATGCTGGACGGCCGCGGCGTCGTCAAGATCACGGACTTCGGACTGGCGAACTTCTCCGAGCAGATCGCCCGTGACGACATTTCCGGGACCCCTGCGTACATGGCGCCGGAGCAGCTTTCCGGCGGCATGGCCACGATCGCTACTGATCTGTACGCGTTGGGGCTGGTGCTGTTCGAGATGTTCACCGGATCACCCGCGTTCGCGCCAGGCAGCGCTGCGGATCGCGCGCGTGCGTCGCGTGACTCCGCGCCGCCGACCCCGTCAGCCGTACGAGCTGACATCGATCCCGCGGTCGAGCGGGTGATCGTCCGCTGTCTCGATCCGGATCCGGCGCAGCGCCCGAAAGCAGCGCGCGTCGTTGGCGCCTCGCTGCCGGGAGGCGACCCGGTAGCTGCCGCACTCGCCGCCGGCGAGACGCCGTCACCGCAGATGGTCGCGGACGCCGGCGCCCTGGGAACGTTACGTCCCGTGAGCGCGTGGACGCTTCTCGCGTCGCTGGCAATCGCGATCGCGGCCGTCGGCGCGATCAACGATCGCACCGCGCCCTATCGCGCCGGCCTGCTCGACCTGCCGCCCGATGTCCTCCGTGTTCAGGCTGCAAAGATCCTGGATCGCGTGGGACGCTCGAGCACTCCACACGACTGGGCTGCAGGCTTCGAGTTCGATCCGGATGTCGCAGCGTTTCTCCGCCGCGACGGCTCGGCCGCGCGGTGGCGGGAGGCTGAAAGCGGACGTCCCGGATTGATCCGGTTCTGGTACCGCGAAGGGGAGGCTTGGATCATCCCCTGGTCGATGTATCTCCTGCCGACGTCGACCGATCCGCCACTGACCGAGACCGGCGCCATCGTCCAGCTCGATCGTGCGGGCAATCTGCAGCGGCTGACGACCGTCGTTGCGCCAGGGACGGAACTGTCGCGGTCGGGCGTCTCGCCCGACTGGTCGGGACTGTTCGAGGCCGCCGGGCTGCGGCTGGCAGATTTCGAATCCGTCGAGCCGACGCACGTCCCTCCCGTCAGCGCCGACGTGCGGGTGGCGTGGATCAAGAAAGGAGCGGAGGATCCGGCGGCCCGTACACGTGTCGAGGGTGCGGCCCTGGCGGCGCTGCCCGTGCACTTCGAGATCGCCGGCCCGGTTCCTCGGAGGAGTTCCTTTACCACCGTCCCGGTGGGCCGGCTGGCGATGGTGTTCGGTGTCGTGCTTTCGCTGATCCTGTCCGCCGCCCTGCTGGCCCGCCGCAACATGCGCCTCGGACGCAGCGACACGACGGCCGCTGTGAGGCTGGCTCTGTTCAGCCTGTCTCTCTTCGTGCCGGGCTATCTGTTTGGGATCCATCACGTGCCCGGCGTGGAGGAGGTGATGCAGCTGTTCAAAGCGGCGATCTCGCCGCTGACTTACGCGGCGATTTTCTGGCTGGCGTACGTCGCGATCGAGCCGCTGGTCAGGCGACGATGGCCTGACCTCATCGTCTCTTCGACGCGGCTGCTTGCCGGCCGGCTGACCGACCCGCTCATCGGTCGCGACATCCTCATCGGTGCCGCGCTAGGGACGGGCGCCGCGGCGCTCGGTGGCGCGCATCTCCTCGCGTCGGCCATCTTCGAGCTGCCGCGGCATTTCCTGCCGTCACCGTTCTTGCTCGTTCCGCTCTACAGCGCGACGCACGGCGTCGGCCAGCTCGTGTGGATCGTTCAGGTCTCGGTGCAGAACACTCTCGGGGTCATGCTGTTGCTCGTGGTGCTCACCGGTGTGCTGCGCAGCCGGTGGCTCGCCACCATGGCGTTCTTTGCAATCTGCGTCGCTCTGATGGGCGTCCCGGCCAACTCAATGGCTGCGGTCGTCGTTCAAGCATTGTTCGCGACGCTCGTGGTGACACGCTTCGGGATTCTGGCGGCGTTCGCGTTTACTTTGTTTTACCTGACATGCATCTGGTTTCCCCTGACGCTGAATCCGAACGCCTTCTACCTCGCGTCGTCGCTGACGGCGATCGTGCTCCTGCTGGCGCTCGCGTGGTGCGCGCTCTACACCAGCCTCGGGGGTAAGCCGCTCGGCGGTTGGACGGAGAGCCCGTCGATCTGAGGGTATTCGATGTCGACCAGCTCGAGTCAGTAGGACATTGCGAAGAGTCGCCGCGCAGCTCCTCAGCTCCTATCTCCTTGTCTGGGTCCCGGGCATGTTCGCGATCGAGCTGCTCTCGACGCTTCCCTCGATCGGCATGCGTGGCGCTATCGCGTGGATCGAACTCTCGGTTCACGGCGTGGTGGCGGCCCTGTGTGCGGTGGCGGGCCGGATGATTCGCCTCGGGACGCCGGCGGCATCGGCGCTCGCCACTGCCGGCATCGTCGCCCGCGCCGTCGTAGCGATTCAGTCGCTGTTCTGGACGCGACTGCCGACCGACGTCGCCCCGGGCACGCGCGGCGTCTTTATGGTGCTCGCGTGCGTGAACGCCGCCATCTGGATCGGGGTCGTCATGTGGACTCGTGAGAGCCGGCAATAGTCAGCTTCCAACCGTCAACACGATCTTCCCGACTACTTCCCCCGATTCCAGCAGCCGATGTGCTTCGGCAGCGTTCTCGAGCGGCAGCATGCGATCGATGACCGGCGCGACCGTGCCGGAGGAGAGCAGCGGCCAGACGTGTTGCTCGAGGTCGCGGGCGATCGCCGCCTTCTCGGCCACCGATCGTGGCCGAAGCGTCGAACCCGTCAAGGTCAGGCGGCGCTGCATGAGGGCTCTTAGATCGATCCCGGTTTTGGCGCCTCCTTGCAGGCCGATCTGAATGAGGCGGCCGTCCATGGCCAGCGCCTTCAGGTTTCGCTCGAGGTAGTCGCCGCCGATGATGTCGAGGATCATGTTCACGCCGCGCCCGGAGGTGAGCTCCGCGATCGCCTCGACGAAATCGGTCGTTTTGTAGTTGATCGCGCGCGCGCCAAGCGTTTCGCACGCGGCGCATTTCCCGGCGGAGCCGGCCGTCGCGTACACGGTCGCGCCGAAGGCCCGCGCGAGCTGAATGGCGGTCGTGCCGATGCCGCTCGTACCGCCGTGGACGAGGATACTTTCACCGGTGCTGAGCTTTCCGCGCTGAAAGACATTCGTCCAGACGGTGAAGTAGGTCTCCGGGATCGCCGCGGCGACGACCGGGTCCACTCCCGCCGGAACCGGCAGGCATTGCGGCGACGGCACAACCACGCGCTCGGCATAGCCGCCACCCGCCACCAGCGCGCAGACGAGATCCCCTGGTGCCCAGCGTGAGGTCTCGCCCTCGAGCACGGGGCCGCACGCGGCGATCGTGCCGGCGATCTCGAGACCGGGAATATCGGGCGCGCCCGGCGGCGGCGGGTACTTGCCTTGCCGCTGCATCAGGTCCGGGCGATTGACGCCTGCCGCAAGCACCTCGACGAGCACTTCGTTGAGGCCGGGCTCCGGCGACGGCCGCTCGACCGGTCGAAGGACTTCAGGTCCGCCGAATTGGGTGATTTCGATCGCGATCATTTCTTCTTCCTGGTGCCCACCGGTGCCGCCGGCATCGGTGTGTAGTACCGCGCGAGCCAGCGGCTGAGACCGTCGAGGCCGGGAAACAGCACGCGCTCGTTGATGTTGGCCTGGTCGAGGTGATCGCGGATCTCCCATTTGAGCCTGGCCGGGACACGAACCTTGCGGCACAGTTTCGGGTGGCTCGCGAGCCATTCGTCGAGACGAGCGGACGGGCTCGACATCAGCGAGAACAGCGCGAGCTGATTGAGAATACGGCGATCCACGGCGGGCGGCTCCATGAACACGACGAACGGCTCGCGTCGCAAGGCGTCGAACTGGCGGAGTGACGCCAAGCCGTGCAGCATCTCGACCGTGAACGTGTCGGAGGCTTCGTGTTCGAGAATCCGCCGCAACCGCGGCGGCAGGCGCTTGTTGGCTTCGATGAAGTTCACGCACCAGACTACGCCGTCCTGCTTGAACGCGCCGGGATCGTCGGTCACGAAATGGAGGGCGACGAGCGGCGAATAGGTCCAGTCGAGCAGCCGGGTCGGCAGGCCTCGGTGCTGGCCGAGCGCCATCCAGTCCCAGATCGAATCCTGGCGGGCGACTTCGGCGTGGGCGTACTTCCGGAAGTTGCGCAGCAGCGCCAGCTCGAGCCGGCGAACGTCGTCCCTTCCGCCGGCCAGCCGGAGCAGCGAGCTCGCGAGGGTGTGCGACGCGCTCGACGCGCCGCGAAACGCGTAAGGCGACCGGAACCGCTGCAGGCTGGCGTTCCACGACCCCTCGTATAACTCGTCGACGATATCGAGCCAGTTCGCCAGAAGGGCCTCGCCTGGTTACTGCAGCGTCGAGGGCAGGCGCGGCGACGAGAGCAGCTTCTCGAACTCCTCCCAGCGGCGGGTCCCGGTCGCGCGAGTACCAGCGCGGGTCTCGACGAAGCGGCGCACGAGATCCTTGCCGAGGTTGTAGTTGATCACATAGCTGCGGTACTGGTCGAAGAACCGCACACGCTGTTCGGCGCGGTCCTTCGGCATCAGCGCATAGCGTTCGAGCCAGGCCGCCGCCGCCGCGCGATCGATTTCGCCGTTCAGGTACCTGCGCGCCGCCTCGTTGCCAGCGTAGGCGAGCTGATCCACCAGTCCCTGCACGCGGTAATACTCCTCGGCCTTTGCGCCGTCGAGACCGGCAGCCGGGAACAGCACGGATCGCTCGAATGCGACTCGCTCCGGGCCCGGAAACGCGACCTCGATGCCGTAGTTGGCGGTGCCTTCCGCAATCAGCGACTGCGGTGAGAACAGGGGGTAGACCGAGAACTCGATCCAGCCGCGGTCGCGCACGAGGTGCTTCTCGAGCAGCGCGTTGTAGACGTGATGACCGGGATAGCCTTCGTGGCAGGCGAGATCGACTGCGCGATCAATGTAAATCGGCAGATCGGTGTTCACCTGGATCAGGCTCCGGAAGTTGCCCTGATACCAGTTGTACCCGCTCCAGGACTTGTTGGTGACGTACTCGATCGTGAAGCGTTCCGACGCCGGAAGTTGGACGTGCGCACGCGTCCGCTTCCGGCAGCCTTCAATTGCCGTTTTGAAGACGGCGTCGACCTTGTCTCGCGGGATCACGAACCCCCGGCGGAACTCGTCGTAGCGCGCCGCCGCCGGACCGGTACCCGGAAAAGCTTTCTCGAGCTGGTCGAGGATTTTCTGGAAGTGTGATTCGGACAGCGTCGGCGCCACCGCGTCGTACAGGGCCTTCGACTCCTCGTCGAAGGACATCCGCTCCCCCTTGAGCATCCTGATCCGCGCGTTGACGGCGCTCAGCTGCCGTTCGAGATAATGATGGCGCAGTGACTCCATGGCGGCGGAGGGCACGGGCACCTTCCGGATGTCCTCGAAGAGGGTGCGCGCCCGGCCGGCGAGCTCGTCGAGTGGTGCCTTTGCCGTATCCGCCTGCTGCTTCCATTCCGCTGGCCCGTAGTAGGCGTCGACGTAATCCTTATCGTGCTGGCCCAGCGCAAGCACGAGCTTCACGTAGCGTTCCGCGATGTCGTTCATGGGAGTTGAGGGCCGGGACCCGCCCGCGCGGGACTTTGGGGGTGGTGCCGCGGTTTGCGCGATGAGCGTGGCTGCTCCAAGGAGTACTGCACCAATGACAGCCACTCGGCCCACTCGGCCCTTCATACCTTCATCTGGGGGGCTTCGCCCCGCCAGACCCCCCTACTCGCTCTCTCGCGCGCTGCTGCGCCACGCGCGCTCCGTTCGCGAGGCTCAGTCGCTTCGCTCATTCGCTTCTATTCTGACACGGGAGCCGGCAAGGCAGCCGCGGTGGCAATGGTTTTGAAGACTGCCGAGCCGCGGAAACACATGCGTTCGTTCTTCTACTCGCTGCTCGGCTACTTCCTCACTCCGGGCGGACTGATCCTGATGGGGGCGCTCGACTCGTCGCTCATCTTCTTCCTCCCGTTCGGGATCGACTTCGCGGTCATCGTTCTTGCCGCGCGGCAACCGCACCTGTTCTGGCTCTATGCGCTCCTGGCGACGGCAGGGTCGGTGCTCGGTGCCGCGGTCACGTTCTGGATTGGCCGCAAGGCCGGGGAGCATGGACTGTCCCGACTGATGAAGCCGGCACGCCTGAAGCGCGTCCAGAACCGCGTGGCCGAGCGCGCGGTATTCGGCGTCGCGGCGCTCGCGATCATTCCACCGCCGTTCCCGTTTACGGCGTTCGTCCTCGCGAGCGGCGCGTTCGGTGGTCGCGCCTGGACCTTTCTCACGACGCTGGCGGCCGTGCGGCTGGTGCGCTTTCTTGCCGAAGCCGGCCTGGCCGGCATCTACGGTCGCCGCATCCTTGTGTGGATGAAATCGACGACGTTCGAGGTGATCATCGGCGCGCTCATCGCGCTGGCGGTGATCGGGACGATCGTCTCCGGCGTCGCGGTGTATCGTGGCTCGCGGAGGTCAGGAAACCAGACAGCGTGAATGAAATCAACTGTGTGCCCTCCGGCTCCAGCCGGAAGGATGCGTGCGACGGTCGAGGCTCAGCACAATCAGCCGCAGCCGCATCCTTCCGCCTGAAGGCGGAAGCCACCCGTCGGACCTGTGAGAAGGAACCTGCGGGGCAGCTCGTCGGTCTGATTTCCAGCCCCTCGCGGCCGTCGCTACAATAGGCGTCTTGATCACGATCACTCGGGACAGACGATACGAGCTCATGACAGGTGGACACGGCGCATGAAACTGCGCCAATCGCCGTACTGGCTCGATCGCGTTCCGGCGGGCCGGCGTCCTTCCTTTCCGCGCCTTCGCACCAGCCTTCAGACACGGGTCGTCATCGTGGGCGGCGGGCTGACCGGGATGGCGTGTGCCTGGAGCCTGTCCGCCGCGCGCATTCCCGTCATCCTGCTCGAAAGGGACCACGTCGGCGGCGCAGCCACGGCCGCGACCGTCGGCCTGGTCCGCGAGGATTTCGACGGGTTGTTCGGCGACACGGTCCGGCAACACGGCCTGCGGAGCGCACGCACGCTCTGGCAGATGATGCGCCGCGCGTCGCTCGAGTTTCCCGCCGCGCTCCGGCGCCTCGGTGCGCGAGTGGAGCTTGCGCCGCGACCCCTGCTCGATATCGCGCCCGCCGACCGCGAGGCTGCAGCGCTGATCCGGCGCGATTACGACGCCAGGCGCGCGGCCGGGCTGGATCAGCGGTGGCTCACGCCCTTAAACCTCCGGCGCGAGACACGGGTCGAAGGAATGGGCGCAATCAAGACAGCCGCCTCGGTGCTGGATCCCTACCGAGCCTGCGTCGCGATGCTCAAGGCCGCCGTGTCGAAAGGCGCGGATGTCTACGAACGATCAGAGGTCCTGCGCATCCGGGCGCGAAGCCGATCCGTGGAAGTGACCACGGCCGCCGGAATGGTGTCAGCCGAATCGGTGATCGTGGCAGGCGGCGGAACGATCCGGGATCTGCGTCAGCTGCAACGGCATCTCCGGCCTCGCCACGCCTATGGCGTCGTGACCGCGCAGCTGCCCGGTGCGGTGAAACGTGAGCTCGGCACCAGGTCGGCGACTCTCCGACTCGGTGGCGTCCACCCGAAGTTCGTCCAGTGGTTGAGCGAAGATCGCGCGCTCGTGGCAGGTGCGGACCAAGATCCGGTTCCTCCGAGGAGCCGCGAGCAGGCGGTCACGCAGCGATCCGGGCAGCTGATGTACGAGCTCTCGCTGCTGTTTCCTGCGATCTCCGGTACGCCGGCGGAGTGGGGATGGTGGCTGCCGTTCGACGATACGGTGGACGGCCTGCCGTACATCGGACCCCACCGCAATTTCCCACGGCACCTGTTCGCGCTCGGTCTCGGCCGTCACGGCGCGGGGGCGTCCTGGCTGGCGGCGCGGATCCTGCTGCGGAACGTGGCCGGCGAGCCGGCGAGAGGGGACGATTTGTTCGGATTTTCGAGAATCCTGCACGCGCACTGATCCGCACTTGCGTTCGAAAGAGGCCGTCCGGGGCCCAAGCTGCGCTAGAATACCGCCCCACTCGGCGGCGTCCAATCTTTCCGGGATCCGGTAGTTCGGGATCCGGTAGTCCGGGTCCCGGGTCCGGGGTCGGGACAACCGGACGCCGGTCTACCGCACCACCGGACGGGAGACCATGATCATGGCGAGAGGACGCGAACAACACATCGAACATCTGCTCCGCCGCGCGGCGTTCGGCGCCTCCGAGGAGGACGTCACTCGATTCGCGGCGATGCCCTATGTCGCCGCGGTCGACCGGTTGCTCAGTTTCGACCGGCTCCCGGACGACGTGGACCAGCAGATCGGACGTCCCGGTTATGTCGGCGTGACGGCGCGCGCAGCCGGCGGGTTCCAGCCGCTCGCCAACGTGGACGACGCCCGGCAGCTGTGGATGTTCAGGATGGTGCACAGCCAGCGCCCGCTGCAGGAGAAGATGGCGCTGTTCTGGCACAACCACTTCGCGACCGCCTATTCGAAGGTCAGCGGCACGGTTGGCGCCACCGACGCCACGCGGATGTTCATCGCGAAACCTGGCGACGTAGCCTCGGGCGTCATCGGTCAGATCGAGCTCTTTCGACAGTACGCCCTCGGCAACTTCCGCGACCTGCTGGTCGCGGTCGCGAAGGATCCGGCCATGCTCGTGTGGCTCGACGGACGGCTGAACGTCCGCGGGCGGCCGCAGGAGAACTTCGCGCGTGAACTGATGGAGCTGTTCACGATGGGCGTCGGGACCTTCCCGGAGACCGACGTCTATGCGGGGGCGCGCGTGTTCACCGGGTGGAACCTGGCGCGGCCGAACAACCAGTACTACACGTTCAGCTACGTCGCCGGGTCGCACGACATCGATGCCAAGGAGTTCTCGTTCCCGATCTACACGAACGGGAGCAAGGTGATTCCCGCGCGCTCGGCCGCGCAGGGAATGCAGGATGGTCTCGATCTGATCGACGCGGTCGCGCGCCATCCCGCGACCGGCCCGCGGCTCGCACGAAAGCTGTACAACTTCTTCATGAACGAGACCGACGCCCCGGATCAGGCGCTGCTCCAGGAGGTCGCGAAGATCTATTACGACAGCGGCTTCGAGATCAAACCGATGGTCTTCCGGCTGCTGACGGCGGCACAGTTTCACGAGGACCGGAACTTCTACCGGCGGTACTCGTGGCCGGCGGAATTCGTCGTCCGTTCCCTGAAGGAAGTCGGCTGGAACGGGTTCTCTCTGGCCAACGCGCTGACGCCGCTCATCAACATGGGGCAGCAGCTCTTCGAGCCGCCGGACGTGGCCGGCTGGGAGCTCGGTCCCGGCTGGTTCTCCACCGGCGGGATGCTGTCGCGGATGAACTTCGCCGCGCAGCTCGCATTGAACCAGAAGTTCAACCTGCGCGATCTCGCGCGGCCGATCGCCCAGACGCCTGAGTCGGTGCTGTCGTTCGTGCTCGACCGGTTGACGCCCAGCGACTTCGCGCCAACCGCGTACAACGCGTTGCTCGATTACGCTCGCGGCGGGGTCAACTGGACGGGCTCGGACGATCAGGTCGCGACGAAGACCTCTGGCCTCGTGCACCTGGTCGTGGGGTCGGGGGATTATCAGTTCGTCTAATCGCGGTTCGGGGGTTCGCGGGTTCGGAGCCGGTGGTACCCAGAGGCAACGAGCCGCTTGGATTTGCACCGGTTGCCTCTGAGTACCACCGGCTCCGAACCCGCGAACCCGCGAGCCCCCGAACCCGCGATCGTGGACAGCGAAGGGACATCATGCCCATCACTCGACGTGAGTTCGTGCGCGGCGGCGTCGCGGCGTTCACCGTCGGCTTCTCCGCGCCGGCCTTCATCTCCGATCTCGCGCGCGCGCAGGGGCGGGTCCAGCGCAACCTGGTGATCCTGTATCTGAGCGGCGGCAACGACGCGCTGAGCACGCTCATCCCGTACACCGACGCTCAGTACTACGCCCGTCGTCCAAATCTCGCGATACCGGCCGCGAACGTGCTGCAGATCGGCACCGATCGAGGCGGAAGTGCGCTCGGCCTGAACCCGCGGCTTGGCGGCCTGAAATCGATCTTCGACGCCGGCAGGCTGGCGATCATCCAACGCACCGGGTATCCGAACTCCAGCCGATCGCATTTCCAGGGCACCGACATCTGGTCGACCGGCGATCCGTCGTCCCCCCAGGGCACCGGCTGGCTCGGGCGGTACCTCGATACGCTGCCGTCGCCGGTCGATCCGCTGTCGGCGTGGTCAACCGTCCGTGAAACGCCGCGAACGCTGCTCGCGCGAACCGTTGGCGTCCCCTCCATCCCGAGCGTCGCCGGGTACGCCTTCGCGAGCCCGAACTCCGCCGCGGATGCCGCGTTCGGACGCGACAGCGCCGTTCGAATCGCATCGCACCTCCCGTCGGACAGGCCTCATCTCGCCTTCGTCAACTCGACCGCGCAGGGCGCCTTCGCGACGCTCGACCGCGTCGCGCAGGTCAACACCTACGTGTCCTCGGTCACGTATTCCAACAACGGATTTGCGCAGGCCTTGCGGGCGATTGCCGGCGCGATTGCCAAAGGAATCGGAACCAGGGTGTTCTGGGTGCAGACCGGAGGCTACGACACCCACGCGCTGCAGAATCCGAACGCCGCCAATGGCGCGTACGCGGGCTTGATGACCACGCTCAACGACGGGCTGACCTCGTTCTATCGCGACCTCGAGAACCAGGGCCTGCTTCGCGACACCCTGATCCTGCAGTTCTCCGAATTCGGCCGCCGCATCACGGAAAACGGCAGCAACGGCACCGACCATGGCGCCGCGGGCCTCATGATGGCCATTGGCGGAAGTGTGCGCGGCGGCCTCTACGGCACCGCCCCGCGCCTCAACCCGACGCCGGACAACCAGACCCTCGAGAACAATGGCGGCGACGTCCGCCACGAAACTGATTTCCGATCGGTTTACGCCAAGGTCATCGAGTCGTGGCTCGGCGCGGATGCGAACGCGATCCTGGGCGGGGATTTCAGGGCGGGGGCTCCGAGCTTTCTTTGAATGTCAAATCCCAAGCTCCAAGCTCCAAATCCCAATGCACTCCCAACTCCCAACTCCCAACTCCCAAGTCGTTGGGGGTTGATTTTTGGGGTTGGCTTGGATCTTGGCATTTGGGAGCGGGTTGGGATTTGGAGCTTGGAGCTTGGGATTTGTCGTAATTAATCCCCGAAGATCCCTCTGAAAGCGATATCGATTTCGGGATACCGGAAGTGATACCCGAGCGTCTGCGCGTGGGCGGGGACGACGCGCTGGCCGGTGAGGATCGAGGTGGCGAACTCACCCAGGGCCAGCTTCACCGCGAACGCCGGTGCCGGAAGGAGCGCGGGGCGCTTCAGGGAGCGTCCGAGCGCGCGCGAGAACTCGCGGTTGGTCACGGGGTGGGGCGCGGTGACGTTGAAGGCGCCGTCGGCCTCCGGCGTCTGCACGATCCATCGGACCATCTCGATCCAGTCCAGGCGATGAACCCATGACATGTACTGGTGGCCGGAGCCCATCGGTCCGCCGGCGAAGAGCCGGAACGGCGTGATCATCTGCGCCAGTGCGCCGCCTGATTTCTCGAGGACGAGACCGCTGCGGATGATCGCGCGCCGGGTGCCGTCGCGCGTGACCTTGTGCGCTTCGGCCTCCCAGTCCTCGCAGAGGTTCGCGAGGAAGCCGCTGCCGGCGGGGTCGCGTTCGGTCTTCGGATCGGCCGCGGCCGCGCCGTAGTACCCGACTGCGCTCGAGCTGACGAAGACCGTCGGCGCGACCGGAGCCTGAGCGATCGCCGCCGCGAGGCTGCGGGTGGCGACTATCCGGCTGTCGCGCAGTTCTGCCTTTCGCTGCGGCGTCCATCGCTTTCCGTGAATCGAGGCCCCGGCGAGGTTGATCACCGCATCCGCGCCAGAAATGGCCTCGGCCCACGGACCAGTCTGCCCGTCCGGGTTCCAGCCAACCCGACTGATTCCCGGCACACCGGTGCCCGACTCGTGCCGCGACTCGCCCGGGGGCAGCCCCCGCGTGAGCAGCCGCACGTCGTGGCCGTCCTCGGCATAGGTTTCCGCCAGCGGACTTCCAAGAAAGCCCGTGCCGCCTGCGATCACTACCCGCATGCGCTCATCCTCATCGAACCTGATATATGACGGAGCAGGACCCCGCGAAGTTTGCACTATAATCACCATCCTTTTCGTTTTCAGTCACTTGCGGAGCAACCGGATGCGTCGTATCGCCGGGGCGTGCCTCGGGCTCCTGATCGGGGCAACCCTGGCGGCCCAGGATCGGGCGTTTCCGGTTCCCGCAAACGTCACCACCGACGGCGTTCCCGCCATCCCGATGCCGCTCGTGCAGGCGGTCGCGCCCTACGGCCAGTTCCGCCAGGCCATCCTCCGCGCGTGGCACCCGACCGGGCGGGAGATCATCATCACCACGTCATTCGGCGCGGTGCCGCAGCTGCACCGGGTGAGGATGCCCGGGGGCGCGCGCACGCAGATCACGTTCTTCACCGACGGCGTTGCCACGCGGCCGGGAGCGGTGTTCGCGCCAGATGGTCAGTCGTTCGTATTCCAGAAGGACACAGCCGGTGGTGGGGAGGCGAACCAGCTCTTTCGTTATGACCTGGCTCGGGGCACGGCGGTGATGTTGACCGATGGGAAATCGAGGCATGGCGGCCCCGCGATCTCCCGCACCGGTCTCATCGCGTATGACTCGACGGAGCGTGACGGCAAGAACCGGGACCTCTACGTCATGAACCCGTCGGCCCCTGGTTCCCGGCGCGTGCTCGTGCAGGGCGAAGGGCGATGGGCCGCAGTCGACGTGAGCCCTGACGCGACGACGGTTCTCGCGCTCCAGTACGTTTCGAGTTCTGAAACATACCTGTGGACCGTCCGTACGGACACCGGCCAGAAGACACTGATCACGCCTAAGGAGGCCACGCCGGTACGGTGGGCGGCGTCGACGACGCCGGGACCGAGGGAGGAGTGGGCAGCGGCCGCGTTCGCGCCCGACGGACGGACCATCTATTCACTGAGCAATCGCGGCGGTGAAACGACTCGCGTCTGGCGGTTCGATGGCGGCTCGTGGACGCCCGTCACCGCCCCCGATCAACCGGTCGAGACCTTTGCGCTGAAGCCTGACGGCAAGACACTCGCGGTCGTGTTCGATGCCGGGGTGGTGTCGCGCCTGCAGCTGATGGATGTCCGCGGCCGGCTGATCCCGACACCACCGGTGCCTCCGGGCGTCATTTCGGAGCTGCAGTGGCATCCGGTTCGTGCCGAGGTGGGGTTCACACTGGCCGGTGCCAAGGCGTTCAACGACGTCTATTCGGTCGACGTGGCGCGCGGGCGCGTCGAGCGCTGGACGTTCAGCGAGATGGGCGGCGCCAACCCCGAGACGCTCCCCGATGCCGAGATCGTGAAGTGGAAAAGCTTCGACGGTCTCGAGATCTCGGGAATTCTCTACCGTCCCCCGGCGAGCTTCACCGGTCCGCGTCCGGTGATCATCAACGTCCACGGCGGCCCGGTCGACCGGGAGCGCCCGCGTGCGATCGGACGCAGCAACTATTTCCGGAACGAACTGGGGATCGCCATCATTTATCCGAACATCCGCGGCTCATCCGGTTTCGGTCGCTCGTTCCAGGAGCTCGACAACGGCCTGCTTCGCGAGAACGCGGTGAAGGACATTGGTGCGCTGCTCGATTGGATCGCGGCCCAGCCCGGCCTCGACAAGAACCGGGTGATGATTGCCGGCCCCAGCTATGGTGGCTTCATTGCGCTCGCCGCGGCCGCCGCTTATGGAGATCGGCTCCGGGGGGTGAACCCCGCTTTCGCGATTACCGATTTCCCGGGCTTTCTCGAGACGACCGATATGTCTCGGCAGGCGGACCGCAACGCCGAGTACGGTGATCCGTCGATCCCCGAGGTGCGCGGGTTCCTCAGCCGTATTTCGCCGCTGACCAACGCGTCAAAACTGAAGATGCCGGTGTTCATCGCCGCCGGCGCCAAAGACACGCGCGTGCCGATTTCGCAGGCTGAAGCGCTGGTCAAGGCGCTGAAGGCGAACGGCACGCCGGTGTGGTACGTTCGCTTCGAGGACGCCGGCCATCAGCAGCTGACGGTGCCGACGAACGACTTCAGCATTTACACCTGGGTCATGTTCGTCCAGAAGTACCTCCTGAACTGATCTAGATCCGAGGGGCTTCGCCTCTCGGACTCCCCTACACCGTCGCTCGCGGGGGCCCCTGGCCCCGCTCCGCTCCGGTGGGCGCGCCCGTGGCGCGCCTAGCCCATTGTGCGGCTGGCCCATAGCAACTACGGAGTTCTCGCGGCGAGGCGCCTAAGTGTAGAGTTCGCCTAGGTGGGTCAAATAATGAGTTCTCTCCTCGAAAGGTCCCGCATGATCGCCGCTCACTTCGCTGTCGTGTTCCTCGTGCTGCTGGCGACGGCGACGTCTGCCGCCGCACAGAAAAACGTGGCGGTTCAGTTACAGGATGCGGACAAGCTCCTGTCCTCCGGTGACACCGCGGGCGCCGCTGCAGCGCTGCAGAAAATCGTGGCCGCCTCGCCGTCGCTCTTCGAAGCCCGGCTCCCGCTCGGCCGTGCGCTCGACCTGGAAGGCCGCCACGCGGACGCACGCGTGCATCTGGAACAGGCGCTCCGGCTCGCCTCAGACGACGAGCAGCGGGCGGACGCGCTGCTCGCGCTGGGCGTTTCGTTCGCGTTCGAGTCGAAGCCAGACGAAGCGGCGCGGTACTACCAGCGCGCCTTCGACGCGGACATGAAGGCGGACGAGCGTGGCGCGGCCGCAGGTCGGGCCAATGCGCTCGGCCGCATCTACCTGGAGTCGGGGAACGTTCAGAAAGCCGAGGAGTGGTACAAGACCGGTTACGAGACGGCGAAGCAGATTCCCGGGCTGCCGGCGCCGCAAGCAGTCCTGTGGGAGATGCGCTGGCACAACGCGATGGGACGCATCGCCGCACGCAAAGGTCAGCGTGATGCGGCTCTCAAACACGCGGCCGAGGCGAAGTCGCTCCTGGACCGTGGCGGGAACGAGAACCAGGCGGTCTTCTATCCCTACCTGCTCGGCTATATCGCGTTCTTCTCGAAGGACTACAAGGGCGCCGTCGACGAATTGCTGAAGGGGGACCAGCAGGATCCGTTCGTGCTCGGCCTGATCGCCCAGTCGTACCAGAGGCTCGGCGACAAGACCCGGGCGGAAGAGTATTTCCGGAAGGTCATGGCGATTCCGGTGCACAGCATCAATTCGGCATTCGCTCGTCCGCCTGCCCGCGCGTTTCTGCGCTGAGCCACTCGTAGATTTCGTCGAGGAGCGCTGCCAGTTCGCCGCGGGCTTCCTTCAGGCGCGTCCGCGTCTGCCGCCTCGCCCGGCGCAGGAACCACCACGCGCGGATGGTGTCGACGACCGCGGTCTCGCGCTCGATCGCGAAAAGTCCTGGCACCGCCAGGGCCGGGATCAGCACCGCCGCCAAGACGCCCGCGCCAGCCCCGAGCAGCATCCCTGCACCGATCGCGATGGTGAGCAGCCACGCCGCGTAGACACCCGCGCCGACGAAGACTTTCGCCGTCGCCGCGACGTCACGTTCGGTGGTTGCGCGCCGAGCCAGCAGTCCCGTCACCTGGTAGGGCACAGAGAACAGCACGACGCCGATGACGCCAATCGGAATCAGGGGCACGGCGATGGCCGCTTCCCGGACCGCAAAGGCGATCGCATCGCCGATCGACACATCCCAGTCGAGGTGACGGTCGCGCAGGCCGAATCGCTGCAGGCGCTGATCGTACCGGCGCAATCGGAGCACCGTCGCTTCGAATCGCACCGGATCCCCCTCGCGCAGCCGTTCCATCCCCCGCGAAATCGCCTGCTGACGCGCGACCCGTTCCTGCGGGCTTCGAGGCTGTCCCCGGGCCGCCGAATACAACCGCTCGACGCGCGCGACCAGGGCCGCGTCGCCGCCGGGATCGGCCTCGACGAGCACCCGACGCATCTGCTCCGCGATGCGATCGGTCGCGAGCCGCACCCCACCCGGTTGGTCGGCGAGATCGGAGATCGAGAATGGCGGGCCGTAGAGCACCGTCACGCGCGATCGAAAGGCCGTCTTGCGATCGAAGTTCAGGCCCACCGCAACCACCGCCACGCGGGTTCCTTCCTGTTCCGCACCGATGGCCATTCTGGCGGCGCCGGTCCGCAGCGGTTCGAGCCGGCCGGTCGAGTGGCTGATGCCTTCCGGGAACAGGCAGACCGCGTCACCGGCGGCGAGCGCGTTCTGAACCGCGGAGAACGTCTCGCTGTTTCGCGAAGCGTCGACACCCTGATCCAGCCGGCGATAGACAGGAATCGCGCCGGCCCCGTTGAGAAACGGCGCGAAGGGCCCGTCGAACAACGTCGACTTGGCCAGGAACCGGACATCCCGTCCGGAGGTCGCCCAGATCACTGCGGGATCGAGCAGCGCATTGGGATGGTTCGGCAGGAGCAGGACCGGGCCGGTCGGCGGGACCGAGCCCGCTTCATCCACGCGGTAGAACACCGCTGTGATGGCGCGCGCGAGCGCACGGATGAGGGGAAGCGCGAATCGGTCAGCCATTCAGCGTTGTGGTCGTTGACTTCGTGGCTTCCGCCTCAGGCGGAAGGGTGCGGCTCCGTCTGGCTGTTTTCAGTCGCAGTCGGGGTGCTCGCGACGCTGGGATCCTGAACAGGAGGGACAGGAGATCACGAGAAGACACAGGGTTTCCCTCTTAGCCTCCTGTCCCTCCTGTTCAACAAATAGCGTGAATACAACCCGCTTACCGCTCCAAGCACCCCCGGCGATCGATTAATTCACAGGCTCTAAAAGCCGGCCCCGAGTGCCTCGAAGCGCCGGAAGCCACACGTCCGGAGAGTGATGACCTCACCTGAGATCGATCGCCTCCTGCTAAGACGCCGGCCGCAGTTCCGCCTCGGCGGCGCGCGCTGCGGCGCGGCCGCGGGCGACGTCCACGAAAGTCAGAATCGCCCCACCGACGACGAAGAACACCGCCACCGCCAGGATCGCTGCGCGGCCCGATCCGCTGCGCTCGACGACGAACGCGAAGATCGCCGGCCCGAGGACGCCGGCATACCGCTCGAACACGCTGAAGAACGCAAAGAACTCCGACGACTTGTGTCTGGGGATCATGCTGGCGAAGAGCGATCGGCTGAGTGCCTGCGTTCCGCCCTGGACCATCCCCACCAGCACCGCCAGTGCGTAGAAGTGCGCGGCGGTCCGCATGAAGTAGCCGAGTAACGTGATGAGGATGTACACGCCCAGTCCGACGAACACGCCGGTTCGGGCACCGGTCCGCGACGCGGCCATGCCGAACAGGAAGGCGCAGGGCACGCCGATGAACTGGGTCAGCAGCAGCGCCGCAATCATCGAGCTCTCTGGAAGCCCGATACCGGTTCCGTAGATCGTCGCCATCCGGATCATCGTCTGGATGCCGTCGTTGTAGAGCAGGAAGGCGAGCAGGAACACGAACGCGTCACGATACCGGCGGAGCTCCCTGAACGTTTCCATCAACCGCGTGACGCCGCCGGCCAGCGCGCTGGTTCCGGGACGTTCGTCGAGCTCCCTTCGAACGGCCGGTTCCGGTACGCGGCGGAAGAGCGGAATCGAGAACACCACCCACCACACCGCCACGCTTGCGAGCGCCAGCCGGGTGCCGGTTCCCGCGTCTGGAATGCCGAACAGGTCCGGCTTTTGGATCATCAGCAGGTTGATCGCGAGCAGCGTTCCGCCGCCCAGGTAGCCGATCGCGTAGCCGGCCGACGATACGCGATCGAGCTGGTCTTCGGAGACGAGGTGAGGCAGCAGCGATTCGTAGAAGACGATGCTGCCGGCAACGCCGACGTTCCCCACGACGAAGAGCACCAGCGCGAAGTACCAGTCGCCGCGCTGAATCCAGAACATTGCCGCGGTCGCGACCGCGCCGATACCGATGAAGATTCCGAGCAGGCGCTTCTTGATGGCCGAGTAGTCGGCGATCGCTCCGAGGAGCGGCGCGACGATCGCGACGATCAGGATCGCGAGCGTCGTCGCCCAGGCGTAACGGCTCATGGCCACGGGTTCAGGCAGGCCGGCTGCCGCGACCTTCTGGTAATAGATTGGAAAGACCGCCGCGATGATGGTGGTCTGGAAGGCCGAATTGGCCCAGTCGTACATCGCCCACGCGCGCAGCTCAGGACGGCCGAGGCCGAGCCGGTCCAGGAACGACATCAGAACGTCCTCCGGGCGACCCACTCGCGGAACAGCGAGTCGACGACGATATAGCGATCGCCCTCACGGGCGAGGATGTCTTCGCGGACGAGCGCGGCCAGCGAGGCCTGCACCGTCGACGCGCCGCTCAACCGGTACCGCGACCTGGTTTCGGCGGACAGCAGTTCCCGGCCCTCCTGGAGCACCGCGGCGCGAAGCGCCGCGCGCTGCGCCAGCGTCAGCCGCTGCCAGGTGGCCTCGAACAGCGATTCGTGCTCCCCGAGCAATCGCGTCAGCGTTCCGTGCAGGTCCTCGAGGTCCACGCTTCGCCGGGCATCTGCGCGCGCATCGTCCCAGAGCTCGTGCGCGAGGCGCTGCACGTCGTAGGGCAGGTTGCCCGCGAGCTCGACGATCGCCTGCCCCAGCCCCGGCGTGTGCTTGATCCCGCTGCTCTTGAACCTGGCTTCGATGAACGAGGAAAAGCGATCGGCGGGAATCCGCGCCAGCCGCATCACCGGGCCGGCCTTGTAGAACGGCCGGTTGCGCCCGAGCATCCGCTCCATCAGCGCCGGCTCGGATCCCGCGAACACGTAACCGACGCTGCGCTGGATCTGGACGGCTGCACGGAGCGCGTGCTCGACGCTGCCGCCGTTGAAGGCATTGATCGCCTGGAACTCGTCGAGCGCGATCGCGAGCTTCCGTCCGCGGGCCTCCGCAATGCGGCCGGGAAGCGCGAACACTTCCTGGGCGAGACGCGCCACTTCGCGCTCGGTTCGTGCCGCCGGAAACGTGACCGCGAGCCCGGGTTTCCCGGCCGCCGACGATTCGATCCGGACCTCCGGCCTGACCGGCGCGAGCGCCTCGCGGAGCCACGACATCGCTCGTCCCGTCTGCCGTTCGATGCCCGACAGGGCGCGGGCATAGCCCTCGAGGAAGCCGACATACGAGCTGTAGCTGCTGACGGTGAGATCCACGACCAGCGCACCGCCTCGTCCTGCTGCCTTGAGCGCCTGCTGGATCAAGGACGACTTGCCGTACCGGCGCGGCGAGATCAGGAACACCTTCTGCCCGGCCAGCAGATCGCGGGTCAGGCGATCGAGCTCGTCTTCGCGATCCACGAACGAGGACGCGGGGACGATTTCGCCGTAGACGAAGGGATTAGTCATATTTCATCGTCAAATCCCAAGCTCCAAATCCCACATCCCAACGCACTCCCAACCTCCAAATCCCAAGCAAATCCCCAAGCCAAAGCCTCATCCCAACGCGATTGGGATTTGATTTGGGAATTGGTTTGGGATTTGGAGGTTGGGAGTGCGTTGGGATTTGGAGCTTGGAGCTTGGGATTTCTTGGCCCGTTACGCTATCCACCATAACCGTTACGCAGCCTACCGTAACGGCGGGACCGGCGCAATCACCTGTGCGGGAAGGATCCAGGTCGCACCGGCCGACCAGACGGTCGTCTCCTGCGGCAACCAGTGCGGCAGGCTCTGCCAGCCGTCGCCGCCCGGCAGCCGGGAGGAAGAGAATGCGAGGCGGATGTTGGGCAAAGCCGGTTCGGCTCCCTTGCGGAAGCTGGCTTCCCAGGCGATGCCTTCGGGTGGCACGGCGATGTAGGTCGCAATCCAGCGGTTGTTGCGAATGATGCCGGGCAAGCTTGTTCTCGCCGGCGTCACTCCTTCGGGCAGCACGAAGGTCACGGCGATGCCGGGTTGTGTCGGCGTGACGGAGAGGGTGACGTGAGTCCCCTCCGGCAACGGCCTCAGGCTGAAGCCGCTGACTGATGCCGGGGCGGCACCCAGTGACGGCCCCGTCGTTCGGAAGACGAACGGAAAGCTGTAGCGTCCCATGGGCACGCCTGATGCCGCGAGCGTGTCCGTCGCCGGCATCCACCCGGCCGGAGCACCCGCTCCGAGATCGAGGCCCGGTTCGACCGATGCAACCTCCCAGGTCGCGGTTGGTGCATCCCCATCCTGCACCGCCCGCACGGAGCGCCGGAGCGGTTCGCTGTTCGTGTAGGCGGGCGCCATATAGACGGCCCCGATCGCGATCGCCACCGCGAACAGCAATGCCGCGGTGATGCCCCACGGATTCCCGAGCGGCCGGTCGGACGCAATGATCGCGATGAGCGGCGGCGCGACCATCATCGCGGCCGCGGAGATCACGGCTGCATAGACGAACGACGGCGTCACGATCGGCAGCCGGCCCATGATCGCGACGATGAACCGCAGCAGCTCGGCAGTCTCGTGCAGCCACAGGGTCCCGCTCACCGCGAGCACGAGGATCGATCCGATGCGGACGGCCCAGTCGTGCTGCACCGGCGCGACCGAGGTGACCAGCCCTGCGATCAGCAGGGGCAATGCCCACAAGTACGCGGCCGCCGGTGCAAACCACAGCGCTCCAGCGGCCAGGGCGATCCACACCGGGAGCGTCGCGCTCCATGTCATCGCCTGGTGGCGGACCGGATGGGCTCGCCTGGGCAGCCACAGTCCCCCCCGCGACATCCCCCAGGCGACGACCGCGCCGGTGGCAAGCAGCAACAGGAACAACCGGCCGGGCCTGGCGTACCAAGGGTGATAGACCTCGCGTGCCGCGCGGGCGAGCCACGTCGCGCCGGCCATCGAGGCCGCCACCGCCACGGCGCCGAGCCAGGCCCAGACGATGCTCAGGATCCACCGCCAGACCCCGTTCAGGCGCAGCGCGACCGCGGTGACGCGCACCCATCCGATAACGCCCGTCACCAGCGCCAGCATCGACAGCGTGCCCATCAGCGACGGCCCGTAAGTCACCGCCGTGGTCGCGTTGATGTCCATGAACGTCGGCCAGTCGGGGCTCCGCAGCGTGATGTCCATCTGCTGCAGCCGGGTGGCCACCGCGACAACGTTCTCGCCGGTCGTGCGCAGCGTTTCCCGCGAGAGGCGCTCCGGTGTGTCCCGCGCTGTGTGATACGCGTAACTGTCGCCGACCGCGGCGAAATTCAGGCCGGGGATCTCGCGGGTCTTGAGAATGGAGAAGTCCGTGTCGTTCGGCAGGCGCCGATACACTTCGATGCCGTACGAGCCCCCACGCGGGTAAGGCGCGCTGCGCGCCCAGGGCGACACCAGCCAGGCGTTGGCCGGGCCGGTTTCAAAGAGCACCGCCGTGCCCGACGATCCAATGGATTCGATGTTCAGGTAGGCGCGAAGACGGTTCATCACCTCGCGATCGGTGACGAGACCGGCGGCGCCCATCAGGCCGGCCTCTTCGCCGTCGGTCACGAGCGCCATCAATGTCCACTGCCGCCGTTCCCCCGCGGAGAGCACACGCGCCGCCTCGAGCGTGACCGCCACGCCAAGCCCATCGTCCGATGCACCGGGCGCATCGGCCGACGAGTCGTAGTGCGACACGAGCCCGATGGCATCCGGCTTCTGGCCGGGCAGGATGCCGATGATGTTGGAGACCCGCGCCGTGCGCCCGAGCTCATGCCGCCGGGCATCCGTTTCCTGCACGCGCACGTCGAACCCGATCTGTCGCAGCTGATCGACGATGTATTCCCGAGCCCGCGCGTTCGCGGGTGTGCCGACGGGCCGGCTGCCGATCGTACCGGCCAGCATCGTCACGTGTGCCGAAGCGTTGGTGTTGTTGAAGACCGCAGCCGGCCGGGAACAGCCGGCTGCGAACAGCAGAGTGAGGATCAGGCCGGACCGTCTGGACACGTCCGGACGATAACACGCTGAGCTCAAAGAGTCGGGATCCGGGATCCGGGGTCCGGGGTCCGGGGTCCGCAGCGGGGGTCACTCGGACATCTGAGTGCTCGGAGTCGTAATCAGCTGATTCGCGCTGTCGGTTGGTCTTGACCCTCTTGTTCTTTTTTGGCCGTTCGGATCAGCCAGTCAGCATGTCGAGGCCGCTGTTGGTCCGACTGTGCCCGGCCCCGGATCCCGGACCGTCAACCCGTGCCCTGCGCTGGCATCGTCATCCTGCCCGTATACAGCGCCATCCCCACGACAGCATCGACGCCCATCGCTTCCAGTTCGTTGACCTCTTCCATCGTCGTGATCCCACCGGCGGCGATGACATCGCGCGACGTCGCGGCTCGCACACGGCGAATGGCCTCCATGTCGGTGCCCTGCAGCAGTCCCTCACGATCCACGTGGGTGTAGAGAAACCCGCCGAAGAAAGGTTCGAGTTGCTGCATCGCCTCAGCCGCGGTCAGGGGCAGGCTGGTGCGCCAGGCATCGATGACGACCTGTCCACCCTTGCTGTCGACGGCCGCAATGAGCCGGGAAGGCCCGATCGTCGTCGCCAGCAATTCGGCGAAGGCTGTATCGATCGTGCCCCCTTTGAACAACGCGGAGCCGACGATGGCGTGGGTTGCAGCGCCGGCGACGACGCGCACGGCGCGGTCGAGCGAGCGGATGCCGCCGCCCACGCGGCAGGGCAGTTCGCGACAGATCCTGGCGACCAGATCGTCGTTCTGCCCCTGATTCTTCGCCGCGTCGAGATCGATGAGCTGCACCTTGGGCCACCCGCGGAAGCGGTCGATCCATTCGTCGATGGCCTGGCTCTCGAGGGCGAGGCGTTCGCCCTGAACGAGCTGGACGATGCGGTTGCCCATCAAGTCAATGGAGGGGATCAGCATGGGTTACACATTCGGGATCCGGGGTCCGGGGTCCGGGGTCCGGGGTCCGGTTCGGGGTTTACACATCATCAGTACCGGAGCCGCACCGGTACGCTGCTGTCCGCCAGGAACCGCTTCAGCTCTGAAACCGCGTGCTCGGAGTAGTGAAACACGCTCGCGGCCAGCGCCGCGTCGGCGTGGCCGCTTGTGAACACATCGAGGAAATGTTGAAACGTGCCCGCGCCGCCCGAAGCGATCACGGGAATCGACACGGCATCCGAGACAGCCGCGGTCAGCTCGCAATCGAAGCCCTCGCGCGTGCCGTCGCGATCGATTGAGGTCAGCAGGATCTCGCCGGCGCCGCGGCGCTCGGCTTCGCGCGCCCACTCGACCGCTTCCCGATCCGCCGCCGTGCTGCCGCTGCGCGAGTAGACGGCGAACCGCCCCTCGGCACGCTTGGCATCGATCGCGACCACGATCGCCTGGCTCCCGTAACGGGCGGCGAGCTTCGTGACGAGCGAGGGATCCGCGAGCGCGGCACTGTTCACGCTGACCTTGTCCGCGCCAGCTTCGATCGCCGCCTCCGCATCGTCCAGCGACCGGATCCCGCCTCCTACCGCCAGCGGGATGAACAGCTCGCGCGACACCGCACGAATCGTGTCTGCCAGCGCCTGCCGGGACTCGAGCGTGGCCGTGACGTCGAGGATCACGAGCTCGTCGATGCCTTCGCGGTTGTAGCGTCGCGCGAGCGCAGCAGGATCGCCGGCGTTACGCAGGCCCTCGAACTGCACGCCCTTGACGACGCAGCCGTTGCGGACGTCGAGGCAGGCGATCAGGCGCTTGGAGAGCATAGGGCCACGAAGTTTCGGAGCATCTGGATGCCCGCGTTCCCGGATTTCTCCGGGTGGAACTGGACGCCGAACAGCAGATCGGTCTCGACGACCGACGCAAAGGGGGCCGCATGGGTCGTGGTCGCGACCGCTTCGGGCGTGATGTCGGCGGCGTACGAGTGGGTGAAATAGGCCTGCGTACCGGGCTCGATGCCGGTCAGCAGCCGCGAGGGCCTGGTGACGTCGAGCGAGTTCCAGCCGACGTGCGGTACTTTCAGCGTTGGCGGCAGCCGCCGGCACCAGCCCTTGATCACGCCAAGCCCGGGCACATGCGGATCCTCTTCGCTGCCTTCGAACAGCCATTGCTGCCCGAGACAGATGCCAAACAGCCTGATGCCTCGATCGAGCGATCGATGGATTGCCAGTCGCCACTCTTTCCCGAGCGCAGCGGTCGCAGTGAAGTGGCCGACGCCGGGGACCACGACTCCCGAGGCGCGATTGAGATCGCGAGGAGTCCGGGGCGTGTACAGCTCCGCACCCGCGGCGGCGAACCCCTTTCTCACCGACGTCAGGTTGCCGGCGCCGTAGTCGATCAGTGCAATCACAGGAGCTCCTTGGTGCTGGGAAGGACTTTTGCCAGGCGCCGATCCCGCGAGCACGCATATCGCAGCGCACGGGCGAACGCCTTGAAGATCGCCTCGATCTGATGATGGCTCGAGCGGCCGTAGAGCACTTTCACGTGGACGTTCGCGCGTGCCCCCTGGGCGAAGCCATCGAAGAAGTCGCCGACGAGCTCGGACTGAAGATCGCCCACTTTCGTCACTTTCAGCCGGAGGTCGGTGACGGCGTGGACGCGGCCGCTGAGATCGATCGCGGCGACGCCAAGCGTTTCGTCCATGGGCATGACGAAGTAGCCGGCGCGATTGATGCCGCGGCGGCTGCCGAGCGCAGCCGACACGGCCTCGCCGAGCGCGATGCCGATGTCTTCGACCGTGTGATGCTGATCGACGTCGAGATCGCCGTTCGCGCGCAGTTCGAGATCGAATCCACCGTGACGCGCGACCAGCTCCAGCATGTGATCGAAGAACCTGATCCCGGTGCTGACCTTGTAGCGGCCCTTGCCGTCGAGGGTCAGCTTCAGCGCGATCTGGGTCTCCGTCGTGACCCGATTGACTACCGCCCGGCGCACAACACCTCCTCCAGCACCGCCACCAGCTGCCGGGTGTGATCGAGCACCCCCGCGGTGATTCGCGCACAGCCGCCGCAACCCGGATCGGCCGATCGATCACGGATCGTGATTCCCCGCGCGGCGACGGCGTCGATCACGCGTTCGAGATCCTGGCCGAAATCGACGAGCACGAAGTTGCCGTCGCTGGGCCAGAACTTCACGCGCGCACGAGCGAGGAGGTCGTACAGCAATCGCTTCGACTCACGCACTTCACCGACGTACCACTCGTAATACTCACGGTCGTCCAGCGCAGCAGGAAGCGCCGCGGCGGCGTATGCATTGAGCGTGTAGGGCAGGATCGCGCGGCGAATCGGCGCCAGTGTCTCGACGCTGCCAACCAGGGCGCCGGCGCGCAGTCCGGCAAGGCCGAACGCCTTGGCGAACGTCCGGCCGACGAGAAGGTTCGGAATCGCGCCCGACGCCGCGTCGCCGATCATCGACTGACCTGCGAAGTCGGCATAGGCTTCGTCCAGGAACACCGTGGCTGCGGGAGCCGCCTGCGCGATCGCGGCGATGCTGTCCTTCGGGATCGACAACCCTGTCGGATTGTTGGGATTGGTCAGAAAGATGATGCGGGTCCGGGGGCCGATCGCCTCGAGCACCCGCTGCAGCGGGAAGAAGAGATCGCTCTGCGGCGGCACCTCGACGATCCGCGCGCCCATGGCGTCCGCGCAGGCGGCATACATGTCGAACGCGGGCTGGACCACGATCGCTTCGTAGGGATCCGCGGCGGTCGCCCCGCGAAGCGCGACCAGTGAGGCCACCATGATGCCGTCGTCGAGGCCGTTGGTCAGGACGACGCGATCGGCGCTGAGGCCGAAGTGCGCGGCGCTGGCGGCGATGGCGGCGTCGTAGTCCGGGTAGAAGGCGGCGTCCTCACGGGTCAGGTCACGCAGGACGCGCTGCACTCGTGGCGAGCATCCCGCGGTGTTCTCGTTCAGATGCAGCCGGAGCCCACCATCGCGCGCCTGAGGCCGTTCGTATTGGCGGCTCATCGTTGTCTCCGCGTGTGCCCCCCAGCTTTGCGCTGGGCGGCGACAGCCTTCCGCCTGAAGGCGGAAGCCACACCAAACCTGGGCTTGTGGCGTCCGGCTTTAGCCGGAAGGCTGGCGCCGGCGTTCGACTTTCGCCTGAAGGCGGAAGCCATGGAAGGAGCATCGAGCCTGATCCGGACCGACCGGGCGTGCGCGGAAAGCCCTTCGGCCTCGGCCAACGCGACCGCGGCGGGGCCGATCTTCGTCAGGGCCTTGCGGTCGATGTGCTGGATCGACGACACGCGGACGAAGTCCGCGGCGCTCAGGCCGCCGCGTGCCGCGGCGGCGCCGCTGGTCGGCAGCACGTGATTCGAGCCGGTCACGTAGTCGCCGCAGGCCTGCGCGCTCAGTGAGCCGACGAAGACGGTGCCGGCGCGGGTCAGGCGGCGGGCGACGTCGGCGCTGTCGCACACGACGTGTTCGGGCGCCAGGCGCTGCGACAGCGCGATGGCACCATCGAGCGTATCCGCCACGATGATGCCGCCGTTGTCACGAAGGGCGGCCGCCGCCGGGCCGGTCGCGGGCAGCTGGCGATCGATCTCGTTCGCCACCGCCAGCGCCAGGCTCATCACCGGCGTGAACAGGATCGCGCGGGCATCGGGATCGTGCTCGGCCTGGGCGATCAGATCGGCGGCGATCCATGCCGGGTTGCCGGTCGACGAGACCACCGCGATCTCGCTCGGGCCGGCGAAGAAGTCGATGGCGCAGTCCGCGGCAACCTGTGCCTTCGCGGCCGCGACGTAGGCATTGCCCGGTCCAACGATCTTATCGACCCGCGGGATCGATTCCGTGCCGTAGGCCAGCGCGGCCACCGCATGGGCCCCGCCAATCCGGAACAGTCGAGTGACGCCAGCCTCCAGCGCCGCGCACATCACCGTCGGATCCGGCCGCGGGCACACCGCCAAGACTTCTCCGACCCCGGCCGTCACGGCAGGAATCGCGGTCATCAGCAGCGATGACGGCAGCGGATATCGGCCGCCCGGAACGTAGCAGCCAACGCGGTCGAGCGGCGTGACGCGCTGCCTGATGCTCAGGCCGGGGGTCGGCGAAACGGTCCAGGATCCGGGAACCTGACGTTTCGCAACGGCGCGAATGTTCGCGGCGGCGGTCCTGATGGCGCGCTTCACGGCGGGCGGCACGGTTCGAGCCGCCGCGCGCATCTCCGCCGCCGTGATCTCCATCGCTCCTTCGAGGCGATCGAACTTGCGCGCAAAGGCCAGCAGCGCGCGATCGCCCTGCTTTCGCACCCGGCCGATGATCGCGGCAACGGCGCGCTCGACGTCTGCGGTGCGGGCGGGACGCCGATCGATGAGCGCGGACACCGCCGCCTCGTCGCTGGCGCGAAGGATACGAATCGCCGGGCCGCTCGCTCGAGAGCTGGTCTTCACAGCACGATCTTGTTCAGGGGATATTCGACGATGCCCTGCGCGCGGGCGGCCTTCAGCCGCGGGATCAGGTCGCGCACGGTGCGTTCTTCGATGATGGTGTTGACCGCGACCCACTCGTTGTCGCTCAGCGGCGAGATCGTGGGCCGCTGCAGCGCCGGCAGGAGTGCGAGGACCGCCTCGAGGTCCTCGGATCGGACATTCAGCATGATGCCGACCCGCCCCTGCGCCTCGATCGCTGCCTTGAGCAGCAGGGCGAGGTTGGTCAGCTTGGTTTTCGTCCACTCGTCGGTCAGCGCCCTGGCGTTGGCGATCAGCTGGGTATTGGACTCGAGCACGGTGTCGATGATCCGCAGCCGGTTCGCGCGGAGCGACGATCCGGTCTCGGTGACCTCGACGATGGCGTCCGCCAGGGTCGGCGGCTTGACCTCGGTCGCACCCCACGAGAACTCCACGTTGACGGTGACCCCGAGACGCGCGAAGTAGGCCTGCGTGGCCCTGACCAGCTCGGTCGCGATGATCGCGCCTTCCAGGTCCTGCGGTTTCTGGTAGCGCGAGTCCTCGGGCACCGCCAGCACCCAGCGCACTTTGCCGAAGCTTTGTTTCGCGTAAATGAGATCGGCGAGCGGCACGATGGTGGCGCTGTCGGGGTTGCCGGAAGGCACGCTGGCGAGATGCTCGGCGATCCAGTCCTGGCCGGTCAGCCCCGCGTCGAGCACGCCGTCGGCCACATACCGCGCCATTTCCTGGGCGCGGATCAGCATGCATTCGATTTCCGGGTCGTCGATCGCCGGGAAATACGAGCGCGTGGAGGCGTAAATGTTGAAGCCGGCGCGCGCGAAGAGCTGAATCGTCGCGTCCTGCAGGGAGCCTTTCGGGATGCCGAGTTTCAGCGTTTTCATGGCTCCGCGAGCTCCCGATAAAAGCACGATCGCTCCCCGGTGTGACAGGCAACGCCATCACCGAGCGCCACGACCTTGAGCAGCACCGTGTCCTCGTCGCAGTCGACGAGGATCCGCTTCACTTCGAGACGGTTGCCGGAGGTCTCGCCCTTGGTCCACAGCGCGCCGCGGGAGCGGCTGAAGAACGTGGCGAAGCCGGTCTCGCGCGTCTTGCGCAAGGCCTCGTCGTTCATGAAACCGACCATCAACACTTCGCCCGACCGGTCGTCCTGGACGACCGCCGGGATCAGGCCATCGAGCTTCGAGTAATCCATGTCGTACCGCAGAAACAAAAAAGGCCCCGCCGTTTCCAGCGAGGCCTCGATGAGTGCGTGTGCGTGTAACTGTTTCGTCAGCGCATGCGCAGCCGGACCTCGCCTGAAGCGGCGTGGTGATGGTGGTGCGTGTGGTGCGACGCGCGAAGCATCCGGTAAGGTTATCGTCCGGCCGACGGCGCTGTCAATCCTTCGACCCTTCGACTCGCCGGTTACTTCGCTCGGGGCTCGCTCAGGGCAGACCGCTCACTTCGGTGGCGGCTCGCTCAGGACAGGCTTTTCACCTCGCCGGGGGCTCGCTCACGGCGGGCACCGAGGCCTTCGAGTCCGCTGTTCGTGTGTCGTTGACGCCGTACGCCTGCCCGTCCGGCCCGATCCAGATCGAGTGCGCGTCTCCCTGACGGACGCCCGTTCGCACATCGTGCCCCATCGCCCGCAGCCGGTCGAGCGTCTCGGCCGGCACCTGGTTTTCCTCGACCGACACGCGGTCCGGCATCCACTGATGGTGCAGCCGCGCGAGGTTCACGGCCTCCCGGCCGTTGAGCCCGTACTCCGTCACCCCCAGCACGATGGTGAGCACGGTGTTGATGATCGTGCGGCCGCCCGGCGATCCCGTGACCAGTACGAGCTTGCGATCTTTCGCCACGATGGTCGGCGTCATCGAGCTGAGCATCCGCTTGCCCGGGGCGATCGTGTTCGCCGGCGTGCCGATGTCGCCCGTGTCGTTGGTCAGACCCGGCTTCTTGTTGAAGTCCCCCATCTCGTTGTTCAAGAGGAAGCCTGCTCCGTTCACGACCACGTGAGAACCGTAGCTGCCTTCGAGCGTAAAGGTCGTCGCCACCGCCAGCCCTCGTTGATCGATCACCGAATAGTGCGTCGTCTCGTCAGGCTCCTCGGTCGCGGATCGGTTCAGCAGGTCCTGTCCGAGATCTCCGCTGCGCGAGGCGTGGGCCGAATCAATCGACGACGCGACCTCGCGTGCGTGCGCCTTGGCGATGAGCCGCGACACGGGGATACGCGCGAAGTCGGGGTCGCCGAGATACCGGGCCCGATCGAGGTAGGCGCGCCGCATCGCTTCTATCTGCCCGTGCAGGGCGGGCGGTGTGAGCAGCCCGAGGCTCTTGAGGTTGAGGGGTTCGAGGATGTTCAGCATCTCGATGAGCGCGACGCCGCCCGAGCTTGGCGGAGGCATCGAGATGATCTCGAATCCGCGATACGTGCCCTTGACCGGGGTCCGCTCTTTGGCCCGGTAGGCGGCCAGGTCCGCCTTCGTGATCAATCCGCCGTTCGCGTTCATGTCGGCGGCGATCCGGTCGGCAATCCAGCCCTTGTAGAACGCATCGGGTCCATCGGTCGCGATGGCTCTGAGCGTCCGTCCGAGATCCGTCAGGACGAGGCGATCACCCGGCGCCCACTCGCCTCCGCCGGACTTGCCGTACGCGGCGACCGATGCAGGGAACTGCGACATCCGCTTCAGTTCGGCGTTCAGGCTGCGGGCGAGCGATTCGGACAATGAGAAGCCCTGCTCGGCGAGCGTCACGGCCGGCAGGACGACGTCCCTCCAGCGCAGCTTGCCGAACTTCTTGTGCGCCGCCGCAAGGCCGCGAACGGTGCCCGGAACGCCGGGCGCAAGATACCCCGCGGCGGTAAGGCTCCGATTGATGTTTCCTTCGGCGTCGAGATACATGGTCGGTGTCGACCCGAGCGGCGCCTTCTCCCTGAAATCGAAGGCTGTCGTCCGACCGTTGGCGAGACGAATGACCATGAACCCGCCACCGCCGATGTTCCCGGCTGACGGATGGGTCACTGCCAGCGCAAAGCCCGTGGCAACTGCGGCGTCCACGGCGTTGCCGCCGCGGGCGAGCACCGATGCACCGGCATCGCAGGCGGGCGCCGATACACACACGACGAGACCATCCGCAGACGGCACACCAGGCGGCTGTTCTCCCTGCCCGGGAATGCCCGGCGCTGATCTTCCGGCTAAGGCCGGCCCTCGACTGAGCTCGGGCCGGCCCTGAGCTTGTCGAAGGGCCGGAAGCCACGAATCGAGGTTTGTGGCATCGAGGTTTGTGGCGTCCGCCTTCAGGCGGAAGGCCGTGGCGGTCGAGAAACCGATGGTGCAAACGGCGGAAAGAGCGAAGAAGATCAGTCGTCGCGGCACAGGAATTGTAAGTTTACCTTCTCAAGGGATGAGGTCGTGGCGGGAAGCAGGCGCTCAGGCCTGCGCGTGATGAGTCGGAGTGTGCATGCAGATCTGGCCTGGCCAGCCGTACCCGCTGGGTGCGACGTTCGACGGGGTAGGAACCAACTTTTCAATCTTTTCGGAATCTGCGGAGCGCGTCGAACTGTGCCTGTTCGATGATGCTGGCGTGGAAACCCGGGTCGAGATGCCCGAGGCGACGGCGCTCTGCTGGCATATCTACCTGCCCCAGATCGGCCCCGGGCAACGATACGGCTATCGCGTTCACGGCCGCTGGGCACCCGACCAGGGCCTCTGGTGCAACAGCAACAAGCTGCTGATGGATCCGTACGCGAAAGCGATCGAGGGAATGTGGAAGTGGAACGAGGCGGTCTTCCCGTATCACTTTGCCCAGCCGGAAGACTTGAAAAACGATCTCGACAGCGCCCCGTTCTGCCCGCGCTCGATCGTCATCAACCCGTACTTCGACTGGGGTCACGACCGCCGGCCCAACACGCCCTGGCACAAGACCGTCGTCTATGAGACCCACGTCAAGGGGTTCACGAAGCGCCACCCGGACATCCCGGAGCAGCTTCGCGGGACGTATTCAGGGATGGCGCACCCTGTCGCCATCAAATACCTGCAGCGGCTCGGTATCACAGCGGTCGAGCTTCTGCCGGTGCACCAGTTCGTACAGGATTCGACGGTGATCCAGCGCCACCTGCGGAACTACTGGGGCTACAACTCAATCGGCTACCTCGCCCCCCATAACGAGTACGCGCGGGGGGGACGCGGGGAGCAGGTGCAGGAATTCAAGCACCTGGTGAAGACGCTGCACGACGCCGGCATCGAGGTCATTCTCGACGTCGTCTACAACCACACCGGCGAGGGCAATCATCTCGGTCCGATGCTGTCGCTCAAGGGGATCGACAATCCCGCCTATTACCGGCTGATGGCCGACAACCGGCGCCACTACATGGACTACACCGGCACCGGCAACACGTTGAACATGCGCCATCCGCACGTGCTGCAGCTGATCATGGACAGCCTGCGCTACTGGGTGATCGACATGCACGTGGACGGCTTCCGGTTCGATCTGGCCGCGACGCTCGCGCGCGAGCTGCACGACGTCGATCGGCTCTCGGCCTTCTTCGACATCATCCAGCAGGATCCGGTGATCAGCCAGGTGAAGCTGATTGCCGAACCATGGGACGTCGGCGAGGGCGGCTACCAGGTCGGCAACTTCCCGCCGCTGTGGTCCGAGTGGAACGGCAAGTACCGCGACAGCGTGCGTGACTTCTGGCGCGGCACCGACCAGACCCTCGCCCAGTTCGCCTACAGGTTCACCGGCAGCTCAGATCTGTACGAGGGCACGGCGCGCAAGCCCTACGCGAGCATCAACTTCATCACCGCACACGACGGGTTCACCTTGCGGGATCTCGTGTCCTACAACGACAAGCACAACGAAGCGAACGGCGAAGGCAACCGCGACGGCGAGAGCCACAATCGATCGTGGAACTGCGGCGCGGAGGGTCCGACGAAGGATCCGAATGTCATCGCGCTCCGGAACCGCCAGGTACGTAACTTTCTGACGACGCTGATGCTGTCGCAGGGGGTGCCGATGCTGCTCGGCGGCGACGAAATCGGCCGGACCCAGAAGGGTAATAACAACGCATACTGCCAGGACAGCGAGATTTCGTGGTACGACTGGAAGGGCGCCGACGAAGATCTGCTCAAGTTCACGAGACGGTTGATCCGGATGCGTCACCGGCATCCCGTGTTCTGCCGGAGGAAATGGTTTCAGGGCCGGCCGATTCACGGGACCAACGTGAGCGACATCGGGTGGTTCACGCCGGGCGGCAACGAGATGTCGGACCAGGACTGGCAGGCGGGGTTTGCCAGGTCGCTCGGAGTGTTCCTCAACGGCCGGGGGATTCCGACGCCGAACGAGCGCGGCGAGCAGATCGTCGACGAGACTTTCTACATCATGTTCAACTCGAGTCATGAACCTGTCGTGTTCACGCTGCCCGAGGCCAAGTGGGGGCAGCGCTGGGCGGAGCTCCTCGAGACGGACGAGGGCGACGGGGAGACCGAAGAGGAGCGGGTGAAAGCCGAATTCCGGGCCGGTGGGAAGGTGACGATCCCGGCGTGGGGTTTGGCCTTGCTTCGCCGTATGGATTGAGAAACTGATCGTGCCAGTACGGCGAAAACGGACACGGCCCTCACGCGCTCGATCGTCCGGCATTCAAACGTCATACGTCGACGCCCTGGGCAGACGGCGCTCGGCCCCGCCGGCATCAATCCGGGCAATCCAGCGGGCGATCGGTGGCCGGCCGCAGGCCGCGCAGGAAACGCTCGTCGTCCCAGCCGGTCAGGAGCGCCGGGTCGGTCCCGCGGAGATTCGCCTCGAGGACGGCACCACGATCACGATCGATGCCCGCCTGCCGCGTGACTTGCCCCCCGGCTATCACGAGATCCTGGGCCGCGCCCGTCAGCCCGCGAGGTTGATCGTGGCACCGGACGGGTGTCACGTGACCAACGGCCTTTTCACCTGGGGCTGGGCGATTCAGCTCTACGCTGCGAGATCGCGGCGCAGCTGGGGTATCGGCGATCTCTCTGATCTGCGCTGGCTTGGACGGTTCGCGCGAGCACAGGACGCCGGGATTGCGCTGATCAATCCCCTGACGGCGGTCGCCCCGACGCTTCCACAACAGGCGAGCCCGTACTTTCCTTCGAGCCGGCGCTTTCGCAGTCCGCTGTACTTGCGGATCGAAGAAGTGGAGGGTGCGAAGGAAACCGAGGGCATCAGCGAAATCGCGCGAGCCGCCAGGCGGCTGAATCGCGATCGGCTGATCGACCGCGATCGTGTGTTCGAGGCCAAGTCGAAGGCCCTCGAGTCAATCTGGCGAACCGCCCGGAAGCGCTCGGACGCCGCGTTCGAGGGATTCGTAAGAGATCAGGCCGGTCTGCACGAGTTCGGCACGTTCTGCGCCCTTGCCGAACGTTTCGGCGCGAGCTGGCGGCAATGGCCGGCCGATCTGCAGCATCCATCGGGCCCGGCAGTTGCCCGCGCCGCACGCGAGCCGCAGATTCGCGAACGGATCCGTTTTCATCAGTGGCTCCAATACCAGGTCGACCGGCAGCTCGCGCGGGCATCGGCAGCGATGCCGGTGATGCAGGACCTGCCGATCGGATTCGACGCCGGTGGCGCCGATGCCTGGGCATTCCAGGATGTGCTCGCTGACGGGATCAGCGTTGGCGCGCCCCCCGATGAATTCAACACTCGCGGACAGAACTGGGGGCTGCCGCCATTCGTGCCGGATCGGCTGCGCGCGGCGGGGTACGAGCCGTTCATCCAGACAATCCGCGCGTGTCTCAGCCATGCCGGGGGCCTGCGCATCGACCATGTGATGGGATTGTTCCGGCTGTTCTGGATCCCGTCGGGGGCCGAGCCCGGCGACGGCGCCTACGTGCACGGTCACCCCGACGATCTGCTCGCAATCGTCTCGCTCGAGAGCCAGCGCGCGAATGCGGTGATCGTCGGCGAGGACCTCGGCACGGTCGAAGAGGACACGCGGCAGGCGCTCGCCGCCCGCAACATCCTGTCGTACCGGCTGCTGTGGTTCGAGAAGACGCCGCCGCGGCAGTACCCCGAGCAGGCGCTCGCTGCGATCACGACGCACGACCTGCCGACCGTTGCCGGCTTGTGGAGCGACAGCGATCTGGAAGTGCAGCACGAGCTCGGACTGTCCCCCAACGACGCCGGCACGCATGAAATCAAGGAACGCGTGCGCCGCATGACCCGATCGGCAGGCGCGACACCGGCCGGTGAAATCGTGGCCCGTGTGCACGAGTCGCTCGCGAAGGCCCCGTCCCGCATCCTCACCGCCACGCTGGACGATGCAATGGCCGTCGAAGAGCGGCCGAACATGCCGGCCACCAACGACGAGTGGCCCAACTGGCGGCTGGCGCTGCCGCAGCCCATCGAAACGCTGAAGACCAATCGGCTGGCGGCGCGGATTGCGAAGGCGCTGAGACGCGGGCCCTGATATACGCTTCACTCATGTTTCCGCTGGTCGTTCTGGCCGTCACGCTTGCGCAGGGCAGCGGGCCTCCCCTCACCGTTTCGGCGGCGATCAGCCTGACTGAGGCACTGGAAGAGGCTGCGACGGCGTATCGGGCCGCCGGGGGCACGGCCGTGGTTTTCAACTTCGGCGGGTCGAACACGCTCGCCCGCCAGATCGTCAACGGCGCGCCGGCCGACGTGTTCATCAGTGCCGACGAGGCACAGATGGAGGTCGTCGAGAAGGCGGAGCTGGTCGTTCCCGGCACGCGCGCGGCCGTTGTGACGAACCGGCTCGTGCTCGTGGCCGATTCCCGGAGCCCGGTGAAAGCCGTGACCGATCTGGGCGGGCCAGGGGTCCGCCGGATCGCGATCGGGGATCCGGCGGCGGTGCCAGCCGGGGTCTACGCGCGTCAGTACCTGGAGGCGATTGGCCAGTGGACGCGCCTCGAGCCGAAGATCGTGCCGGTCGCGAACGTCCGGGCGGCGTTGACGGCAGTGCAGAACGGCAGCGCCGACGCGGCGTTTGTTTACGCGACCGACGCCCGCATCGCTCCTAGGCTGCAGGTCGTGGCGACCATCAGCGGCTCGCAGGCGCCACGCATCGTCTATCCGGGTTGCGCGGTAAAGACGACGCGGCGGTCCGCTGAGGCAGCGAAGTTCCTCCAATTTCTCCGGAGTGCGCCGGCGCGGGCCATCTTCGAGCGGCACGGGTTCATCGCCCCGCCCGACGCGCGCTGATCCTCGAAAGCCGATGGATCTGGCGCGAATTACCTGGTTCACACTCGCGGCCGCGATGGCTGCGACGGCGGTGATGATCCCTCCGGGCCTGTTCCTGGCCTGGCTCCTCGCGCGGCATCGTTTCCGGGGCCGGGTGCTGCTCGACACGTTCGTGTCGCTGCCCCTGGTCATGCCGCCGGTGGCGACCGGCCTGATCCTGCTGATGCTGTTCGCACCGCGCGGTCCGATCGGCGGAGTGCTCGCGCGATTGGGCGTTGACGTCGTGTTCACGTGGAAGGCGGTCGTGCTGGCAATGGCGGTGATGGGCCTGCCGCTCTTCGTTCGCACGGCACGCGCCGGCTTCGAGCAGGTCGATCGCCGGTATGAGTCGGTCGCAGCCACGTTGGGAGCAGCACCGCTGCGCGTGTTCTTCACCATCTCCCTGCCACTCGCCGCGCCGGCGGTGATCGCCGCGACCGTGCTTGGGTTCGCGCGTGCCCTCGGCGAGTTCGGCGCCACGATCATGATCGCCGGGAGCATTCCGGGGTCGACGCGCACGCTTGCGGTCGCGATCTACTCGTTCGCCGAGACCGGCCGCGACCGTGAGGCGGCCGCACTGCTGCTGGTGTCCGCGGCCATTGCATTCGGCGCGCTCTGGCTTTCGACCCGCCTGACGTCGCGCAACGGGATGCGCGGGTGATCGCGCTCGCGTTCACGCTGAAGCAGGGTCAGTTCGAGCTCACGATCGACGTGCGCCTCGGCGCCGGCGTCACGTCGATGTTCGGGCCGTCGGGCGCCGGCAAGACAACGATCCTGGATGCGATTGCCGGGCTTCGCCGCCCGTCCACCGGAGGGATCACGATCGGCGATCGCGTCGTGTTCTCGAGTGCGCAGCATGTCGATCTGCCACCGCATCAACGGCACGTGGGATACGTGCCGCAGGACGTCGCGCTTTTCCCGCACATGAACGTTCGCCGGAACATGCTCTACGGCCGCAGGCCCGGCCAGCGTCCCGATCTGCCGGTCGTCGCCGGCATCCTCGAGGTGGAGTCGCTGCTGGACCGCGGTGTCGGCGAACTGTCGGGCGGCCAGCGCCAGCGCGTCGCCCTTGCGCGGGCGCTGATGTCGAGCCCTGAAGTGCTGCTCCTCGACGAACCGCTGGCGGCCGTCGACGTCGAACTGCGCCGCCGGATCCTGCCGTACCTGGCGCGGGTCCGCGACGAGGTGGGCACGCCGATCGTCTATGTCACTCACGATCGAGCGGAAGTGGCGCTCTTTGCCGACGAAGTCGTGGTGCTCGAGGAGGGCCGCGTGGTGCAGCACGCCACCAGGGCGCAATGGCAGGACACGGCCGGTACCATGACGCAGGGAGCCTCATGAGCGGGTCATCGGTCGAGATCGACAGCCGCATTCGAAGCCTGGCCCAGGTGCTCTGGGACTACCACCAGCTGCGCCACACGCTGGCGGCGTCAGACGCCATCCTCGTGCTGTGCAGCCACGATCTCCGAGTCGCCGAGCGGGGTGCCGAGCTGCTTCTCGCAGGCTGGTCGCCGCTGCTGATCTTTTCCGGCGGTCTCGGGTCGATTACGCGGGCCTTGATGACGACCCCGGAGGCCGACCAGTTCGCCGGGATTGCACGAGCGATGGGAGTGCCGCCGGATCGCATCCTGATCGAGAACCAGTCGACGAATACAGGAGAGAACGTCAGGTTCACCCGCGCGCTCCTCGAAGCGCGTGGGCTCCCGACCGCCTCGTTCATCGTCGTCCAGAAGCCGTACATGGAACGTCGCAGCTACGCGACGTTCCGGAAGGTGTGGCCGGAGCCGGAGGTGAGGGTGACGTCCCCTCAGGTGTCAATGGACGAATACCTGCGCGGATACTCGCACGGATCGCTGTCCGCCCACGACGTGATCAACATCATGGTCGGCGACCTGCAGCGCATCCGCGTGTACGCGGACCGCGGATTTCAGATCGCGCAGGACATCCCGCATGGGGTGTGGGCGGCCTACGAAGAGCTCGTGCGCGCCGGGTACGATCAGCGGTTGGTGTGAGCGGAAGATCCTAGACAAGGGACAAGGGTCCCTTTACTTATTCCCTCGACTCATTCCGTCCTCAACGCCCGCAGCGGGTCGATCGACAAGGCGCGGCGTGCAGGGATGTAGCTCGCGACGAGCGTCACCGCGAGCAGCATGCCGGCGACGACGATGAACGTGACGGTATCGGTTGGACGAACGCCGTACAACAACCGCGTCAACACGCGCGTCAACGCCAGTGCGCCCAGCAGGCCCGCACCGATCCCGACCATCGTCAGCCGGACGGCCCGGCCCAGTACGAAACCGAGCACGTTGCTGCGAGTGGCGCCGAGGGCCGCGCGGATGCCGATCTCGCGGGTTCGCTGGGTGACGGCATAGGATGTGACGCCGTAAATCCCGATCGCCGACAGCAGCAGCGCGACACCCCCGAACGTTGCAAGGAGAAGTGCGTCGAAGCGTGGGCGGCCGATCGAACTGCGTACGACGTCCTGCATCGCGGTTACTGCAGGCAGTGGGAGGTTGGCGTCCATGCCGCGGATGCCGGCGCGAAGCTCGGGCGAAATGGCTGCGGGATCACCGCTCGTCTTGACCAGCAGCGTCATGCCGGTCTGCGGCTCCTGCTGGTGAGAGAGATAGATCTCGGCGACCGGACTCCGCGACAGGGCCGCGTGCCGGACGTCGCCGACGATGCCGACGATTTCGATCCACGGACTGAACAGGAGGCGAAGACGTCGCCCGACGGGATCCTCACCGGGCCAGAACTGCCGCGCCATCGTCTCGTTGATCAGTGCCACGGGCCGTGGCTGCGGCTCGTCGAATGCCGGCGGCAGGGGTTGTTGCTCGAACCAGCGGATCAGCGGGAGCGCCCGCCGGGCATCGGCCGGCGTAAACGCCCGGCCGCGCACGATCGGGATCTCCATCACCCGGAAATAATCACCGGCCACGACCCGCATCGATGCCCGCCGCTCTTCGCCTCTTGCGGCGGGACGGCCTTCGATGTCGAATCCCATCCGGTTGTCGCCGGGCGTGAGTGGAACGTGGCTGACGGCGCCAACCGCGACCACCTGCGGTGTGTTCCGCAACCGTGCCAACAGGTCGTCCACGAAGCCGACCTGCCGCTCCGGCCGTGCATAGCGGGGTCCCGGCAGCGAGACTGGCGCCGAAGCGATGTTGCGGGCGTTGAAGCCCGGGTTCACGCGGGTCAGGAACACGACCGTTTGAATCATCAGCGCCGCGCCGATCAGCAGGACCAGCGCCAGCGCGACCTCCGACAGCGCCAGCACACCGGAGAGCGTTGACGGGAGGCCGCCCGTGAGCCTGGCTCCGTCGTTGAGCGAGTCGAGGCTGGTTCGCGAGGCACGCAGCGCCGGGAGCGTACCGCTCAGCAGGGCGGTCAGCATCGAGAACACGAGAGCCGCCGTCAACACGCGCGCGTTCATGGCAGTCTCGCCGATCCGCGGAACGTCAACCGCGGTGATCGAGGGCAACAGATCCACGATCCAGGCCGCGAGCAGCGCACCGGCGATGCCGCCGGCGATCGATAGCATGAGGCTCTCGATCAGGAGATATCTCACCAGGCGGACGCGAGACGCACCGAGTGCGCTGCGAATCGCCAGTTCCTTCCGCCGCGCTGCACCACGGGTCAGGAGCAGGTGCGCCACGTTCGCGCACGCGATGAGCAGGACGAATCCCACCGCACCGGCCGCAACCAGGATCGGCCGCTCCACGCCGTCGACTACGTCGTCGCGCAACGAGACGACGTCCACTCCGTGGCCGGTATTGTCGTCCGGCAGTTCTTTCGCGAGCATCGCGGCGACGTTGACCAGGTCGGCGCGTGCCGCGTCGATCGCGACGCCGTCCTTCAGCCGCGCGAACGCATACACGGAGTGACGTCCCACGCGGCGCGCTTCGGCCGGCCAGTCAACCGGCACCCACAGTTCAGGATCGAGGTCGCCTTTCGCGGCCATGATCCCGACAATGCGGTGGCTGACGTTGTCGAGCAGGAGGTTGCGGCCGATCGCTGAAGAGTCCTCGCCGAACCGGCTCCGCCAGAAGCCCTCGCTCAGGATCACGATCCGGTTTGCGCCGGCCTGATCCTCGCCGTTCGCGAAGGTGCGGCCCAACCGGGCCGAGGTCCCCAGCACGTCGAAGTAGTTGGCCGAGACGAGCAGCGCCCGGACCGTCGCCGGCTCCCCGGTGCCGGTCATTGTGAACTGCGAGTAGAGATAGGTGCCGATGCCCTCGAAAACGCGATTCCGTTCGCGCCATGCCACCAGTTCATGCGCGGAGAGCGGACCCACCCAGGCCCCGCGCCGCTCGTGAAGGCTGACCAGGCGATCGGGCGCCGCAAACGGCAGCGGTCTCAGAAGTACGGCGTCGATCAGGCTGAAGACGGCAGTCGCGGCGGCAATGCCCAGGGCGAGAGTGCCGATCGCCATCGCGCTGAAGCCGCGCGCCTGCTTCAGTCCCCGCAGCGCATGCTTGAGGTCCGGCAGAAGGGTGTGCATGGCGGTTCAGGCCTGCCACGAGTCTGCCATGGCAGCCTGCCGCCGTAACTGGCTGACTGAAAGAGCGTTGCGGGAGCGCCGATCCGGCTCGCCGCGTTCGCCACTGTTCGCCAGCGACCAGTCAGGTCCCACGACAGGGACGGGCGCGGTGACGATCAGAACCCGCCGGCGTTCCTGAAGCGCGGATTGACGACGTTGTTGAAGATCGAGCCGAACGAGTAGCTGATGCCGAAGCCCAGATCGTAGGAGTAGTCGGTGGCGAGCTCCCGCTGACGAACCAGGATCTCCTCGGTGGAGGCCTCGCCCCGGCGGAGCGAGAGTTGATCCCGGCGTCGCGAGATCGCGCCGTTCAGGCTGATCGAGAACCCCTTGAACACACGCACGTCCATGCCGCCGAATGCTCCGATGCGGTACTTGTCATCCCGATTCAGATAGTGCGCCAGCTCGAACCCGCCGCTGGCGGTGCCCCACGGTTGACGGAGGCCGAGCGACACCTCGAACTGTTGATCGAGCAGCGACTCCGAGAACGTGCCGTAAATCGTCTCGTCAGTGTAGTCGGCGGTTTGAACGCCGACACTGTAGAGCAGCGTCAGAATCCGGCGCGTCGATTCACGGTACGGAAAGATGTCGTATTCGATCGTCGGAGCGATTCGCGTCCGCAAATCGTAGTTGGTGTAGGTCGAGGAGCCGATGGCGGCGGTGGCACCGGCGGACCAATGAGAGGTGAGGCTCTTCGCGACGAGGGCGCGGCCGTCGTAGCTCCGCCGGCTCGACGTGAAGATGCCTTCCTCCTCGAGGTCGAAGTGCTCCTGCCGGTAGTTCGAAAACCCGTTCAGGTTGAACTTCCAGGCATTGGTCGTCCGGTTCGCGCTCAAGTTTCCGGACACCGCACGCAGGCTGGTTGACTGCTCTCCTTCGAAGCCGCCGTTGACCCCGATTCTGAAGACCCAGAAATTCCAAGGGTCTTTTTCCTTCTGAGCGCTGACGCGGGTCGGCGGTTCTTCGAACTTGAGCGTGAGACGTGACGCGACCGGCGAGTCGGCGACGTAGCGGACGAGGCCGAGTTTCAACGTCGAGACGACTCCCCGGCGCCGTTCGTCGAACGTCGAGGTCTGGGGTGCCACGAACGTCAACGAGTTGTCAATGTCGCGAAAGCGGCCGAGCCCGATGAACTTCAGCGTGTACTCGATGCCACCGCCGCCCGTGCCTTGCGACGTGATGAGGACGTGCACATCCGCCGCGGTGCGATCCCGGACGTAATCGACGAAGGTCACCTCGGTCCGTACGTACTGCTCGTCGCAGGACGCGCAGTCGAGAAAGACGCGGACCGTCTCCGATCGATCGAGTGGTGTTGTTTCCGCGTTGGCGGGAAGGACTCCAAGAAGGCTCGCGACTGCTACGACCAGATACACCAATGATTTCCGCCCTGACGGTTTGGCAGGGCCTGAAGGCCCTGCCCTACGGCTGCAAGGCCCTGCCCTACGGCTGCAAGGCCTGCCCTACGGCTGCAAGGCCCGCCCTAAAACGATGCAATGCCCGGGATTGTTAACGCTCGGACAGTCGTAGGGCAGGGCCTTCAGGCCCTGCCGAACCGTCCTGAACCCTGCGACCACGGGCGCCAGTGCGGCGCCCTTAACTTGCCGAGAACAAACAGTTTAGCACGTCAGCACTACTTTGCCGATGTTCTGCCGGCTCTGGATGAAGCGATGCGCCTCCGCCGCCTGGTCGAGCGGGAACGTGCGCGCGACCACGGGCTGGAGGCGCTGGGCGCCGAGCTCGCTCATCAGCATCTCCATGAGAGGGGCGAGTTGCCGCCGCTCGGACCACAGATGACCGACGTGCAGCCCGAAGACGCCGCGATTGCGGTTCATCAGCGACATCGGATCGAAGCGAGGATTGGCGAACCACGCGGTGAACGCGTGAAAGAGGCTGCGGCGCTCCCCGGGCGCGGCGGCCGACAGGCCGAACATGATCAGCCGCCCGAGCGGCGCCAGCATCCGGTAGCTGGTGAGAAAGCTTCGGCCGCCGATCGGGTCGAGGATGACGTCCACGCCGCGGCCCCTGGTGATCTCGCGGACGGCCTGTGCGACGTCGGCGGTGCGGTAGTCGATGATGTGCTCGACGCCAAAGCTGCGGAGCGCCGCGTGCTTAGTGGCCGACGCCGTGCCGAGCACGACGGCCCGGCGCAATCGGGCAAGCTGAATCGCCGCGATGCCGACGCCGCCGCCGGCGTTGTGGATGAGAACGGTCTCCCCCGGCGCGAGCGCCGCCATGCGGTAGAGGGCGAGCGCTGCGGTCAGATAGGTCACGGGCACGGCCGCCGCTTCTGAATCGCTGAGGACGTCAGGGAAGTGGAAGACCTGCCCGGCCGGTACCGTGACGACGTCCGCATAACCGCCAAAGCGTGTCAGCCCGACGACGCGGTCGCCATCATGGAAGCCGGTGACGGAAGCCCCGACTCCATCGACCGTCCCCGCAACCTCGTAGCCGACCACGCAGGGCGGCTTGGGCGCATCGGGATAGAGGCCGAGCCGGGCGAGGATATCGGCGAAGTTGATGCCGGCAGCCCTGACGCGGATCCGAACTTCTCCGTCACCCGGGGTCGGATCGGGCCCCTCTCTCAAGTCCAGGACGTCCGGCGTCCCGTGGCGCGGAATGACGACCTGCCGCATGGGGTAGGCGGGGAGCGTAGCACACTGGGCCCTTCAAGCTCATCAGCGGCCGCTCCGATGCAGCGCGCCAGCGAAACGAACGATAAGCCTGCCGTGCACCCCGGACGTATGATGGCGATCAGTCAGGCGGGGTATTCGGCCAGGTAATGATCTACGAGGATTTCGATCTCCTTCTCGAGCGCGCGCCGAAAGGTTACCGCGCGCAGGTGCTCAGCTCGTCGGCGGGACAGGCCAGCGTCGAGTTCCAGCTCCCATTCTCGGACGTGGAGCTCGAGAACTTCCTGTTGAAGCTCGGTCGAACCACCCGGGTCGTCCGGCGGATCGAATCGACCGAGATGACGACCGCCAAGAGCTTCGGGGCGGCGCTTTTCGACGCGGTGTTCGCCGGCGACGTGAGGGCCTGCCTGCGCAGCGCCGTTGACGAGGCGAAGCGCGAGAACACGCGGGTCCGGCTGCGGATTCGGCTAACCGACCCCGTTCTCGCCGATCTTCCATGGGAGTTCCTGTACAACCCCGCGGTCAACCGGTTCCTTGCGCTCTCCGTGCAGACGCCGGTCGTCAGATACATGGAGCTGCCCGAGGTCATCCAACCAATCGCGGTGACGCCCCCCATCCGCGTGCTGGTGATGATCTCCAGCCCCTCCGATTACCCGGCGCTCGACGGCGAGGCGGAGTGGAAACGGCTGAACGAATCCCTTGCCGATCTGATCTCCGCCGGGACAATCGCGGTCGAGCGCCTGGACGAGGCGACGCTCAGCGCCCTGCAGCAGCGGCTTCGGCGTTCGGAGTACCACATCTTTCATTTCATCGGCCACGGCGAGTTCGACCAGACGCTGCAGGAAGGCGTGCTGCTGCTCGAGCGCGCCAACAAACGCGGACACCGTGTCGGCAGTCAGTACCTGGGGATGCTGCTGCACGATCACAACACGCTGCGGCTCGCGATCCTGAACGCCTGCGAAGGCGCCCGCTCGTCGCGGCAGGATCCGTTTGCCGGCTCGGCGCAGAGCCTGGTGCAGCAGGGCATCCCCGCGGTCATCGCGATGCAGTTCGAGATCGCAGACGACGTGGCGAGTACGTTCGCGCACGAGTTCTACGGCGCGCTGGCGGATGGGCTCCCGATTGACGCCGCAGTCACCGAGGCGCGCAAGGCGATCTTTGCAGGCGGGCGGGAGATCGAGTGGGCGACGCCGGTGCTCTACCTGCGCGCGCCGGACGGCCGGATCTTCGACGTCGCGCCGGCGGCGCCGGGGGCAACGACCGTGAAGCCCGATCCTCCGCCTCCACCCGCAGGTTCGCGAAAGGCGGCAGTCCTGGAACCGCCGCCGCCAGCCGGAACACCTCGCGAGCGGGCCGCGACGCTCATCAGAGGCGCCGGCCGATTGCTTGCGCTGGGAGAGTACAAGAAGGCGCTGAAACAACTCGCAGAGGCGCGTCCGCTCGACCCGGATTCCGTCATGCTCGCGCAACTGACGGCCACTGCCGAGGAACAACGTGCCGTTGCCGACACCAGGGAACTGCTCAAGCGGCGAGGCGACCCGACGACAATCGGGGCGCAGGGTGCGAAGGGGGAGACTCGCCGGCCCAGGGCGACTGGCCGGCGCAAGCGGCCGGCCGACGGCGATGAAACCGATCTCTTGAAAGACTAAGAGCTGCGCGCGCGGAGGCGTGCCGAGGGGCGAAGCCCCTCGGATAATCAAGCCAGCATCGCCAGCAGAGCCTTCTGCGTGTGCAGGCGATTCTCGGATTGATCGAACACGACCGATGCGTCGGAATCGATCACCTCGTCGGTGACCTCTTCGCCCCGGTGCGCCGGCAGGCAATGCATGAACAGGACGCCATCAGAGGCGTGCGCGATCAACTCCTGGTTGACCTGGAACGGCGCGAAGACTTCGTGGCGCTGTGCGGTCTCCGACTCCTGCCCCATCGACGTCCAGACGTCGGTGTAAACCGCGTCGGCACCGGTCACTGCGGCCACCGGGTCGTTGGTCACCAGGAGCGCCCCGCCGTGCCGCGCGTTCCGCTTGATGGCCGCGCTGAGCGCGCCGTCGAGCTCGTAGCCCCGTGGCGACGCGATCCGCACCTTGCCTCCCAGCGTCGTCGCAGCCTGCGCCAGCGAGAGCGCGACGTTGTTGCTGTCGCCGACATAGGCAATCGTCCGCCCGCGGAGCGATCCCCACTTCTCACGCATGGTCAGGCAGTCGGCGAGCGCCTGGCACGGATGCTCTTCGTCGGTGAGTGCGTTCACCACACGGAGACGGGGAGCGGCGTTCGCGAAGGCCTCGATCCGTGACTGTGCGTAGGTGCGCACCACCGCCCCATGCACCCAGCGTTCGAGGTTCCGCGCCACGTCCTTGATCGTCTCGCGCCCGCCGAGGGCCACGTCCTGCGGCGGCTCGATCACGTCCCCACCAAGCTCACGAACCGCAATCTGGAACGTGGACCGGGTTCGCAGCGATGGCTTCTCGAAGAGCAGCGCGATGTGGCGGCCCTCGAGAGGGCGGATGTGCGGTATGCCCGCAGTCCGCGCGTTCTTCAACTCAGACGCCAGCTCGAGGCACGCTTCGAGCTGCGACGGGGTGAAGTCGCCAATCGACAGAAACCGCATTGGCACCGGCGCCAGGTCGGCCTTCCGTTGAGCTGCTGTTTTCATTCACGTTCTCCGATCGCCGTAATACCGGGGTCCGGGATCCGGGGTCCGGGATCCGAAGTCGGTGGCAACCAGAGGCAACAAGCCGGGTGTATTTGGTCCTGTTGCCTCTGAGTGCCACCGGACCCGGACCCCGGACCCCGGACCCCGGATCCCGGATCCCGGATCCCGGTATCTATGTCCGGTAATCCGCGTTGATCCGCACATAGTCCGCCGTCAGATCGCATGACCACATTCGCGACTCGCCAGGACCGCCGGTTCCCAGGTCGACGTGCAGATCGATCTCCGTGCCGCGCAGGTACTCGGCTGCCTCGGGAGCGCGTTCGTCGAAGGGCGCGCCGTTGCTGAACAACTCGATCGGACCGATCCGAATCGTTGCGCGATCGAGGACCAGCGTACGAGTGGCCCGGCCCGCCACGGCGACGAGCCGCCCCCAGTTGGGATCGCCGCCGTGAACCGCGGTTTTCACCAGCGGTGAGTTGGCGATCGCGCGCGCCGTGGTTCTGGCATCCTCGTTCGTCTTCGCTCCGGTCACCCGGATCGTGATCAGCTTGGTGGCGCCCTCGCCGCCTCGCACGATGTCGATGGCCAGCGGTTCGCAGACCCGGCGAAGCGCGGCGACGAGCACCGGATAGTCGTCCTCGGTCAGCGTGACGCCGCTGGCGCCGTTCGCCAGCGCGAACACGCAGTCATTCGTCGAACACTCGCCGTCGACGCTGATCGCGTTGAACGTGTCGTCGGCAGCCGCCTTCAACGCCCGCTGGAGCAGCGCCGGTTCCACTCGCGCATCCGTCGTCACGAACCCGAGCATCGTTGCCATCATCGGCTCGATCATTCCCGAGCCCTTCGCCATGCCGCCAACCCGGAATGTGGCGCCGCGCACGGACGCCTCGGCGGCGGCTTCCTTCGAAAAGGGATCGGTCGTCATGATCGCACGCGCGGCGTCGTTGCCCCCGTTGGGCGACAGCGCCGCGGCCGCGAGGCTGATGCCGGCCGCGACCTTGGTCATCGGGAGTTTCACGCCGATCACGCCGGTCGATGCCACGAGGACCGACTCGGTGGCGCATCCAACCGCGGCCGCGGTCAGGCGCGTCATTTCACGCGCGTGGCCGAGGCCGTCCTCGCCGGTGCAGGCGTTCGCGCAGCCGCTGTTGACGACCACGGCCGTTGCCCGGCCGCCGGCCCGCTGCAGGTGCTCGCGCGACACGAGGATCGGCGCGGCCTGGGCCATGTTGGTCGTAAAGACGGCTGCCGCGGAGGCCGGCGAATCGCTGACCAGGAGCGACATGTCGGGCCTGCCGTTCGCCTTGATGCCGCACGCGACGCCGGACGCGCGAAAACCCGCCGGCGCCGTCACCCCTCCGGCGATCTTCTGCGTCTCGACCGCGATCATGCGAGGACCGCCTCTCGGTCTTCCTTCTCCCGCTCCTCGCGCCGCACGGTGCTCTTTTCGGCACCAGCCTCCACCGGCGTCAGGGTCAGGCGTTCGATGTTGAAGCGCCGCGGCGCGACGCCACGGCCGTGGGCCATGACGGCGGCTCGCTCAGGAGCGGCCTTGACGCCCTGGCGCAGCGTCAACCGCACGGCGTATTGACCGCAGCGGCGGAACAGCGCGCAGCCGTGGCAGTCGTGCGCGATTTTCTCCGGCATCCAGATGTGCGGCACGATGGTGAAGCCGAGCCGCACGAAGTGCCCCGGCGCATGGGTGAACGCGCAGAGCGTCGAGTAGCCGGCAGTGGTTGCGTTCGAGGCCAGGTGGGCGACCAGCCGTGTCCCGATTCTCTGGCCGCGCAGCGACTCGTCGACGACCAGCGAACGGACTTCCGCCACCGTCGAGCTCAATCTCGCCAGCTCGGCGCAGCCGACGACCTGACCCGCCCGTTCGGCGACGAAGAAGCGCGCAACATGATCGCGGATGTCTTCGATCGATCGCGGCAGCAGGTGACCGCCCTCGATGTTGGCCGCAACCAGTGAATGAATCGCCGCCGCATCGGACGGCGCAGCAGCACGCAGAGTCACGCTCATCAGCCCTTTTCTCCCACGGCGGCGGTCAGCGCCGCGTCCAGCACCACAGCCATCTGATCCACCGCTGCCTGATCGACGATGTACGGCGGCAGCAGCCGCAGGACGGTGTCGGCAGTACGGTTGATCAACAGCCCGCGCTCGAGCGCGGCTTCCACGACCGGAGCAGCCGGCCGATCGAGCTCCAATCCCCAGATCACCCCGGCCCCGCGAACTTCCTTGACGCACGCGTGCCGCGCGGCCACGCGCCGAAGAGCAGCCTCGATCTGCGGACCGATGGCGGCGACGTGATCCATCAGGCCCGAGGTGAGCTCCTCGAGGAACACGAGCGCGGCACGGCAGGCCAGCAGGTTGCCGCCGTAGGTCGTGCCGTGATCGCCGAACGCGATCGTCGCTGCGACTCGAGCGGAGAGGAGCGCGGCACCCACCGGAACTCCGCCACCCAGCGCCTTGCCGACCGAGACCAGATCAGGCTGCAGGCCGAGGGTCGAGGAGTAGAACGGCACGCCCGTGCGGCCGAGACCGCACTGCACTTCGTCGGCAATGAGCAGCGCGCCCGACTTCTCACAGGCGGCCTTGATCGCCGCCGCCATTTCCGGACCGAGCGGCCGGACGCCGCCTTCGCCCTGCAGTGGTTCGACAATGATGGCCGCGGTCTTTTCGGACACTGCCGCCGCGAGCTCGGACGGATCCGAATTCGAGACGAACGTCACGCCCTCGAGCAGCGGCGCAAACGGCGTGCGATAGTGCTCGTCCCACGTCGTCGACAGCGCGCCCATCGTCCGGCCGTGGAAGGCACGCTCGAACGCGATGACCTGCGACCGGGGCGTGCCTTGCGTGAACCAGTAGCGCCGCGAGAACTTCAGGCAGGCCTCGACAGCCTCGGTTCCGCTGTTGCAGAAGAACACGCGGGGCAGACCCGACAACGCGACGAGCTTCGTCGCGACCTCCGCCTGCAGCGGATGAAAGTAGAGATTCGATGTGTGCAGCAGCTGCTCGGCCTGCGCGGCGATGGCAGCCACGAGCCGCGGATGGGCGTGGCCCAGCGATGAGACGCCGATGCCTGAGATGAAGTCCAGGTAACCGCGTCCGCCGGCATCGTAGAGGCGGCAGCCCTTGCCACGTTCGAAGACCACCGGCGCACGGCGATAGGTCTGGAGCACATGAGCGCTCTCTACAGCCATCACCTCATCGGGGGTCATCGTTTTTGTAGCGGTTTCTGTCGTCATCGTCTTCGTCCTCAGTCGGCGGGCCAGAAGGGCTCGCTCTCCACCATTGGCAGGGCCTAAAGGCCCTGCCCTACATCGCCTGGTTGCTGTAGGGGCGGGGCTTCAGCCCCGCCCGCCGTTCAAAACACCCGTGTCCCGACTGCCATGTCGAAGTCCTCAACCCCGCGACCGGCCACGATCGCCACTTCGCCGACACCGCCGTTCTTTGCGTGGCGGCAGGCGGTCAGCTTCGCCAGCATCCCCGAATGCGCCGTGCCGGACGCGGTGAGCTGTTCGACGTCGGTCGCCGTCAGCTCGTCGATCGTCGCGCCTGTTCCATCCAGGACGCCTGGAGTTGTTCCGGCAACGATCAGCCGGCGCGCCTTCAGCGATGCGGCCAGATGCGCTGCGAACGTATCCGCGTTCACATTCAGCAACGTGCCGTCGGCGGCGACACCCACGCTGGCGACGACCGGGACGTAGCCGAGACTGAGCAGATCGGCGATGAGCGTGACGTCGCCGTCGCGCGGCTCGCCGACCAGGCCCAGATCGACCTGGTCGCCGCTGACCGTTGCCAGCGGCACGGCCTTTACCGCGAGGCCGATCCGCGCATCCGCGCCGGTCAGGCCGACGGCCCTTGCGCCGAGCGCCCCGATCGCGGCGACGAGCAGGGTGTTGGTGCGGCCGGCGAGCACCGCGATCACGCTGTCGAGCGTCGCGCCGTCGGTGATGCGGAGGCCATCCGCGAACCGCGGCGTGAGTCCACGCATCTTGAGCTCGGCGTCGATCGACCGGCCGCCGCCGTGGACGACCACGAGCGGCTCGCGCTCCGAGAGCCGGACGATCGCCGCTGCGGACGCGCGCACGGCCGCAGCGTCCTCGAGCAGCTCGCCGCCGAGTTTCAGGACGGTGGTCACTAGCTGAGTCCCATCGCTTCGGGGAAGCCGAAGGCCACGTTGAAGTTCTGGATGGCCTGGCCGGCGGCTCCCTTCACGAGGTTGTCGATGCAGGCCACCATCACCAGCTGCGTCCCGTCGGGGGAGATCCGCCAGCCGATATCGCAGAAGTTGGTGTGCACCACGTGCTTGATCTCAGGCAGATCCGCGCCGGTCAGCCTGACGAACGGCGACTCGCGGTAGGCCTGTTCGAGCGTGCGGGCGATCACGGCGTTGTCCACGCCCGGCCGCAGGCGCGCATAGATCGTCTCGAGAATGCCCCGGTCGAGCGGCACGAGGTGTGGCACGAACGTGATCGGCAGACCGACTTCCTGTTCGATTTCGGCGCCATGCCGGTGAGCGAACACGCCGTAGGCCGCCATGCTGCCGTGAATCTCGGAGAAGTGCGTCCGTTCGCTGGGGGTCTTTCCCGCTCCCGAGACGCCGGACTTCGCGTCGATGATGATTCCCGGCTCGAGCAGCCCGGCGGCGGCCAGCGGCTGCAGCGGCAGGATCGCGGCGGTGGGGTAGCACCCGGCGCAGGCGACAAGCTTTGCGTTCCCGAGCTCGCCACGGTAGCGCTCCGTTAGCCCGTAGGTGACCGGCAGGGCGGGGTCCGGGGAGTGCGGATACCACCGCTCCCGCAACCCCTTGTCCCGCAGCCTGAAGGCGCCCGACAGGTCGAAAACCCTCGGACCACGCGCCGCCAGCGCCGGGCCGACTTCGGCAGAGAGCGCATCGGGAGTCGCCAGGAACACGGCGTCGAGCGCGGCGAGCTCATCCACGTCCAGCGGCCGCACTGGCGCGTCCCAGATATGGTTGAGCGCCGCAATGCGCCGGGGCTCCGAGCCCACCGACCCCATCGCCGCGGACAGGCGCACCGAGGGGTGCCGGGAAAGCCTGCGGACGAGCTCGACGCCCGCATATCCCGTCGCCCCAGCGACACCCACCCTGACCGGCGTATAAGTATTCATCCGAATTAGTAGGTATACAGCATCAGTACCGGCGAGTCAATAACTTAACCAGGCTATATTGCATAGCAATATGAATATGATGTATAAATATCGATGGACCGACGCACAATGAAGCCGTATAGGCAGTCGATCATCAAGGAGCTCGTCGAACGGGAGTCGATCACCAGCCAGGAGCAGCTCCGGGCACGCTTGCGCGAGCGGGGGATCGACGCCACGCAGGCCACGTTGTCCCGGGACATCCGGGAGCTCCAGCTGGTCAAACGGGCGACCGACGGCGCCTACCGGGTCGCCGGGGCAGCGGCCGCCGCGAACAACGGCGAGATCGACACGATCCTGGCCGATGCCGTTGCCGCGTTGCTGCGGCATCAGGAAGTCGTGGGGGGCTACATGATCGTGCTCCGCACCGACCCCGGGCAGGCGCAGGGACTCGCCGTCGCGATCGATCGGGCGCACGTGTCGGAAATCGCCGGAACAATTGCCGGCGATGACACCATCCTGGTGATCTGCCGCTCGGCGGAAGGCGCCGAGCGCGTCACGCAGCGGTTCGTCGGTTTTCAGGCTGAAGCGTAGAAAAAATGAACAGAATCCTTCTGGCCTACTCAGGTGGGCTCGATACCACCATCGCGATCCCCTGGCTGCGCGAGCAGTACGGCGCGGAAGTCATTGCCGTTACGGTCGATCTCGGTCAGGGACTCGAACTGGCGTCGATTCACGAGCGCGCGCTCGCCGCCGGGGCGGTCCGTGCGCACATCGTTGATGCCCGCGACGAGTTCGTGAAGCGGTTCATCCTGCCGGCGCTGCAGGCCGGCGCCGTCTACGAGGATCGGTATCCACTGGCCACTGCGCTGGCCCGGCCTCTCCTGGCGCAGCGGCTCGTCGAGATCGCCCGCATGGAAGCCGCGACGGCGATCGCCCACGGCTGCACCGGCATCCACAACGACAAGGTTCGCCTGGAGAACTCGATTCGTGCGCTCGATCCCTCGCTCGAGATCATCGCGGCCGCGCAGGCCTGGACGATGACCCAGGACGAGAAGCTCGAGTACGCGCGTTCGCGCAATGTGTCGGTGCCCGATGCTGCCGGCGGCTACAGTATCGACACCAACCTCTGGGGCCGCGCGATTGCCTCGGGTGGCCTCGAAAACGCCTGGGTCGAACCGCCCGAAGAGATCTACACGCTCACGCGATCGCCGCAGGAAAGCCCCGACCAGCCCGCGTATGTCGAGCTCGACTTCGAGGCTGGTGTGCCGGTCCGCGCCAACGGCGTGGACATGTCGGTCCTCGAGTTGATCGAGAGCCTCGAGATCATCGCGGGGGCGCACGGGGTCGGCAGGATCGACGTGGTCGAGAACCGCCTGGCAGGGATCAAGGAGCGTGAAGTTTACGAGGCGCCGTCGGCGGTCGTGCTGCATACGGCCCACAAGGAGCTCGAGAAGCTGGTCATCCCGCGCGATCTCGAGCGGGTCAAGCACGACTTGAGCCGGATCTATGCCGATCTGGTCTACAGCGGGGACTGGTTCTCGCACACCCGCGAGACGATCGATGCGTTCGTGGCCGCGGTTCAGCCCCGCGTGACCGGCTCGGTCCGTCTCAAGCTCTTCAAAGGCGACTGCCGCATCGTCGGCCGGAAATCGCCGCACTGGAACGTTTCGAGCGACGCGCTGGCAGCGGACGCACAGGCAGTTTGATGGCACACCTCTGGTCGGGCCGGTTCGAGGGCGGACCGGATGCCGCCCTCTTCAGTTTTGGCGCATCCTTCGGATTCGATCGGCGTCTCTTCGACGACGATGTGGCGGGCAGCCTCGCGTGGGCGGAAGCGATTCACGCCGCAGGTGTGCTTTCAAACGCGGAAGCTGTGGCGATCCGTACGGCGCTCGAGGAAATCCGATCGGCCGGCGCGGATCCAGCGTTCTTTGCCTCGGAAGCCGCAAAAGACGACGAGGATGTGCACTCGTTCGTCGAACGCGAGCTGGTACAGAGGGTCGGGGACGCCGGCCGCCGGCTGCACACCGGGCGATCGCGGAACGAGCAGGTCTCGCTGGATCTCCGGCTCTATCTGAAACGGCGCGTTCCGCTGCTGCAGAAATCCGTGCAGGCTCTGATTCGGGTACTCGCGGATCAGGCTGAGGCCGCCGGCGATGCCGTCATGCCCTCCTACACGCACCTGCGGCGCGCACAGCCGGTCCTCGTGTCTCATTTTTTTCTGGCGCACACCGCGGCACTGCGCCGCGACCACGCGCGCCTGACGGCGCTTCTCGGCGAGATCGACGAGCTGCCGCTCGGTTCGGGCGCCATCGCCGGCACCAGCTATGCGGTCGATGTCCAGGCACTCGCAAGGAAACTGGGTTTCTCGCGGGTGGTGCTGAACAGCATCGACGCCACCGGCGACCGCGATTTCGTCTCGTCGTTCCTCCATGCGGCCGCCCTCGCGATGGTGCACGTCAGCCGGATCGCTGAGGACTTCATCCTGTTCACGTCGGAGGAATTCCGTTTCTTCGAGCTCGCCGACACCGCAGCCACTGGCAGCAGCCTGATGCCGCAGAAGAAGAATCCCGATCCGCTGGAGCTGGTGCGCGGGAAGTCGGGCCGCGTCATCGGCCGACTCGCGGGCTGGCTCGCCACGATGAAGAGCCTTCCGATCGGATACAGCAAGGATCTGCAGGAGGACAAGGAAGCGGTCTTCGAGGCCGAGGACACGCTGCGCGGCTCGATCGATGCGGCGGCGATCGTCATCGGCGGAGTCACGCTCAATCCGCACGTGACGGCGGCCGCCGCCTCAGGGCTGCTGCTCGCGACCGACGTCGCGGACTACCTGGTCGCGAAGGGCGTGCCGTTCCGCGATGCTCACGAAATCGTCGGAGCGATTGTCCGCCGGCTGGTTCAGGAGCACCGGTCGTTCGAATCGATGACCGACGAGGAATGGCGGGCGCACTCGGCACTGTTCGAGCCGGATGTGCGGGACTTCATTTCGCCGTCCGCGTCGGTCGCGCGGAAGCGTACGCCGCAGTCGACGCATCCGGACGCGGTCGCGGCGGCATTGCGGGAAACGAAGGAGTGGCTGGGGAAGAAATAGCTCCTAATCTCCTGGCCCTCTTGCAAGGAGGTCTTCTTCAGTGGCTTAGAATTTTATTGTCAGGCCGCCAGTGAAGCGCCAGAAGCTCAGAGAGCCGATGGCCACATCGACTTCGCGTTCCGGCAGCTTCTCCTGGACCGTCCTGAAATAGCGGACGTCACCGCGAATCCCGTACTTGGCGCCGAGCGGCCACTGGACTCCGCCGCCGGCATTGAATGCGGCGTTGGTGCTGCTCACCGTGAACAGCTCGAATTCATCGGTGATGTGCGTCTTCATCACTCCAAAACCGGCTGCTCCATACGGCCGCAGTCCGGCAATCTGAAACGGTGTGTAGGCGACATTCGCCATCATCGTGAGGACGTAGCTGCCGCCGAATTCGAAGTCGTCGTTGGCCTTCCGATCGGCGAAGAAACCCGGAAGGTAGCCGAAGTCGAACCCGACCGCCACGGGTCCGTTGATCCAGTCGGCCTCTCCGCCGAAGCTGAGACTCGTCTTGAATTCGTCGTCGTAGGACAGCGCCGCATCGTTGAAGGTTGCGGCGGCCGCCCAGTTCAAGCCCGCATACGGCGTGATCACCCAGTCGGCGGACGCGTCTGCCGTCACGCACCCGAGCAGGACGATCGCCAGAAGGACCGGGCGAAGGTGACGCATGACCTGATTGTAGATCCGGGAGAAACACGAAGGCGCGCCACGGGCGCGCCCGCCGGACCGGAGCGGGGCCCTCGGGGCCCCGCGAGGGACGGCGTAGGGGAGTCCGAGGGGCGGAGCCCCTCGGATCTAGATTAGAACCGGAAGACCAGGCCGACCGTGCCGCGCCAGAAACTGAACGAGCCGAGCGCCACGTCGAACTCGTCGTCGGGCTCGTTGTCCTGCAGCGATCGGAAGTACCGGACGTCACCTTGCACCCCGATGTTGTCGCTGAAGAAGCCGGCGACGCCACCACCCACGTTCAGACCCCAGTCGGTGCTGTTCACGTCGAACAGCTGGTCGGGATCGTCGATGCGGGTCTTGATCAAACCGAGGCCGCCCGAGGCGTAGGGTCGGATCCCGCCGCCGTGCTGGCCGCCGAACGGTGCGCCGACTTTCAGGTTCGCCATGAGCGTGGTCACGTTGCTGTCGCCGAACTCGAAGTTGCTGTCGCCGGTCGTATTCGCGAAGAAGTTCGGCGAGAATCCGAAGTCCACTTCGAAGCCGAGCGCGCCGGCCCCCATCCACGACAGCCCGGCGCCGAAGTTCATCCTCTGCTCGAACTTGTCCTCGAAGTCACCGAGCGAGTCGGTGAACCCTGCCGTTCCTCCCCAGTTCATACCGATGAAGGGAGTAAACATCCAGTCGGCGGAAGCCTTTGCGGGGGCTGCCGCACAGACCGTGAGCACAAGAGCGGATGCAATTGCGAGCTTGCGCAGTGCCATACCTTCCTCGTTTCTCCTTCGCGGCTTCACGCGTTGTCAGCCGTAACCGCGCTGCGGCCGGCGCATGATGCGACCCGGCACTTTAGGAGCCCTCTGTGCAAGGCACGTACCCCGGGAATCGCGTGTGAAGAAACGACGAATTTGCGAAAACTACTGAGGAATTTCGCGCCTGCGGTCAGGAGGCCGGAACACTCGAGGTTTGCTTCAACTCGGCCGCAATCTGCCGAATCAATTCCCATGCGCGCGCGACATGCCGTTCCGTGGTGTGCAGATTACCGATCGCCAGCCGGAGCGTATAGCGGTCGCCGAGCTTCGTATGAGAAAGGAAGACTTCACCTGACGCGTTGAGCCGTTCGAGCAGCGCGGCGTTGAACTCGTCCGTTTCACGAGCGCGGAAACACACGACGCTGAACGGCACGGGCGCGGTTCGCTCGAACTCGTTCGAGGCGTCCACCCACGCCGCGAACAGGCGCGCGAGGCGGATATGCTCGGCGAGCCGTGCTCGAATCCCCTCGGCGCCGAAATGACGCACGACCATCCACAACTTCAGGGCCCGGAATCGCCGACCGAGCTGGATGCCGGTGTCCATCAGGTTCCTGACGTCACTGCTCTCCGAGGTCTTGAGGTACTCCGGCGTCAGCGCGAACGCGGCCCGCACCGTATCCATACGCCTGCAATAGAGCACGCTCAAATCGAACGGTGTGAACAGCCATTTATGCGGATTGAGCACGACCGAGTCGGCGGACGCGGCGTCTTCGAGGAGAGATCGGTATTCGGGAATCATTGCCGCGACGCCCGCGTACGCCGCGTCGACATGCAGCCAGATCCGCTCGCGGGCGCAAATTGCCGCGATCGCTCCGACGGGATCGACGCTCGTCGTCGACGTGGTCCCGACGGTCGCAACCACGGCCATCGGCGTAACGCCCGCACGCCGATCCTCGTCGATGGCGGCGACCAGGGCTTCGGGCCGCATTCTGAATTCCTCGTCGGCCTCGATCCGGCGCAACGCGTCGTGACCAAGCCCGAGCAGAATCACCGCCTTGTCGACCGACGAGTGCGCGTGCTCGGAGCAATAGACACGCAGCCTGGTGAGCTCATTCCGCCCCGCCAGTCCCCGGGTGCGCACGCCGGGCACTGCGACTTCCCTGGCCGCGGTCAATGCGTGCAGCGTCGTGATTGACGCCGTGTCGTAGATGACACCTTCGAACGAATCGGGCAGGCCGATCAGCTGCCGAAGCCAGGCGAGCGTGACCTCTTCCAGCTCGGTCGCAGCCGGTGACGTGCGCCACAACATGGCCTGAACGTTCAGCGCCGCGGAGAGGAACTCCGCCAGCACGCCTGGTGCGCTCCCCGAGATGGCGAAGTAGGCGAAGAACCCCGGATGATTCCAATGCGTGATGCCCGGGAGGACGATGCGCTCGAAGTCGGAGAAGATGGCGTCGAACGATTCCCCGTGCTCGGGTGCGGATGGGGGCAGCGCCCGGCGAATGTCACCCGGGCGGACGCGCGACAAGACCGGATATCGATCGGGAGCGGCGAAGTAGTCGGCGATCCAGTCAGCGATCCGATGCGCTTCTTTGCGGAAGGCCTCGGGGTCCATGTCCAGGGACATGGGGGGATTCTATGTCTTGCTCGCGGGTTCGGGGGTCCGCGGGTTCGCGGGGCCGCGGGCTCGCGGGTTCGGGGGTCCGCAAGGGCAGTGGTCATCAGAGGCAACCGGAACCGATCCAAGCGGCTGGCTACCTCTGATTCCACCGGCTTTCCGAACCCGCGAACCCGCGAGCCCCCGAACCCGCGAACGTTGATCTATTTCTTCTCCACTTCCACCTGCACCGGCGCCGACAGCCGCACCGTGACGACCGCGCCCGACGCGAGCGTTGCTTCGCTGCGGTCGCCGGACATCGCGACGGCGGTTCCACCGGCGGCGCCGGTCGCGCTGCCGATCGCCGCCCCCTTCTTGCCGCCGATCAACGCGCCGAGGATCGCGCCGCCGACCGCCGCGCCGCCGATCTTCCGGGCACTGTCGCCGCCCTGGGACTCGCCCTCGCGCATGATGGTATCGGTCCGGATCGGAAGCTGCGTTCCATCAGCAAGGACGAGGGTGTGGAACCGGACACCGAGTCGCGCGCGCTCCTTGATCTTGCCGCCGCGCTCGACGAGTGTGACCGCGCCGATCGCGCGCGCGCCCGCCGGAATCGCGGTCCGCCCGTCCACGGTCACATCCCGCATCACCCGTGCTTCCACCCGGTCCTCGACCCGCGCACGCTCGGTCGATACCGGCGTTTCGATCTGCAGGCCGATGACGGAGGCCGCGGGAACTTCGAGCTCCACCAGCTCCGGCTCGGCTCTGGCGGGTTCAGAGCGCACGGGATCCGGCGCGGCGACTGGCTCCGGGCGTGCGGGGGCAACCGGTTCAGTCGCCACCGGGTGACCAATCGCGGTGTGCGCGGGCGACCCGTCGTTCACAGCCGCGGGGCTGCGATTTGGCGCAGGCGCTGTCGGCGGGGCGGGACGCCGCGTGTCGGCCGCCGGTGCCGAGGCCGGCCTGGTCCGCGGAGCCGGGGTGGACGCCCCCGTTGACGGCGCCGTGAGCGCAGGTGCCGGGACCGGCGCCGGACGGGGCTTCTCGAGCGCGGCTGGAGCCGCGCCGGAGACGACGGCCTCCGTGTCCTGAACCGCCGGCAAAGTCGCGGCGGGTGCGCTGGCGGCCGGAAGGGCCGCAGCGGAGGCCGGCACCGCCGAGGTGCTTCGGACGGCCACGTAGGCGCCGCCCGCGGCGGCGGTCACGCACGCAAGAGCCAGCAGACCGACGGCGACTGGTTTCGAAAACATCCTGCCTTCTCCCTGGATGAGGCTGGAGGGAGCAATTCACGTACCCCTCGGTCCTACGCGCTTTCCCCTGAGATTCTGGCCCTAAGCTGCTCCCCGAGCCAGTCCGGACCGATCGCTGGATGACACCTTCTGTCCTCCCGAAAGGACCACGACTCGTGATAGCGTCCCAAAACGACCCGTACTGGGGGAAAACCGACGGTACCCTGGTTGCAGTTCCTGTTTTTCATTTACCTGGGCCGTGGGAGACCCGATGCGACTCGCACTAGCCGCTGCCGTTCTGCTCCTTGCCGCCGCCGTCCCCGCCGGGGCGGTCACGATCCGTGACGTCATCGAGCTGACGAAGGCCGGGGTTTCCGAGGAGGTGCTCCTCGCACTGATCGACGTCGATGGGGGAGTGTATGCGAGCGACACCGAAACGCTCAAAGCCCTCAAGGCGGCGGGGGTGAGCGAGCGGGTGATGGTGGCGCTGGTTCGAAGCGGTCGGGAGCGCCAGCTGCCGGAACCGGTGGCTCCTCCGGCAGCGCCTCAGGACGAGGCACAGGCGCCGGCCCCTCAAGTGGTTGTGATCGAGCATCACGAACCGCAGGTACAGCAGGTGGTCGTTCCGGTGCCGGTCTACGTGCCCGTCTACACGACGCCTTCCGGCGTGTACCGCGACCCGTACGGCACGCATCGAGTGCGGACCGGCGACTTCGCCCCGAGCAACTACGTGCCGTTCCAACCTGCCCCGCCAGTGATTCGTCAGCAGGTAGAGCCGGCCCCGCCGGTCTACTGGGGGTTTGGCGGGAAGCGCCGGCCCGACGCGTGGGCGCCCTCCCCAGGGGAGCGCGAGCCGCTTCCGGACGGTGACCGGAAGCCGGGTCAGAATCCGAAGAAGTAGCGAAGCTCAGGCCACCCGGCGTTCACCGCGATCGCCGATCTGCTTCTTGACATCACGTCCGATCTTCAGCGCCGCCGGCAGGAGGATGGCGGTTCCAATCACCAGATCGCTGAGCCGCAAGGTCTCCTTCTCGGGATGTGGCTGCGGGCGGTCCAGATCGCAGTTCATGTCGTCCGGGAACGCCGGCGCATCGATGATCCCGCTTGCGCGCCGCTCTTCGTAGGCGCGCTGCGCCGCCACTCCGATCTTCTTCTTCTCGCCCGGGACCTTTTCGCCGACGTCCTTGCCGTAAGGGGACGCGTGCTCGATCTCCGCGTTGAGCTCGGCGCCGACGAGGAGCGCAATCCCCGAAACGTAGAACCAGAGCAGCAGCACCATCACGCCGCCAATCGCGCCGTAGGTCTCGTTATAGCTGGTGAAGTTGGTCACGTAGATGCGAAAGGCGAGTGAGGCCACCACCCACAGGACCGTCGCCAGGACCGACCCCGGAGTGATCCATACCCAGTCCTGGTCGGCGTCCGGCGCGAAGTAGTAGACCAGCGCCAGTGCGGTTGCCACGAGCAGGAACACCACCGGCCACTGCAGGATCTTCCAGGACCAGGTGAACACCGGCCCGAGGCGCATAATCTCAGCGACCTTTTCGGCCAGTGCGGGTCCCGCGACCACCAGCGTCATCGAGACCAGAATGAACAGCGCGAGGCCGATCGTCACGCCGATGGCGGTCAGCCGGACCTTCCACCACGGGCGGCTCTCGGTGATGTCGTAAGCCGCGTTCAGCGTGCTGCACATCGCAACGACCGCGCTCGAGGAGCTCCAGAGCGTGAAGAAGAAGGCCACGGTGAGGATGCCGCCAGCACTGGTCTGCCCGATCTTCTGAATCTGATCGGTGATGATGCCCGTGACGTCTTCCGGCGCGACGCGTTGGAGCATCGTGTTGATCTCTCCGGTCAGGTTCTCGATCGGGAAGAAGCTGGCGATGGAGATCAGCGCGAGCAGGGCCGGGAACAGGGCGAAGAAAAAGTAGTACGCCTGCTGCGCCGCCAGGTTGAACACGTCGTCGGCCAGCGTCTCGTTGAACGTCTTCTTGAACAGCTGGGACCAGCTGAGTGGGACTCGGAATCGCTCGAGGAGGGCCGCCATGCAAGGGCGATCAGCAAGCCGGCTGCCAGTCAGAGGAGTCGCCGCCCTTCGTATGCTATAAACCGGCTCGGCTGGCTTTCCTGCTCGCTTGCGTCTTTCACGGAGGGTCTATGTTCAGCTTGTGGCGCAGCCGCGCTCTGCGCTTCGCGGGTGCGTGTTTCCTGGCTGGTCTCGGGCTGGCGGGCAGCGCCCCCTCTGCCCAGTCACCTCAACCTGCCTCGAAGCAGAAGATCGACGCCGAGTACACCGCGAAGATCAAAGAGTACCTGCAGGATTCGCGGATTACGACCGAGCTCGTCGATCACCTGCCGGCGTCGGACACCGTTCCGACGCCCTTGAAATTCTTCAGTCGCATTGTCGGCACTCCGGGCGAGCTGACCTACGCGAAAGACATCTATCGGTACTACGATGCCCTCGACAAGGCGTCGGATCGCATCTCGGTGTGGAGGATCGGAAAGACCGAGGAAGGCCGGGACATGGTGATCCTCGCCGTTGCGGACGAGGCGACGATCAAGCAGCTGGACAAATACAAGGGCATGGTTGCCGCGCTCACCGATCCGCGAAAAACGACTGAAGCGCAGGCTCAGCAGCTAATCCGGACGGCGAAGCCGATCTACTGGATTACCAGCGGCATGCACTCGACCGAGACCGGCGGGCCCGAGATGCTGATCGAGCTGCCGTATCGCCTTGCGGTGGAAGACACGCCGTTCATCCAGGCCATCCGCAGCAACGTCATCACGTTGATCACGCCGGTGATCGAAGTCGACGGACGTGAAAAGCAGGTCGACACCTACTACGTCAACAAGAAGCGCCGCGCAGCGGGAGACCAGCAGACGCTGCCGCTGATGTATTGGGGCAAGTACGTTGCGCACGACAACAACCGCGATGGCATGGGGCAGTTCCTCGCGCTCACCCGGAACGTGACGAAGGCGTTCCTCGACTGGAAGCCGACGATCATGCACGACCTGCACGAAGCGCAGACCTATTTGTATGCGTCGACCGGCACGGGGCCGTACAACGAGCAGATCGATCCGATCACGATTGATGAATGGTGGGTGCTGGCGAAGACCGAAGTGATGGAGATGACCAAGCGCGGCGTGCCCGGCGTGTGGACCTACGGGTTCTACGACGGCTGGGTGCCCAACTACATGTTCTTCATCGCGCACGCGCACAATGCCGTCGGCCGCTTCTACGAGGTCATGGGCTACGGCCCGGACAATCGCACGGTCACCGCGGCACAGACGGTGACCAGCCGTGAGTGGTTCCGTCCGAATCCGCCGCTGCCCTCGATCCAGTGGGGACCGCGAAACAACACCAACATCCAGCAGTCGGCGATCCTGATCGCGCTCAACCACGTCGCGAAGAACAAGGAGACCTACCTCGAGAACTACTGGCTGAAGAACAAGCGTGCCGCGGACAAGGGCAAGAGCGGCCCGGTCTATGGCTGGGTGATCCCGGCCGGGCAGAAACGGAAGGCGGATGCCGCTGAAGCCGTCAACGAGCTGCGCCGGCAGGGGCTCGAATTCCACCTTGCCGCGGCCGCGTTCAAGGCCGGCAACGTCGACGTGAAACCGGGCGATTACATCGTTCGCGGCGATCAGCCGTATCGCACGGTTGCGGACATGTATTTCTCGATTCAGAACTACGCGCCGTCCAATCCGCGCCCGTACGACGACACCGGCTGGACGTTCCAGTACATGCGCAACCTGGTGATCAAGCCGATCGAGGACAAGAGTGTGCTGAGCCAGCAGATGGCGGCCCTGACCGCCGATATCAGGGCACCCGGCGGCGTCGAAGGGACTGGCCCGGTGCTGATCGTCGATCACACGACCGACAACGCGCTCGTCACGTTTCGCTTCACGCACAAGGACGTGGCGATGGAGGCTGCGGAGGAGGAGTTCGAGGCGGCCGGCCGCAAGTTCCGCCCGGGCGCGTTCATCATCCGGAATGCGAACCGGGCGACGCTGGGGCCCTCGTTGACCTCGCTGGGCCTTTCGGCCTGGGCGGTTGCAACCGCGCCGACCGTGCGCACGCACAATCTCGATGTCCCGAGGATTGGCTACATCCACAGCTGGGCGAACACGCAGAACGAGGGGTGGGTGCGGGCGGCGTTCGACACCTACGGTGTTCCCTACACCTACTTCGCCGACATCACGCTGCGCGATGGCAACCTCCGCCAGAAGTACGACGTGATCGTGTACCCCCACGTCGGCGGTACTCCGCAGTCGCAGGTCAACGGCCTTCCCAAGACCGGAGGGCCCGCGCTGCCGTACAAGAAGACCGCCGACACGCCGAACCTCGGCGCGATCGATCAGGCCGACGACATCCGCGGCGGTATGGGGTGGGAAGGGCTGATGGAGCTGGTCAAGTTCGTGCGCGAGGGCGGCACGTTGATTACGGAAGGATCGACTTCGACGATCTTCCCTGGATACAACGTCACCAGCGGTGTGACCGTCGAGAATCCCGAGGGACTGTTCGTACGCGGGTCGATCATGCGCGGCATCTTCGCCGATCGGCGCAGCCCGATCGCCTATGGCTACGACGCGCAGGTGCCGGTCTACTTCAACCAGGATCCCGTGATGAGCGTCAGTGCCGGCGGAGGTTTCGGCGGACGCGGCGGCGGGGGAGAAGCGGTGATTCCTGGCGTCGGCATGAACGTCACGCCTATGGCGGCTTCGAACAACCGGCTTTCAGCCTACGACGCCGACGCCACCGAACCGTCCTCTGCAACCGCGTCCACCGGGCGGGGGCGTCAGGGCGGCGCCCCGGCCGGCGGCGAGGGCGCCGGCCGCGGAGGGCGAGGGGGCGGGGGCGTCGGCAATCCCGCAGAAGCGCCGCGCGTCGTCCTGGCATTCCCGTCGAATCCCGACGAGATGCTGCTGTCCGGCGTCCTGGTCGGCGGCCAGTCCCTCGTGAACCGCGCCCAGGTCGTCGACATCCCCGTCGGCCAGGGCCACGTCGTGTCGTTTGCCATCCGTCCTTTCTGGCGCTGGCAGACGCAAGGCACGTTCTTCCTCGGATTCAACACCATCCTGCACTGGAACGATCTGGACGCGGGGAAAACGACGACGCGGACGACGGCCACTCAATAGCCACTTCCGCGGGTTCGGGCGTTCGCGGGTTCGCGGGTTCGGTAAGGGCGGTGGCAATTAAAGGCAATGAGCCGCTCGATCGGGGCCGGTTGCCTTTAAGTCCCCCGAACTTGCGAGCCCGCGAGCCCGCGAACCCGCGAGCCGCGAAAGTATGATCGTCCGATGCCCTTGCCCGACGTCGTCGTCATTGGAGGAGGAATCATCGGCTGTGCGGTGTCGCGGGAACTGGCGCGTCGGGGGGCGGCGGTGCGGATGTTCGAGGCGCGGACGCTTGGTGCCGGGGCGACGCAGGCGTCGGCGGGCATCCTGGCGCCGTTCATCGAAGGGCACGATCGCGGGCCGTTGTTCGAGCTGGGGATTCGCTCGCTTGGCATGTACGACGAGTTCGTGCGTGATGTCTCCAGCGAGTCGGGGCTGAAAGTCGAATACCGCCGGTGCGGGACACTGGAAGTCGCGGTCGACGCGGCGGCGGCCGCCCGCCTTCGCGAGGCCGCGCGCGCCGACTCACACCACCTGCAGTGGCTCGATCCCGCCGCCGCTCACGGGCAGGAGGCCGCGCTCGCGACGTCGATCGAAGGCGCGGTGCTCGCCAGGGAACACGGGTATGTCTCGGTCCCGGCCTTGATGGACGCGCTCGCCTGGGCCGCGCTGCGGCACGGGGTCCAGATCGAGGCCGCTCACCGCGTGACCGGCGTCCGCGTCGACCCGAGGTGCGCGACGATCGCGACTGAAGACGGCACGTCGTGGTCGGCAGGCGCCGTCGTGATCGCCGCGGGCAGCTGGTGCGGCCGCCTCGATGTAGACGATGCGGCGGCGTCGGCCGTGAAGCCGGTCCGAGGCCAGCTGCTGCGGCTTCACTGGCGCGGCGCACCGCTCAATCACATTGTCTGGGGGCCCGACTGCTACGTGGTCCCGTGGGAGAACCAGACCGTGCTCGTCGGCGCCACGGTCGAGGACGTTGGATTCGACGAGCGGACGACAGCGGCAGGGGTGAGGGATCTCCTCGATGCCGTGTGCGAACTGCTGCCCGAAGCCTGGCGCGCGACCTTCCTCGAGGCGCGCGTCGGCTTGCGTCCTGCCACGCCGGACGGACTGCCGTTCCTCGGTGCGTCTGCGCGCTCCGATCGACTGGTCTACGCGACGGGTCACTATCGCAACGGCGTGCTGCTCGCGCCACTCACCGCGCGGTTGATCGCTGATTTGATTGTGGACGGAAGGGAAGACGAGGCCGTACGACAGCTACGGCCTCGATCGTGAGAACTTGAATGGGGTGGCTTCCGGCTTCAGCCGTCCTTCGACGCGGCTCAGGACGGCCCTGAGCTTGCCGAAGGGCCGGAACGCTGCCGCCGCCGCAGTCTTGGCGAAGGCGGAAGGGGAAGCCACCCATTTTCGCGCTACCGCCCCAATGCCGTCACCGCCAATGACGTCGCCGCGCCGAGCGCGGGGGTGGTGCGCTGCACGCGCTCGAACGTGACTGCCGCCAGCTGATAGTCCAGGTACGACCGCAGTTCGTTGTCGCGTGCGATCGACAGGTCCCGCTGTGCCTGGATGACCAGGAAGCTCGTCGACATCCCGACCTCGAAGCGCTTCTGCTCGGCGTCGAGCCGCTGTTCCGCCAGCTCGCGGCCGAGTTTGGCAGTTTCGATCCGCTGCCGGTTCTGTTCGAGACGAAGCGCCGCGTCCCTGACCTCCCGGACGACTGACAGCTCCATGCTCCGGACCTGCGCGACCGCCTGTTCACGCTCGATCCGGGCGCGCGCCAGGTTGGCCTCGCTCTGGCTGTGCCCGAGCGGGTAGGACAGCGACAGGCCGACCGTCCACGTGGGATAGTCGGCGCTGAGGACCTGGTTGAGCACCGATCCGTATGACGTGTTCTGCAGCCCGACAATGCTTCCGGGGAATCCGCCTTCTCGGAGCAGGCGCGACCCGCCCTGGCCGTTGGTGAGATACGTCGCCTGCGCTCGCAGATCGGGAAGCGTCTCGTTTTTTGCGAGCGCGATGTTGGTTTCGCTGTTCTCGATCTGCTTCCGCGCCTGCGCGATGTCGGAACGCTCCGCGAGCGCGCGGCGGACGGCCTCATCGACGTTTGGCGCGCCGGTCACCGAGGGCTGCCGCTCGGCCGGATCGATCCTGACGCTCCAGTAGTCGGTGCGCTTCGGGTCGATGATGATCGTGCGGAGAAGGTCCTCGGCCTGGAGCGCCGTCGTGCGCGCGACGATCAGGTTCTCCTGGCGCTGCGCGACCTCGGCGCGTGCGGCGACGAGGTCGAGCGGCGGCGACTGGCCCACGTCGACCCGCGCGCGGTTGTTGCGCTCGAGCTCCTGGGCGAGGCCCAGCGACCGCTGCTGAACGTCCACCGACGCCAGCGCCGCCACCAGGGCCCAGTAGGCCGCTTCAGCGTTGGCGGCGACCTGCGCCGTGCGCTCACGGACCTGGATGTCGGCGATGTCGCGATTGCGATGCTCGATCTCGATCTGGCCCCGTGCCGCGTCGGTCTTGAAATCGCGCAGCAGCGGCTGCGAGAAGATCGCCTGCAGCGCCGAGGTCAGCGACGGCGTGAAGCTCGTGAACGGGTTGTCGGTGGTCGTGCGCTGCGACAGGAAGCTGACGTTGTAGCTGGCGCCTCCCCACTTCAGCCGCTGGAGGATCCCGGCGTCCGCAGACCAGTAGTCAGTCTGGATGCCGGATTCGCCGGAGAACAGGTTCACCGGCGGCGTCGCGGCGCTGTTGCGGTTGATCCCGCTCGTGAAGGTCGGCAGGAACACCGCCTGGGCCGCGGCTACGCGGGCGTCGCTGGCGCCCGGCTCGTAACGGACCACGGCGAGCTCGGGATTGTTCTCGAGCGCCATCCGGACCGCCTCGTCACGCGTGGGCCGCAGCGTCTCGCTCGCGGTCGCCGCCGGCGCCTGATCGCGCGGCAGGGTCGTCGTCACCGGCTGCGCGTTCGCCGAGGACGACAGCAGCACCAGCGCGAGCAGGGTCGCGGCGGTGGCGGTCGCCGGACGTGCGCTACGCCACCATCCCCACAGCTTCAGCCGCGAGGCGTCGTCGAAGAGGGAGTACGCCACCGGGGTCGCGACCAGCGTCAGCAGCAGCACCAGGGACTGCCCGCCGATGATCACGAAGCCGATGGCCCGGTTGGTTGCCGAGCCCACGCCGCTCGACAGGACGAGCGGGATCATGCCCGCCACGAATGCAAAGGTCGTCATGAGGATTGGTCTCAACCGATCGCGGCTGGCCTGCAGAATCGCCGCGTCGCGCTCCATGCCGCGGTCGCGCAGCTGGTTCGCGTGATCGATCTGAAGGATCGAGTTTTTCTTGACTACGCCGAACAGCACGAGCAGGCCGAGCGCCGAGAAGATATTCAGCGACTGACCCGTGATGATAATCGACAGCAGCGCGAAGGGCAGCGTCAGCGGCAGCGACAGCAGGATCGTCACGGGGTGCAGCCACGATTCGAACTGAGCCGCGAGAATCAGGTACATGAAGACCAGCGACAGCCCGAACGCGATGAGGAAGTTCTGCGCGGCGCGGCCGAGCTCTCGCGAGCGGCCCGCAAACCGCGTGCTGTAGCCGGGTCCCATATTGAGCGAGTCGGCAGTACGGCTCATCAGATCCATCGGACCGGTCTGTGAGACGCCCGGCACCAGTCCGGCGTAGATCGTCACCTGCCGCTGGCGGTTCAGCCGGTTGATCTCTGATGGCGATGTCCCCGGCGACAACCGCGCCAGGTTGTCGAGCGGCACGCTTCCGACCTTGTCCGACGGCACCGTCAGCTGGCCGATCACGGTGGCCCGATCCCGGGCATCCTGCGCGGCGCGCACGTGCACCTCGTACTGTTCGCCCCCCTCGTTGTAGGTCGTGACCTGATCCCCGCCGACCAGCAGCCGTAATGCTTCGGCCGCATCGGACACCCGGACTCCGAGATCCGAGGCCTTGAGGCGATCGACCTGGACCGACAGCTCCGGCTTGCCGACGTTCATCGACGTGTCCACGTCGACCACGCCGTTCTCTTTCCTCGCCGCATCCGCCACGGCCGTGGCAAACGTCTCGAGCTTCTTGAGGTCCGGACCGTTGATGGTGAACTGGATCTCGGCGTTCTGGTTGCCGCCGCCACCGATGGTCGCCACCGGTCTCACGCCGGTCCGCAGGTTCGCCACCGCCACCTGCGGCAGGATGTTGCTTCGCACGTCGTTCATCACCGCGAACTGATCGCGCTTGCGCTGATCGACCGGCTTGAGCCGCGTGTAGACCGTGGCCACGTTCTGCGTCCTGGCCGGATCGTCCGCAACGGTCACCAGCGTGAATTCGACCTCCGGCAACTGCCGGATCCGGGTGGCAATGCGGTTCGCGATGATTTCCGTGGCGTCAATCGCCGTGCCCTCGGGAGCGCGAAGGCCGACCTCGAACTCGGACTGGTCGTCATTCGGCAGGAAGTTCTTGTTCGCCACCATGAACAGCGGGACGCTGCTCAAGAGGACGAGCACCGCGATCGCAGCGACGGCCCAGCGGTGGCTCAGCGACCACCGCAGGATGGCGGCATAGCCGTGATCGAGTGGACGGAAGAATCGCGATTCCTTGCTCGACTCCTGCTCGATCTCGTGTCCTTCGGCGTCCTCCCGCCGTGGACGCATCTTGATCCATCGCGCGGAGAGCATCGGCGTCAGCGTGAAGCTGACCAGCATCGACACGAGAATCGCGAAGGCCATCGTGAACCCGAAGCTGGTCATGAACCGGCCGACGATGCCGCCCATGAAGCCGACGGGAACGAAGATCGCCACCAGCGACAGCGTCGTCGCCAGCACCGCCAGACCGATCTCGCGGGTCGCCTCGATGGCCGCCTGGGCCGGCGGACGTCCCTTCTCCTCGACGAAGCGATAGATGTTCTCCAGCACCACGATCGCATCGTCGATGACGATGCCCACGGCGAGCGTGAGCGCCAGCATCGTCATCGAGTTCAGCGTGAAGCCCTGGTACCAGATCAACCCGAACGTGGCGATGATCGAGGTCGGGATCGCGATCGCCGCAATCAGGGTCGAGCGCCAGTTCCAGAGGAACACGAGCACGACCGCCGCCGCGAGAATCGAACCGACGATCAGGTGCTCCTCGACGCTCCTGATCGACGCCTTGATGAACTCCGACATGTCGCGGACGACGCGGATGTCGTACCCGGCCGGCACTGTCGACGCGATGTCGGACAGACGCTCTTTGACGGACTCCACCACCTGGACGGTGTTGGTGCCCGACTGGCGGCGCACGGTGACGAGCACGGTCGGCTCGCCGTCCTTGTTGGCCCGTGTGAGCGGCTCGGCCATGCCGTCTTCCACCTGCGCGATGTCGCGCAGCAGGATCGCGTGTCCATCGCGCTGCCTGACCACGATGTCGCCGAACTCCTTCACCGATTGGACGCGGCCGCGGGTGCGCAGCGTCAGCGTGGTGGCGCCCTGCTCGATGCGGCCGCCGGGAATCTCGGCGTTCTGCGTCTGCAGCGCGCGCGAGACGTCGGTGACGGTCAGGTTGTAGGCCTGCAGCCTCGCGGGATCGAGCCAGATGTTGATCTGGCGCGAACGGCCGCCGGTCACCACGACCTGGCCGACGCCGTTGACGTTCTCGAGCTGCCGCCGCAGCGTCTTGTCCGCGTACTCAGTGATGTCGCGGATCGGCTTGTTGGCCGACACCGCGAGCGTCAGCACCGGCGCGGAGTCCGGATCGAACTTTTCGACCTGCGGCTGGTCGATGGTCTTCGGCAGCAGGGGCAGGACGCGGTTCACGCGATCCCGTACTTCCTGCGCCGCGATGTCGCCGTCCTTCTCGAGGAGGAACGCCACGATCACCTGGGAGACACCTTCGGACGAGGTCGAGCGCAGCTCGTCGATCCCACTGATCGTGTTGACCGCTTCCTCGATCTTGTCGGTGATCTCGGTTTCGACCTCTTCAGGCGCGGCGCCCGGCAGGCGCGTGGTCACGACGACAGTCGGAAAGTCGACCTTCGGAAAGCGATCGAGGCCGAGGCGTCCGAACGAGAACGCCCCGACCACGGTGAGCGAAAGGATGATGACGGTCGCAAAGACCGGGCGCTTGACGGAAATTGAGGCAAGCCACTGCATAAATCACAACCTACGGATACGCGAAACCAGCAGATGGATGAACGGGTGAACCGGTGAGCGGCCGCGCTTTCCCGGTGAATTACCTGCCCTTCGACAGGCTCAGGGCAGTCCCGAGCTCAGTCGAGGGACCTGCTGCGGACGAGCATGCCGTCGGTGACCCGGCCACGCGGCTCGGCCACGACGAGCTCACCGTCCTTGAGACCGGTGACCACCTCGATTCGGGTGTCCACCTTTTCGCCGAGCGTCACGATGCGCTCATCGGCCTTGCCGTCCTTGACGACGTAGACACGGCTGGTGCCGCTGACGGTTTCGACAGCCGTCGCGGGCACGGTCAGCGCCGGAGTCGGCTCGCTCTGCTGAATCAGGGCAGTCGCGAACAGGCCCGGCTTGAGCCGGCCGTCCTTGTTTGGCGCGACGGCTTCGACGGTCAGCGCCCGCTGGTCGACCCGGACCGATGGGGAGACGAAGCGGACCGTAGCCTGGAACTGCTCGCCCGGGTAGGCATCCACCGTCAGGCGCACCGGCTGGCCGACCTTGATCATCGAGATCGCCTGCTCGGGTACGGTGAGCTCGACACGCAGGGGATCGATGCTGACCACGGTGGCGACGCGGGCGCCCTTGGTCACGTAGTCGCCGACGCTGACGGCGCGCTCGGCAACCAGGCCGGCGAACGGCGCGCGCACGGACGTATCCGACATCGACTTGCTGGCCAGCGCCACGCGGGCGCGCGCCGCCTGAAGCGATCGATACGACTGCTCCGCGACGTTGACCGCAACCTTGTACTGCTGCCGTGCGGCCTCGACCTGCGTGCTCCGCTGCTCCCACTCGGCCTGCGACACGACCTTTTGATCGAGCAGCGACTGAATGCGCTTGAACTCCGCCTCGGCCAGATCGAGCGACGCCTGGGCGTTCATCACTTCCGGTACGTGCCGCGGATCGAATGCCTGTCCGGCGCTCAGGCCGAGGCGGGCTTCAATCTGTCCGGCATTGGCTTCGGCTTCCTGGAGTTGCGCAGAGGTTTCGGCCGCGGAGATCCGCACCAGCAGCGCTCCGGCGGGCACGCGCGAGCCGCGCTCGACCGGTGTCGCGGTGACGCGTCCGGCGAGCTCGGCGCTGACCTCGGCCTGTTCGTCGGCGAGCAAGGACCCGGTCACTCGCAGATGGCGTTCGATAGAACGGCTTTCAGCGGCCGCCGTCGCGACCACGGCGGGGTCCGGAGTCGCCGGCGTGGCAGCCGCCGCGGGCGTTTCCGTGGAGCAGGCCGCGGACAGCGACCCGGCGGCGAGGATCAGAGCGGCAACAGGAACGAACGGATGACGGAGCATGAATCAATACCTCACGAACGATCCTCCTCCGCGCTGCGCGCTACGGAGGACAAGTCGGACGATGTCCCGCATGAAGTCGTACGGAACGTGAAGGCGAAACCGGTGCGGAGTCCGGTGAGTGCTGCCTCCAGGGTGTCGCGGGCGAGCGCCTCGGCGTCTTCGCCCGGCGCGAGCCGGTTGCACAGTTGCACCACGGCGGCGCCAAGGACCGCGGTGCTGAGGATGCGGAACACGACATGGGGGTCGACATCCTTTGGGAGTTGTCCGGCCTGGGCTGCTTTCTGAATCAGGCCGGTCAGCCGGGCCTTCATCGAGCTGATGAACGAGAACCGTTCCCAGAGGTGGCTGATGCGCGGGACCGATCGGTCCACGAACATGAGCGCGAAGTACTCGGGGTGCTTGCGGCTGAACAGATAGAAATGCCAGAACGCGCCGCGCACACCGTCGATCGGGTCGGCCGATTCGGCCATTGCCGATTCGGCCGGACAGGCCGTGTCGAAGAGCAGGTGGAACCCCTCCTCCGCCAGCGCGAAGAAGATGTCGTCCTTGCTCGGGAAATAGCTGTAGATGGCGGCAGGGCTGTACTCGATGCGGTCGGCAATCTTGCGAATCGAGACGTTCTGATAGCCCTCGGCCACGAACAGGTCCCGCGCCGCATCCAGAATGGCGCGCGCGACCGCCTCCCGCTCCCGCTCCTGACGCTCTTTGACTCCCAACGGCAAACCCCTCGGTGAAACTGTTGATGTGAACAGTGTTCACAATAGTAACACCGTTAGACGTGTGAACGATGTCTCAGTTCCGATCGCGAGTAATTTTTTGGGGTCGGTTTCGGCGGCTGAGCTCAGGGAGGCCGGACAGTCGGGCTAGGGGTGGGGCCCCGCGAAGCAAACTAATAATGCTGATCCAGCCGGCGGCATAAACCCCACTGCCCCTGCTTCCGAGCGCAGGCTATGCTGCTCGCATGGCGACACTGACACCTGAACAGGCGCGGACAAAGCTGGAAAAGCTACCCGGCTGGGAGCTGTCCGGCAACGCGATCCGGCGGACCTTCACCTTCAAGGACTTTGCGGAAGCCGTGAGCTACGTCGTGCGACTCGGATTCGCCGCCGAGGCGGCCGATCACCATCCCGACATCGCCATCACGAGCTACAAGAAGGTCACGCTCACCTACTCCACGCACGATGCGGGTGGCCTGACCGAAAAGGATTTTGCGGGAGCGGAGACGGCGACGAAGCTGGCGGGGTGAGCCGAATCAGCCGATTGGGAAAATCGTGTCCAGCCCCTCAGCCGGGTTTGGAATCACGTGAACCCCGACCAGCTCTCCGACGCGACGGGCCGCGGCGGCGCCGGCATCGGTCGCGGCCTTGACCGAGGCCACGTCCCCTCGGACGATCGCGGTGACGAGGCCGGCGTCGACTTTCTGCCACCCGACGAACACGACGTTGGCAGCCTTGACCATTGCGTCCGCCGCCTCAATCATGCTGACCAGCCCGCGGGTTTCCACGAGGCCGAGCGCTTCGCCGGGAAGATCCTGTGCCACGGGGGGAATTCTACTCTCTAATCGCGGGCTCGGGGGTTCGCGGGTTCGCGGGTTCGCGGAAAGTCGGTGGTACTCAGAGGCAATCGGGGCACGCTTCAGTGGCTGGTTGCCCTCATTACCGCCGGCTACCCGAACCCGGGAGCCCGCGAACCGCCAGCCCGCGATCACCCGAAGATCCCAAGATTCCGATCGGCCTTGAACCCCGGAAACACCCGGCTCGTGTCGGCCAGTCCGAGATGGCCGCGCACGACCTCGTTGAAGACGGCGCGGAAGTCGGTGGTGATCGTAAGGTCGCGCCCTTCGTGGCGCTGCTCCGGGGCGAGGCCGGGCCAGCGGCCATAGACTTTTCCACCTCGCACGCCGCCTCCAAGAATCATCATCGCGTTGCCGTGGCCGTGGTCGGTGCCACGGTTGCCGTTCTCGGCGACGGTGCGGCCGAACTCGGACATCGTCAGGATGACCACGTCCTGCATGCGGTCGCCGAGATCGCGGACCAGTGCGGCAATGCCGCGGGCGTGGTCGTCGAGCCGGTTGGCCAGCTGGCCGGTCGCCGCTCCTTCGTTGGCGTGATGATCCCAGTTGCCGGATTCCGCGAACGCGATCTCGAGGCCGAGATCCGCTTTCACGAGCTGCGCGATCTGGCGCAAGGCGAGGCCGAAGCCGGACGCCGAATACTCGGCGCCGTTGGCGGGCGTGTAGCGCTGCGGGTCCGCCTCCTTCAACATGCGGATGGCGCTGAAGGCATCACGAGACGTCGTGTTGAGCACCCGATCGGCGGCCGCGGCATATTCACGCTCGAACGAGGACTGCACCATCTCGGTGCTCTGGCCGGCGCGAATCCCGAACCTGTCGATCTGTCCGATGGCGAGCGCGGGCGCGCCCCCCTGGAGCGACCGCGGCAGCTGTGCCGCGAGCGCCACGGCCCGGAACGGCGTCGCCGCCTGGTGTTCGCGCGCGTGAAGGTACCGATTGAGCCAGCCGTCGGACGTGCTCTTCACGCCGGGCGTGGCGGTCTCCATGTAGTCCTGCGCGTCGAAGTGCGAGCGCGTCGTGTCGGGCGATCCGCAGGCATGGACGATGGCCATCTGGCCGTTGCGGAAGAACGGCTCGAACGGTGCGAGCCGTGGATGCAGGCCGAAGAATCCGTCGAGGTCGATCGCCGCACCAGGCCCCGAGCCCGGCCTCCCGATCGCAATGCTCGGACGCGACGAATAGTAGGCGCGCTCGCCGAACGGCACGACCATGTTCAGGCCGTCGACCGCGCCCCGCTGGAAGATCGTGATCAGCACGCGACGCCGCGGTTCGGCTGCTGCCGCGGTGCGAGCGAGGAATTCTGGCGCGAACCCAAGGCTCACGAGAGCCAGCCCGCCGTTCTTCAGAAAGACTCGTCGTGATGTCATTGCAGTCCTACCGCTTCTGGAATTCCGGCGATCCGAGCGTCAACGCGACCGCCTGCGCGGCCGTCGTGGCTTTTGCAACGGTTGCCGACGTCGACTCGCTGACGTCGTTGCCGAGTGCGCTGGCGAACAGCTCCTGGCGGACATCATCGGGTGTCGCGGTTCGATACGGGATCGATCCGGCGCGAAGCGCCCGCATCTGTCCGCTGGTCAAGGCGACTGCGAAGTTCATTCGGTTGAGCAGCGCGCCGGAGTTCACCCACGCTTCGGCCTTGTCCGAATAGCCGGTGGGCGGCTGCGCGCCGTAGATCGGCATCCCGAGATCGCGCAGCGACTGCACGAGCGGCAGCGCGTTGGTCACCTCCAATCTGGTGACGCGGACCGCGCTGACCACGAACTCGAACGGGTTCTTTGTCTTGGCGCGCTGGCTCGCCAGGAACTCCGGTGAGGTCACGATGACCCGGACCACCTCGCGAATGTCGCCATCGGTCGCCTTGAATCGGTCGGCCGCCCGCGCGACCAGCGCGGACGGAGGCTCGTCGGTCACGAACCGCCGCGCGAGCTTGGTGGCAATGAATCGGGCCGTGGACGGATGACGGGCGAGGAGATCGAGGACCTCCTCTCCATCTTTCCGGCCGCCACCAGCCTTGATTCGATGTCCGAGCACGACCTTCTCGGCGGCGTCGTGGAGCCGCGGCTCGAAGCGATACGTTCCGCCGAGCCGGGGAGTGGCGATCGTCCAACCCGTAAAGGCCCTTGCCACTTCCTGCACGTCTGTCTGCGTGTAGCCGCCGTCGACGCCGAGCGTGTGCAGCTCCATGAGCTCACGCGCGTAGTTCTCGTTGAGGCCGCGCCGGCGCATCGCGGCTGGTCGAGCACCGTTGGCGTTGGCGGCCGTCGAATCGATCGCGTCGGGAGCCGGGAACGGCCGTGGACTCTGACCTGGCTTCCGGATCGCGTTCGGATCGCGCATCACCGGCCGGCGATGTGGCTGTGCGCGCATGCGGTCCGGTTGTGCCGACGTCGGCGCATTCGGCGCGGCGGTGCTCTGCCAGTTGTCCAGATAGAAGAGCATCGCGGGACTTGCGGCACTCGCGCCGAGGAGATCGCGGAACTTGCCCAGCACGCGCGGGCGGATCGCGTCGCGCTCGTATTCGGTGAGATACAGGCGCACCTGTCCCTTGCCGACGAACACGTTGAAGTGGTTCATCCAGAAATCGACCATCACCTCCTCGAGCTGCCGCTCGCTGTAAGCGGCTCGGAGGATCCGCTGCTGGGACAGTTCACCGATGACGGTTCGCTGCATCCGCGCCAGCTCCATCTGTTCGGGAGTTCGTCCCGGTGGGTCGGTCGCGCCAGCGTCGGTCGAAGGTCCGGCATCCTGCGCCGCGCGCCGCTGCTGCTCGCGCCGCTCCATCATCGCGGGCAGGAAGTAGTCCTCGGCCAGGTCGCGCGTGGTCTGGGTGAGCGTCGTGAATCCTGAGAGCCGTGGCGTCATGGCCGCGTCGTCTATTCGCTCAGGGTGGAGTTGCTCCTCGACGTAGGCGCGAACGCCCATGCGTTTCACCCGCTCGAGTGCAGTGGGTGTCGGGCCGAACCCGAGCCGGTTCAGGACGTGAATGGCCGTCGCGTCGTCGCTCTTTTGCGCGGCCGGCTGACCGAGGACCAGAACGGTCGAGGCGACGGCAATCATCAGGCCGAACGCGGTGGGACCGGGGCGTCGCAGCGTCATCGTGGAAAGTTAGACCGGGAGCTCCGGGTCGGGGTTACACGGGCAGCCACATCCTTCCGCCTAAAGGCGGAAGCCACAGCGTCATCGCTCATCGCAGCGCCTTTGCCGCCCGGCGCAGGGCCTGGGCCACGCGAGCGGCTTCGGCGGCCGCCTGCTGCGAATCCCCCGCCTCCATCGCGTCGGCCACGCCGGGCAAGACCCTGGGCGCGTACGTCCGATCCGGCGCCTGGAGCAGATGCCTGAACCAGGGCCGGCCCGGCAATCCGGCCGGATCAATGAACGCGCGCTCCAGCGCTCTCGCACGACGATTGAGTTCCGCCAGCCGCGCCGCGTCGCCGGCCGCCAGGGCGGCATCACGTCCGGCGCTGAAGCTGTCCGCGGCCTGCTGAAGCTCACTGACGGCCTGTCGAACATCTGCGAGTACTGCTACTCCACTTCCGCCGAGACGGTCGCTCGTTTCCGTGACGTATTTCGCAATGACCGTGGCAGCGGCCTGAACGTCCAGGGGGATGGCATCGCCGTCCATCAGGCGCAGCGCGGCGACACCCAGCACCTTGACCAGCGCGGTGGTGTAGCGGAATTCCGGATCGGCAACGAGAGCCACGAATCGATGCGTGTCATGGACCGAGTGGTAGACGGGCAGCGGGCCATCGAAGGCCAGATCGGCCGCGGGCACACCAAGATGATTGAGGAACACTGCGTAGTCCGATCCGCCGCCGAGACGATCTTCGACGACTTCGGCGTCGCTTCCCTGAACTGGTGAGCCGTGGTCCATCGACCAGCGCGAGCGTGCGGCGGCGGCGACCGAGACGCGACTCAGCGGATCGCGTACGGAATCAGCGGCGCCAGCAATCACGCGCATCAGTGATGGAGCAGCACCCGCCACGAACCGTGAGCCCGACGCGGCGCTGTCCACGTTCAGGTAGGCGACCGCATGGTCGCGCAGCCACGGTTCGTGCTGTTCGCCCCACTCAGTGGAGGAGATGAGCGCGAGCTCCTCGGCATCCCAGCTCGCGAACACGATGCCGCGTTTCGGTCGCCAGCCTCCCTTGCGGAGCTCTCCGAATGTCCGCGCGAGCTCGACGAGTGCGGTGGAACCCGTGGCAGGATCGACTCCACCGTAGATCCACGCGTCGCGATGATTGCCGACGACAACGACTTCGCCGCCGGGGTCGCTGCCCCGGATCATCCCGGTCACGGTCCAGATCGGTCGAATCTTCTCGGCGAGACGGACTTTCATCCGGACGATCGCGGGCCCTGGACCAGCCCGGAGGTCCCTCACCAGATCGCTTCGAAGCCTCTCAGGAACTGCAGGACCTCCAAGCGACTGCAGGATCGGCCGCGCGTCAGCAGCTGAGAGAGGAATGCCCGGAATCTTCGGCAGCGACGCCGCCGCGCCGCGCTCGATCCGCTTCGCACCGGCGACCGAGGGCCAACCCGGCGTCAATGGATCGCCGGGGACGACGAAGTCATAGGCGACGCTGCCGCGCTCGATGCGCGATTCGGCGACCAACGTCTCGGCGTAGGGGCTTCCCTTGCGCTGGTCCTGGTCCCGTGGATCCAAATACATCAGTATTCCCGCGGCTCCACGCTGCTCGGCGGCCCAGACCGCCGCACCACGATAGCGCCGTGGCCCCGCGTGCCGGACGAGCACGACACGGCCACGGACATCGATTCCCTGACGAGAGAGCCATTCGTAGTCGGTGGTCTCGCCGTACCCGGCATAGACGACCGGTGCGGTTATCAGGCCCGAGGCTGAGTAGGCGTAGTGTGGCGGGCCAACGGCGGCTGCGGCGGCCGTCGTATCCGGATCGCCGGCGACCGCCACTTCCCGCATCGAGGCCGCCCACAGTCGTGGCGTGATCATGTCGACGGCGATGTCGACAGGCTCGGGCAGCAGGACTTCGTGCGTGATGATCTGCACATCGTCGAGCCCGGCGCCCCTGAATTGCTCCGCGGTCCAGTCCGCCAGCTCACGGTCGCGGGGCGATCCCGCAGGGTGCGGCCGCACGGTCAGCAGCCGGTGCGCCTCCCGAATCCGGGTCGCATCCGGAAGATCGAGGAACCGGGCCTCGAGCTCGAGCTGTGCCCGGCCGGACTCAGCGCCGAACCCGAAGGGCACGGGCGGATTGGACCGCGCGCAGGCGCCGGGGCCCAGCGTGGCGAGCGCGACGAGCACCGACACGCCCCGCCTACGCGTTCGGCTTCGGCGCCACAGGCTCAGCTTTCGTCGCATCGATGGCGCTTATCGCTGAAGCGCCTTTGAGATTTCGCGTGCGGCGTTCCGGCCCGACAGACCGGTGATCCCGCCGCCGGGATGGGTGCCGGCGCCGCAGAGAAACAGGCCGTCGATCGGCATCCGGTACTGCGCCCAGCCGAGGGTAGGCCGCATGCTGAAGAGCTGATCGAGCGATTGCTCGCCGTGGTGGATGTGGCCGCGTGTGAGCCCGTATGTCTGCTCGAGATCCATCGGCGTCAGGACCTGACGATGCTCGATCAGGTTCGAGATGCCTGGTGCATAACGTTCGAGCATGCGGACCACCGTGGCCGCGAGCTGATCACGAGCCGACGCCACGTCGTTGCCGTGAGCCTTGTAAGGCGCGAACTGGACGTGAACCGACATGACATGGCGATTTGGCGGACACAGCGTTGAATCGAGCAGCGAGGGGATGGCGATGTCCATGTACGGCTCGGCGGACGTCTCGCCGTACTTCGACGCGTCGTACGCCTTCTCGAGGTAGTCCAGGCTCGGGCCGATGTGTATGCGCCCCTGCAGATCGCCGGGGTTCGCCGCGCCCTCGAATGCGGGCAAGGCACCGAGCGCGAGGTTGACCTTCGCCACTATGCCGGGCATCCGGTAGTTGCGGATGCGCTGCATGAACAGCGGATCGAGCTCCACGGGATCGACGAGCGACAGCAGCGTCCGACGGGGATCCGCATTCGAGACGACCGCTGACGCAGGTATCTCTTCACCATCGGCCAGTACGACGCCGGTTGCTCTGCCGTCGCGTATCCCGATGCGCGCGACTCGTGCGTCCAGGCGGACGGTTGCTCCGGCGGCGCGAGCGGACTCCGCGAGGGCGTGCGTCAGCGCGCCCGGTCCGCCCTTTACGGCGATCGCACTGCCGCCGGGCACCGGATCGATCGCCGCCTGCCAGAGCAGCGCGGCGCCGGTTCCTCCGGACCACGGCCCTGCCGCCGCCCCGAAAATGCCCCGGGCCGCGATCGCGGCCTGCAGCAGATCACCGGTAAACCATTCGCCGACGAGATCCGCGGCGGCCATCGGCATCCAGCGCAGCAGGCGGAAGCTGTCGGTCCGGCCGAGGTTTCGAAAGCGCCGGCCGGTTTTCAGGAGCTCCCAGAGCTCCTGGGGGGCGGGAGTGTCGAGTGCCGGCGGCGTTCGCTCCAGCAATGGCAGGACGAATGCGGCGAGCCGCTCGAGCGTGGCGCAAAAGTCCGGATAGCGGTCGGCATCCTGGGTGGAGTGCAACCGGATGGCGTCCGCCGAACGGCCGACGTCGGTCGACAGGACCAGCGGACGGCGGCCGAGCGACAGCGCGACGAGACGCGGGTCGGGACGGAGGAAATCGACTCGTTCCGCGAGCTGCATGTCGGCCACGATCGACGGCCGCATCGGGCCGACCACGTGCGCCAGCGCAGGGCACCGGTATCCCGGCCCGATCTCTTCGGTGACCGCGGCGCCGCCGACGGTCGAGCGCGCTTCGAGCACAAGCGGCTTGAAGCCGGCCTTTGCGAGGTAGAACGCCGTAACCAGGCCGTTGTGGCCGGCGCCGATGATCACCGGGCCCGGCATGTCAGGAACGCCCCGTATCTTTCAGGATCCGCATCGCGGCGTTCTTGCCGGGCGCGCCCATGATGCCGCCGCCGGGATGCGTCGCCGAGCCGCACATGTAGAGGTTCCGTATCGGCGTCAGATACCTGGCCCAGCCCGGCGCCGGCCGCAGAAAGAACAGTTGTTCGAGCGTGAGCTCCCCCTGGAAGATGTTGCCCTCGGTCAGCCCCCATTCCCGTTCGAGATCCAGCGGGGTGATCACCTGCCGGTGCAAGATGATGTCTTTGATATTGGGCGCATACTCGGCAAGGGTGTTGACGACGGTGTCGCCGAATACCTCACGCTGCTCGTCCCACGTCCCTTCCTTCAGGTGATACGGCGCGTACTGGACGAAGCACGACATCACATGCTTCCCCGGTGGAGCAACCGACGGATCGGTCAGGCTTGGGATAACCATGTCGATGTAGGGTCGCCGCGAAAATCTCCCATACTTCGCGTCGTCGTAGGCGCGCTCCATGTAGTCGACGCTCGGAGAGATCGAGATGGCGCCGCGGAGGTGGGGTCCAGGTCCAGGCAGCGCTTTGAAATCCGGCAGCGCGTCGAGCGCCAGGTTCACCTTCCCCGAGGATCCCCTGAACTTGTAGCGGCGCACGTCGTCGGCGAACTCGCCCGGAAGATGCTCGGCACCCACCATCTTCAGGAACGTCACGTGCGGGTCCACGCTCGAGGACACGACATTGCCGGTCAAGTAGTCGCCGTTCTCGAGCACGACGCCGACGGCGGCTCCGTCCTTGACGATGATCTTCGACACCGCGGTGTTCGTCCGGATTTCGGCCCCGGCCTCCGCGGCGGCCGCCGCACACGCGTTCGAGATCGCCCCGGTTCCGCCGCGAGAGAGTCCCCACGACCGGAACGCACCATCGATCTCCCCCATGTAGTGGTGCAACAGCACGTACGCGGTGCCCGGCGATCGAACACCGAGAAATGTACCGATGATGCCGGAGGCCGACATCGTCGCCTTGAGCACGTCGGTCTCGAACCACTGGTCGAGAAAGTCCACCGCGCTCATCGTCATCAGCTGGATCTGGTTGTACTTGTCCGCTTCGGGCAGTGCCTGGAACCTGCGGCCCAGGAACAGCAGATCCTTCAGCCCGCGTGGATCGAGGGACGAAGGATCCGGCGGCGTCATCGTGAGGATCGGCTTCACGAACCGGCCCATCTCGACCATGGCCTTGCCGTACTCGTCGTAGGCTTCGGCGTCGAGCTTGGAGTGGCGCGCGATTTCCCTGCGCGTTCTCGCGTGATCGTTCACCCGCCACAGATAGTTCCCGCCGCGCATCGGGCTGAACGTGCCGTCGAGCGGCAGAATTTCCAGTCCATGACGCGGCAGGTCGAGCTCGCGGATGATCTCCGGCCTCAACAGCGAGACGACGTACGAGCAGACCGAATACTTGAAGCCCGGGTAGACCTCCTCGGTCACGGCCGCCCCGCCCACGACGTGGCGCCGTTCGAGCACGAGCACCTTCCGGCCCGCCCGGGCGAGGTACGCGGCGTTGATCAGCCCATTGTGGCCGCCGCCGATGATGATCGCGTCGTAGTGCATCAGTTCATTGCCAATGCCAAGATTGTCCGCCTCCGCGCCGTTGCGGTTGGCGGCGCTCTGGCGAGATCTCGCCGGAGCTAGTCGGTTAGGATTCTTGCCGACCAGCGTAGGCGGACCAATATTGCCAACATTATCGTCGTCCGTCAGGAGGTAGCCACGTTTTGGCCCGTTGCCTGTAGCCAAGGCTCTTCAATGTTGGCAATGGATCCGCGCGGTCCTCGCCCGTGATACATAACACGCAGCCAGCAAGAACGTACTGACGAGCCCCGAGCGCCGAAACTGATGCCCATTGGCACTGCCGTCCATTCACGAACCTTTCCGCTCTGCGCCAGCCTGAACTACCGTGAATGGGCTGGTTATTTCGCGGTCAGCTCGTACGAGGAGCATCACGAGCACGAGTACAACGCGATCCGCAACGCGGCAGCGCTGATCGACGTGTCGCCGCTGTTCAAGTACCTGATCACCGGGCCCGATGCCGCCAGGTTCGTGGACCGGCTGATTACGCGGGATGTCTCGAAGATGTCCGTTGGGCAGGTGTTCTACACCCCCTGGTGCGACGAGCGTGGCCACGTGATTGACGACGGCACCGTGACGCGGCTGGGCGAGACGCGTTTCCGGTGGACGGCGGCGGATCCGAACCTGCGCTGGTTCACGCAGAACGCCGCGGGACTGCAGGTCAACGTTGCAGACATTTCGGAGGAGGTGGCGGCGCTGGCGCTCCAGGGACCGACGTCGGCGCGCCTGCTTCGCGCCGTGTCGACCGCGGAGATCGACCGGCTCAAGTACTTCCGTGTGACCAGCGGCTCGATTGGAGGCGTGACGGTCGAGATCTCACGCACGGGCTACACCGGTGATCTCGGCTACGAAATCTGGATTCCTGCCGGAAGCGCGGTGCAGGTTTGGGACGCATTGATGGAAGGGGGCAGGCCCTTCGACATCAAGCCTGCCGGCATGCTTGCCCTCGATGTCGCACGGGTCGAAGCAGGACTGCTCCTCATCGAGGTCGACTTCTTCAGCTCGAAAAAAGCGCTCACCGACCTGCAGCGCTATACCCCGTTCGAAATGGGTCTCGGGCGCCTCGTCAGCATCGACAAGGGCCGCTTTGTTGGCCAGCAGGCGCTCGGTCGGGAGCAGTCGTCAGGTCCGCGCCGTCAGATTGTGGGCCTGCAGATCGACTGGCCCTCGGTGGAACGAATCTACGACAAGGCTGGCCTCGCCCCCGCGGTTGGCGCAACCGCCTCCCGCACGCCAGTCCCCGTCTATCGGGGTTCGAAACAGGTGGGGAAGGCGACGACGACGACGTGGTCGCCGGTCCTGAAGAAGATGATCGCGCTCGCCACGATCGACCGGCCGCATTACGCAGACGGGACGACGTTGGATCTGGAGTTGACGGTCGAGGCTGTCCGGCACCGCGTCCCGGCCAAGGTGGCGGCAACGCCGTTTTTCAATCCCGCGAGGAAGACAGCGACGCCGCCAGCGTAGAATCCTTAATCGCTAATCCATAGTCCAGAATCCCGAGTCCCGAGTCCCGAGTCCCGGGTCGCTGATCCCAAGTCCTAAGTCCTGAATCCCTGATCCGCGGCGACAGGCCGCGACTCGGCACTGATTAGGGATGCAGGACCAGGGCCTCGGGACTTGTGATTCTGGACTATGGATTAGCGATTTGGGACTTCGGAGTCTTCGTGCACCTTCACGATTATCTGATCGAACGCAAACAGCAGATCTTCCCGGTTCGAGTACGGCCCCGGGGTATAGCCACGCGACGAAATCCCCGCCTGCGACAGCTCGCACACCGACCAGTCCTGCCGGTTCGTCATGTCCCAGAACTCGACCGCGTCGTCCGATCGGAAGCCCTCGCGGGCCATCTCCTCGGGCCGGAAATGCCATTCGCAGATGTTGATTGTGCGGTCCGCCGCCAGGGGCCACAGCGTGTGCACCAGCATGTAGTCGGGATGAAGGCTGAGCAGCATGTTGGGGAAGATCGCGTAGTAGTAGACGCGCCGGCGGTCGTCGTCTGAAAGGCCCGGCAGGAACGCACGCGGACATGTGCCGTCGATCGAGAGGGTCTCGACGCCGGGACGCAGGTCCATGCGTCCGCCCATGTAGGTCGGCCGCAGCGGCTCGTTCTCGCCGCTCAGGTAGTGCGACAGCTTGTTGAGTGCCGGGTGCAGGTTCGGGCAGTGGAGGCACTCGTTGTAGTTCTGGATGATCAGCTTCCAGTTCGCCTTGACGTCGTAGACGATGCGGTGGCCAAGACGGAGATCCTGCATGCGCCAGGATCGGAACTTGCCGGGAAGATCGGTGAGCTGGGTCGCGAGCGGCTGCGGGTGCGGGTCGAGGTTGAGGAAGATGTGGCCGTCCCACTCGTCTGAGGCCACGCGGTTCAGCGGGTAGTCCTCGCGGCGGAAGTGAGGCACCTCGTCCATGTGCGGCGCGCCGATCAACCGACCGTCGAGGTCGTAGGTCCAGGCGTGATACGGGCACTGGATGCTCCCCGGGAAGACACCCTGGGCTTCGGTGCACAGCTCGGTACCGCGATGCCGGCACACGTTGTAGAACGCGTTCACCCCTGATTGCCCGCGCATGACGATGATGCGTTCGCCGAGCAGTTCTCTGATGAAGAAACGGCCCGGCCCATCGACCTGCTCGGTCCGCCCCGCGCAGACCCACATCCGCGCGAACAGCCGGTCCATTTCTCGGTCGAAGTAGCGGCGATCGACGTAGAAGGCGGCCGGCAGCGTCCGCGCATGCTGCGGCATGAGGTCGCGCGGTTTGATGGAGGAGGAGGCCATTATTTGTTGCGTCTGATGCCCGTCGCTCGGTCCGGCCTGCTGTCAGTGATGATACAACCTCCCTCGTGACTCCCCCGCCGCCCCCCGCAGGCACTCCGACCCTGCGCCGCGAGCTGGGGCGCTGGGATTTGACCGCCATCGGGATCAACCAGGTCATCGGCGGTGCGATATTCGCGCAGCCGGCCGTGCTGGCGGCGCACGCGGGGGCGTGGAGTCCCTGGATGGTCGGCGCGGTCGGCATCGCGTCGATGTTGATCGCGTTGTCGTTCGCAGAGGTCGGCAGCCGGTTCGAGGGCACCGGCGGACCCTACCTCTACACCCGCGCCGCGTTCGGCCGTTTCGCGGCGTTCGAGGTCGGCTGGATGTTGTGGTTCACGCGTGCCGCGAGCTGGGCTGCGGTGGTCAACGTCCTCGCGACCTCGCTCGCGTACTACTGGCCGGCCCTGCGCGGCGGGACGCCTCGGGCCACGGTGATTACGCTGATCATCCTCGCGATTGCCGCCATCAATATTCGCGGCATCCGCCAGAGCAGCATCGTGGTCAACGTGCTGACGATCGGCAAGCTGGTGCCGCTGCTGGTCTTCATGGCTGTCGGGTTGTTCGCGATCGATCCTTCCCGGCTGTCCATCGATCAGCCGCTGACCTTTGGCGGAGCGGCGGCGAGCGGGCTTCTGTTGATTTTCGGATTTGGCGGCTACGAAGTCGTGCCGGTGGTGGCAGGAGAAACGCGTGACCCCCGGCGGGCCGTGCCCTTTGCGCTCATCGTGACCATCGCGTGGGTGGCGGCGATCATGACGCTGGTACAGGTCGTCGCACTCGGGACGCTGCCCGATCTCGCCTCGTCTTCGACCCCGCTCGTGAGCGCTGCGGCCGTCTTCATGGGGACGGGCGGTGCGGCGCTGATGATTTTTGGCGCGACGATGTCGACGTCTGGCAACAACATGGGCCAGGCCTTGTCCGGTCCCCGCAACCTCTTCGCGCTCGCCGAGCACGGCGATATTCCGGCCTTCTTCGGTCGTATTCACCCGCGGTTCCGCACGCCGATGACCGCGGTGATCTTCACCGCGGCGGTCGCGCTGGTGCTCGCGCTTTCCGGCCGCTTTGCAGCGCTGGCAGCCGTCAGTGCCGTCAGCCGGCTGGTGGTTTACGTGTTCACGTGCGCGGCAACCATCCGGCTCCGGAATCCACGGTTTGCCGCCGAGGTGCGGCCGGCGGTGTTCACGGTGCCGTTCGGACCGCTGATCCCTGCGCTCGCTATCGCGATCGGGCTGACAATACTCGCCGGCGCGACACCGCAGCAGCGGAAAGCCGGGGCGGCGGCGCTCGCCGCCGGCGCTGCCCTCTACGCGATCGCGCGCATTTTCCCTTCAGCCGGCCGCCCCCGCGCGGCCTCGGAGCCTGTGTGATGCGTCATCTGGCTGCCGTAGTTTTGTTGCTGGTTGTGTCCGTCGCGACGGCGGCGGCGCAGCCGATTGTTTTCATCGTCCGTCATGCCGAGCGGGCGGATGCAGGGATGGCCGCCGCGAAAGTGCCCGGCGCCGATCCCGATCTCTCCGGGGCCGGCGCCGCTCGCGCGAACTCGCTTGCCGCGATGCTGAGGGACGCACGGATCAGGACCGTGATCACGACCGAGTACAAGCGCACCAGGCAGACCGGCGGTCCCGTCGCGACAGCTGCGGGCGTTCCGCTGACCGTCATCGATTCCAAGGACGTGGCCGGACTGCTGAAGAAAGTGAGATCGTCGACCGGCAACGTGCTCGTCGTAGGCCACTCCAACACGCTGCCGGAGATCCTGAAGGGCCTTGGGGTGACTGAGCCGATCACGATTGCCGAGGATGAATTCGACTCGCTGTTCGTCGTCACGCGCGCTTCGCCGCAGTCGTTCGTGCGGCTGAGATATCGTTAAAAGCCGCGGGTTCGCGGGTTCGGGGGCTCGCGGGTTCGGGAAGCCGGTGGTAGTCAGAGGTAACCGGTGCCGATCCAAGCGGCTTGTTACCTCTGAGTATCACCGGCTTCCCGAACCCGCGAACCCGCGAACCCCCGAACCCCCGAACCGCGAGCATAATTCCCCCATGCGTCGCAGTGTTTCGCTAGTCGTGGTCCTCTTCCTGCTCTCCACCCCCGTTCCGGCCCAGCGCGGATCCGATCAGATCGTGTCGCCGCAGGATCTCGGCAAGATCTGGGACGCGGAACGCGTGTCGCCTCCCTTGCCGCCGCTGTTGACTCATGCCGAAGTCGTCACGCGTCTGGAGGCCGTGGTCGCGAGTGCGCCCGATCTGTTTCGGATGGAGAAGGTGGGCGAGTCGGTCGAGGGCCGCGCCCTCAACCTCGTTCAGGCGGGCAGCGGTGGTCTTCCCGTGCTGCTCTGGTCGCAGATGCACGGCGACGAGTCGACCGCGACGGCTGCGCTCTTCGACATCTTCGAGTTCCTGCGGCGCCACCGCCAGGACCCGGCCGTGCGCGACATCCTGTCATCGCTCACGCTCTATTTCCTGCCGATGCTGAACCCGGACGGCGCCGAACGGTTCCAGCGCCGGAATGCGCAGAGCATCGACATCAACCGCGACGCGTTGCGGCTGCAGACGCCGGAAGGACGCACACTCAAAGCCGTTCGCGATCGGTTGCAGCCGCGGATCGGCTTCAACCTGCACAACCAGGCCTGGCGGACGTCGGTCGGCCGGCCGCCCAGGCCGGCGTCCATCTCACTGTTGTCCGTGGCATTCGACGAAGCCCGGTCGGGCAGCGACGGCCGGACGCTGACCAAGAAGGTCTGTGCCGTGATCCGCGACGCGCTCGAGCCGTTCGCCTCAGGGCAGATCGGCCGTTATGACGACGAGTTCGAAGTCCGTGCCTTCGGCGACAACCTGACACTGTGGGGAACGCCGGTCGTGTTGATCGAAACCGGTCCCTGGCCGTCGGTCGAACCGGATCCGGCGCTCGTCAAGCTCAATTTCGTGGCGATCGTGTCGGCGCTCGATGCGCTCGCAACCGGCGCGGTGCACCGCGCGAAACCTGAACGGTACGAGTCGCTTCCGATGAATGAGTCAGGGGAGCTCTACGTCATCGTGAAGAACGGCACCGTGATCAGCGGCGCCGGCGTGCCGCCGTACACCGCCGACATCGGCATCGCCGCAACCCGGCGCATACGCGACGTGGACGGCAAACGCGACATGCAGCTGGTGACCACGATTGACGACATGGGCGACCTGCGCACGCTCGGTGCACTGCGCACCATCGAGGCGACCGGGATGACGATCGTGCCGCTGGCGTCCGAGACGATTCAAGCTGGCCAGATCGTCGACCTGCCGGAATGGAAGACGGTCCAGTCAGCGACGGTGGCGGTCGGGCAACCGGCGAGACTGGTGCTTCTGAAGCCGGCTTCGGAACCCGGAAAGTACCAGGTCGAGCTAGTGCTGAAGTGATGCGGGCGCGGGCGCGGTCAACGCGTGAGTGCCCGCGCGGTGCACGATCTTCCCGTCGAAGATCGTGACGGCGACCGAGGCGGTATCGAGCGCGTCCGGCGATCCAATGATGTCCGCCGACAACACCACGAGATCGGCCAGCATGCCCGGCGCGATCGATCCCTTTCGCTGATCGTCGAACGATCCCCAGGCGCCGCTCGAGGTGTAGGCGTCGATCGCCGGTTTCAGCTTCAAGCTCGAGTCAGCCGGGACCGGTTCGTCGGGCTCGGGGAGTGGTGTGAAGACGTTGGTCGCGCGCTGCAAGACCGCGATGGGATCGAGCGTGTGCGCAGGCCAGGCGCTGCCGAGCAGCAGCCGCGTCTGCGCTGCAAGCTTCGCGAGCGGGAAGCTCTCGTCGGCGCGGGTCGGTCCGATCGATTTCGACAGCAGTTCAAAGCCGGCTTCATCGGAGGCCATCATCGACGGCTGCATGGAGGCCGTGACGCCGAGCGGTGCAAGCCTCGGGAGATCGGCGGTGTCGACGAGTCCCAGGTGCTCGAGGCGATGCCGCCGGCCCCGGGGCGGCAGGCGATTGGAGCGGATGGCATGCGCGTAAGCAGTGAGCGCCATGCGGACGGCGCGGTCGCCGGTGGCGTGCGTGACGACTTGCCAGCCGGCCGCATCGGCGAGCCGGACGGCGCGGTTCAGTTCGTCGGGATCGACGAGCACATCGCCGGTGTCCTCGCTGCCGGCGTAGGGCTCGAGCAGCGCCGCGGAGTGCGCGGGCAGGGTGCCATCGACGTTGAACGAAAGCGCGCCAACCTTGAAAAGCGGATCGTCGGGATACCGCTTCCGGATTTCGTCGTACGGTGCGAGGTCGGCTTCCTTCGCAACCGCATGGGGATCGAGTTCGACCGAACAGTAAACCCTGAGCGTCAGTTCACGCGACCGCCGGGCTTCCGCGAAGAGGTCCAGGTCTCGTTCGCAACCTGCCGCCGTGTTCTGCGCGCTGGTGATTCCCCGCGTGTTGGCTTCGGCGATGGCGGCGCGCAGGGCCTCGGCGCGCTCGTCGCGCGAAGGAGCCGGGATCAGCGTGGCGACGGTCGTAGCAACAGCGCCTCGCAGGACGCCCGACGGTTCACCTCGCCGTCCGTCGCGGATGATCGCACCATCGGCCGGATCGGGCGTTTTTCGCGTGATGCCCGCGAGCTGCAGAGCTCGTGAGTTGACCCAGACGAGGCGGTCCCCCTCGTCGGCGGCATAGACGAGTGCCGGCCGATCCTTAATCACGGAATCGAGGAGATGCCGGGTCGGCAGGCCGTTCTTGAACTGTTCGGGTGACCATCCGCTGGCCACCACCCACCCGGTGCCCGGATTGGCGCTGGTCCAGGCACGGATACGGTCGAGTACCTCGGTGCTGCTCGCGGCGCCCGAAAGATCCGCCATCGCCAGTCGCAGCCCGCCGCCGATCAGATCGATGTGGGCATCGTTGAAGCCGGGAAGCACGGCCCCGCCCTGGGCGTCGACCACGATGGTCTGGGGGCGCTGGAGGCGGGCGATTTCGCGATTGCTGCCGACGCGGAGGATCTGGTTGCCGCGCACCGCCACCGCTTCGGCGACGGTGCCACGCCGGTCCGCGGTGTACACGTTCGCGTTCCGGACAATCAGGTCCACCGGGCCGTCATTGTCTTCACGCTGTGCGCCGACGATGAGGCCCGCAATCAGCGTCGTCGCAACGATTGCGACGACAAGATAAGCGGTCAAGCGCGCCGCCATGGCTCCTCCGCAGGAATCGGCTGCCGTTCAGAGCGCGCGCTGTCAGGATGCAGCCGCCGCTGAAGGTCGGAATTTTAGCATGGGGGGTTCAGAGAGGGGTCTGAGCAGCCAGTCTCCAGTCGCCAGTCTCCAGTTCGCACAGGAGGAGAGGCGTTCAGGAGAAAATCTGGAAGCTGGGAACTGGAAACGACTGCCATGCGCATCGCCATCATGGGATCCGGCGCGGTCGGCGGCTACTACGGCGCCAGGCTTGTGCTTGCCGGTCACGACGTCACGTTCATCGCCCGCGGCGCACACCTCGAAGCGATTCGGGCCCGGGGCCTGCACGTCAAGAGCCCCGCGCTCGGTGATTTTACGGCCAGGGCGCGTGCCGAGGACGATCCGGCCCGCGTCGGCCCGGTCGACATGGTCCTCTTTGCGGTCAAGGCGTACGACAATGCGACGGCGATCCCGGCACTGCATTCGCTGCTGGGTCCGCGGTCCGCCGTCCTGACGCTCCAGAACGGTGTCGACAGCGTCCGCGAGCTGGCGGCAGCCGTGGGGGAGGAGCGCGTGATTGGCGGCACCACCTACATCGCGACCGCGCTCTCCGCGCCAGGTGTCATCGAACAGACTGGAACTCACCGCCGCATCATCCTTGGCGAAGTGTTCGGTGTGCTGCCGTCGCTCTCCGAGCGCGTCACCGAAATCGAGCGCGCCCTGGCGGGCGCAGGCATCCAGGCCGAGGCCGTGGGCGATGGACGTGTCCCGATCTGGGAGAAGTTCATCTTCCTGGTATCGCTCGCCGGGTTCACCGGTGCCGCACGGTTGCCGATCGGGGGGATCTGGCAGGACGCGTGGTGCCGGGCGCAGTTCATCGAGGGCTGCCGGGAGATCGAACGGGTCGCGCGCGCGGAAGGCGTGCCGGTCTCCGCCGACGTCATCCAACGGATCGAGACCTACGTCTCAGCGATCCCCGGGACGATGAGGTCGTCGCTCTTGATCGATTTGTCGCAGGGCAAGCGGATCGAGGTCGAGGCGCTGCACGGTGCGCTGGTCCGCCGCGCGGCCCGGGCTGGCGTTGACGTGCCGATTATGGCGACGCTGTATGCGGTGCTGAAGCCATGGGCGACCCCACGTGCTTGAGGATCGCTTCGTAGCGATGGTTTCCGCGGAGCTGCCTGAGCATGGGATCGACGCCGATGAACACCACGCCGCCCACGTGGGCTTCGACCATCTTCTCGACATGTCCGAGCGCGCTGCCAATGTCCCCGAGTTTGAGGTGGCAGATCGCGAACCCGAAGTGCACCGCGGGACTCGGATTGGCGGCGGCCATCTGCGTCAGCCGGTTGCGCCAGTACTCATCGGCGCCGCCGCGCCGGTACGCCTCGAGCAGCCGGGCGCCGTCGAGCCGCATCCCCCAGGAGCGCTGCTCGCCGATCAGCCGCGCGGCGTCCTCGAACCGGCCCAGCATCTCGTAGGCGCCGATCAGGACGTTCCCGGCTTCCTCGAGGCCGGGCACCAGATCCCGGACGCGCAAGGCTTCGTGAATCGCTTCGCGATAACGGCCGGCGAAATGATGCGACCACGCGACGCCGATGTTCGTGAAGACCGAGATCGGATCGAGATCGCGCGCGGTCCTCGCTTCGCTCAGTGACTCGTCGAACTTTCCGCAGGTCGTGAGGTAGAGCGCGTTGACCGCGTGCGCCATCGCATGCTTCGGATTGAGCGCGATGGCCTGCTCCAGTTCGTTCCCCGCGGCGGGCCAGTTCCACTCGCCGAACAATCGCGCGAGCGCGAGGGTGACGTGCGCGTCCGGCAGTTCGGCATCGAGCTCCAGCGCCCGCTCGGCTGCTGCGCGGGCCCGGTAGAACCCCTGCCGCATGTCGATGTGTCCGTAGTACGCCATCGCACCGAGCGCATCACCGAGCCCGGCGTAGGCCAGCGCGTACACCGGATCGAGGTCGATCGCCTGCTGGAATTCCTCGAGCGCCCGCCGGAAACTGTCTGCCGACCAGTTGTTCCAATGATGCCGGCCTCGCAAGTACGCCTGGTAGGCGTCGGCGTTGACGGTCGAGCGCTTCCGTAGTTTCTTTTTCTGCGCTGCGGTCAGCTTGAGGCGCAACGCCTCGGAGATCTGCCAGGCGATCTCGTCCTGCACCGTCATGAGGTCGCGGACGTTCTGCCGGAACTGCTCGCCCCACAGCTGGGACTCGGTGGTGGTGTCCACCAGCTCGGCCTGAATGGTGAGAACGTCCGCGTGCTGCGTGAGCCGTCCAGTGAGAATCGTTCTGACGTTCAAGGCGGCGCCAATCGTCGACGGATCAACCTGCACCCCCCTGTATCGGAACACCACGCTGCGCGGGACGACGCGGATGGTGCCGAGCTGCGAGAGGCTGTTGATGATGCTCTCGGCGATACCGTCGGTCAGGTAGTCGAGCGTTGGATCGGCGGCGTTGACGAATGGAAGCACCGCCAGGGATTTTCCGCGCGTTCGCGACACCCGGGGCATTCGCACGGCCGAGCCGGACATGATGCCGCGAAGCGCGCCGGCGACCGCCATTGCCGAGTCGAACCGCCGCGCCGGATCCCGCTCGACCATGCGCGCCACGATCGCGCGGAGCTCCTGCGGCGCCAGGGGATCGAAGGAGGAGAGATCCGTCGCTGAATCGTGCAGCAGCTTCGCGATGATTTCCTGGGGCGTCACGCCGGTGAACAGCTGACGGCCCGTGAGCATCTCGTGGAGCAGGCAGCCGAGCGCGAAAATGTCGGTCCGGCCGTCGACCTGCCCGCCTGTGACCTGCTCGGGGGACATGTAGCCGAAGGTGCCGAGCACGACCCCGGCAGCCGTGTGCGCAATCGTGGCGCCTTCACTGCCCGCCATCCGTTGCAGTGCGAGCCCGAAGTCGAGGATCTTGACGTGCCCGTCGCTCGTCAGGAACACGTTCTCGGGCTTCAGGTCGCGATGGACGATGCCCTTGGCATGTGCGGCGGCGAGCCCGTCGGCAATGGCGGCGCCGACGTCCACCGCCTCGCGCCAGGGCAGTGGCCCGGCCCCGATCCTCTCGCGAAGATTGCGCCCTTCGAGCAGCTCCATTACCGCGAACGGCACGCCCTCGGCGACCGCCAGCTCATAGATGGACAGGATGCCAGGATGCGTCAGCGACGCGACGGCGCGTGCTTCGGTCTCGAAACGGGTCCGCATGACGGGATCGGAGGCAATATGAGGGGCCATCACCTTCAGCGCGACCTCGCGGTTGAGCCGCGTGTCACGCGCGCGATAGACCACCCCCATGCCGCCGGAGCCGACGGCCGACACGATTTCGTACTGAGCGAGCTTGGATCCCGCGGCAAGAACCATCGTCAGGCGATGTCACGGACCGGATCGACCACGGCGGACGGCGATGACCGAACTAGATCCGAGGGGCGTCGCCCCTCGGACTCCCCTACACCGTCGCTCGCGCCCTTCGACTTTTGCTCAGGGCGCCCCGAGCGAAGTCGAGGGGCGGGGGCAACGCCCCCGCTCCGCTCCGGTGGGCGCGCCAGCGCGCCTGAAGCGATGAGACAAGAACTCTGGGCGAGGCCTTCTTCAAAGAAGCGCCGGAACATGCACTAGAATCCCGTGGAGATTTTCGTCCATCATACACCGCCGTTCTTCAGCTTCCTTGCCTGACATCACCGGACGCATCGTTGCTCTCGTCATCGTTGCGGGTGCCGCGGCCGGCGGCCTGGGTTCCATGCTCGGGCTCGGCGGCGGTGTGTTTCTCGTTCCGTTCCTGAATGTTGCGCTCGGGTTTCCGCTGAACGTCGCGTCGGGCGTCGGTTTGATGACGGTGGTCGCCACCTCGAGCGTTGTTGCTCGCGGGACGAATCGGGGCCTCGTCAATCTGCGGTTGGGCATGGTCCTCCAGATCGCGGCTGCCGCGGGCGGGTACTACGGTGGTTCTTACGCCGAGCGGATCCCGGAACACGCACTCCAGCTGACGTTCGCGGCGGTGACGGCCGTCATCGCCGCGATCATGCTCTCGCGTCTCGAACGGCGCAACGTCATCCTGGACACATCGATCGAGCCGGGGCCGTTCGGGGGACGGTACTACGATGGTGAATGCTGCCAGGAGGTCGTGTATCGCACGCGCCGCGTTCCGGCCGCGCTTGGCATCTCGCTCGCGGCGGGCAGCATCTCCGGCCTGCTGGGAATCGGCGGCGGCATCCTCCAGGTCCCGGCGCTCAACGCGTGGTGCGGGGTGCCGCTGCGCGCGGCAGCGGCGACCAGCGCGATCATGATCGGCATCACCGCCGCGGCCTCCGCGCCGCTCTACTACGCCCGCGGCGACATCGTCCCGCCACTCGCCGCGGCCGCCGTCCTCGGCACGTTCTTCGGATCCCGGGCGGGATTGTGGTTCGGCGAACGCGCCCGGGCCAAGTGGCTCAAGATCCTGATGGCCGCGGTCCTGCTGTTCGTGTCGGCGATGTACCTGACGAAGGCATTATGACGAGACCGACCGAGTCGAGCTTCCAGCGGATCGTGTCGGCGTTGATGCTGGTCGTGTTCTGGGCCTCGTTCACCGCCCTCGGTGTCGGCCTGGTTCTCTGGCTCGCGGCGCCTGCCACCGATGCCGGTGCGCTCGCGATGGCCGGAGGGCTGCTGGGACTATTGCTGATGCCGATGCTGCGAGTCGTGTGGGCACTGGCCACCGCGCTCGGGAGTCGCGACTGGCTGATGCTGGCGGCGACGCTGACGGTGCTCGCGATTCTGATTGCGCTCACGCTCAGAGACGCGGCGACGCAATAAATCCTCAACCGCGGGTTCGCGGGTTCGCGGTTCGTTTTCGGGGGAGTTCGAGCAACTTGCCGCTGGGAGAGCTCTCGTCTGATTCGAGCGCTGGTACTCAAACATGAGGACAGGAATCGAGGCGGTTTAGGTCTGAGAACTCCTGACCTCCTTGGTTCTCCTGTAAGAAATGCAGTGCCGCGAGTCAGCTGGTAGCTACTGAAAGCACCGCAGCGCGCGAGTGACCCCGTGTCGAACCCGCGAGCCCCCGAACCCCCGAACCCCCGAACCCCCGGATCTTTATGCTTCGTCGTGCGCGTAGGCTTCGGGACTGGTGGGGATTCCGACGCCCTCGATCGAAGTCGCCACTTCCTTCAGCCGATCGTTGGCCGCGGTCCGCATCTTTTCGAGCAGCTCCGAAATCCGCTGCGCCTGCCGGACGACAGTGGCGAGATCGCGTTGGAGCATCGGATCGGGATAGCCGCGCTCGAGCAGGTCGCAGTGGCCCACGATGATCTGCAGGGCGCTGTTGATCTCCGCCGCGACCGACAGCATCACGTCGGCCATCGCTTCCGTGGTGCGGTGCTTTCCGAGGAGCATGTGCAGCTGCTGCGCGACGTGGGCGACCGCCAGGATCTCCGCGATCGGGCGCAGCGTGCCGAGGTCTGCCGGCTGGAACGATCGCGGCGTGCGCGAGACCACATTCAGCGTGCCTACGCCGCGGCCGCTCGACACCAGCGGCACGATCAGCGCCGACCTGAAGCCGGCGGTCATCAGGACGTTGACGTCGAGCATGTCCGCGTCGGCATCACTCGCGTCGTTGATCAGGATGGGCTCGAGCGTCCGCACCACCTGGCCGATGGACGTGCTCTCGACCTTGAACACGACGTCGGGCCGCGGCCGGGTCCGCCGTTCGTCTTCCTGGACTCGCGCGGTGAAGGTCTCGAATTCCTGTCCGCTCTCGCTGAGCAGGGCCAGGCCGACGCGATCGCACCGGACCAGTCCGGCGATCCGCACCGCCAGCGCCTGGAAGGTGAGCCCGACGTCCACCGACCGCGCCACGATCTGCAGCATCGCGTTCTGGGTCTGCAACTGCTGCACTTCGTCCAGCGTCGCCCGGTGCGCGGTTTCTCTCGCCTCCAGCCGCTCGCTCAACCGGCCGATCCCGCGTGAGGCCAGCAGCGCGAGCGAGAGCACGACCACCCAGCCCGCGACGAGATAGAGGACGGCGGCGGTGTCCGGCCCGCTCCCGGCCAGACTCCAGACCGCAACCTGCAGGACGGCCAGCCCCGCGACCAGCCCCCAGATGATCCCAAGCTGGAGGCGCCCCCGTTTGTTTGTCATCGCACCGTGCGTCACGGGAAAGGGAAATGATACCCGCTGCCACCGCCGCCGTCTCTGGCGAACCGGCGGAGCGCCAGACTTCGCTCCGCGAGGGGGATCAGCGGAAAGGTGCCGACCACGTGCTCGAAATCCGCTGTGGTCAGGCCGTACAACGACGCGACCGCCGCATTCAACCCGGCCAGCTGATCCGGATCCTCCTCAGACGCCAGGGTCCGGGCGGCCCTGACGACACCAGCGAACCGGGGATCGGACCGGGCCGGCCTTGGCACCGGCAACCGCGACACGATGCTGGCCGCGACGTGGGTACTGACCCTCATCCTGATCAGATAGTTCGCGACATAGCTGTTGAGGATGCCGCACAGGAACACCTGCGCTTCTTCGTCCAGGGCGGTCTTGAGGCAGAACAGCGTGTGAGTCGTCAGGGTTCGCGCGGGCACGATCGCGGCGATCAGCGTGAGCCGGTTGGACGGAGATGCGACGTCGCGATATGCGAGCCGCGCACGACTGAACGTCCGCGAGCCGTCCACGAGCCGGGCTGCCACATCCGGCGCAATCCAGGATTTCGCCCTGTTCACCCCCGCCCGGAACGGCACGATCTGCTTTCCTTCGATCACCGGCATGCCGTTGCCGCAGTCGTTGAAATGCGGGCGATCGTCGGTCGCATTGAGCTCGCGGCCGAACTGCGCGCCCCAGCCTTGCACGTCGGAGAGGGTTGGAATCCCGAGCGAGATGGCGGAGACGATCCTGAGATCGACCTCGGTTCGCAGTTCAGGAACGGCGAGCGACTCGCCGCTGACCTGCTCGACGAGCGCGCGCGGAACGCGGAGTGCCTCCGGGTCTGCTCCGCAGTCCGCGACGCGCTCGAGCGCGTCGACGAACCGCACGCCGCTCCTCAGCGGCAGATCAGCCGTCCGGCCAGGCGTGCGGAACGTGAGGAGCACGAACCTGAGCCCGCGATGGATGGGAAACAGTCCGTCGGCGTTGTCGATGATGGTGAACGTGCGAACGGCGGTGCGGTCGAACACATGTCGCCGCAGCACCGCGCTGCCATGATCGCTCGCAAAACCGGCGGGGAGAATCATGCCGCCACTGCCGTCGCGGCGGAGCAGGCGGAGTCCGCGCTCGACGAACAGCTGATAGAGGTTGGCGTGTCCATCGCCCTGGAGCCGGTAGTGCCCGGATCCCTTCACGAAAGCGGCCAGCCCGTGCCCCTCGTGACCTTCACCTCGCAGCATCTCCCACGGCGGATTTCCGAGAATCACGTCGAATCCGGCATCGGCCAGCGGTTCTCCGTCGGCGTCGTAGAAGACCTCCGGGAACTCCATCGTCCAGTGTAACGGGCGTTCCCTGGCCGCGGCGCCGGCAAGTCGCGTGACGAGAGGCGCTGCGACGTGCGAGGGCAGTGCTCCGGCGCCGGTCATCACGTGATCGCGAAGCGCGGCGAAGACGCCCTTCTCGAGGCCGCGTGCGTCGAGCCAGGCGGCGCACCACAGGTCGGCACACGCGCGCCATTTCTCGAGCGGTCCCCCTGCGCGATCGAGTGACGCCAGTTCCCGTTCCTTCGTGCGAACCTGTTCGAGACTGTCGTCCGGCACCTCGGCGAGGCCTCGACGAACGCCTACGGCCATCCGCAGGGTGGTCTGCAGCCCCTCTCGCGGAAACAGCGGCAGGTCCATCGGCTTCTGCAAGCGCCTGATCCCCGGCTCCCGCGCCAGGTCGTCGATCGATGCGCCGATCAGGCTGTTCCCGACGCGCAGCCGGTGATCCAGGAAGGTCAGCGGTTTGTCGGCCGAAAGCGTGGCCAGCCAGAGCGAGAGCCGGGCGAGCTGCACCGCCATCGGGTTCATGTCTACGCCGTACAAGCAGCGCTGGGCGATCGCCCGCCGGAAATCCGCGCGATCGGTCTCCGAAATATCGGACGCGGCAAGCGACCCTTCGCGGATCACCGCGGCCTCGTAGGCCGAGGCCAGGTAGCGGCAGGCCGCCACCAGGAACGCTCCGCTGCCCATGGCCGGATCGAGAATGCGGAGCGACAGGATTTCCTCAGGCGTCGACCGTTCCACGATCGGCCCGAGCACTCTCCGGACGACGAATTCGGTGAGCTGACGCGGCGTGTAGAACGATCCCGTCGCCTTCCGCCTCCCGGTCGGCACCATCGTCTTTTTGCCGGCGGTGGTCGTGGCGATGTCGAAGTCGAGCAGGTGCTCGTAAACGCCTCCAAGCTGTTCGACACCGAGGTCGCCGTACGCAATCTCTTCCCGTTTCCCCCCTTCGACACGCGTCGTCAGTGCCTGTACGACCGCGGCGACCACGCGGTCGTCGAGCCGGGCGCTTTCGGCGAGTGGGGCCTGCGCGGGCGAGAACAACCGGCCGTTGAACGGCGGAACCTTGAGAGTTCCGGCGGTGCAGCCTCGATGAGCGAGCCGCGCCAGCGCCTGCAGCGTTTCCCAGATGCCGCAAGGCATTCGCCGCGTCATCTCGCGGCGGACGTTTCCGAGTGAATAACTGTCGCGATAGACCGGATGCCAGCTCGGGACCAACCCTCGCGCCTCAGCGAACAGCAGGAAGAGCAGGCGATACACCACGATCAACGACTCATCGAGTACCCGGGCATCGCTGCCGGGCTTTCTGCCGGCGGGAACGCCGCGAAAGGCGGACACCATGTGGAGGACGGCTTCCGAGACGCCGGTGCGAAGCGAGCGCCGGACAATCGCGCGGTGACACTCCGAGCGCGTCATCACACGCTCGAGCGCCGCGCCGTTCGATGCGGGAGCGAGCCCTTGCGCCCCGAGCAGCCCGCAGAAGACGGTGAGGCCGCGCTCGGAGTCGAACGCGGCCTGCAGATCGAAATGAAGAAACCTCCGCGAGTACGCACGCTCGGCGTCGAAGAGGCAGACCGAGGATCCGTTGATGCACAGGGCCCAGCGGACCGAGTGCGCCAGCGCACGATGCACCGAGTGGCGCCACAAGTGTCGCGGCGGCTGGCCCCACGCGCTCGCGACGATCACCGCAAGCGGGCGGCCTTCCCATCTCAGCTCGGCGTCGACAGTTTCCGTGCTCGCGGCGCCTGGCCCGGCGGACACGGGCAGCACGACGAAGCCGAGCGTCGAGGCAAGCGGCCCGGCAACGAGATCGAAGACCGTGCGCGGGCCCGCGGTCGGTCCCAGCCGCTGTCGCAGCTCCGCGTGCCACACCCGTAGGGGGCGCTGGAGCGCCAGCCATCTGGCAGGAGCCAGCTCCGGCTCCTGACCCGACGCAATCAATTGCTCGATGGCGTCGTGCGACAGCAGCGAACCGGACATGCCCGCAATCACCCGAGCTCCCCGCAGAGAACGGCACGTACCCGCACCCGTGCGCGTACGATCATCCGCTCCTCCACGCCATCGTCCGGCGCGAAGACCTGACCTTGTGTTCGGCGGGGTGCCTCGCGAAGCGCAACCCGATCGAAGAGCCCGGCCTGCACGAGCTCGCGGGCGGCAGACCGCAGGGAACCCTCGATTGCGGCTTCACGCTGCCTGAATGCCCGACGCACGTGTCGATGCCTGGCGCGCACCGCCGAAAGACGCGCGCCGGTTCGACCTGACAAGCGCCGAAGCAGCCGTGGCTGGATGTCTTCGAGCAGGACGGTCAGCTGCCGCCTGACCATCCCACGAGGAGCGCCCCACCGAAGGCCGGTAAGCCGGCCGGATATCGCCACCGTTTCTTCTTCGAGAGGTGCCCCCATCCGATCCCTGATCGTGGTCGTCACGACGATGGTGAGCGCCGCCCTCGATGAGCGTGCGGCACGGTCAGCACCCCCAGCCGGCAACGTCGGCGGGCCGCCTGGGTGCGGGCGCCATCGAGCCTTCGCGCGACGAAGCAGCTCGAGCCGGCTCGCTTCGGCGGCCGCCTCGTCACGGAGATTCATGGTGACGAGGCTCGACGGTAGCGCCGGGCCGACAGCCGGCGACGGGACGTGGTGGACGCCTGCGAGCAGACGCTCTGGCACACCGGGATCGGACAGCTGCGCTGTGAGGGCTCCGCTGCCGAATCGTCCCGCCCGGCACGCGCGGCGCACCAGCGGGTCGATGACCAGCCGTTCCGCGGTGTCGTCGGCGACGAGGGCAACTTCATGGACGGGCCTGGTCTGCCCGATCCGATTCACGCGTCCACATCGCTGATGCAGCCGCGACGGTGACCACGGCAGCTCGAAATGGATCACCAGCCGGCACCGGTGGTGAAGGTTCAGTCCTTCGGAGGCCGCGTCGGTCGCCACGAGCAAGGCGTCGCCGCGATTGAACCCGGAAATGGCGGCGCGCCGTTCGGCGCCAGTGAGGCCGCCGTGCAGAACGATCACGCGATGACCACGGCCTTCGAGCGCCTCCCGGAGTCGATCGGCGGTGTCCCGATATTCGGTGAAAACAATCGCCGGCTCGTGCACGCGACCGATCAGCCGGAGGAGCCTGTGCAGCTTGCTCTCTGACGCGGAGGCGGGCTCCGCCGCTTCGAGGACGCGTTCGATTCTGACCCGCTCCTCCTCCTCGTCGCCGAGCCCCGCGCCGCCGATGATTCCATCGGCCGGCAGGTCCTCGGACGGCCCGCGCTCCTCGTCTTCATCCGCGCCGAGCGGAAGCCACAACTGGGTCTCGTTTGCGGCCGGTGCGTTCATCAGCTGCAGCCGCCGCCTCAACGACTTCACCAGCGAGCCCGCACTCGATAGCGCGCGTTTCCGCAGGATCGTTGCGAGCAACACCGGGTTCGCATCCGTTCGGCCGCCGGCGCTCGCCCACAGCCTCGAGGTGTACGACTCGAGCTCCCGGTGAACATGACGCTCGGCGTCCGAAATCCGGACGCGGATCACACGGCTGCGGAGCGAGACGACGTCCGGGAGAACGTCCGCTCGCGATCGCCGGAAACAGACAATCGGCTCCGGGGAAGCAACGCTTCCAGTACCACAGAGGTCCTCGAACTGCCGGTCGTTCCCGGTGTGCGGGGTTGCGGTCAGCAGGACCACGATGCGTGCGCGGCAGGCGAGTGCATGTACGGCGGTCCGGCGGTGACTGCCAGGCGTGTTCGCATGCGCTTCGTCGAGGACCACGAGATCCCACCGGACATCCTCGAGCGGGCGGAGGGCCTCGGGACGTTTCACGAAGTCCGTCGAGGCGAGATAGATGCCCGGCAGCGACCACGGATTGACGTCCGCAGGAAGCTCGCTGCTCGAGGTGTGCAGCCAGGCGGCATTTGCGTCGACTGCCTCGATCGCGAAGAGCGTTCGGAGCTCCTGCTGCCACTGATCCTTCAGCGATGCGGGTACGAGGATCAGGATCCGGGCATCGAGGTCGGCCCCCGCCACCTCCCGGACGATCAATCCCCCCTCAACCGTCTTCCCCACCCCGACATCGTCTGCAATGAGGACTCGCGTTGCGCCATGCCGGAACACTGCCAGCGCCGGTTCGAGTTGATAGGGAAGCAGACGAATGGTTGGCGGACAGAACCGGAGGCCTCCGTACGGAAACGAGTCGGCCACCATCCCGGCGACGTCCGCACACCAACGCCTGGTTGAAACCATGGCGAGCCGGGGTGCGGACGCGTGGCGAGGCCGATCGAATGGGGCCAGGAGTGTGCGATTCGTCCCCGGCCGATCCTGATTGGCCAGATCGAGTGCAACACAGTCGGCGAACGATGAAGTCCGCAGGACTCTCCAGTGCTCACCGCGCACGACCACCCGGTCACCTGATTCCCAGGCCATCGACTTCACTGAGGGGCAAACGCGATGCCGGGACGGCCCACCGCAATTGGCGGCGGTTTTCACGGCTGGATGGTTCGGAACACGCAGGAACTGCGACGGCCGGCCGGGACTCTCGTTGCAGAAAGTGATCGTTGACCCTCAGGCCCCTGTATGCGTTCAGGCGGCCTGGGGACGAGCGGATGCCGCGCGAAGATCGTCACTGGACGGATTCGTCTCGCGGGACAGGAACACACTCAGCCAGGTCAGCGCTCCGATCGCGATCACCGAGGCTTGAACCGGCCACAGGCGCGCAAGATTGCTGCTGAATGGCGCGAGGTACGTGAGCAGCAGGCACAGGCTGATCACCGAATGCCGCCGATCGTCGCGATGACTGACCGCCCAGTTTCCAAGCGTCAGGAGGGGGATGCTGAGCAGCACCAGATCGTAGGTCAGGAGATGCGGCGAGGCGAGGATCGTGGCCAGCACCAGGACGCCCCAACGGACTCCCAGTTCACCCTTGCTCCTCCAGACGTGAATGGCGGCTGCCAGCATCACCAGTGTCCCGAGCAGTGAAACCAGGCCAACGAGGGGGGACTGTGGCATCAGCAGCTGAAGGAAGCCGCGCAGCGAGTGCACCTCGGTCGGATAGATCTGGACGAGGGATGGATTCCGCAGGAGCCGCCAGAGTACGTCGACATACTCGCGCATGACCGCCGTGCTGCTGACCGACCACGCGAGCGCGATCTGCGCGGTGGCGCCCGCTGCGGCGCCTGCGACGATCCGCCACTCCCCGGCAGCGATCAGCGTCATCCCGACGAGTACGCCCAGGGTTGGTTTGAAGATCATCGTGCCGAGGGCGATGCCGGCCAGGAATCGGCGATCGCGGCGAATCGCGGCGAGTGCGAGCGAAAGGAGCAGCAGCGTTATCGCGCTCAGCTGGGCGTACCGGAACAACGACAGGAAGAGCGGCGAGGCCGCCGCCAGCAACGCGACGAGCGGGCCGTACCGGGCCAGGTCCGGAAGGTCGCGCCAGATCAGCCACACGCTGAGGGCGTAACACGCACCCGTGAAGAGCAGGAACAGCGTGAGAGAGTGCGCGTACGAAAGCCGGGCGAACGGCATGAATGCCCACGCGATCTGCGGGCCGTAATTGGAATACGGTGCATAGAGGGCCAGGCTCTGATCGATGCGCCGCCGGCCCTCCGCCAGATGTGCGTCCGGACTGTACAAGTCGTCCGCACGGCCATCCTGCATCAGGGATCCCATCACGAAGAAGTAGATGTGGTCCGTGCCTTTGAATCGCCCTGCGCGATCGATCAGCCCTGGCGTGCTCATCGTGTAGACGTAGATGAACCAGCTGAGGACCAGCAGGCCCGTGCCCCAGACCGTGAGACGCCGGGCTGTCCAGCGCGATGGCGGAGAAGGGGACGCGTGGTGCACGCGCACGGGTCGTAGTCGCTCAGCGATGCGCCGCGCGCGCCTCGTCCAGCGCACGCTTCGAGACGATCAACGTCTGGTCCCCTCCGCGCGGTGTGCTCTTGCCACCCGGCACTCGCACGCGCCGGATGCGGCAGCCTTCGGCATAGGTCACGCCGGCGACGTGTGGTGGCAACGCGAGGCCCGCGAAGAACTCGCGAAGCTCATCGCGTTCGCCGTCCTGCGACTCGCCGTCTGCGGCGGCCTGACTCCAGCTCTCGGCCCGTGTCCACGCGCTGACCGGCATCAGACGGAAGATCGCGGGGACCACTTGTTCGTAATCGTCACGGAACTCGGCAAACTGATCGGCGACGACGAGCGGTTCGGCGGGTGCTGGCGCGGGGTCCGTCCCGGGGGCGGTCGGCGCCCGGCGCTTCCGGTCGCGCCGGCGCTGACCGGCCGCGCGTTTCTCGGCCGCCGCCTGATCCTCGCGTTCCCGTCGCTCGGCTTCGAGGAGGGCCCGTTCCTCCTCCCTGGCGCGACTGGCTGCCAGCCGCGCGTCGGCGTGCAGCCGCTGCCGCTCCTCTTCGATCGCGCGCTCGGCGTCCCTGGCACGCTGGGTTGCGAGCCGTGCCTCACTCTCGAGCGCCTGGATCTCGGTGCGGGCCCGCGCCGCCGCCGCGGCGGTTTCGCCCGCCAGGCGGGCGCGCTCTTCTTCGCGGGCGCGCTCCGCTGCCGCCGCCGCTTCAGCGGACAGCCGCTTTCGCTCTTCGCTGCGCGCGCGCTCGATTGCCGCGACTGCCTCGGAGGCGGCTCGCGCGCGCGCCTCTTCGCGGGTCCGGGCAGCGGCCACGGCTTCCTCGGCCGCGAGGCGTCGCCGTTCCTCGTCCTTCGATCGCTTGACGGCGGCCGCCAGCTCCGCGTCCACGCGGCGGCGCTCCTCTTCGCGTGCGCGTTCGGCAGCCGCGGCGACCTGGGCCTCGGCCCGGCGTTGTTCCTCTGCCTTCGCCCGTTCGGCAGCAGCTGCGGCCTCGATGGCGGCACGGGCCCGCTCTTCTTCGCGCGCGCGGGCGGCAGCCACGGCGATCTCCGCCTGAAATCGGCGTCGCTCTTCCTCGCGGGCCTGGTCGGCCGCCGCCGCGGCCACCTGGGTCAGCCGCGCCCGTTCTTCTTCACGAGCGTGCTCGACTGCCGCGACGGCTGCGGCTGCGAGCCGTGAGCGTTCCTCCTCGCGTGCGCGTGCCGCCTTGGCGGCCGCCTCCGCTTCGAGCCGGCGCCTCTCTTCGTTGCGCGCCTGTTCGGCCGCGACGCTCGCCGCGGCTTCCAGCCGGGCCCGTTCCTCTTCTCGCGCCCGATCGGCGGCGGCCGCGGCGTCGGCCGCGAGGCGTGATCGCTCCTCCTCGCGTGCCCTCGCGGCCGCGACTGCAGCCTCAGCGTCGATCCGGCGGCGTTCTTCCGCACGTGCGTGTTCCGCCGCAGCCGCGGCCGCCGCCGTCAACCGCACCCGTTCCTCTTCGCGTGCGTGTTCGACCGCAGCCGACGCCTCGGCCGCGATCCGCGCCCGCTCCTCTTCCTCGACGCGCGCGGCCGCGGCCGTCACCTCGGCCTCGATGCGCCGCCGCTCTTCCTGGCGGGCTTGCTCCG